>VFQR01000047.1_pt1 | contig 356379 bp, 292 predicted proteins | sample 3512321 | NCBI WGS metagenome assembly VFQR01 (sample SAMN10412374, study PRJNA504923) | tailings metagenome | isolation source: Relicate 3 Philex TSF1 revegetated site | place: Philippines: Tuba, Benguet | collected 2017-08-29
AGCTGGCTCACGAGGGCGTGGAGACCTTGTTGAGGCGTTGGATGTAGCGTTCGACTTGCGATTCCACTTCGGTCCAAGCGGCGACGAGCATGGCGCGCCGTGGGTTGAAGACGACGTCGAGGCCCGACGGGAAAGCGCTCCTTTCTTAGTCTCACACATTCGCGGAGGCGGCGGCGGCCGACTTTGGGCGTTCGTCCATCTAGGGTCCGTCCAGACAAACGAAGCCGGGACTGGCCAAAGGCCAGTCCCGGTCTGGATTTTCTCTTGGGGTCGCCAAAATCGAATTACTGCCGTTTGGCAAAGGCGGAGCCTGTCGCGAACCGCGAAGACCCCGGTCCGTTTATCATGGCTGCTCCTTGCGGGCAAGCCTGTTCAGAGCCCTCTTGGAATACGAAGCCGCCATTGGCGATTTGTCCGTTAGCCCTCTCCGCAAGATCTCATAAGCAAGCGTCTGCTCAGCGCCGCCAGAGCGATGCGGCGACAGCAGCCATTCCGCCGCTAACGCTCTCATGTTGGTGCGGACATATTCGCTTTCTTCCGTCTCTAAAGTCGCCGCAATCCAAGCCATATTTTTGCCAGCGTGTTTCGAAAGCAAAACCGAAAAGCCGGACTCTGGATTGATGTTGGCTCGGGCTAGGACCTGAAATTCAGCGGCCGTCAAATCAGGCAAGTAATGACGTTGTATGTATTCGAGGATCTTTGGATAGTAGGGGTCCGACCAGGCCTCGGGAGGAGGCTGCTCTTTCCGGAGCCAAGTCTTCAATTGTTGATGTTCGCGATCCAGCAAGTTGAAAACGGTATTTCGCGTCGTTTTGGAACTCGGATCACTCAACTTGCCGAACTCCAAAAAGCCGTCTCTGCGCACCTCCCATGAATCATCCTGAATTTCCTTCAAGAGTTTCGCAGCCGCCTGAGGATTCGCTTCTAGCCATCCGGGGCTTTGGCTAACAGCCTCCGATGTCAGCAGAAGCATTCCAACGGCCAGTGCATTCATCGTTTTCACTCCGAGCCTCACTGTTCTAATCGGATTCGTTCATCCAGCGAAAATGGCAAGCGCCACGCCACTCAAAGTGCGAGCAAATTGGCGTGCCGTCGACGGGTTGCCCGCATGCATTGCAGTGGCTTCGTATGGTCTGGCAGAGGCGGGTAGCCGAAGGGAGCGGCGGGCGAAGGAGGCCGCTTGTGGCATCGAGCAATAGAATCAGGAGCTGGCTCACGAGGGCGTGGAGACCTTGTTGAGGCGTTGGATGTAGCGTTCGACTTGCGATTCCACTTCGGTCCAAGCGGCGGCGAGCATGGCGCGCCGTGGGTTGAAGACGACGTCGAGGCCGGCGGGGAAGCGCTCCTTTCTTAGTCTCACACATTCGCGGAGGCGGCGTCGGATGCGGTTGCGGGCGACGGCTTTGCCGAGGCCGCGGGGGGTGGTGAAGCCGAAGCGGGCGGGGGATCCGGCATCCGGTGGGTGCGGTGTTTGGTCCGGTTTCGCGGGGCGCGCCGCGAGTGCGGACTCGGATTGCGCTGGGGGCTGGCCTGGGGGTTCAGCGTCCGGGGGGGCGGCGAGTGGCGCATGGGCCGTCTCGCGAGCAAGACTGAAAGCGGCGAAGAGGGCGCAGGAATACTTGTGGCCGTTGTCGTAGACGCGCCGGAATTCCGCTGGGCGGAGGAGGCGGACGGACTTTGGGTATTCGTGCATCGGCGCTTCGTCTAGACAAACGAAACCGGGACTGGCTGGAGGGCCGGTCCCGGTTGAAATGTCTTGCTTGGGGGTGGGGCTAGGCTTTGCCGGCTTCGCGGACGCGGGGCTCGTCGGAAACGGTGAGTTTCCAGCGGCCACGGGCGCGGCGGCGGGCCAAAACGTCACGGCCGTCCTTGGTCTTCATACGCTTACGGAAACCGTGGACTTTGGCGCGCTTGCGGTTGTTGGGTTGGAATGTTCTTTTCGGCATGGTTCTAGTGTTTCTGCTATCTCAACTGGACTTGTGTGAACGCGCGCCTACCCAAAGGCCCTTGCCACAACACTTGTAGTGTAACAGGTTTTCGCCGCGCTGGGGCTTGCCTCCCGAATCGAGCCGGCCACCCGATACTCCCAGGCTGGCATCAACTTTCCCCAAGCGCAAAATCGGAGATCCAATCCGCGCCGCATTGCCGCTATACCGAATGGCGAGAGGAGCAGATGAAGACCTGTGAAAGCGTCTCCGCCCGGAAATCCGGCATCCCCAAAACCGCTGCGCCGCTTGCCCCCGCGACCGCCTCCAAGTACTCGCCACGTTCCGCTCGGGCGGTGCATTCTGGGAACGCAAAATGTGCGACAGCCACACCGGCCTCGAAATGCTAAAGACTTCCCCGGCCACCACCATCCGCGGTTACCGCGACCTCATCATCACCCAAAAACTCCGCCCGCCGCCACACTCCAATCCGCCTCGAGCGGATCCGCAAGCAGGGCATCCACCAGATGCTCATCGGCATCTTTCGGCCCGTACTCCCCGCCGGCGCGCCCGGTTTACGCTAAACAATGCAGCGCTGTCGCCGGCTTCACGAAAGCCCTCAGAGGCAACTCAGGGGAAAAGGAAAACAAACAATCTACAAGCACTTCCCGCCGTCAAAGTGGTCTGTCCGGATTCAGAAGTACAGCGAACTCTGATTCATCAAGAGTTGCCCCTTCAACTGCGACCAATTCTGCACGCTCGACCATGACGTAATATCCAAGTTCGACGGTGACGGCATCGCCAATTGCACATAGTAGTTCAACGCCCGCATCATCGAAGGGGCCGCCGGATTGCCGTTGCAAGGCTCGAAGCACGTCGAATCCCCCGGCCACCCCATTGCCCGCGCCTGATCGCCGAAAATCGCCACGCCCGCCGGACCAATCACTTGGTTCGGGTTCAGCGCCAGCCCACTAAACAAATTAGGCAAGCCGGCGTATATCTTTTGCAGAAGGATCGAGACCAGCGCTTGATCCACCGGGTTGTTCACCTTGCCCGGGCCGAACGGCGCCGTCACGTCGTAGAACGGCAACTCCTTCTCCGGTCCCTTCACCGTCGCCTGCGTCCCCGTCCATGGAGAACGCCAACTCGTCTTGGCCGCCATATGGAACGTCAAGCTTCCCGCCACCAACTGCCCCGTAGACCGGGCCGCGCTCACGAAATTCGGGTTCAAAAATTCCGTGCGATATAGCCTCAGGTAAAGCGCATTCAGCGATCTCATGACGCACTTCGGCCGCAGCCGGGCCGGCTCAATCACAAAACCCTGGGCATTCGGAATCGGCGCCGTGGGAATCCCGTTCTGCGCGCTCGCGCTGGCCACATATGTGATCCATTGCGGATTGATCGTCTGCGTCGGACTGTCCGGCGTCGAGTTCAGGAATATCCCCGGCAGCGCCGTTCCGCCCGACGCCTGCCGAATCTTTGAAGACAGAAACGAGAACAACTGCAGGTTCAGTGTCTTCTCTAGCGGGACGCCGACCTTCAGCGCATCTCCAACGTCATAAAACGGCAACCACAGCTTCGCCATGCTCATCCTCCTCACACCCACAAGCGCAGAGCATAGGGGAAATTTCTCGTAATTGAGAATGACGATAATACTTACATAAATCGATAAGTCAGATACTCGAAACTGATATGGTATACCGCCGCGAACAGGACCCGAAACTCCTCGCCAGCGCCGAGCCGTGGCGAAGCTAAGGCAAAACTAGAAGATTCAAGCTTCCCTACCACGCGCGAAGATTGGTCGAAAGCGAAACTACGGCAAAATTAGAAGGTCCAAATTCCCGCAACCTGCCGCACGAGGTCTTTGCAAACAGAAGACTCCTAGGCGTAAAACTAGGCGAAACTCCGCGCCACCCTCACCCCGCACGTCTGGTCCACATGCCAAACTGCCCGGGTGCCTGGCAACGGTAATGCACGCAGCCAACCCGCGAATCCATAGCGCCCCCGCGCCCTTCTTTGCTACCTTAAAGAAATCTCACGGCGCTCTGTAGCACCGCGCGATTTTCCTCCCTTGTACGGAGCGTTCCTGCCCCCGGTCCGGGCCATCCTTCCAGGAGCGCGTTTCCATGAACGACATGTTTTGGCCGGTGGTCATTTTCATGGCCATCTCGCTGGCGATTGGACTGTACACCTACACGCAAGTGCGCGGTTCCAGCGAGCGGTACACGGTGTGCGGCAAATCGATGAGTTTCTTCGTGGTGGGGACGGCGCTGGTGGCGCAGGCCGTGGACGGCAACGCGACTTTGGGGAACGTTTCGCTGGTGTATTCCAGTAATGTTTGGGGCGGCCTTTTGATTCCGCTGGGGCTGGCGGCGAGTTTGGTATTCGTCGGCAAGTTTCTGGCCCAGCCGTTGCACGACATGGATCTGCTCACGCTGCCGGAGTTCTTTCACCGCCGTTACGGGAAGAGAACCGAGGCGCTGGTGAGCGTGATTACGCTGGTTTGTTTCACGGTGTTGATCGCGGGGAACTTAAGCGCGGTCGCGTGGATTCTGAGCGTGGTGAGCGGCATGGAGTACGGGACCGCGCTCGTGATCGGGACGGCGGTGATCCTGGCGTACACAATCGCCGGAGGACTATATTCGGCGATCTGGACGGACATGTTTCAAATTCACGTCGCGCTGATCGGCTTCATCGGCGCTGCTTTGTGGCTCTACTTCAGCCACGGCCCCGGGCCCTTGTCGGCAGCCGTGGCGGCGGGGAAACTGGACTTGAGCGCGTTGACCACGCTGGGCGGCGGGGCGCTGGTGAACTGGGCGGGATTTCTGAGCCTGGCGCTGGGCAACGCGATGGCGCTCGATTTCATGGAGCGCGTGTTTAGCGCGAAGTCCGGCAAGACGGCGCGGAACGCTTGCTACTACGCCGCCGTCATGACGCTGGTGGTTGGCGGCTGCGCGACGATGATTGGCCTATATAGCGTCTCGCTCGCGCCCTACGTGAGCGACGCCCGCATGGTGCTGCCGCAGATGGCGCAAGGCGTGCTGCCATACTTCCTGGGCATGTTCGTGTTTATCGGCGTCCTGGGCGCGTCGATGTCCACGGCCAATGGCGCGATGCTGGTGATGAGCGTCGTGGCGGCGCGGAACATGTTCGAGCGCTGGCGCGATGTTCCGGTGGACGACGCGAAGATGCTGACGATTAGCCGGCTGATGGCGATACCGACGGCAGGCGCCGCGATGGCGATGGCGTATTGGAAACCCGAGCCGGGGATACTGCTAGTGATCGCATTCGATATCGTGTTCGCTGGCTGCGTGGCGCCGCTGGTTCTGGGCGTTTATTGGAAGAAGGGAACGCCGGAAGCGGCGGTGGCGGCAATTGTCGCGGGCACCGGCGCGCGGGTGTTGGCCCACTTCGTCACGCCGCCCGAATGGGCGGGGCTCGATACGATGATTCCGCCCGTACTCAGCTTGCTGGCGTACGCGGGCACCATGACTTTCACGGGACAGCGCGCGGAAAGCCGCCAAGCGGTAGGCGCGCACGGGGATTAAGGAACAGAGGACAACAACATTGAGACTGATTCTAGCTTCGGCGGCCATCACCGCCATGGGACTCGCCCTGTTGGGCCAGGAGGCTCCTCCCGCGGGCGCGCCGCCCAAGAAAAAGATGGGGCAGCGCATCGTGCGGCCGGGCGTGCCGGATCCGGCGGTGCAGCGCAAGATGGCGGACCTCAAGCCCATCGCCGAGATCTCGATCCCGGGCGTGCCTGATTGGCAGGTGATCACCAAGGACGCCTTCTACGTCTCTAACGGTCCCAAGAATACCCTGCATCGCGTCGACGCCAAGACTAACGAACAGATGACCATCGAGGTGGGCAGGCGCCCGTGCAGCGGCCTGGCCGAGGGTTTCGGCAGCGTGTGGGTGCCGCTGTGCGGCGAACGCGGGACGGGCGAAGGCAAAGGCGTCGCGCGCGTGGATCAAAAGAGCTTGAAGGTCGTGGCGACGATCCCCGCCGGGCCATGGGATAGCGAAGGGCAAATCGCCACGAGCAAGGAAGCCGTCTGGGTCGTCACCGACAAGAGCAGCACGCTGGCCAAGATCGATCCGAAGACCAACAAAGTGGTGGCCGAGGTGAAAATTGCCCCTGGCAGCGTCTCGCCGCTCTTTTACGAAGGTTTTATTTGGGTGGCCTCCAACGAGACTTCGAAGCTGATTCAGGTGGACCCGAAGAAGGCCGTGGTAGTCAAAGAGATCGAGACCGGCCCCAAGCCGCGTTTTCTCACCGGCGGCGCGGGCAGCATCTGGACGCTGAACCAAGGCGACGGCACGGTATCGCGCATCGATATCAAAACCGGGCAAGCCGTGGCGACCATCCCAGCGGGGATTCCGGGCGGCGGTGGTGAAGCGACCTTCGGCGGCGGCTATGTGTGGTTCACCGTTTTCGACTTTCCGATTACGCAGATCGATCCGAAGACGAACAAGGTGGCGCGGCAATGGGCGGGGCCCGGCGGCGACGCGATCCGGTACGGGCACGGCCACATTTGGCTGTCGAACCTGCGCCAGCAAAACGTCTGGCGGTTGGACCTCTCCAAGGTGGAGTAGTTCAGCGACTATTCTTAGGGGATGGAGAGCGTACTGCTTTTCGCCGTCCTGGCGCAAGTGCTTTCGCAAACGCCGGGGGCCCCAGCGGCTCCCGCGATTCCGGCGGCGCCGCCAATCCCGGACGGCCCGCCCATTTACGTTTCCGGCAAGGGGCCGATCGCGTTGCCGAACAAGTGCCAGGAAGTCGATCTTGAAGCGCTGGGCCTTACTTGCAGCGAGGCCGAACCTTGCGAGACGTTTCTGGAGTTCTCAAGCGCGGAGCAGAACAACGGCGTGCTGGTGCTGACGGGCAACTTTCACACCTCGACGGCGACGCTGCAGAGCGCGCTGCTAGTAAGCGAGGACGACGGCGCGACCTGGCGCGAGGGGCACGCGCGATTGAAGGGGACATCGCTGGAGGGGATGCAGTTCATCGACTTCTCCCATGGCTGGGTGGCGGGGCACAGTTCGCTGGCCTTGCCCCGGGACCCCTTCTTTTTGTTGACCAACGACGGGGGCAGGAATTGGCGGAAGGTGGACTTCTACGCCGAGTCGCGGGTGGGGCTGGTGGAGGACTTCGCGTTCAAGACAGCCAAGCAGGGATGGGCGTTGGTGAACAACAAGGGATCGGGGGAGGCGGGCCGCTACGAGTTATTCGAGACCTCGTCGGGCGGGGCTTCGTGGGAACTGCGGATGGTGACGGACCGCGTGCCGAAGGAAGCGGCGCCGGGGCAGCGGGTGAGCTCGCAAACCATGCGCACGCGAGGGGACGCGAAAAGGAACGTGATCGTTTTGGAGCGCCGCGTGGGAGCGGCCTGGACGCCGGTAGCCAGCTTCCGGTTGAAGATCGACGACTGCAAGCCCGGCGAGCCGGCCGAAACGGCGCGGCCGCAATAGCTAAGCTGGCAAGCCGAACGCCGGTTCCGGCGCGACTACCTTCTTTGGACGGGCGTCGACGCGAGTGAGGATCAGCTTCTTCTTCAGCGCTTGCCCCTTGGGCGTCTTCGGATCCGCCCCCGCCGCCAGCACCTCTTCGTCCGTCACTTCCATCGCGGATGGCAGATACTTCTGCAGGTAGTTCTTGATGCGGTCTTGCACGGTGCGCTGCGTCGACTTATAGAGCAGCACCAGCACCTGCTCTAAGGGCGCGGCGTTGATCTTCTCGTAGACCAAAGAAGGCTTGTTCAACTTCGGCGACTTCAACGCCGTCTCCAAGGCCTTGGCCTTCTTGTCCAAGGTCTTCCAGGCCTCTGCCTCTTTCTTCGAAAGCTTCGTCGACTTCAAGAATGCGAGCTTATCCTTCGGCGTCCACTTCTCGGCCAAGGTGAACAGGAAAAGCGCGAAGCGGTCTTCGGTGAAGTTGGCGCCGAAGGGAAGCAGGCCGCGGAGTTTGAGCATTTTCTGGAAGCCGGGCGCGTTGAGTTTCGGGCCCGCGAAACCGGGAAAGTAGAGTTCGAGCAGCTTTTCGCGTTCGAGCAATTCGAGGATCGGCAGCGGGTTGACTTCCTCGCCAATCTTGACGATCTCACGGCGGAGAGCGTCGGTTGGAATCAGCTTTTCGAGCTTGGCTTCGCGGGCATTGTCGTATTGGAACTTGGTGCGTTCGTCAAGCGCGAAGCCGAGGCGGGCTTCGAGGATCGCGAGCTTCAGAATGCGCGCCGGGTCGTTGGCCAAGGTATAAGCCGAGACGGCGCGAAGGACGCGATCACGGAGGTCGGAGAGGCCATTGGTCGGGTCAAGCAAGAGACCGCGCGAGCCTTTCGCGAGCGAGATGGCCAGGCAATTGATGCTGAAGTCGCGGCCGCGGAGGTCTTCGTGAATGGTCGCCGGAGTGACCTTGGGCGTAGCGCCGGGCTTCGGGTACTTCTCGACGCGCGCCATCGAGACTTCCGCCAAAACCCCATTGGGGAAGACCAGCTCATAGCTCTTACGCGCGTCATCGGACTTCACGATCTTCGCGCCCGACTGCTTCTCCAGCGCCTTCAGCAGCTTCGCCGGAGGCATCTCGACGGTGAAGTTCAAGTCGCGCACGGCCAGCCCCGAGACCATGTCGCGCAGTGCGCCGCCGGTCAGGTAGACGTTAATGTGCAGTTCGGCCATGATGCGTTGGACTTCGCCAACGACGGCATTCTGGGCATTGCTCAAGTGGCTCTCGAGCTGGAACATGGTGTCGCTCATGATTTGCGGGCTTCCCTAGGATGGAATTGATCGACCACCCGGCGCAGACGGTCGCGCTCGACGTGGGTGTAGATCTGAGTAGTGGAGACATCCGCGTGGCCGAGCATGGCTTGGACGCTGCGGAGATCGGCGCCGCCACTGAGGAGATGCGTGGCAAAGGAGTGGCGGAGCATGTGGGGGTGGACGGGGCCGGGCGTGGCGCTTTGGAGCTTCAGGCGTTGCAGCACGGACCAGTAGGAACGGCGATCGAGGCGAGCGCCGCGAGAGCTGACGAAGAGGAACGGCGAGACGCGGCCGTTCAGAAGCTTGGGACGGGCTTCGTCGAGGTACTTCTGAATCGCGGCCATCGCGGGCGCGCCAACCGGCAGCAGGCGCTGGCGGTTGCCTTTGCCCGTTACGCGAAGGCGCTGGCCTTGCGGGTCGAGGTCGGCGAGCTTGATGGAAACCAGTTCGCTCACTCGCAGGCCGGAGGAGTAGCAGAGTTCGAACATGGCCTGATTGCGCAGGCCGTGCGGGGAGTCTTGCGCATGGGCCTCGCTCAGGCGGGCGAGCTTATCGGGGCCGAGCGCCTTCGGGAGGCGGCGTGAGGCCTTGGGGTTCTTGACAAACTCCGTGGGGTCTTCCTTCAGTTTGCCTTCAGCGATGAGATGGCGAAATAAACCCCGCAGGCACGAAAGATGCCGGGAAATCGAGGCCGGACTCAAACCCTGAACGCGCAGATCAGAGGCGTAAGCTTCCAAAGTTTGGCGGCGTGCAGGGGCGCGGCCCTCTCCTTTTTCGAGCCAGGCGGCGTAGTGGGCGAAGTCGCTCGCATACGCGGCAAGGGTTTGAGGAGAAAGACCTTTTTCGACTTTACAGTAAGTCAAATACGAGCCGAAAGCGGCCCGCAACGGCACGAGGCCGAGCATGGAGCCAATGATACAATAACGGGAATTCTGTTTGAAACATTTCCTTGCATTTTGCTTGGGAAGGCCCGGGAGGAGGGAAGGCGGCAGTGGCGAGTGGCGCGGCCAAAAAGGCGACGGTTTACCGCTTCGACCGGGAGGCGCTGGGCGGCTTTTTGGACGCCGGAGCGCCCATCCGCGATGGCGCGGTTGAGCTGCTGAGCCCGGAGGGCGTACTCCAACGACTGCCGCTCGAAACCGTCAAGTTTCTCGCCTTCGTCAAGGATTGGAGCGACGCGCGCCCGTGGCAGAGATCGGCCTACTCGGTCCGGCCACGCCAACAGGGCCTTTGGGTCAGGCTGCTCTTCCGCGATGGCGAAAGCGTGGAAGCGACCATGCAGAACAACCTCGCATTGTTCGACCCCATTGCCTTCGTGGTGAGCCCGCCGGAGCCAGGGCCGGGCTTGCAGAAAGTGCTGGTGCCCAGGGCGGCGCTGGAGTCCTTCGAGGTGCTCGGCGTAATTGGAAGCCCGCTCAAGCGAGCGAAGGCGAAGAGCGCTTCGGAGCGGCAGCTTCGAATGTTCGAGTAGATCTAGTAGTTGCGGCTAACGCTGACCGGCTGCATCACGGGAGGCATGTCGGGCATGCCTTCTAGCTTGAAGGTGCGAAGGTCGCTCCAGCAGTTCGTACACGAATTCTGCACGAAGACGACCCGGTCCAACAGAAACTCGCGCGGCCCTGTGTAGTCGGTCCAGCGTTGACGCGCGAGGTCCAGACAGCGCGGGCTTTCGCAGGGCTGGAAGTTCTGAGCCAGCGTGATGTGCGGGTGGAAGGGGTAAGGCTCGTCAAATGAAAACGCCTCCGAATTCAAGGAGGCGTGCATGCTTTCGATTTGTTGTTGGCCCGACTGCAATTCCAGATAGATCACGCCGGTGAGCGGGAAGACCTCAACGTTGCCGACCTTGATAACGACAGGTTGCATTCGGCGGGAGAAGCGTTCGAGCTGCGATTCGGCCTGGCTAGCGGGGACATCCAGCGGCCTGGGCGGCAGGATCGACAGATGGGATCGCGCCTGACAGGACGTGACGAGTTCTTTACGAAGCTGGTCCAGGTATGCGCCTAACTCGGCTGGGAGGTAGGTGACCAGAGCATACTGATTTATCGGTTCACCGGGAACCGAAGTACTGCCCATGACCGGGAGTGTAGCGCATTTTTCACAGAAGTGCATCGGGGGTGGCACTGGGTGTCGCGAGACCGCCGCCGGGGCTGTATGAGCGCTGAGCGGCTACCAGAGGCCCTTCAGCGTTTCGCGCTGGCGGCGGGCTTTCATGTCGCCCAGGTACTTCTCGCGGTAGCGGCGGTTCAAGTCGATTTCGGCGTAGGCGATGGAGGCGTTGTCCTTGGCTTGGGCGAGGCGCTCTCCGTTGGGGTCTTGGATGTAGGTCGGGTGGTCGTAACCGGCGGCGGCGAGGAAGGCGCGGCTTTCGATGGAGCGGGCCTGGGCGAGGACTTCGTTACCGCCCCAGATGGGCATGGCGATCACTTCGGCGCCTTGCATGGCGAGGGCCTTGGCGGGTTCGGCGAAGAAGACGTCGTAGCAGATCATGAGGCCTAGCTTGCCGAAGTCGGTCGCGAAGACCTTCATCTCTTGGCCGGGGAAGAGACCGCGTTCGACTTCCTCGCGCGGCAGGTAGACCTTGCGGTACTTGCCGGCAAGCTTGCCTTGGCGGTCGAGCAGGATCGCCGTGTTGTAGATGACCGGACCGTCGCGTTCGTAGATGCCGGCGACGACGTAAGCGTTCTTGGCGCGGGCGAGCTTGCCGAGTTCGGCGGCGGTGGGGCCGTCGGCGGCTTCAGCGACGTCAGCATAGGTGCGTCCGCTGCCAACGACGGTTACGCCTTCGCCGAAGACGATAAGGTCGGTGGGCTGCGTCAACTTCTCAAGCGCGAACTTGTGAAGGATGGCGGCATTCGCGGCGCCGCCGGGCGACTCGTTGAGGCGGTAGTTGACGCTGGCGACCTTGACGGGCCGGGGCGCTGGGGCGTCGGTGAGCTCGACGGCGGGATTGCGGAAGATGGCTGAGCCGCCTTCGGCGTTGTAGATGAGGAGCTGCAGCTCGGCGAACCTGGCGTTGGGCGGGGCGACGACGTCCTCGTAGACGTGGGTCCAACTGCCCGCCTTCTGCTCACGCCAGGCGTATTCGGCGTCCGAGATCGGATTCCACTTCTGGTCCATCCAGATGAGCTTGATTTGGACTTGATTCCACGGTTGCTTCAGGCCCTCGGTTTGATACTCGACTTCGAAGCGGAACCAGAGGCCGGGCTGGATGCCCTTCACGCTCTTCACCCAACCGCCGAAGGCCTGCGGCACCGCCGAGGTCGTGAGGATCATGCTGCCGTCGGCCATCTTGATGCCGGCCGGGCGGATCTCGGCGCGGGGCGACCAAATTTGCCATTCCTCGCGCTTGCCATTATCTTCGTGGGCGAAGGTCAATGCCGCCGCGCTGATGAGGGCGATCCAAAGATTTATTGGGGGTTTCATGGGGGCTCCGTTACCAATCCAATCCCCAGCGCCGTGGCTGGCACGCTAAATTAAAGAAGATACCTCTCAGCAATGATTACCACAAAGCCCGAGATTCCCGTAGACGTCTACGCACAGGAGACGTCCGAATGGCTTGAAGCCCTTGACCAGGTGGTGGACGAAGCCGGCCCGGAGCGGGCGACCGAACTACTCCAAGAACTGATGACCCGCGCGGCGCAATTGGGCGTCACCGCCGCGATGCGCAAGAACACTCCGTACATCAATTCGATTCCGGTGTGGGAAGAGCAGCCGTATCCGGGCGACCTGGAGATTGAGCGCAAGATCAAAGCGCTGGTGCGCTGGAACGCGATGGCCATGGTGGCGCGCGCGAACAAGTACGACGAAGGCATTGGCGGACACATCTCGACCTTCGCTTCGCTGGCGACGATTTCGGAAGTCGGTTTCAACCACTTCTTCCGCGGCTCTATCGTCGCAGCCGACGGGTCCCGCGTAGCAGGGGACTTCGTTTATTACCAAGGACACGCCAGCCCGGGAGTTTATTCCCGGGCTTTTTTAGAGGGGCGCTTGAATGAAGAGCACCTCAAGAACTTCCGCCACGAACTGCGCGATCATCCGGGCTTGTCGAGCTATCCGCATCCTTGGCTGATGCCGGAGTTCTGGCAGTTCCCGACGGTATCGATGGGCCTGGGCCCGATCAACTCCATCTATCACGCGCGCTTCCTGCGCTACTTGGAGAACCGCGGCTTGATCCCGGCGACGGACCGCAAGGTGATCATGATCGGCGGCGACGGTGAAACGGACGAGCCGGAAAGCTTGGGCGCGCTGACGCTGGCTTCGCGCGAGAAGCTGGACAACCTGATCTTCATCATCAACTGCAACTTGCAGCGCTTGGACGGCCCGGTGCGCGGCAACGGCTCGATCATTCAGGAACTTGAAGGCGCCTTCCGCGGCGCGGGCTGGAACGTGATCAAGTGCCTCTGGGGTTCGAACTGGGATCCGCTTTTCGCCAAGGACCGCAGCGGCAAGCTGATCCAACGCATGAGCGAGTGCGTGGACGGCGAGTACCAGAGCTTCAAGGTGCGCGGCGCGGATTACATCCGCAAGGAATTCTTCGGGAAGTATCCGGAACTCTCGGCGTTGATCGAAGGTTGGAGCGATGAGCAAGTCACCTCGCTCAAGCGCGGCGGGCACGATCCGGTGAAGGTGTACAACGCGATGAAGCGCGCCTACGAGCACAAGGGCGGCCCGACGGTGCTTCTGATGAAGACCATCAAGGGTTACGGCATGGGCGAGGCGGGCGAAGGCAAGAACGTCGCCCACAACACGAAGAAGCTAAACGAGACCGAACTTGAGTACGTGCGGAAGCGCTTCAACATTCCGATTCCGGCCGAGGCCGTCATGACGGCGAGCTTCGTGAAGCCGGACGAGAATTCGCCGGAGGCGCGCTACATCAAGGAGCGGCGCGAGGCGATGGGCGGGCCGATTCCGGCGCGCAACGAAGGTAACTGGTCATTGGAAGCGCCGCCGATGACGACGTTCGCGGATTCGCTCGACGGTTCCGGCGGGCGGCCGGCTTCGACGACGTCGGCGTTTGTCGCCATCTTGAAGAACTTGCTCAAGGACAAGGCGATCGCCAAGTACGTCGTACCGATCGTGCCCGATGAAGCGCGGACCTTCGGCATGGAGTCGCTGTTCCGGCAGGTGGGCATCTACGCGAGCCAAGGGCAGTTGTATAAGCCCGTGGATAGCGACAACTTCTTGTACTACAAGGAATCGAAGGACGGCCAGATTCTCGAAGAGGGGATCACCGAGGCGGGCTCGATGGCGAGCTTCACCGCGGCGGGCACGGCGTACGCGAACTTGAACACGCCGATGATTCCGTTCTACATCTACTACTCGATGTTCGGGTTCCAGCGCGTGGGCGACCAGGTTTGGGCCTTCGCGGATTCGAAGGGCAAAGGCTTCATGGTGGGCGGCACGGCGGGACGCACGACGCTTAATGGCGAAGGCTTGCAGCACGAGGACGGGCACACGCATGTCCTGTTCAGCGTGGTGCCGACTTGCCAATGCTACGACCCGGCCTACGCGTACGAGCTCGCGGTCATCGTGCAGGACGGCATCCGCCGCATGTACACGAATCGCGAACACATTTTCTACTACATCACCGTTTACAACGAGAACTATCCGCAACCGGCGATGCCGAAGGATGTCGAGAATATCGAAGACGGAATTCTCAAGGGCATTTACCGTTATGCGAAGTCGACGCTAGGCCCGGCGAAGCTGCAGCTTTGGGGCAGCGGGCCCTCGCTCAACGAAGCGATTCGCGCGCAAGGAATTCTCGCGGAGAAGTATCAGATCGCGGCGGACGTCTGGAGCGTGACGAGCTACGTGAACTTGCGGCGGGATCAGATCGAGGTCGACCGTTGGAATCGTTTGCACCCCACGGAAACGCCGCGCCGCTCGCACATCCAGCAAGTGATGGATGCGACGGAAGGGCCGATTGTCGCTTCGAGCGAGTACATGAAGACGCTGGGCGACCAGTTGAACTACGCGCTCGGCGGGCGGATCACGCAGTTGGGTACGGATGGCTTTGGACGCTCGGAGAGCCGCGAATATCTGCGGCGCTTCTTCGAGGTGGACGCCGAGAGCATGGTAGCGGCGGCGTTGAGCCGCTTGTCGCGCGAGGGCGAGTATGACGCTGGAGCGGCGGCGCAGGCGATCCGGGATCTGGGTTTGGATCCGGAGAAGCCGAACCCGGCTACGCGGTAGTTTTTGACGCGGTAGTCTTCCATCTTTTTTGGTCTCTGGCCGCCGTCCTGAGCACTTGGGGCGGCGGTTGCTTTTCCGGGGATGGCCGGAGCGGCCCTAAAGTAAGCCGGGGCCTAGGGATGGGGGGAAGAAGTAGGCGACGCTCCACTGACGGCGAAGGGTGGGGGATGCGCAGGATTCGCCGTCTCTGAATAACTGAGAGTAGCCGCTGGATTGGGAGATACGAACGCTACGTTCTTGGGGATCGATCAGCCAGAATTCGAGGCCGCCGTTTCGCAGGCAGATCGATTCACGGGCTAGCATTTTGGAGGCGGCGTTGGAAGGAGAACCCGATGCTTGCGGAGAATTCCCGCGGGGCAAGGTGAGGATTGGGGAGCGGAAGCAGGCGAATCTGAATCCAGGTTTGGAGTTTCTGGCGGCTTCCACTGGCAGGTTCCGGGCGCCGCGCGAATTGGGCGACGGTGAGGAGCGCTGAGAGTCCGACATGAATTAACGATATGCACGGGATGGCAATAGGCGGCGCTACGGGCGCGAGAGTAGAACGTCAAGCGTGGAGCGATTCCAATCGGGAGGGGCCTGTTGGATGTGGGAGTTTGAGCCGTAGAGTTCTTGGAAGCGGGTGGTTTGGATGGGTTTGCCGTCGAGGCCATTCACGGCAATGAGAAGGGGCCTTGGAGCGAGAGTGGCGGCGATGGCGGGGAGGTCGGTTTTAGTGAGAAGACCGGGGAGGAAGGCGCCGAAGAGGTCTTGCGATTGTTGCGAAGGTGGGAGGAAGTAGCCGCCGCCGGGGAATTCGGCGGCTTCCAGAATCTCGCGGAAGGTGGCTAGGGCGTTGGAAAGTAGCGTGGCGGCGATGGATGGGTTGAGAGCGGCGGCGAAGAGGGCGGGAGTAGTGAGGATGCCGCGGGCGGCGAGATGGATTTGTGAGTGCTTCGTGTGGCGTTGGAGGAATCGGATGACTGCTTCGATGTCGCTTAGCCGTTGGGTGGCCAGGGGTTCGCCGAGGATGAGGGAGGCCCAGGCGTAGTGCTGTTCGGAGTTGTGGGTGCGGGCATGGTTGGAAGCGCCGGGGCTGTATTCGGGGGTCATCTGGCCAAGGCCGCGGAGGTCGGCGGCGCAGACGTTGACGCCTTGTTGGGCAAGCTGTTCGTAGAGACCGCTTTCGCGCCAATCGCGGCGGCCGGCGGGATCGAGTATGAGCAAGGTCTTGGAGGCGTCCCCGTTCTTTGGGCGAAAGAGCCAGACGGGGAGGTAGACGCCGGCGGCGCTTTGGACTTCATGAGCTTCGATGGCGGTATGACGGAATTGGGTTTCGCCGAGTTGCTGGCTTAGGCCGGCTTGAGGCCATGAGCGGCGGTGAAGGAGTTCGCGAAGAGCTGGCAAGGGTGCGGACTTCGCGGTGGCTTTCTTACGGGCAAGCGTGGCGGGGGATTCTCCCCTGTAGGCGGTGACGAGATTGCCGCTGGGGGAGGCGAAAAGTTCACGATCGGGCAGCGCGGCGACCTGGGGCTCTTCCGTGAGGGGACTGGGCTTGTTTTGGAGGTGGCGGCGAAGGAAGTTGTAGATGTGGAGGCGGAGGTCGTAGGAGAGACCGTGGGGGAGGAGCGAATCGCGCCATTCGAGACGTTCTTCCCGGTTGAGGACGCGGTAGACGGATTGGAGGCGCTGGAATTCCTGGACGCCGTTGGCGATGTAGTTGGGGGAGTAGGTGCCGGCGAAGTCCGCGGAGGAGACGAGGACGAGGAGGGGTCTGGGGGCGAGAGGGTAGAGGAGGTCCCAACGGTCGAAGCCGGCGGGGCCGGAGAAGAGGATGTTTTGTTCGGCGTCGTCGGTGGCGCCGGGAGGGATGAAGTCGCGAGCGGCGATGTTTTCCGAATTTGGGCAGCAGGCGACAGCGGCGGCGAGGCGCGGCTCGACGGCGGCGAGGAACATGGTGTTGGTGCCGCCGCCGGACTGGCCGATGGAGGCGAGGCGGGTGGGGTCGACTTCGGGGCGGCCGGCGAGATAGTCGAGAGCGCGAACGGCATCCCAGGTTTGGAGGCGCGTGGCAGTGTCGCCAATCAGGAGCATCTGCTTGCCGGGGAGAGTGTGTTCGTCGTCGGCGCCGCCGGGGAGGCGGCTTTGCCAGGGGATGTCGCTGGGGTAATAGGTGCGTTCGCCTTGGCCCATGGGGTCGAGGGAGAGAACGGCAAAACCGAGTTGGGCGAGAGCTTGGCAGCAGAGCTGGTAGGCTTCGTAGGCTTTGCCGTTGGAGGAGTGGCCGGGTTGGAACAGCACGCCGGGGACGGGGTTGTTTTGGTTCTTGGGGAGGTATAGATTGGCGGAAACGTGGAAGTTGGGCTGGCTTTCAAAGACGACGCAATCGATTTTGAAGTCCAGTTGGGCTACGGTGCGGGTGACGCGGGGGTTGAGCGGCGTGCGCATGGGTTGGCCGCCGATAAGGCGCCAGAAGGTTTCCGAGACCCAGGCTTGGCGCTCGAAAATCGCCTCATGGGTGGTGAGCCGCGCGAGGGCTTGGTCGCGGCGGGCGTGGGCTTCCTGGGCGAGGAGGCGGAGGTAATCGGGGAGGCAGCGGGCGTAGTTGCGGTAGCGGACTTGGGGAAGCTGCTGGGGTGAGGCTGGTTGGGCGAGCGCCACGGCAGCGGTCTGGAGGAGGAGGCGTCTGGATAGGGTGTTCATGGCGTGTGTCGGCTAAGGCGAAATCCTAGGTGTATTCCTTAGTACCCCCTAAGGTAAAAGGACGCTTGAAGGACCGGGGGAAATGCCCGATCTTAGACTTGTATGACGTTGAAGAGCCTTATCGTTTGTCCCGACGGTGAGTTGGTGAACCAGTTGTATCAGAGCTTCCAGGATATCGGGGGCATCCATGTCGCCAAGGACCTGGATACCTATCCCGATGAGAATGAGCTGCTGAAGCTGGTGCGCGGGTCGGGTCCGCACGTTGTGTTCCTGGGCATCGACGACGTCGATAAGAGTCTCGAAGTGGCGCGGATATTGGAGAAGGATGCACCCGGCGTCCAGGTGGTGGTTTTCAGCAGCCAGGTCGACAACAAGATCCTTGTGCAGTTGATGCGTGTGGGTATTCGCGAGTTTTTGGCCCCGCCTTTTCATCACGGGAACGTGGGCGAAACGTTGACTCGCGTAAGGGAGCAGGCCGCGAAGAATCCGCCGCCCGAGGGGCTTACGGACTTTATGTTCAGCTTCCTGCCCTCCAAGCCCGGGGCGGGGACAACGACGACGGCCGTCAACACCGCGATCGCGCTGTCCAAGGAGCGGGACATCAACGCGTTGTTGATGGATCTCGATCTGAATTCGGGGCTCACGCGCTTCATGCTGAAGCTGGACAATGCCTATTCGGTGCTCGACGCGGCGGAACATGCCGCGGGTATGGAGCCCGAACTATGGCAGCAATTGGTGACGCAACGCGGGAACTTGGACGTGCTGCATTCCGGGAAGATCAATCCCGGCGTCCGCATCGAGAACTCCCAGATGAAGGATCTGCTCGAGTACGCGCGAAAGAAGTACAAGGCGATTTGCGTGGACCTTTCGGGCAACATGGAGAAGTTCTCGCTGGAAGTGATGGCGGAGAGCAAGCGCATCTTCCTGGTGTGCACGCCCGAGATCGCGTCGTTGCATTTGGCGCGCGAGAAGCATCAGTTTTTGAAGCGCTTGGACTTGGGCGACAAGGTGAGCGTGCTGCTGAACCGAATGACGAAGCGGCCATTAATCACGGCGGAGCAGATCGAGCAGCAGTTGGGGCTGCCGGTGACTATGAGTTTGGCGAACGACTATAACGGCGTGCACCGGGCTTTGACGGCGGGGCAAGAAGTGGATGTGAAGAGCGAACTCGGCGGGCAGTATGCGAGCTTGGCGCGACAGATCATCGAGCGCCGCGCGGGGGCGGGGCCGGCGGTGAAGAAGCCAAACAAGGGCCTGGCGGGGTTGTTTGGATTCGGTGGGGCTAAGGCGGCGCCAGCGCGGTAGGCCCCGGCGCTAAGGTAAAATTTGGGGTTTCGTCCCCGAATGAGAACGTGCGTCTTGCGATCGTCTTCGCTAATTTTGTGCGCGGCCTTGGCCTTGGCGCAGGACTTCACTTTGGTGTCGAAGCTGTTGGAGGGGGAACGGGCTAAGAATAAGATCCCTGGATACGCGGCGGCGATTTACTATCGCGGGAATTTGCTCTGGGCGCGGGGCGTGGGGATCGCGGACATGAAGACGAACCGGGCGGTGCGGCGGGATACGCCGTTCCGGTTGGCTTCGATATCGAAACCGATCTCGGCGGTGGCGTTGCTTTATCTGTTTGAGCAGCGGAAGGTGCAGTTGAAGGACGACGTACGGAAGTATTGCCCGGCGTTTCCGCCGAAGCCGTTTCCGACCACGTTGGAGCAGTTGTTGGGAAACATGGGGGGCATCCGGCATTACCGGGGGCAGGAGGACGCTAACAATTCGACGCCTTACGCGGGCGTGGTGGATTCGTTGAAGAAGTTCGCGTTGGAGCCGTTGGCTTACGAGCCGGGGACGCGTTACATGTACACGAGCTATGGCTGGAGTCTGGTGGGTTGCGCGATTGAGGGGGCGGGGGGGATGAGCTATGAGAAGTGGCTCGAGGATAAGATTTTTGCGACTGTCGGCATGTATAACAGCGGTTTGGATAACGGGCGAGGCCCGTCGGCGCGGCGGGCGCTGGGGTATCGTTTGACAGCGGACGGCGGGGTGGAGGATTGCGCCTACAGCGATAACTCCGCGAAGTATCCGGGTGGGGGATTGGTATCGACAGTGGACGATTTGGCGCGCTTCGTGGATGGATTGTACCGGGAGCAATTGTTGCGGCGGGAGACGGTGGATTTGATGTGGACTTCGGGGAAGACGAAGGCGGGGAAGACGACGGGTTATGGGTTTGGGTGGAGTTTGGGGAAGGCGCCTGAGGGGGACCGGGAGATCTATCATACGGGCAGCCAGCAGGGGGCGAGCACGCTTCTGTACTTGCGGCCGGAGCAGCGGTTTGCGTTTATCTGGTTGACCAATATGGAGAATTTGCCGGCGCGCTTGCCAGTGGCGCGGCAGGCGTACAAAATCGTACACGGAAAATAGAGTTGTAACAGGGGCGCGGGCGGGGCGTATGGTGGGGTAGGGATTGGTCTGAATTGAGCGCCTTGAGAGCCTTGGCCCCGGAGTTGAGCGACGAAGAATTGATGGCCCGCGTGCGGGACGGGGAGACGCAACTGCTGGGGCAGCTTTTCGAGCGTTATGGGGAGCGCTTGTACCGCTATTGCTGGCGGATGAATCAGGACCGGCAGTTGAGCGAGGATTTGGTGCAGGAGGCGTTTTGCCGGGCGTTGCGTTTCCGTTCGGGGTTCCGGGATGGGCACCGTTTCGAGTCTTGGATCTATTCGATCCTGCGGAATTTGCAAATGGATCATTGGCGGCGGAAGAAGTTCGAGGGGGAGTGGGACGAGGGAATGGAGATGCCGTCGCGCGAGGCCTTGGCGAGCGAGCAGTTGCACCTGAAGCAAGAGACCGATTTGTTGCATGAGGCTCTGCAGCGGCTGGCGCCGGCGAAGCGCGAGTTGCTAGTGATGGCGCGTTTTGAAGAGATGAGCCATGAGCGGATCGCAGAGGTGCTGGGTTGCGAGCCGGGGGCGGCGCGAGTGCGTTTACACCGGGCGTTGTCGTCGCTGCGGGATAGCTACAAGGAGTTGCTGGAGAGAAAGGGATCGTCATGAAGGAATCGATGTTCTGTCCAACGGGCGAGAGGCAGTTGGCGGCGTATTTGGAAGGACGGCTGCGGCAGGCTGAACGCGTGGATTACGAGGCGCATTTGGATGGCTGCGCGCTGTGCCGCGAGCAGGTGGAATTATGGGAGCAACTCGGCGGCTTGCGCGTGCCGCCGCCGAGCGCAAGCTTCGCGCCGAATTTCGAGCGGATGTTGTCGCGGGAGATAGCTCGCGGGGGGGGCGTCTCTTCCCGGCGCGCGAACTGGGTGGTGTGGGGCGCGGTGGCGGCGGGGCTGGCGATCGTATGCGGCGGGGGCGGGTATTGGATGGGGTCGCGGGAAGGGAAGACGGAGTTGGCGAGGCTCGATGGCGAGATGCGCAGCATGCGGAGCTTGATGGCCGTGAGCTTGTTGCAGCAGCAGAGCGCGATCGAGCGGTTGCGGGGCGTGAATTATTCCGTGGGGTTGGAAGCGGCGGACGAGCATGTCGTCGATGCGTTGGTGGATACGCTGCGCGGCGATGAGAACATCGACGTGCGGCTGGCGGCGGCCGATGCGCTACGGAAGTACGCGAGCCGGCCAAGGGTGCGAGCGGCCGTCGCCGATGCGTTGCCGGTGCAAGATTCGCCGCTGTTGCAGATCGCGTTGATCGATACGTTGGCGGAATGGAAGGAGCCTCGGGCGGTGCGGAGCTTTGAGTCGCTGGTGGAGCGACCGGGTACGGATGAGACCGTGAAGCTGCGATTGCAGGCGGCGCTTGAGGAGTTGAAGGCGGGAGGGAAGATTCGATGAGACGGCGTGAATTCGGCGCTTTGCTGGCGGCGGGGGCGGCTTACGGAGCCTGGCCAAGAGAGACCGCCAAGTATAGCCAGGACTTTGGGGCCAATGTACAGAACGTTGATATTGAGATTGCGAACGGAGAGATAACAGTCGAGTTCGGGTCGCGTGCGGATATTCGCGTGGAAGCCGAGATCGCATGGAGCGGGGCGACGCCGGAGGATTTAACGCTGGCGAAGGAAGAGGTAAAGTTTGAGCCGCGGGTGGAGCGGGGATCGTTGCGGGTTTGGGTGGAGAGAAGCCGGGCGCGTTGGTCGAGCCGCTACAGTACGCGGCATACAGTGCGTGTGGAACTGCCGGAGACGATGCGCTTGCTGGCGCGGACGGCCAACGGCGCGGTGCGCGCGGAGTGGCGCAAGAAGCCCGGCGCGAGCGTTTTTCTGCGCACGACGAATGGAGAGGTGGAACTGGGATTTCCGTCGCAGCCCGACGCGGATTTTCGTTTGCGGACGAGCCGCGGAGAGGTGTATACAGCTTTTCCGCTGGCGCCGCTGCCGGATGAAGAGGAGCCCGTGAAGGTAACGGAGAACGGTATGAAGCGTATTGTGAGCAGAACGCGCTATGCGGGTGGACGGGCCGGGAGGGGTGGCTTGAAGATCGAAGCCGAAACGACGAACGGCGACATCCGCTTGGTCGAAAGGAAAGCATAAATGAAAAGAACTCTTTTGATGTTGGGCGGTATCGTGTGTCTGGCGGCGATGGCTTTGGCGCAGAGCGACAAGTTGTCGATCTCGTTCCGGGACCCAAGCCGCCCGGGAATGGTGAAGGTGGGGATACTGCATGGGTCGTTGACGGTGAAGGCGCATGCGGGGAAGGACGTGGTGGTGGAGACGGAGGCGAAGCAGCCGGAACGGGAGCGCGAAGCGAGCGTGCCGGAGTCGGCGCGGGGGTTGCGGCGTTTGAATACGACGGGATCGTCGGTCACGTTGGAGGAGGAGAACAACATTGTTACGGTGTCGGTAGGGCACCGGAATCGCGGGGATAACGTGGTGGTGCTGGTGCCGGCGAAGACTTCGCTGAAGCTGAACGTGACTAATGGGCGGATGTTGACCGTGGAGGGCGTGGATGGGGAGATGGAATTGACGGCGACCAATGGAAGCATCACATTGACGGACGTCTCCGGGAGCGTGGTGGCGCATTCGATGAATGGGAAGATCCTGGCGAAGTTCAAGCGCTTGGACGAGGGCAAGCCGATGAGTTTTAGCGCGTTCAATTCGACAATCGACGTGACGCTGCCGCCAACGGTTAAGGCGAATTTGAAGATGCAGACGCAGAACGGGGAGGTGTTCACGGATTTCGACGTGCAGATCCAGCCGAACAGTGTGACGACGAAGGACGACCGGGAAGGCAGGAGCGAGGGAAGGCGGCGGGTGCGCTATGAGTCGGTGTCGATGGGGACTATTAACGGCGGCGGGCCGGAGTTTCAGTTCAAGAACTTCAACGGGAATATTTATATCCGCAAGGGCCAGTGAAAACAGGGAGCGGGAAGATTTCGGGCGAAGTGCGAGGAACAATCTTAGGGGCCGAAACGTAAGAAGCGCAGAGGCCCCAAATTGTCCGACTCGCCCGTTTCGTTTTCCCCCGTCCCGCGTTGGAGGCTGGTTGAGCTGGCTGCGCGCTGGTATGTGTTTTGGTTCTTAAACGTGTATGGCGTCGCGAAGTTGATTGGAGGCCAGTTTTACCGGCGGGGTCATTTGCCGCCTGATGTGTCGCGGATGACGCTGGGGGACGCGGGGGCTTTTGAACTGGCTTGGACGTTCATGGGGTATTCGTTCGCGTACATGGCGTTCATCGCGGTGGCCGAGATCTTGGGGGCCTGGTTGCTGCTTTGGGAGCGGACCAAGCTTATCGGGGTGTTTACGTTGTTGCCCGTGATGATCAACATCATCGTTTTCGATATCGTGTTTCTGGACAAGTACGGGGCATTGGCGAGCGCGACGATTTATACGATCTTGCTCTTTGTGATCTTGTGGTGCAATCGCGAGCGGGCCGTCGCGGCGCTGCAGGCGCTGACCCGGCCACGGGGCGGCGTGAGAGCACCCGGGCGCGAGCGGGTGAAGGCCGCGATCCTGGCTCTATTGCTGGCGGGAGCGCTTTTCGCGGCCGATCAGGCGCTGGTGAACTTTTTCGGTCACGGCAAGGGTTGAGGCTTCGCGCTACCCGGCCGTTCCCCGCCGTCATCTTCTATCATCGAAGTACGGAATCGACCGATACGATTCATAGGAGACGGCACTCGACTTTGGGATGGCGCGGCCCGCTATTCGGACTCTTCCTGCTCCCGCCGCTGCTGCTGGGGCAGCAGGCGGGAGCTTTGCCATTCCAGGCGCGGCAAGGGCTGTATGAGCGGCTGCAGGACGTCTGGCGCTGGCGGCACTTTGGAATGGCCGAGGGACTGCCTTCGGAAGATACACAGTTACTCGCGGAGGCTCCCGCGGGACAGATTTGGTTACAGAGCGCAAAGGGATTGGTGTATTTCGACGGCTACCGTTGGCGGCCGCCCCGTTGCGCGGCGGAGATTGCCAAGAAAGTAGCGGCGCAGTTGACGCCTTACGAAGGCGACGCGATTCTGGCCGTGCTTTCCGAGGAAGTGTGGTCGATCGGCCCGGAGCATTGCAAGAAGTTTGCGATTACGCATGAGGGTAAGGCCTTGCCGGTGTTTACCATTGGGGTGCCGCGCGAGGGCCAGGTGCATGTGCAGGCAAGCGACTTCCGGGAGTTCGTTTGGACGCCCCGCGATGGGGCGGTGCGGGAACTCGGCGAAAGCCGCAAAGTGGTTTCGAAGACGGCGGCGATGGCCGGCGAGGGCGGCTCAAGCATCGCGGTGACCGATGAGGGCGTCCTGCGGCGGCGCTATGACGCGGCTCGCGGCGGCTGGCAACGGGAAGTGCTCTTGCGCATTCCCGCGCAAGCGCCGGGGGCGCAGATGCCGTCGGCGATTCTGCGGCAGTTCAGCGAGAACCGGCGCGGGGATGGGTTGTTGGGGATCGCATTCCCGCGCGAATGGAGCGGGGTCTGGGAGTTTCGCGAGGGCGGCGCACCGCGGCACGTGCGCGAGCTGGGATTCCAGGTGCCGAAGCATATGGCGGTAACCGAGAATGGCGAGGCGCTGGTGGGCTTTAATTCCCAGGAAGTGTGGGTGCGTTCGCTCGAAGCGGTGGGGCCGATGTGGCGCAGGTTGACGCCGGTGCCGATGGTGTTGCGCTCGGCGCGCCGGATGATGTTCGATTCGCAAGGCCGCTTGTGGGTGGCTTCCGGGCATGGCGTGGACTGTTTCCGCGGCGGCCTGGAGCGCTGGACTTCGTTTGAGTATCCATTTCCGGACTTGAAGAATCACGTGAACGCGGTGCTGGCGACACGGGACGGGAAGCTTTGGTTGGGCACCTCCGATGGACTCGTAACCGTGGAAGGGAGCGGACAAGCGCGCCTCATCCGGACGGCGGGGACGACGGCGGGGACGGTGGACATCGGCATCGTCACGGGCTTGGCGCAGACGAGCGACGGTAGCGTGTGGGTATCGAGTGGCGCGAGTTTCGGCGGGGTTTTTCGTTGGTCGGATGGCGGGTGGAAGCGATATGGGACGGCGGAAGGGTTGAACGAAGGGCACTTCCATGGCTTGGTGGTGGACGAAGCCGGGGAACTGTGGGCGCTTTCGAGTGGAGGCGCGCGGGAAGCGGGGCGTCAGGATAGCGGCGCGTTTTTGTGGGACGAGGAAAGCGGCCGCTTCCGGCAGATGTTGCCGGAGGGGATGGACCGGCGTTGCTACGACGTGGGGCGGACGCCGGATGGCGCGTTGTGGTTTGGAAAGTTTGACGGTATCGCGCGGCTGCTCGACGGAAAGTGGACGCATTGGGAGCGGCACGCGACGCTGAACCATCGCAGCGTGTTCTCGTTGATTTCGCGGCCCGGAGGCGGGATCTACTTCGCGGATCGGGGCAGCGGGGTAGGGCAAATTGACGCGGCGGGAAAGGTGTCCTTCGAGAAGATCGGCGATACTTCGGCGAGCAATTCGACTTGGGCGCTTTGGCGGGATCCGCGGGGAGGCTTGTGGCTGACCACGCGCGGAGGACTGTTCTACCGGCGGCACGACATATGGGCGCAATTTGGGACCGAAAGCGGCTTGGTGAATTTGGAGATGTGGCCGATCGAGCTCTATCGCGATCACGTTTGCGTGGGGACCGATGGCAGCGGTTTGCATTGCCTGTCGCCGGGAAGCTTGACGGCGCTGCCGCCGAGAGTGGAGGCGCTGACGGTGCGCGCGGCGGAGGGAGAACTGGAGGCGGATTGGAAGGCGGTGGCGCACGACGCCACGGCCGAGGGCATTGGCGTTTTGAGCCGGTACCGGATCGATGAGGGCGCGTGGTCGCCATGGTCCGGTGAGCAGCGGGTGCGGGTCGGAGGGCTGCGCTCGGGTTCGCATCGATTGAAGGTGGAGGCGCGCGGCGCGCTGGCGGCGGAAGCGCAGGCGGAGGCGGTGGAGGAGTTTTCGATGCCGGCGCCTTTTTGGGAGCGGCCGGTGTTTTATGTGCCGCTGGGCCTGAGCGTTTTGCTGGGCGGGCTGGCGGTGGCGTTTGGCGTGCGAAAGCGGATTGCCTATACGCGCGAGTTGGCCGAGAAAGAGGAGCGCTTCCGCGCACTGATCGAGTACAGTTCGGTGGCCATCACCTTGCGCGACCGGCAGCACAAGGTGTTTTATACGAGTCCCGCGATTTCGGAAATTTTGGGCTATCAACCGACGGAGTTGCTGGGCGGCTTGCGGCCCGAGTTGATTCACCCGGACGACTTGGAGACGGTGGAGCAGCGGGGCCGGGAGATTCTGGCGCAGCCGAGCGTGACGCAGCGGGCGCGGGTGCGCATGTTGCATAAAGACGGCGAGTACCGGTGGATCGAGGTGGTGACGCGGAATCTGTTGGATCATCCCGCCGTAAGCGCGATCGTGACGAACTTTCGCGATGTGACCGAGACGACGAAGGCGGAGTTGGCGACGGCCGAGGCGCGGCGGCGCGCCGAGAGCGCGAATCAAGCCAAGAGCGACTTCCTCGCCATGATCAGCCACGAGATCCGGACGCCGATGAACGGCATTACGGGTATGTGCCACTTGTTGCTCGAGACGCGATTGAACGCCGAGCAACGCGACTACGCCGAGACGATCGCACAGTCTTCGCAGGCGCTACTGGCGTTGATCAACGACGTATTGGACTTCTCGCGCATCGAGGCCGGAAAGCTCTCGATTGAGAAGGCGCCTTTCGATCTGGCCGCCTTGACGCAGGACGTGGCGAATTTGATGCGGGCGCGGATCGAGGAGAAGAAGCTTTCGTTCAGTGTGGAATATCCGTCAGGCGCGCCGCGGTATTTCGAGGGCGACTCGCTGCGGATCCGCCAGGTTTTGATTAACCTGGTGGGCAACGCCATTAAGTTCACCGAAAAGGGGGCGGTGCGCTTGCTAGTGAGCGCCGGCGCCGCGGCGGCGGGGAAGCATGCCGTTGAGATTTCCGTGTCGGACACAGGCATTGGAATCGCTCCGGAAAAGTTGGCGGTGATTTTCGATAAGTTCACGCAGGCCGACGCCTCCACGACGCGGCGCTTTGGGGGGAGTGGATTGGGGTTGAGCATTTGCCGGAGCTTGGCGGAATTGATGGGTGGGAGCATAAGCGCGGAGAGCCGGGAGGCGTCTGGGAGCCGCTTTACGTTGCGCTTGGAATTGCCGGTGGCGCGCGAGGAGTCCGGCAAGGAGGTGACGAAGCCCTGGGGGCTGGAGCCCTTGCAGACGCCTCTGGAGGTGTTGGTGGTAGAGGACAATGCCGTGAACCAGAAGTTGATCGCGAAGTTGCTGGAACGCTTGGGCTGCCAGGTGCGGGTGGCGTCGAGTGGCAGTAGTGCGTTGTCGCTTTACACGGACTATCGATTCGATTTGATCTTGATGGACTGCCAGATGCCGGAGATGGATGGGTATGAGACGACGGCGTTGATCCGGCAGAAGGAGTCCGGGCGGCGGCGGACGCCGATTGTGGCCTTGACGGCCAATGTAATGGAGAACGACCTGGAGCGGTGCTTGGAGGCGGGGATGGATGCGTATTTGACGAAGCCGATCGACCTGATGAAGTTGCGGGAGACTTTGGAGGAGCACGGAGCGGCGGCGCGGAAAGGGGTGTAAACCAGACCAGGTCTGGTCTGGTCTGATATGATTCGATAGTGATTACTAAAAACATTTCGGAGGCAAAGGCGCAACTGTCGGCGTTGCTGGAGGCGGTGCAGCGCGGGGAAGAAGTCGTGATTTGCAAGGCGGGGAAGCCGGTGGCGAAGTTGGCGGCGTACGCGGCGGCCAAGGAGCCCCGAAAATTGGGGATGTTCAAGGGGCAGATTTTCATGGGGGACGATTTTGATGATCCGTTGCCTCCAGAGATCGCGGAGGCTTTCGGCATCGTGGATGAAGCGGAGCCCAGCCGGAAGTGAGATTTCTCGTCGATACGAATATCGTGATCTGGGCGATGCGGGAGGATGAGCGGCTTGGTCCAGTGTGGCAGTCGATTCTGGTCGATCCCCGGAACGAGTTATTTTTAAGCGCCGCTTCGGTTTGGGAAATGAAGATCAAGTTGGGTCTTGGCAAGTTGACTCTTCCGGACGGGTTCGACGAAGGCTTGCAGCAGTTTGGCTTCCGGGAATTGGCGGTAAGTTGGGAGCATGCCCGGGTTACGGGAGGTCTCCCGCCGATTCATAAGGATCCCTTTGATCGATTGCTGGTGGCTCAAGCGATATCGGAGCGTCTGGTATTGATTACCGGCGACGCAACTTTGCGGGGATACGGCGACTTCGTCAGCGTCGTCTGAGAACGTATGATTCCTGTAAAACAAGAAAAATTCCGCTCAGAGTGCAAAACCCGTTGCCGTAGGGCCGATCCGGCGCTATATTTGTAGTTTGGTGAAAGTCCCCTCAAGTCTTTCAAAAGATGCAAGTTAATTGCAACTTGTTGACGGGCTTAGGCAAAGGAAGAGAGAAGAAGAAGACTGATGAAGCCGATCTTCCCGAAATCAGCCGATTTCATCGTGCGCCTGGCGGGCGCTTTTCTGGGAATCAGCGTTCTGACGGGTGTGGCCGCATACACCTACCTGACGCATCCGATGGTGCAGGATACGGGGTATCGTCCGGTACAGCCCGTGCCTTACAGCCATAAGCTGCACGCGGGCAATCTGGGTATGGATTGCTACTACTGCCACAACACGGTTACCAAGGCTGGGCACGCGGCGATTCCTTCGACGGAAACCTGTATGAATTGCCATACGCGGGTGAAGACGGCGTCGTCGGCGTTGGCCCCGGTGCGCGAGAGTTACGCGACTGGCAAGCCCGTGGAATGGGTGAAGGTGCACAACCTGCCGGACTACGCGTACTTCAATCACTCGGCGCACGTGACGGCGGGCGTGAGCTGCGTGAGTTGCCACGGACGCGTGGATCAGATGGTGGAAGTGCAGCAGGTGAAGCCGCTGAACATGGGCTGGTGTTTGGAATGCCATCGCAATCCGGCGCCGAATCTGCGCCCGGCGGAGCTGGTGACCAAGCTCGATTGGGAGCCGCCCGCGGGCAAGAGCGCGGCCGAGATCGGCAACGAAATTCTGCGCGCCAAGAACCTGAACCCGCCCGTGCATTGCGGCGGATGCCATCGCTAGATTAGGGGACACAGATAAGCACATGAGCCTCGTTCAAATCAGTAACGCGAAAGACGCGAAACGCGTTCCCCTCGATCAAATCCACCAAAGCTCCGCTTTCAACGCTTGGATCGACGGTAAGCCGGAAGTGGCAGCCGAGCCGATGGATTTGGATCCATCTAGCCGCCGCGATATTTTGAAGATCATGGCGGCGGGCGCGGGGTTGGCTGGCATGGTGAGCTGCCGCCGTCCGGAGCAGAAGATCGTCAGCTTCTCCAAGGGCGTCGAGGACTTGATTCCCGGCAAGCCCCTCCACTACAACACGGTATTCAACTTGGGCGGCGTGGGGCAGGGGTTGCGGATTGAGGCCAATGACGGCCGGCCGACGAAAGCCGAAGGCAATCCGGCGCACCCGACTTCGCAAGGCGCGGCGAATACCTATGCGCAGGGCAGCATTCTGAGCCTTTACGACGCGGACCGCTGCCAGTTCGTCATGAAGGATGGCGCGCCTTCGAATTGGGAGGCGTTCGCGCAGTTCGCCAAGCCGGCGTTTGCGGCCGCTGGCGACGGCCCCAACGCTGGCAAAGGTGTCGCGTTCGTGTTGGAGCGCAACGCGGGGCCGAGTTGGCGGGCCACGCTCGACACGGCGAAGAAGAAGTGGCCGGCGGCACTGTTTGTCGAGTATGAACCTTTGACCAACGACAACGCGGTGCTGGGGACGGAACTCGCGACCGGTACGAAGGCCGAGCCGAGCTACGCGTTCGACCAAGCCGAGATCGTGGTGAGCCTGGATTACGACTTTTTGGGCGTGGACGCGACGACGGTGCAGCCGACGCGTTTGTTCAGCAAGAAGCGGAAGATCTCCAAGGCCGGGGATACGATGAACCGGCTCTACGTCGTCGAAGGGCATTTCTCGGGTACGGGCGGCATGGCCGACCACCGCTTGCGGATGAAGCCGAGCGAAGTGGCCGGTTTCGCGGCGGAAGTGTTAAAGCTGGTGAGCGACGCGGCAGAACCTAAGATCGAGGGCGATACGCGAAAGAAGTTCACCGCGGCGGTGGCAAGCGACTTGAAGAAGGCCGCCGGTAAGGGAATCGTTTGCGCGGGCCCGCGGCAGGCGCCGGAAGTGCATGCCTTGGCTCTGGCGATCAATCAAGTGTTGGGTAACGTGGGCGCGACGGTGAATTTCTTGCCCGCGATGTACGAGCCGCAGAAGGCCGGTCTTGAGGCGCTGAAGACGGCATTGAGCGGCGGAGCGATTTCGACTCTGGTGATTCTGGGCGGCAACCCCGCTTACACGATGCCGTCGGATATCGACTTCGCTTCGGACGCCAAGAAGGCGAAGACGGTGATTCATCTAGGCTATGAGCACGATGAAACTTCGGCGTTGGCGAATTGGTGCTTGCCGCAGGCGCATTACCTCGAAGCCTGGGGTGACGCGCGCACGAGCGACGGCACGGTTTCGATCCAGCAGCCGGTGATCGCGCCGCTCTTTGGCGGCAAGACGCCGATGGAAGTGCTCTCGATGCTCGCCGGCGGCGAGGCGAGCGGCTACCAGATTACGAAGGCCTACTACACGTCGACGAACGGTGGAAATGAGAAGTCATGGCGCAAGGCGCTGCACGACGGCATCGTCGAGGGCACGGCTTACGCGCCGTTGAAGCTGACGGTGGATACGAAGAAAGTCGCGGCGCTGCCGGTGCCGAGCCCTTCGAGCGGTATGGAACTGGTGTTTCTGGCCGCGCCGGGCGTCTACGACGGGCGCTTCGCGAACAATGCGTTCTTGATGGAGATGCCCGATCCGCTGACCAAGGTGGTTTGGGATAACTGCATTACGATGTCGAGCGCGACCGCCAAGCAACTGGGCGTCTCGATGGGTTCGATCGGCACCGAGAGCAGCGTCGTGAACTTGACCGTGGGCGGCGCTTCGATCAAGGCTTCTTTGATCATCGTGCCGGGACATGCCGATGGCGTGTTGAGCATGACCTTGGGTTATGGCCGCGAAAAAGTGGGCCGGGTCGGCAAGGGTGCTGGCGCGAACGCCTACAAGTTGCGCGGAACGTCGTCGATGGGCTTCGCGACCAACGTTCAGGCGTCGAAAGCCGCCGAGACTTACATGCTAGTGCGTACGCAGGACGATCCGGACGGCGATACGCAACATGGCCGCCCGATCGCGCAGGAAGCGACCCTGAAGCAATTCAGCGAAGCGCCCGCCTTCGCGCAACACGTGCACGGACCGCCCGTTGAGAGCCTCTTCCCAGATTGGGATTACACGAAGGGCTATCAGTGGGGCATGACGATCGACCTCAATCAGTGCACGGGTTGTAACGCGTGCCTGGTGGCCTGCTTCACGGAAAACAACATTCCGATGGTAGGCAAGGACATGGTGAACCGGGGCCGCGAAATGCACTGGATTCGCCTGGACCGTTACTACAGCGGCATGGACGACGAGGCGACGGTGATCACGCAGCCTCTGAACTGCCAGCAGTGCGAAAACGCGCCTTGCGAAAGCGTTTGCCCGGTGGCGGCGACCGTTCACTCGCCGGAAGGCTTGAACGATATGGCGTACAACCGCTGTATCGGAACGCGCTATTGCATGAACAACTGCCCCTACAAGGTGCGGCGCTTCAACTACCTGAACTACAACAAGCAGAAGACCGAAATCGAGAGCTTGGGTTCGAACCCGGACGTAAGCGTGCGTATGCGCGGCGTGATGGAGAAGTGCACGTATTGCACGCAGCGCATCAGCGAAGCGAAGATTAACGCGAAGGTGGATCCCGCAGGCCGGCGCCAGGTGCGCGACGGCGAGATTCAGACGGCTTGCCAGCAGACTTGCCCGGCGGGCGCGATTGAGTTTGGCAACGTCGCGGATCCGAATTCGGCGGTGTCGAAGTCGAAGACGTCCACGCGTAACTACGCGCTGCTCGCGGAATTGAACGTACGCCCGCGTACGACGTATCTGGCGCGCGTGCGGAATACGAATGAGGCCCTGTTGCCGAGCAAACCGCTTGGTGGGCACGGCGGCGATCATGGCGCCGCGGATCACAAGGGCGCGGAAGCGAAGCACTAGTCGAGGAAAAGGAATCAGCGAATGGCTACCGAGAATTTAACTCTGACAACCAGCGACCTCGACGCTATTAGTCCGCGTCTGGTCTTGGACAAAGACGGGCGGCGCACGGGCTACAAGGAAGTGACCGAGGACGTCTCGCATATCGTCGAGATGAAGACCCCGGCGAGTTGGTGGATCGCCTTCGTCATCAGCTTCCTGGTGATGTGCATGTTGTTTGCGCTGTTGGGCTACCAAGTCTACACGGGCGTGGGCGTTTGGGGTAACAACGGACCGATCGGTTGGGCGTGGGACATCACGAACTTCGTGTTCTGGATCGGTATCGGCCACGCCGGTACGTTGATCTCGGCGATCTTGTTTCTGTTCCGGCAGAAGTGGCGTACGTCGATTAACCGCGCGGCGGAAGCGATGACGCTGTTCGCGGTGGCTTGCGCGGGCCTGTATCCGGTTTTCCACGTGGGCCGCGTGTGGCGCGCTTACTGGTTGTTCCCGATTCCGAATACGGATCTCGCGATGTGGCAGAACTTCCGGTCGCCGTTGCTGTGGGACGTCTTCGCGATTTCGACTTACGGTACGGTCTCGGCTTTGTTCTGGTATGTGGGTTTGATTCCCGATCTCGCGACGATTCGGGACCGGGCTACCGGTCTGCGCGCGAAGATTTACGGCGCCTTGGCGCTGGGCTGGCGCGGTTCGGCAAAGCACTGGAACAACTACGAAATGGCGTACATGCTCCTGGCGGGTCTTTCGACGCCGCTGGTACTGAGCGTGCACACGATCGTTAGCTTCGACTTCGCGACGTCGGTAATTCCAGGCTGGCACACGACGATCTTCCCGCCGTACTTCGTTGCGGGCGCGATCTTCTCGGGCTTCGGCATGGTGATGACGCTGATGGTGGTGTTCCGGGCTTGGTTCAAGCTGGAGCATCTGGTGACCATCAAGCACTTGGAGAACATGAACAAGGTGATCCTCGCGACCGGCACCATCGTCGGCTACGCTTACGGCACGGAGTTCTTTATCGCTTGGTACTCGGGCAATGAATACGAGAGCTTCGCGTTCATCAACCGCGCTTTCGGCCCGTACTGGTGGGCCTACTGGTCGATGATCAGCTGCAACGTGTTGTCGCCGCAATTCTTCTGGTCGAAGAAGTTGCGCACCAACGTGCCTTTCATGTTCGTGATTTCGATCTTCGTGAACATCGGCATGTGGTTCGAGCGCTTCGTGATCATCGTGACCAGCTTGCACCGCGACTTCTTGCCCGGCAGTTGGGGATACTTCCGGCCGACCTGGGTCGACATCCTGACCTTCTTCGGCACCTTCGGTTTGTTCATGACCTTGTTCCTGCTCTTCGTGCGCTTCGTGCCGATGATCGCGATCTCGGAAGTGAAGGGCGTGATTGCGGCGGATAAACATCGCCACTTGCCGGAGCATGTGGAGCAGCAGATGGCGGCCAAGCGCGACGAAATTATGAAGGTGGTGGCCTAGTAAGATGGCTTTCCTCGAAGATTTCAAAAAATCACTCGACCCCAACGCCCCGAAGGAAATGTGGGGCGTGGTGGCGGAGTTTGAAGACGAAGAGCAACTGCTGAAAGCGGGCAGGGCGATGCACCACCAGCACGGTTACACGAAGCTCGACGCGATGACGCCGTTCCCGGTGCACGGCATTGAAGCCGCGCTGGGGATGCCGCGCTCGATTCTGGGCTTCATCGTGATCTGCGTCGGTTTGACGGGCACGATGACGGCGATCTTGTTGCAGTGGTGGACGGGCGCGGTGGATTATCCGCTGGTGATCGCCGGCAAGCCGCTGTTCGCGTTCGAATTCGCGATGCCGATTATGTTCGAGTTGAGCGTGTTGTTTAGCGCGTTTGCCTGCGTGTTCGGGATGCTGCTGTTGAATGGGTTGCCGCGCTTGTATCACCCGACGATGAATTTCTCGAGGATTCAACGCGCGACCGACGATGGCTTCCTGCTGGTTGTCGAGAAGAGCGATCCCAAGTTTTCGGCCGTGGAGACCCGCAACCTCCTGATAAGCCTGGGCGCATCGAGCGCCGAAGTGGTGGAGGACTAGCGACGATGCAGCGCAGTTATTCGATTCTGAGTTTGACGCTAGGCGCGCTGGCGCTTACGGGATGCGCGAACTTCCCGACGACGTCGACGCCGCTGGAAATCCATGACGATATGGACCGGCAGCAGAAGTACAAGGCGCAGAGCGTGTACCGCAAGTCCGGCCTGTTCGACGACGCGCGCGCGAACCGGATGCCGGTGCCGGGCACGGTGGCGGTGGGTTATTTGAAGGACGACGACGCGACGATGCGCGGGATTGTGAATGGGCAGTATGTTGGCACGAACCCGATGAAGGTGGACGCCGCGCTCCTGAAGACGGGCCAGGCGAAGTTTAATACATACTGCTCGCCCTGCCACGATAAGACCGGGTCGGGGAATGGCGTGATTCCGAAGCGGACGCTCTGGTTGCCGACGAATTTGCATGAGGACCGCGTGGTGGCGATGTCCGACGGCGAAATTTACGACGTGATCTCGAACGGCCGCCGCACGATGCACGGTTACAAGTATCAGGTATTGGAAGCCGAGCGCTGGGCAATCGTCGCCTACGTGCGCGCGCTGCAGCGCAGCGACCGCGGAACGCTTGAGGATGTGCCGGCCGAATTGCGGTCGGACCTGCGGTAGGAAGAAGGATCGAAAAGGATAGACAAATGGCAGAACATTCCCATCACGGCGCGCTCGACAACTTCACGCTCGACGCCGGTCTGCACGCGAAAGTGCGGACGATCATTACTTTCCTTCTTCTCATCAGTGGCGCGGCGATGGCGGCCGGCTACTTCATGGATCACAAGCAGTTTTTCCATTCCTATCTGGCGGGCTTTGCCTGGGCAACCCGGATCCTGCTGGGCGCGCTGTTCTTCCTGATGGCCATGTACATGGCGGGCGCGGCGTGGAACGTTACCGTGCGCCGCTTTCAGGAAACGCTAGCGGCTAGCATTCCCTTCGGCGTGATTTTGTTTATCCCGCTGATCTTCGGCGTGCACGAATTGTACGAGTGGAGCCATGCGGATGTCGTGGCCAATGACCCCGTGCTGCAGGGCAAAGCCGGCTGGCTAAACGAGAAGATGTTCGTGATTAAAAGCCTAGTCTACTTCGGCATCTGGAGCATCTTCGCGCTGGGCATCTACAAGAATTCGACGAGCCAGGATAAGGACAAGGACATCAAGCATATGCACTCGAGCGCGCGCTACTCGGCGCCGGGTTTGCTAGTAGTGTTCCTGGCGACCAGCTTCGCGGCGATGGATTGGATCATGAGCCTGAACCCGCACTGGTATTCGACGATTTACGGCATCTATATTTATGCGGGCGGGGCGCTGGCGTCGATGTGCACGATCATTTTGATCAGCCTGGGCTTCCGCAGCGCCGGCGTGTTGAAGAATTCGATCACCGAAGAGCATTATCACGACCTCGGCAAATGGGTCTTCGCGGTGACGGTGTTCTGGACCTACGCCGCCTTCAGCCAGTACATGCTGTATTGGTACGCCAACATACCGGAAGAAACGATTTGGTTCAAGAACCGCTTCACGGGTTCGTGGCTGCCGGTGAGCCAGTTCCTAGTGATCGGGCACTTCCTGTTCCCATTGTTTTTCTTGATCACCCGCAAGACGAAGCGGAACTTGAAGACGCTAGCGTTCATGGCGGTGTGGATGTTGTTGATGGACTATCTCGATATCCACTGGAACATCATGCCGAGCTTGCATAAGACGGGGTTCGCGCCGCACTGGATGGATTTGGCCGCGCCGGTCTTCTGCGCGAGCTTCTACGGGTTCTTCTTCTGGAACCGCTTGAAGAATCACGCCATCGTACCAGTAGGGGATGTACGTCTCTACCAGGCTTTGGCGCATCACAATGTATAGAGGGAGCTAGACGAACATGAGCGATACGCATTTTGAACATCTCTCCCCCGAAGAAGCCGCGCTGGTAGGCTACGAGCGGTCGGAGCCGAACGCCCGGAAGATCGGGATGCTAACGGTGGCGATCGTGGTGACGATTATCGTCGTTTGCTTCTTCGTGTACTGGTGGTATGTGCTGGAGCGCGAGCGAGCGTTCTTCCGCGAGTTCCAAGCGCCGGTGTGGCAGACGTTGAAGGACGTCCGGACCTACGAGACGGAACGATTGACGCAGTACAAGTTCATCGATAAGTCGAAAGGCAGCGTGCAGTTGCCGATTGAGAGGGCGATGGAGTTGTATGCGAAGGAAGCCGGCGAGGGAAAGGTTTTCTATGGCGGCAAGGCCGCGAACTTGGTTCCGTACGAAGCCGATCCCGGTTTGCAGGCGGTGCTCGACAAGGCGCTGGGCAAGCCTGTGACGCCCGCCGCTCCGGCGGACGCGGCACCCGCGGCAGGTGCGACCAAGACGGCAGCCCCCGCTGCGGCGGCTCCCGCCACAACGCCAGCGACTGGAACCCCGGCGGCGCCCGCGAAGCATTGAGTTTATGAAGCTGCGCTTTCACATCCCGGCACTGTTAAATGCCTTCCTGCTTGCCTTCGTGGCGGGCAACGCGGTGGTGTGCGCGCAGAACGAGATTATCGGGCAGCCGAAGACGGCGGAAGAGAAGCGCAGGGCGCTCGAAGACAAGAAGACCGAGGCGATTCGGGAGACCGAGGGTACGGGCGTCGATGAAAAGCTCGGCCAGAAGATCGATCTCAACCTCACGTTCATCGGCGAAGACGGCTATCCGCATCCGTTGAAGGATTACTTCTCGAGCGGCCGGCCGGTGATTTTGAATTTGGTTTATTACACGTGCCCGATGTTGTGCAACTTGACGTTGAACGGGCAAGTCGCGGTGTTGCGCGAACTGGCTTGGACGCCCGGCAAGGAGTTCGAGGTGGTGACGATTTCGATCGACCCGACCGAGAGCTTCGAGATCGCGAAGAACAAGAAGGCCGCGTACATCAGCAACTTCGAGAAACCCGTCGGCGGCGGGTGGCACTTCCTGGTGGACCATCAGGGCAACGTAAAGAAGCTGGCCGATCAGATCGGTTTCCGTTACCGCCTAGACGAGGCGCAGAAGCAGTATGCGCACGCCTCGGCCATTATGGTGTTGACGCCGGAAGGAATGGTCTCGCGGTATTTGTACGGCATCAAATTTAAGGAGAGGGATTTACGCTTGGCGCTGACGGAAGCGGCGAGCGAGAAGTTCGGATTGAGCTTCGAGAAGATCCTTCTGATGTGTTATCACTACGACCCCGCGGCCAAGAGCTACGTGATGTTCGCGACGAACTTCATGAAGCTTGGAGGACTGCTTTCGATGGTGGTACTGGCGCTTTTCTTGTTCCGCTATTGGCGGATCGATATGGCACGGCAGGAGCCCGCGCATGCGGCGGGCAGCGGTGATTCTTCAGGAAATAGGAATTAAGATGACCTGGTTACAAAATCTCTTTCTCCCGGGCGCGCACAGCGTGAAGGCTGGCGCGGTCGACGATCTCTTCATGTTCATTCTGTGGTTGAACATCGTGTTCTTCCTCTTGATCGCTGGAGTGGTCTTCCTATTCGTGGCGCAATACCGCCGAAAATCGCAGAACCAGAAAACGGCTCACATCGAGCACAACGACGCGTTGGAAATCACTTGGACGGTGATTCCGCTCATTCTGTGCCTGGTGGTGTTCTTCTGGGGCTTCAACGACTACATGCAAGCCAACGTCGCTCCGGACGATGCGATGGAGATCCAGGTCACGGCGAAGAAATGGATTTGGACCTTTGAGCAACCGGACGGTTCGCGCGCGATTGGCAAGCTCTTTGTGCCGGTGAATAAGCCAGTGCGCTTGATCATGCACTCCGAAGATGTGCTGCACGCCTTCTATGTGCCGGAGTTCCGCGTGAAGGCCGACGTGCTGCCGAACCGGTATACGGAAGTTTGGTTCCAGGCGACGGCGCCCGGCACTTATGTAGTGCCCTGCACCGAATATTGCGGCAAGGGCCACTCGGAGATGCAGGCCAAGGTCGTGGTTCTGGACCAAGCCGGCTACGAGAAGTATTTGGAAGAGGGCGACCCGGAAGAAAAGGGAAAACCGCTTGACCAACTGGGCGCATCCTTGTATGTGAACCTGGGCTGTTCCACCTGCCACTCGATTGACGGCACCAAGGGCCAAGGCCCAAGCTGGAAGGGCATTTTCGGCGCCCAGCACAAGATGACGGATGGCAAGAGCTTCCTGGTGGACGAGAACTACATTCGCGAGTCGATTCTGAATCCCCAAGCGAAGATTGTCGAAGGATACGGCGGCATCATGCCTTCCTATCAAGGCCAGATCCGCGAACGCCAATTGCAGGCCGTGATCGCTTACATGAAGACGTTAAAGTAAAGAGGTACCCAAACATGGCTGACGTGATTACCAACCCCGCTGCCCGGCAAGCCGAGCACCCACACCATGCGGATTACTTGACGGATCCCGCTCACAAAGGCATTTGGAGCTGGATGACGACGGTCGACCATAAACGTCTGGGCGTGATGTACCTGCTCGGCGTGATGATCGCCTTCTTCCTGGGCGGCTTGGCCGCGCTATTGGTGCGTCTTGAATTGATGCGCCCGGGCCAAGACTTCATTACGGCGGAACAATACAATCTGGCGTTCACGCTGCACGGCGCGATCATGGTGTTTCTTTTCATCATTCCTTCGGTACCGGCAGCGCTGGGCAACTTCGTGTTGCCGCTGATGCTGGGCGCCAAGGACGTCGCGTTTCCGAGATTGAATCTCGCTAGCTTCTGGGTTTACGTTTTGGGCGCGTTGATGGCGGTGGGCGCGATCATTGGTGGCGGCGTCGATACTGGCTGGACATTTTACACGCCGTACTCGACGACAACGTCGGGACCGGTGACGCTGATGTCGATGGCGGTGTTCACGCTGGGCTTCAGTTCTATCTTCACCGGTATTAACTTCATTGCAACGGTGCACAAACTCCGCGCTCCCGGCATGGGCTGGTTCCAGTTGCCGCTTTTCGTGTGGGGTATCTATGCGACGGCGATCATTCAGGTGCTCGCAACTCCGGTGCTCGGCATCACGATGGTGTTGCTGATGATGGAAAAGGCATTCCAGATCGGTATCTTCGACGCGCAATTGGGCGGCGATCCGGTGCTCTTCCAGCATTTCTTCTGGTTCTACTCGCATCCGGCGGTGTACATCATGATTCTGCCGGGCATGGCGATTATCTCCGAGATCATCCCGACGTTCTCGCGCCGTACGATCTTCGGTTACCGCTTGATCGCTTTGAGCTCCGTGGCGATCGCGCTTATTGGCTTCTTGGTTTGGGGCCACCACATGTTCACCTCCGGCCAGAGCGCCTTGGCGGCGGGCATCTTCAGCTTCTTGACCTTCCTGGTGGCGATCCCGTCGGGCATCAAGGTCTTCAACTGGATGGCGACGATGTACAAGGCGTCGATCGGGTTGCAAACGCCGATGCTCTACGCGCTGAGCTTCCTGTTGCTCTTCGGCATCGGCGGCTTGACGGGTATCTTCCTCGGCGCGTTGTCGGTGGACATCCACTTGCACGATACCTACTTTGTCGTGGCGCACTTCCACTACGTGATGATGGGTGGCACGGTGATCGCCTTCATCGGCGGCGTGCACTACTGGTGGCCGAAGATGTTCGGCCGCATGTACAACGAGCGCATCGGCCAGATCGCCTGCGCGCTGGTGTTCCTGGGCTTCAACATGACCTTCCTGACGCAGTTCTTCATCGGCAGCCAGGGCATGCCGCGCCGTTACTACACGTATTTGGATCAATTCCAGCCGCTGCACGCGTTCTCGACTTACGGGAGCTGGGTGCTCGGCGCGGGCCTGATGATCGCCGCCTTCAACCTGATGGCTAGCTTCCGCTTGCCGAAGAACGCACCGGCGAATCCGTGGGCGGGCACGACGCTCGAATGGCAGACGCAGTCGCCTCCCATAACGCATAACTTCGAAGGCCAGCCGGCGATCGAAGCGAACCCCTACGACTACCGCAAGTTCAAGATCCCGGCGGACGCGGTTTAAGCGGCCGGCTTTTATAGGACCGAATTCATGAGCCAATCTCACGACGCAGCGATCGACGCGCACGGCGCGCATCACGAGCATCACCCCTTCCACCAGCACCACTTCGCGACGATGGAGCAGCAGTTCGACGCTTCCAAGATCGGGATGTGGCTATTCCTGGCGACCGAAATTCTGCTTTTCGGCGGCCTCTTTGTCGGCTACGGCATCATGCAGGCCAAGCACGGCGACGCCTTCGTCGCCGGGCACCATCACCTCGATTGGAAGCTGGGCGCGCTGAACACGTGCTTCCTGCTGATTTCGAGCTTCACGATGGTGATGGCGGTGTGGGGCGCTTCGACCAACAAGAAGGGCGAGAAGCAGGGCTTGATTGTCACGAACCTGCTTTTGACGCTGGGCTTCGCGGCGGGCTTCATGGTCGTGAAGTATTTCGAGTATTCGCACAAGATCCACGACGGTCTGTTGCCGGGCAAGTTGTTCAGCTACACCGGGCCGGATGTGGTGCCGAACATGTTCATGTTCTTCAGCTTCTACTTCATGATGACCGGTCTGCACGGTTTTCACGTGTTGGGCGGCATGGGCGCGATCACGTACCTGATCATCCGCGCGATGAAGGGCGACTATACGAGCGAGTACTACACGCCGGTCGATTTAATCGGCTTGTATTGGCACTTGGTCGATTTGATTTGGATCTACCTCTTCCCGTTGTTGTATCTGATCAGCTAGTAGGGAGAACACAGCAAAACACAATGAGCAATTCGCATTCGCACGCCGCCCATCTCGATCATGGCCATTCGCATGAGCATGGCTGGAAGGGCTATCTCTACATTCTGATCGCACTCCTGATCTTGACGATCATCACCGTCGGCGCTTCGCGCATCGACTTCGGTTCGCCAGTGGCGAACGTGGTGATCGCGATGACGATCGCGACGATCAAGGCTACACTGGTGGCGCTGTTCTTTATGCATTTGAAGGACGACAAGCCGATCAACGGTTTGATCTTCGTTTCGACGCTGCTGTTCTTGGGCGTGTTCTTGGGCTTCTGCCTGGTGGACGCGGACTCGCGCTACGATACGCGTCCGGCAACCTACAAGGGACCGGTGTCGTCACCCGCGCAGCCACTGCTCGATAGCGAGAATCCTCAGTTCGCGCCGCAAGTGGACCCGCGTAAGGCGCCGGGCGCCAAGCCTGCCGAGCACGGCGCGGCGGCTCACTAGACGCATCCTTAGATTTGACGAGAAAGCCCCCAAGCGATTAGCGCTTTGGGGGCTTTCGGTTTTATTGGGTGGCGGTTCGCCGGGGAGGAGGCGTGGCTCGCAGGGCGCTTTGGGCGCGTGGGCGGCGCCGCGGATTGCGGAACGCTCAGCCGGTGGCGCGACTGGGGAGTGGCGCGGGCGCGGAGCGGGTGGAACGTGTGAGAGTGGGATGTCGCTCGAGTGACCGAAGCTCAGCCGCCGATGTAGGGCTCGTGGCGGCGGGCGGCGCTAGTGGTGTCGCGTTTCCAGTCTTCGGTGACGGGGCCTTGGAGCTTGAAGCGCGTGGCGCGGTCGCGGAGGGCGGACATCGTGGGCTCGTCGAGTTTGGCGAGAGACTTCGCAATGCGGACGTCGTCCTCGATTTGGCCGAGGGTGGTGCAGCCGAGGGCGAGGCAATGGACGGGCAGGCTCAAGACGTACTGGATGCACTCGCGGACGCTGAAGCGTTGGAGGAGCTTCGAGTTCGCGGTGCTCTTCATGCCTTGGATGCCGAGGCCGCGTTCGACGGCCTTCGGGAGTACGAGTTTTTCGAAGCTGAGGTAGGCGGGTTCGGCGGGGTGGAGGGGCATCAGGATCGTGTCGTACTTGGCGTAGCGTTCGAGCATCGCCAGATGCACATGAGGGTCGCGATGGCCGGTGAATCCTATAAAGCGTGCTTGGCCTTTCTTCTTGGCTTCCTCGAATGCTTCAATGGCGCCGCCGGGGCCGAAGATCTTGTCGACCTCGGCGAGTTCGCCGACGGCGTGGATTTGCCAGAGATCGACATAGTCCGTACGGAGGCGCTTCAGGCTCAGTTCGAGTTCGCGCCTGGCGCCGGCCTTGTCGCGCTTGTCACTCTTGGTGGTGATGAAGACCTTCTTACGAACGCCGGAGAGCGCTTCGCCGTAAACCTCCTCGCTCTTGCCATTCCAGTAGGAGTGGGCGCAGTCGAAGTAATTGACGCCGAGTTCGTAGGCGCGCTTGGTGACGGCGACGGCTTCTTCGTAGCTGACCATGCCGAAGCGGCCGCCGGCCTGGCCGATGACGGTGAGCTTTTCGCCGGTCTTGCCGAAGACGCGGCGGGGGATTTCCGTGGCGGCTGGGGTGGTGGCGGGAGCGGCTAGGGCGGCGGCGGGAGTAGCTAGGGCGACGGCGGGTGTGGCGAGGAGGCTGCGACGCTTCATAACTTCCAGACTACCCGTTTCGGTCCGCGCATGGGCGGGCCCCGTTGCACAGGCGCGTTCCGTGGGGCGTCGCGGCGGGACATTGTGACGGGGCACTGTGACGGGGCCTTGTCGCGTGCTGGGCGCGCAGGGTGGTGGGGAAGCTCCAGCGCGAAGAAAATCCCGGCCAGCGGGGAAAATCTTGGCGCGTTTCCGCATCCAGCCCAGGAGGATTCTTTATGTACTCGAATTCAGCCTGGCAGCGGGCCGGTCTCCGCCGCATGCGCGCCTTGTTCCGGAGCGGCACCAGCGCTTCGCTGTCGATCCTGGGCCTATGTGTCCAGAGCCCACTGGCGGCGGCGTTGCTCACGGTCTCCGCTTCCACTTGCCAATATGAGCAGCCTTGCAGTTTTGCACCCTCGCAACAAGCGAACGGCGCGGGAGTACCAATCTCCAGCTCGATTTCCCGAGGCTTTACGTTTCCCACTTCTCCCGGTTACAACTATGGCTACAACATTGGCGCGAGCGCCCGAGCGGAGAGTAGCGGACCGGCAATCCTGCGTGCGTACGCGAGCGTGGGCGGTTTCGCTTTGATACCCGCGCCATCCTCGACCTTCGCGCTCAATTTTTCGGCTGCCAGCGTAGTCGCTGTCTCCGACGAACTTGATTTGCCGTTCAACGGAACCTTCCGTTTCGGATGGGAGGTTGAAGGGATCGGGAATGTCTCCTACTCGGCGCCGGGGACTGCCGAACAGGCCAGCGCCCAGGCCATCATGGGCTTCCAGTGCTCCACCTCGTATAGCTTCTCCGGTCCACGGCCCTGCGTCACACCAAACGCGCCAGCGCCGCCTCCCGGCTCGAATCAAGTCATCGTTCGCCGCACGCTCGATAACGGTACGTTCTCGGAGGCCATCACGTTTGACGTTCCTTTCTTTGCAAACGTCAAGACGCAGGTGAACCTGATGTTCTCGGCGGGGGCTGGGCTAGGGTTCGTTTATGGAACGCCGACGGGTACGCTGAACGGTCTGGCCACGGCGGATTTCCTCAACACCGCGCGCTTGGTTTCCTTCACGGTTTTGGATGCTAACGGCAATGCCGTGCCGAACCCGTTGGTGAATTCTGCTTCGGGCTTCAACTACCTGAGCGTAAACGACCCGCCGGAGACGGAAGTGCCGGAGCCGTCGTTCTCGTGGCTGGTGGGCTTGGGGCTAATTGGCGTTGTGGCCGGGCGGCGCCGTTCGAAATCCCGCGCTTAATTCTCGAAGGGGACTTCGTAGTAGAAGAGTTCCTGGCCGGTGGATGAGTCCGCGAGGCCGCTGATATAGAACTTGGCCGATGTGCGGTGGCGGACGTTGAAGTAAACGAAGCCGGAGGCGCTATCTCCGGGGGCGATCATCTTGGCGACGAAGGCCTTGCCTTCGATTTCGGGGGCGCTCAGGGGGTTCTTCTTGCGGCGCGTCGGGATGGGCAAGGGCTTCGGGCCGAGATTCGGCCGCGATGGTGCGTCGCCCGCGTACATGACTTCGTCGGGGCGGAGGGCTTCGACTTTGCCCAGGCCAGGGACGATGTATTGGAGTTCCAGGGGCGCGGTGCGGAGGGCGGCCTTACGGTCGTTCTTGATGCCGAGGAGAACGGGCAGAACCTCATAGCGGTTTGGGTCGACCTTGCCGAAGACTTTGGAAGTGAGTTCGGCGGTGGCGAACGCTTCGACCGCAATGGTGACGCCGTCCAAGGTGACTTTGTTCTTCATCTCCTCGACGGGTGGGAATTTGAAACCTTCGCCGACGGCGAACAAGGGCCGCGCGGCGCTGGTTATACTCGAAAGCACGATCCACTGTTTGAACACATCTCTGCGCGTCCGCTGCATATATTTCCTTTATCGCCTTTTCGGGCTGCTGGTGTTTCCTCTCTTCTTACTGTATGCGGCTTGGCGTGTGTTTCGCGACGGCCGGTACCGGCGGGGGCTCGGGGAGCGCTTTGGCGTGTTGCCCCGCGATATCTTCGGGACGAGGCCGGGCGGCATTTGGTTGCATGCGGTGAGCGTGGGTGAAGTGTTGAGCGCGATTGCGTTGTTGCGGGAGTTGAAGACGCGCTTGCCGGAGACTCCGGTGTGGGTGAGCGTGGCGACGCTGGCGGGCAGGGAATTGGCCGAAGAGAGATTGGGCGGCCTCGCGGCGGGAGTGTTCTTCGCGCCTGTCGACATGGTGTGGATCGTGCGGCGAGTGCTGCGGCTCTTGCGGCCTGCGTTGCATATCAATCTCGAAACGGAGTTGTGGCCGAACCGCTTGCGGGAATTGCAGCGCGCCGGGGCGCGAGTGATGCAGGCGAATGCGCGGATTTCCGATAAGGCTTGGCCCTCGTATCAACGTTTGGCTCCGTTGTGGGGGCCGGTGCTGGGGCATATCGATTGGATGGGGGCGCAGGGCGAGAGCGATGCGGCGCGCTTTCGGGCGTTGGGATACCGGGGGCCGCTGGAGGATGTAGGGAATTTGAAGTTTGATTTCAATCCCGGCGGAAAGCCCGTGGCTGCGGATTTGGCGGCGTTGCTCGAGAGTTGGCGGGACCGGCCAATTTGGATCGCGGCTTCGACGGTGGCCGACGATGTAGAGGAAGAGGACATTGTGCTGGATGCGTTTGCGGCGCTGGGGAATCAGGTGCGCTTGGTGCTGGCGCCTCGGAAGCCGGAACGATTTGCGCCGGTAGCGGAGAAGCTGCGGACGCGTGGGGTGGCATTTGTGCAGCGGAGCACGTATGAGGGCGGGAAGGCCGCGGGAAACGTCTTGCTGCTGGATACGTTAGGCGAGTTGGGGGCATTGTTTCCTTACGCGAGCGTGGTCTTTGTCGGCGGGAGCCTTTGCCGTTGGGGTGGGCACAACATCTTGGAGCCGGCGTATTTTGGCAAGCCGACGTTGACGGGGCCGTATATGCAAAACTTCACGGCGATCCAGAAGAAGTTCCTGGCGGCGAATGCGGTGGAAGTAGTGAGCGCGGCGAATCTAGCGGAGCGCGTGTTGGCTTTGGCGCAGGATGATCGTGGGATGGGCGCGCGCGCGAAAGAGTTGGCGGATTCGTTGCGTGGGGTGGCTGGGCGTTTGGCAGAGCGGGCAGTGGCGGAGTTGGAGCAAGGGTTGCCGCATTCGCCACTGCCGGGAGCGGGGGTGAGTTGGCCGCTGACGGCTCTGTGGCGGGTGGGGGCGAAGTGGCCGGCATCGCCGAAGCGGCTGCCCGCGGCGGTGATTAGCGTCGGCAATCTCTCGATGGGCGGCACTGGGAAGACGCCGGTTACGCTGGCGTTGGCGGAAGCATTTCATGCCCGAGGGAAACGGGTGGGTATTCTCACGCGCGGTTATGGGCGTGCGGGGCGGGGAAATCGAATTCTGCTTTCGGGTGAGACGGCGAGCGTGGAGGAGACGGGCGATGAGGCGCAGTTGTACCTCGCTTCCAGACGATTCGCCGTGGGAGTGGGCGCGAATCGTTATGAAGTGGGGCGGGAATTGTTGGATCGTTTCGAGGCGGATGTTTTGTTCCTAGACGATGGGTTTCAACACCGGCGCTTGCATCGTGATTTCGACTTGGTTCTAGTGGATGCGGCTTGGCCGTTTCCGGGGCTCGATGTGCCGCCCGCGGGGCTGCTGCGCGAACCGATCGCGGCGTTGCGGCGGGCCGATGCGATCTTGTTGACGCGGTTGGAGCGGGGGCGGGGGTATGCGCGTTTGCGGCAACTGCTTCCAGGGAGTGTGGCGGTATTTGAGGCCGAAGAAAAGTTGACGCTGTCGCGCGAGGTTGACGTGGAGGATGCGCTCGCGTTTTGTGGATTGGGGAATCCGGGGAGTTTCCGTTTGTCGTTGGAGAGGTTGGGCCTAGGCAATTTGCCGCTGCGCTGTTTTCCGGATCATCACGCGTACACGAAGGCGGAGCAAGAGGCGCTGCGCTTGGAGGCGCATTGGCTGGTGACGACGGCCAAGGATGCGGCGAAGTGGGAGCGGCGGGAGGGACTGGCGATCGTCGAACAGCGATATGAGTTGCCGAAGGCGCTCTTAGAAAAAGCGTTCCTGGCGGCGGAGCGTGCCGAAGGAGCCTAGGTTCGCGATGGCGAAGGCGATGCGGAATTGGTTCTCGTTGCGCGTGCCGAACGCGAAGCGGCGGTATTGCACGGAAAAGCCGCAGCAATCGGTGTTGTAAGTGACCTGGGAATTCACGAACTGCAGCGTGCTGACGCGGTAATCGTAAACGGCGAAGAAGGCGGTGGACCAGCCGCGGCGGCTCTCTCCACCGTAGCCGATGAGTCCGCGGAATTGGTTCGCCTTGGGGGACAGAATGGTGCCGGAGTTGACGTGCGTATGTCCAGCGGAAATGAACCACTGATCGACGCGGCCATCGACGGAGAGAGAGGAGTTCGAAATCTGACCGCGCAGCGGGTCGTAGTCCGTGCGGTACTCGATGGCCGCGCCGGGCAAGGGCATGAAGCGCATGGAGCTGGCGACGGGAGAGTAGGTACGGCGCTGATCGAAGAAAGCGAAGGAGGAGAAGTCGACGCTCGATTGATTAACGTAGCGGGTGCCGGGGATGAGAGTGTTGCCGAAATCGGGATCGAAATAGCGGCGCTGCCAGACTTGCCAACTCAATACCTCACTCGCGACGCCATTCCGTTTGGAGTAGATGCGGTTAGTGAGGCTAATTTCGACCTCGTTGGTGTTCGTGAGCAGTTCGGTTTCGTCGAAGCGAATCGTGCGGGCGAAGTCGCTCACCCCGCTGACATAGCGAAAGGTGGCGCGGGGTTCGATGACGTGTTTCCACTTGTCGCCGCCCATCCACTTGGGCGCGTTGTTGAAGACGCGGGCGAGCGAGGGTGGGAGGAAGTCGACGCTTAAGTCGCGGGCGAAGCGGGTGACGTTCTCGCCCTGCACGCGGTCGTCGCGTTTGGAACTGCCCCAGTAGCTGCCGCGCAATCCGAAGCTCGGCACTAAGCTGAAGCCGGCGAGCTTGAAGATGGCGGTGGCGCGCGGCGTGGCGTCGAGCCTTTCAACGTATTGCCTGGTTTGAAAGAGGGGCTGCGTGCGGCGGACGAGGCCGGCCGAGGAATCCATGCTGAGCCAGACGGGCAGGCGCTTCCATATTTGCGAGTCGCGGCGGGTGTACTCGACTTGCGGGAGCTTGCGGATGACGATGGAGTCGCCGGGTAAATCGGATTGGAAGTTCTGGTTGCGCTGGAAGAGGGCCGTGAGGCCGTTGCCGTTCCATTGTTTCTCGATATAGCCTATGGAGTTGACTTCCGAGAAGATGGCTTCGTTGAAGCTTTGGGTAAAGGCTTGACGGAAAGTGAAGTTGGAGAGGTAGTTGACGAGGGATTTTGCGTGCCAGCCTTTGCCGAGATCTACTTGGCCGGTGAAGTTGAGAAGATACCCGCCTTCCTTCTTGCGCGAGCCGTCGTCGAGGAGACGGCCTTTGTCGGCGACGCCGTAGACGAAGAAATCGAACTCGGATTTGGCCGTGGGTTTGCCGCGGAAATCGAAGGTGTGGGCGAAGCCGCGCGAGGTAAAGTACTGGCTGCGGTAAGTGGCGTCGTAGCTGCGGTTGATGGCCCAGAAGTAGCCGAGGCCGAACATTTGGCCGTAGCGCGAGGAGTTGCCGAAGTTGGGCGTGAGGAAGCCGCTTTTGCGCGGTTGTTTTTCGAGCGATTTGTAGAAGTAGGGGAAATAGAAAACAGGTAGGCCTTTGACCCGGAAGATGGCGCGGTTCGTGACCGCGCGATTGCCGGGGATGACGTCGAACTTGGGCGCTTTGAGTGTCCACCAGGGTTTCGGGTAGGTGCAGCTGGTGACGGTGCCTTTGTAGAGAATGTACTTCTCGCCGAGGCGGTCCGCCCAGTCGCCCTGGAAGAGGAAAGGATTCGAACTAGTGAGGATGCCAGGCCGGGCGTCGATCTTGGCGGGGAAGCTACCTTTGATTTGGTAGAAGCGGCCCTTTTCCGTCTTGGTCGAGTAAGTGGCCTTTTCGCAGTAGATCTCTTCGCCTTCGGTGAAGTGCTTGTAGTGAACGTGTCCCCGGGCTTCGGCGTCGCCGGTTTCGAGGTTGTAATCGATCTCGTCGCCTTCGAGGATTTGTTCGGTGGTTTCGACGACGGCTTTGCCGCGGAGGCGGAGCCAGTCGCCTTCGAGGGTTTGACTGTCTCCTCCGACCCGAACTTTGTCCTGAGATGGGGCGTTCGGGCGGACGACCGGGAGCTTATAGTTCGGATTCGTGGCCAGCGGGTCTTGGGCGAAGAGAGGCGTGCAAAGAAAAAGCGAAATCCAATAAAATGAAGAAATTACGTGACAAACCGAAAGTGCTGTGTTAGATAAATAAGAGTAGTGTTTAAGGTGGAACACTGAAGTCTCAGGGTACCAGATCCCGAAACGCTAAAGCCGCTCAGCTATCTATCCGAAAGAGAGGGGGTGTACGTACGCATGGCCTGTAGTTATTGCGGGAACCAAAACGACGCGAGCGATACGCGCTGCCAGCTCTGCGGACGGCGGCTGACGGGCTCCTCTCTTACGATTGTGCCGGAGAGCCATGGGAGCGCGGCGCCGCAGCTTGAGCGGCAGAGCGAAGTGGCAACGCCTAAGGTTGAGGCGAAGAAGACCGCTGTGCAGGGCCGCTTATTCCCGGTGCAGGAGCCGAAGAAAGTAATTCCTTTCGATCGCGTGTCGCCGGCGGCGATGGACGCGGGGCGCAAGGTAATTGAGAAGAACGCAAAGTCGCGGGCATTGCAGCGCGCGGCTGAGCGTATGGGTTTGGATGGCAAGGCCCCGAAGGAAAATCAGCAAGTTTTCGCGTTCCCGCACGATGAGAAGGATGTGCGGAAAACTGAGACCGTCCGTTATACCGAAGCTCCTGTCGCGGGGCCGAGCCACCGGGCGATGGCGGCGGCGTTTGACATCGGCATGATCGCACTGGCTTGCGGGTTATTCGCGCTGGTGAATTACTTCGGGGGCGGGTCTTTTGGATGGACGCAGCAAGATCAATATACTTACTTGGGGTTGGCGGCGGCGATTTTTCTGCTTTACTTTAGCCTCTTCGCCATTGGGAACGGCGACACGCCTGGCATGCAGGCCGTGCGGATCCGTTTGCTCAATCTCGATGGCCGCGCGCCGAGCCGACAACAGCGCTTTCTGCGCATTGTGGGCACGCTGGTCTCTCTTTCGGCGCTGGGAATTGGGTTGCTATGGTGCCTCTTCGATGAAGAGAAGTTGACTTGGCACGATGAGATTTCGGGGACGTTCCCCAGTCCGGTTCCGATTCCGCGACAGACTTCTTAGGAAGTAGTCTGTCGTCATAAGCGCCAATGTACGTCTTTGACTGGCGCTCTCTGATTCCTTTAGTTTTTATTGCGCCACTAATACCGGTGCGTGAACCCGTGGGGCGCGTGGCTTCGCTTTTTGGTTCAGCCGCCTACGTGGCTATCCTTCTTAGCGGCACGGCTTTGGTGAGTGCGTTGGCTGAGGCGTGGTCCAGCGTCGTGATGTTTCGGGGTTACGGCATCGCGGCGGTATTTCTTTTGGCTTCCGGTTTTCGCTTGCGGCAGTCGGCCGCTGGTGGTGGCGAACGTAGCCGCGAAGTTTGGCGGGGCTTCATTCCTTCGTTAATGCCGCTGGCGGCATTGGTCTAGACGTGGGCGGCTTGGGTGCAAGTGACCGGAAGGCCCGAATTGCCCGATGAAGTGCTGGACGCGCTTCCGGATCAACAATACGTGGAATTTCCGATGGTGGCGGCTTACGCGGTGGCTTGGATTGGGTCGGTGATCGCGTACGTAGTTATGGCGCGGCGTCAGCGGGTTGGGTTGGCGATGCTAGGGAGGTCCTGGGCATTCTTCGCGATTTCACAGATCGCGATCGCGTGGCTGTTGTTGGAATCCGTGCAGGGATTGCGGATCGGTGAATCGGGAGGTTGGTTCGGCGGCGCGATAGTGGCGGCGTTGCTTTACTTTAAGTTGATCGCGGGCGAGAGCGCACGGCGCGCAGTGGCTGGGTGGCGGCGTTAGGCTTCGCTAGACGCCGGAGCGGCGTAGAGGAATTCTTCGCGAACGATTTGTCCATGCTCGACCATGTAGATAGCGACCTCGGCCATGCGTACGCGCTCGCCTGCGTTCTCGCTCGGGGCTCTGCGGGTGAAGTAGATAGCGACCTCGGCCATGCGTACGCGCTCGCCTGCGTTCTCGCTCGGGGCTCTGCGGGTGAAATCGAAATCGTAGTGGATGGCGAAGCACTCCGGGCTGACGAAGGGGCCTTGGACATCGGCGCGGTGGACTTCGTTATCGGAGAACCACGTCCGGTTCTTGGCGAGGACGGCTTCCTTGCCGCGCATCTCGCGGCCCTGGCCTAGGAAGTCCATCGCTTCGACGCTGACGACGTGAGGGGCGTAGAGGGTTTCGACGGCTTCGACGAAGTTCCCGGCACGGCAGAGCGCGGCGAGGCGGGTGGCGACCGCTTGGATATCGGACATGTGAGTTGAGTGTAGCGCTAGCGGAGAAAGGCCTGCGCCAGAACGGATAGCTTCTCGAAATTGGAGAGGCGGTGGCGGGTGTCTAGGACGCGGAATTGAGAGGATTCGATTTTGCGGAGGAGACGGTCGTAGATTTCGATGAGGGCCCAGAGGCTGGAGCGCGAATCGCGATCGACTAGTTGGATGAGGGGGCGCGAGTAATCGAAGTAAGCGCGGGCGCGTTGGCCGAGGTCTTTGAGGAGGGCTTCGAGTTGGGGGGTGCTGGAGTTGAGGTGGGGAACGGCGTAGCTTTGCATGAGGTCGGCGGGGAGATAGGTGCGTTGCTTGTCGCGATCTTCACGGACGTCGCGGAGGATGTTCGTCAATTGGAACGCGATGCCGCATTTCTCGGCCATGGCGAGGGCTTCGGGTCTTTGGAAGCCAAAGATGTGAGTAATAGTGAGGCCGACGACGCTGGCTACGCGGTAGCAGTAGAGATAGAGCTCGTCGAAGTTCTTGGGTTGGGTGAAGCTGAGGTCGCCGGTGACGCCGGTGATCATGTCGTCAAGGTAGGGGCGCGGGATTTTGTAACGGTGAACGGTGTCGGCGAAGGCTGGCCAGATGGGGTGGGCGGCGGGGCGGCCATCGAGCGAAGCGTCGAGATCGCGGCGCCATTGTTCGAGGCGTTCGGCGGTGGCGCCGCTTTCATCGCTCAGGTCGTCGCACTCGCGCATGAAGGCGTAGACCGCGCACATGGCGAGGCGTTTGGGCTTGGGCAGGACTAGGAAGGAGTAGTAGAAATTTTTCGCCTTGGCGCGCGCGATGCGTTGGCAGTGGGCGTAGGATTCCTCAAGGCTGAGCCGCAATCGATACTAGTATCCCGCATCGCCGATAGCAGGCTAGGGTGGCGTAGGGCCTTCAGCGAACGATGTGCTCGGCGACCCGATTGGAATTCACGGGCCGTCCCGATTTGTAGTTCACGCGAAACAAAAATTGAGCCGATTTAAAGCCCGAGGCCAAGCTCTCCGCCGGAATGTTCTCGCGCAGCCAAAGCGAATCCGCCAGGGCTTTTCCCATGAAGCCCGAGCTTTGCGTCCGGCTGCCGAAGAAACTCAATAGATACCCGTCCTTCCCGATGTGCCGTGCGCTGACGAGCGCGTAGTCCGGCATGAGATCGTCCATGCTGGGTAGAGCGCTGCTGCGGTCCGGCGCGAAGAAATCGGGTTGTCCCGGCGCGGGCTTACGGTCGACGATCCCGCTCCAAGTCGTTCCGACGCGCGGCTCGTCTGCTGCAAACCTTTCTTCGGCCAAGAGAGCTAGCAAGGCTGGCATGCCACGAGGATGTCCGACCGCTACGAGGCGCATGTGTTCGACGTCGGGCGCAACGATCTGCCTTCCGGTGACAAGGTCGAAGTCCCGGCGTTCCGGCGCAAAGACGGAAGCCAGGGCGGCGACCGCTTCCATCTCGCCGGCGCTCACCCACCGGTCCCACGATGGCGCGAGGCCGGGACGCTCGATCAGCTTTGAGGCGACTGGCAGGTCTTCGACCCGATTCAGGCGGTAATCCCGAATCTCGGCGCTACCGGAACGGAAAAACAGCGGCGTGGAAATCGCCAGCTTGGGCCCCGCATTTCCTGCAAAAAGTGGCGCCCATAGCGGATGCTTGGCGATCGTGGCGGCGGGCTGGCTTGCGCTTGAATTCGAAGCGAGCGCGCCCGATGACGAGCCCAGGCCCAGCCGCGCCGGCCAGCCAAATAGCGCCAAGCCGCCGCCGGCGAGAACGAAGAGAAGCGTGGTGGCCAGCACTCCCGCCAAAAAGGTTCGCCAGGCCGGAATCGCGTCATGACGAGCCGCGGAAGAGGCGGGACTGCCTAGCACTCCCTCCGCGGCACTCGTCTGGACGCTGGGTTCCGTCACGGGGCGGCGTTGCAGACGAATTCGGTAACCCTGCTTATCGAGCGTGATTACTTGTTCGGAATCGGGCGCATCTTCGACGTAGTACTGGTCTAGCTTTCGGCGCAGGCGGGACACCTGAGTGCGGACAATGGTGTCGGTCTTGGGGTCGAAGTCGCGCCGGCGGAAGACATTCACGCCAATGGCCTGCTCGGTTTGAGCCTGGTGGTTGGCTTCGCACTCGGCTTCGATCAGGTAGCTCAGGAGCCGCCGCAACTGATCGGCGCGCTCGAATCGCCGGGACGTGAGTATGGCGGCTAGGTGCTTCCGCAGAGGATGTAGCGGTGGATCTATCGGAGCGCCACCGGACTCCGGTTGAGCATCCGCGGATCCGAGCGAGCGCAGGTCACTCATGGGGACGACCCGAGTATATCATCGGTGTCCCCGCAAGACGATTTCATTTGGCGAAGCGGGGTGAGATCTGCAACGCCGCCTCTAACTCGTTGCAACGGAAGGCGCAATGCAACGTTACGGTCGCGTTTCCGGGAAAATTTTAACTCCACATAGGCACTGGAACCGGATAGTCTGAGCCGGGGTCTGACAGCGTCTCGCGGCCCTCGAAAGGGAGTTCTGGCTATGCTTCGCCAATCCGGTCTTAAGAATCCGCCCAAGGTGGCCTGCCCAAGGCCCATTCCGCTTGCGACATGGTTGTCGCTGATCGCACGCGCGGGGCTGATGGCGCGTGCGGGATTGGGCACCGTGCTTGTATTTCTGCTCATTGCGGGGGGTGCGCAAGCTCAAGACTCGCGTGCGCGCATCACTGGAAAAGTTAGCGATCCGTCCGGCGCGCCCATCCCCGGCGCGGAGATCGCCGTCACGAGCGTGGCTACGGGAGTCGTCTCGAGCGCCAGATCGAACGATGCAGGAATCTATCTGGTGGGATTCCTGCAGCCGGGCGACTACGAAGTAAAGGTGACCGCCCAGGGCTTCAAGGTCCTGGAGCGGGCGGGAGTAAAACTCCAGACGGGACAAGTGGCCGAGATCGATGCGCCGATGGCGATCGGCGTTGTGGGCGAAAAGATCGAGGTAAGCGCGGAGCCTGCGCTACTGGACACGGCGACGGGCGGACGCACTCACGTTTTCGATGAAAAGCTGCTGGCCGAGGCCGCCATTCCGGCCCGCAACCCGATGCTGGTGGCCAACCAACTGCCGGGCGTCACGTATCGCGGGGCTGGAATTTTTTACCAACCGTTTGCCAACGGCGCGATTGCGGGGATGTCCATCAACGGCGGGCAGCAGGGCAATAACGAACTGCTGCTGGATGGAGCGCCGAATAACAGCTCCGCCCGGCAGGCGAACAACATTGCGTTGATTCCTCCGGGCGAAGCGGTGCAAGAAGTCGCCGTGTCGACGAACCTCTACGATGCGTCGCTCGGGAAGACCACCGGCGGCGTCGTGAACATCGTGCTCAAGGGCGGCTCAAAGGATTTCCATGCCACGGGCTGGGGCTTCCTGCGGCGCGGCGCTTGGAACGCGAACCGTTTCCAGAACAACGCCAACAATTCGCCTAAGCCTCCTCAGCAGGTGGATCACTATGGATTCGTGGTGAGCGGCCCGATCTTCGTTCCCGGTTTACTCGCGGACAAGAGTTCGAAGAAGCTTTTCGGTCTGTTTAGCTTCGAGGACTTTAACGAACTGAGCCCCGCGCCGTTTACGCTTAGCTATCCCGCGACGGAGATGCGCAATGGCGATTTCAGCCGTCTCGCGAATGGCGCGGGCCAGCGGATTACGGTGCACGATCCGTTTTCCATTGCGACTGGCGCGGACGGCATTGAGCGGCGCACGCCTTTCGCCAACAATATTATCCCCGCCAACCGGATTCAACCTTTCGCGCAGCGCGTGCTTAATTTCTATCCGCAGCCCAACGTCGCTACGCCGCCGGGCGTTACGTATTCGCAACGCAATTATGCACAGCCGAACTTCTCGTATCCGCTGCTCTATCGCAGCTACATGGGCCGGGTGGACACGGTTCTTTCAGAACGGTCTCGCATCAATATCCGCTACGTCTACAGCGACCACGATCAGAACCGGCAGGATAACGGCATCAACGGACCGGGCCAACGGGGCTTCGCGCCTTATGTGCGCACCAACCACGCGGGCTTGGTGGATTGGGTACATACAATCAACCCGACTACGGTGCTGAACTTGCGCGGCAACGTGAGCCGTTATGTAGAGGGATCCGACTCGCCGGCCAACTTGAATTTTGACAGTGCTTCGCTGGGGCTTTCTTCCCGCACACTGGGGCAGTTGGCCGTGCCGAACTTTTTCGGCACGTATAACTTCGGTCCCTATGCGGGGCTGGGGCCCGATGCGGCATCCGTGTTAACCGACTACACGACCACCTACAGCTTGCAGGGGACGCTAAGCAAAGTAACTGGCCGCCACCAAATGAAGGCCGGCATTGACGCGCGGGACATCCGGCAAGGGCGGCGCGATCTGGGGTTGCCGTTCTTCATCGACTCCGGCACGAGTTTTACTCAAGCCGCCTTCGGCAACGCCGCGGCGTCGATCAACTCGGGGGACAACATCGCTTCCTTCCTGCTGGGCGCGCCGAATACGATCCGGGCGGATTTCCAAATTCGGCCATTCATCCAGCAGTGGTACGTCGCGCCTTTCTTCCAAGACGACTGGCAAGTGAGCCGGCGTTTGACGCTCAACCTCGGCCTGCGTTGGGATTTGAATACCACGCCCCGGGAACGATACAACCGGCAGCTACTTGATTTCGACGCGTCCGCCAAGAGCCCATTGACTCTGCCGCCAGACCGGCAGGCGCAGTTCCCTGGGCTAAACGTGCGCGGCGATTACCGCTACGCCGGTGTCAATGGGAACCGCGAGCGGGTCGCTAACAATTATCTTGGGACTTTCCAACCACGTGTGGGCGTTGCGTATCAACTCAGCGACCGGTGGGTACTGCGTGGCGGCTATGGGTTGTTCTATGCGAACTGGCCGACGCAGGAATTTCTGGATGGCAACAGTCCGGGCTTCAGTACGACGACAGTCGCAAACATTTCGCCGGATGGAGGACGGACGCCGTTCGCGGACCTTTACGCCAATCCCTTTCCGCAGGGTGTCGTTCCCGGAAACAATAACCCTTCGCCTGCGTTTTTCCTTGGGCGCGGATCGAGCTTCTTCAATCCCAACGCGAAATTGCCGCGCGTCCACCAGTTCTCCGCCGGGCTGCAGTACAAGCTGAGTTCCGGCTCGATGATCGATGTGTCGTACGTGGGCAACCGGACGACGAACCAAACGGTGCAAGTGCCGACGAATATCCCGAGCTATGATCTCTACCGCAATTGCGACCCCTTGGCCGGCGGCGTGCCTTCTTTCTGTCTGGCCAATGAAGCGAATCCTTTCCAAGGAAATCCGGCGTTCGTGGGAACTACCGGTCTGGGCGTGAACGCGGTGACGAATCGCTACGAAGCGAATCGTCCTTTCCGCCAGTACAGCAGCGATATGGTGCGGAACGCGTCGAATCTCGGCAAGGTCTGGTACGACGCGGCCCAGATTGGCTATCGCGCCCGCTTGCGGCAAGGGCTGGTTTTCGACGCCAATTACACTTTCTCCAAGAACTTGCAACTAGGCGACAACAACGTCTTTCTCGCCTTCCAAAACGCTTACACCCGCGAGTTGCTCAAGACGGTGACGGCGCAGGACCGCACACACGCCTTCAAACTGTCGGGCCACTATGAGCTTCCCTTCGGACGCGGCAAGCGCTTCCTGAGTGGGCGCAATGGCTTCGTGAGCCGATTGGTAGGCGGTTGGGACGTGAACGCGCTGACCAACATCTTTAGCGGTGAGCCGGCCAACTTGCCGCAGAACGCCGTGCTTCTCAAGGATCCTCGTATTGGCAATACTGTCGATACGAAGCAATACCGTGTGCGGGGCTGGAACGGTTGCGTCGCGCAATTGCTTCCCGGCGGCGGTTGGACGCCGCTAGGGGGCGCGACGGGCTTTCCAGTCGCGCGTAACGGCTGCAGCGCAACGGACCTGGGCGACTACGCCTGGGGCATCATTCCCTTTGCGGGGGACGGGCGCTATTTGATGAACGTGAATCCGATCCGCAGCAGCCAACTTCGTATGCCGTACGCTTCAACGACCGATCTTTCGTTGAACAAGACCACGCAGATCACCGAGAAGCTTCGCTTCCAATTGCGGATCGAAGCGTTCAACGCCTTTAACCGCTACAACCTGTTTACGCTGCGCTACAACAACAATCCGTCCGATCCCAACTTCGGGACGTACTTTCCCGGCGACAACAGCAGCACTTTTTCGCCGCAGTCCCGGGATTCGCTGCCGCGGAATATCCAGCTCGGTATGAAGTTGATGTGGTGAGTCGGAGTTCCGCGGCGTCGCCGAGTTCGCCGCTCAGGTGATCGCATTCGCACATGAGGAGGAAGCTTAGTTTTTATGAACGGCCACGGAAACTGAGCGCGGTATGCTGCGGGGATGGGGAAGCTGCCGTATCTCGTCGCGCTTTTGCTGGTAACGCTTCTAGGGGCTACCTGTGGGCTGTTCGCGCAGTCTTCCGGCACTGTGCTAGGTCGTGTGATCGACGAGAAGAACGGTCTGCCCGTGCGCGGCGCCGAAGTCACGTTGAATTACGACGCGCGGCGAACGGCGACGAGCGAAAGCGGCGAGTTTCGCTTCGAGAGGGTTCCACCCGGCGCTTACTACATTCAGGCGCGGGCTGAAGGTTACTTGGACTACAGCGGTTATCCGACGTACCGATTCCAGGTTGGCGCCGGTGAAGTGAGCAAAGAGAGGATCGTCAGGCTTTCGGGGAACGCTGGCGCCATCTCGGGAAAAGTTCGTAGCGCATCCGGCAAGGGCATCAAGTCAACGGTGGTACTTCAAGGCGTTGAAGACAAGACTTTCAGCCGTCGAATCTTCACTGAAGATGGCGCGTTTCGATTCGCTGGGCTGCCCGCACAGCGTTACCTTCTCTACGCTTATGGGGAAACCATTGCGGAGCGGTCGTTCGCGCCAGCATACTACCCGAGCGTTTCCGGCCCAGATTGGGCGAGCCCAATTGCCGTCACCCCTGGGAAAGAGAGAAAGGATGTGGGCATTTTGTTGCGACCGGAAAAGTGGCAAACCATCCGTGGGCGCTTCGCCGGTACGTGCCCAGCCGAACATGAGTGCGAGGTGCACTACCGGAGAGTGCCGTCTCCGCCTTCCAGTAGCTACTCTCTCGCGCTCGTCGCGACGAATGGACGATTTGAGTTGCGACTACCCGCGGGCAGGATGAAACTCAGCGTGCAGGCCTACACGAAGAAGTATGGAGACCGCGCATCGCTGGGCAGCGTTGTCGTGGACGTGCCGGATACGCCCCCGGCCTTAGCTCTGAAAGACATCGAGATCCCCGCGTCCGAAGGCCACCCGGTCGGCGTTCGTATTGATAGTCCGGCGCCGCTGCCTCGGGGGCGAGACGGTGCCGGTGTGCGCCTTATCCGGCCGGATTTCCGCGGAGATAACTACTTCTTCCGGGACGTAGGTAATGAGCCATTTCAGTTTCCGCACGTGGAGCCTGGGATCTACTCGTTTCACCTGCATCAGTTGCCCGACGGATACTCGGTGTTGAATATCGAAGCGGCGGGGCGCGACATAACGCAAGAAGGATTGCGAGTCGCTGGCGCGGTGCAAAGTGTGACGATTCATCTTGCTAAGGCGGTGGGAAGCGTTCGCGGGCGCGTTCTCGACGCGGCTGGCTCGCTGTTGAGCGTCTGTCAAGTTCGAATCGAGCGGATCGGAGTTTCCAAGGCCGCGGCCTCGCTCTACAACGCCTCGACGTTTTGTGCTTCGCAAGGGGAATTTGAAATCAGAAACTTGGCGCCGGGACGTTACCGCGTCGCCGCGGGGTTGCCGGGCGAGGGCGAAGGTAGCGCGAGCGTAAACATTGTGGCGGGAGGCACGCAGGAATTGAAGATTCGCTTGCCCGGAACGCTGAAGCCGAAAGCCGTCAGAAACCGCTAGCTTGCCTTTCAGCGGCCAGCAGTGCTTCCTTGCGCTCCATACCCCAGCGATAGCCGCCGAGGGCGCCGTCGCCGCGGATGACGCGGTGGCACGGGATGGCGAGGGCGACGCGGTTGGAGGCGCAGGCGCGGGCCACGGCGCGGGTAGCCTTGGGTTGGCCGATGGCTTGGGCGACTTGCTGGTAACTGCGGGTTTCGCCGAGCGGAATCGTTTGGAGAAAGCGCCAGACCGAGGCTTGGAAGGCGGTTCCTTGGAGGTCGAGTGGCAGGCCCTCGGGAATGGGTTGGCCTTGCAGATAGTTTTGCAGGGCGGCTTCCCAGGCGGCTAACGCGCCCTCGTGGGGCGACTTGGTTTCCGTGATGGCGGCTTCGGGAAACTCTTCGCCGAGGCGTTGGCGGAGCTCTTCCTTGCGCGTGGCGAGTTCGAGGGAGCAGAGGCCCTTATCGGTAGCTGCGATCAGGATGTAGCCGAAGCGAGAGGAGAAGATCGCGTAGCTGATGGCGAGGCCTTGGCCGCGCTGGCGGTAATCGCGGGGCGTCATGCCCAGCGTCTCGGCCGCGTTCTCGTAAACGCGGCTAGTGCTGCCGTAACCCGCGCCGAACAACGCATCGGTGACGCTCGGCCCGTGGCGGAGTTTCGCCTTTAGCGAGTCGCGCCGGCATTGGGCGTGGAACTGCTTCGGTGTAACGCCGAGTTCGGCTTTGAATTTGCGTTGGAGGTGGAAGGCGCTATAGCCGGTGAAGCGGCTCATCTCTTCGAGGGAGACGGGCTGCTCGGCGCGGTCGCGGAGGAAGGCGGCGAGAGCGTTGATGGGGTCTTGCAAGCTCATGATCTACTCCAGTTCCGTCGTCTTCCAATCGCCGAGGGCGGTGCCGATGATCAGGCATTCGCCGTCGGAGCCTTCAAAGTGAGGGTCGCCGGCGGGAACGATGAAGAAGTCGCCGGCGTTGAGTTCGACGGCCCTGCTCTTGTCTAGTTTCGCGCCGTAGCCGAGCTTGATGCGGCCCGAGACGACGGCGACGTGGGCTTGTTGGGTGTGGTGGTGGGCTTTGACCCAGACCCCGCCGGGCATGTAGAAGGCGTAGGTGAAGGGTTCGCCGGGCTTGTTGCGGTCACCGTGAAGAACGGCGTACTTGGTGCCGTCTTTCTCGATGCGTTGCCATTGGATTGATGACGGGGTGAAGTGAAGAGGGGGCTTGCTCGCGATCTGTGAGGCCGTAACTGGAGCGGCCAGGAGCGAGAGGTTAAATGCGCGTCGGGTGGTCATGATTCGACGTTAGCGGTTGGTTGTAGCCTCCCGCTATCCGCTTCTTGCTCCATGTTCCCAAGACTTGAAGCAGCAGCCACGCGCGTTCGGCCTTACCGATTTTGGGGCGTTGGTCGAGTACGCGGTATTCGATGTCTTCAATTTTGTCGAGGATCTTCAGGCCTCCCCGGCTGAAGAGTTCGATGTCGAGGGCCAGACGGGCGTCGAGTGTCGGGATCAGCGCGAGGCCCTGGTGGAAGAGGTCGCGGGCGTAAGCGACCGCTTCGCGCATGGCGGCGGCGAATTGCGATGAATGGCGGCCGGCGACGACATCGGCTTCGGTGACATTGTGGCGGGCCAAAAGGTCCAGCGGCAGATAGATGCGTTGCTTGCCGAGATCGACGCGAACGTCTTGCCAGAAGTTTGCGAGCTGGAGGCCAGTGCAGGTGAAGTCGCTCAGGCGGGCGCGCGCTTCGTCGTGATAGCCGCAGAGTTCGAGGACGAGGCGGCCAACGGGGTTGGCCGAGTAGACGCAGTAATCGAGCAACTCGGCCCAGTTGGCGTAGCGAGTCTTGATCTGGTCTTGCTCGAAGGCCTTGATGAGATTGTCGAAGTGGACAAGCGAAAGGTTGCGCGCGGCGATGGTGGGGCGGAGGGCGACGAAGACGGGATGGCGCGGGGCGTCCGGGCTCAAGAGGCAATCGCGCCACCAAGCGAGGAGGCGCAGGGATTCTTGGGTGTCGCCGATTTCGTCGCCGAGATCGTCGGCCCAGCGGCAGAAAGCGTAGACGTTGTAGAAATCCTGGTGCAGATGCTTGGGGAGGAGGAAGCTGACGACGTGGAAGTTTTCGTAGTGGCCGGTGGACAGCGAGCGAGTGTAGGCGAGGCTGTCCTCCAGGCTCCAGGCGCGGGACATCGCCTCCGCATCTTTCACGAATTCGGCGGGGTATTTGTTAGGGGATGATGGCAGTCTTGACGGCGCCATTCTTGTGGAGCTGGTGCTGGAGGACTTCGTTGAGATTGGAGAGGGGCTCTTCGCCGGTAACGAAGTCGCGGGCGTTGATGTAACCGGCGACGACGGCTTCGAGCGCTTTGCGGACGTGGGCGGGCGAATGGTGAAAGCTCGCGGTGCAGGTGATTTCCGAGTAGTGCATCAACTGCGTGTCGAGCGATACTTTGGTGTCGGCGGGGCAGCCGCCGAAGAAGTTCACCACTCCTCCGCGGCGGAGCATCTCGACGGCTTGCTGCCAAGTTTCGGGTTTGCCGACGGCTTCGATGACGACATCGGCGCCGTAGCCTTGTGTGAGATGACGTACCGCGCCGACGACGCTCTTCTCTTCCTGAATCGAAATCGTGGCGTGAGCGCCGAGGGCGATCGCGCGATCCAACTGCGGGCGGCGGCGTCCGACGGCGATCACGCGGCAACCGCGCAGAGATAGCAGCCGGACAAACATCAAACCAATGGGTCCCACGCCGATGACGACTACCGTGTCGCCTTGCTTGACTCCGGTTTCGTCAATGCCGCGAATAACGCAGGCGAGGGGCTCGACCAAGGCGGCATCCTGATAGCTGACGTGGTCGGGGATTTCGTAAGTGTTCTTTTCGACGATGCGCGAAGGAATGCGGATGTACTCGGCGTACGCGCCGTTGTTGAAGAGAAGATTCTCGCAGAGGTTCTCGTTATCGCGGCGGCAGTAGAAACATTCGCCGCACGGGGCGGAGTTAGCGGCGACCACGCGTTGGCCGGGATGGAAGCGCTTGACGCCGTCACCGACGGCGACGACGTCTCCGGCAAGCTCATGACCGAAGAGCGCGGGTGGCACAATCATGCGCGCGTGATATCCGCGACGGAACACTTTGACGTCGGTGCCGCAGGTGAGCGCGGCGCGGACGCGAACAAGAACGTCACCCGAGTCCAGTTCGGGAACCGGGACGCGTTTGATTTCGACTTGCTCTTTGCCGTAAAGAACGGCGGCCAGCATTTCTTGCTTCAATTGAGTCTTAAGCCTTCAGCCCTAAACTTCCTGCGGCAATATCACTATTTTCAACGATTCCGGGGTCGGATGGGTGGCCATTTCTATTCCTTCATCAATACGCGTAAGCGGGAAGGTATGCGTGACCAACTCCCCGACCGGAATTTCGCCGCTAAATACGATACGCGCGGCTTCGGCTTGCAGATCCACGTCGGCGGAATAAGCTCCCATCAGTACTCTTTCATCTTTGCAGATGTCCGCGCCGGATAGATCGATGCGCTCTTTGTCGCTGGTCTGGGCGAAAAGAACGATTTTCGCGCCGGGGCGGGAGGCGCGCACGGCCTCTTCGACGACGCCTGGGGCCGAGACGGCAACGAAGACTACGTCGGCGCCGCGATCCTGCGATAACGCGCGCGCCGTGGCGGCGACATCTTCCGTGCGGGGATCGAGGGTGCGGGCGGCGCCGAAGTGCAGTCCTTTTGCGCGGCGTTCGGGACTTAAATCGGTCGCGATGGTGGTGGCGCCGAGGCGCTTCAGGAGCATCGTGAATATGAGACCGATCGGGCCTTGGCCCATGACGATCGCAAGATCCGTGGGACGGACGCGGGCTTGGTCCACGGCCTTAAGGCAGGTGTTGACAGGCTCAACGAAGCTCGCTTGTTCGAAGCTGACGCCCTCCGGAATTTTTTCCACGCCGCGTTCGACGATCCACGGCATGACGCGGGCGTACTGCGCGTAGCCTCCTCCGGCGGGTTCAAAGCCGGCGGTGATGCCTACCTTTTTGTAAACGGCACATTGGGCGTAGAGCCGGCGTTCGCAATAAAAACATTTCTGGCAAGGAATGTGGTGGAAGGCGATGACGCGGTCGCCGGGCGCGAAGGAGGTGACGCCTGTGCCAACGGCGGCGACGACGCCCGCGGTCTCGTGGCCGAAGACGCGTGGCGGCGCGAGAAGGCCGTATTCGATTTTTTTCAGATCGGTGTGACAAACACCGCAGGCCTCGACGCGAATTAGGATTTCGCCGGGCTCTAGGTTTGGCACCGGAATGTTTTCGATTTGGATGTTTCGCTTGCCGCGATAGACGGCGGCTCGCATCGTGGCGCTCATGTTGGCACTAGAAGAGGTGGGCAAGAGCTTCTCCCAATTTTTCGACGGCAAAACGGGACTGGCGCTGGATGCGCAGTAAACCCCGTATCTTCATGATGCCAGCAATGGCGATGCGGGCGTGGTGGAACGCGCCATCGGGTGCGCGGTAGCGGTTGAAATCCAAGGGGAGGTCTTCATCGGCGAGATCGCTCACGGCCTTGATGGCGGAGAAGGGAACAGACTTCTCGCGGCAAACGGCGGCGACGGCGGCGGCTTCCATGTCGACGAGGTCCGCGCCTTGGTCCGCGAGTTGACGTTTTTCTTCACGCGTGGCGGCGACGCGGTCTTGCGAGCGCAGGATGGCGGTGGGGCCAGCAAGGGATTGCGGCGTGAAGACGCCGAGTTCGCTTTCGACGCGAGAGATGGCGAAAACCTCGCCGAGTTGCACGCCGGGCCGCAAAGCGCCGCAGGTTCCCGCGCTGATGACGAGATCGGGCTTGCTTTGCGCAAGGGCGGCGCGAACGGCTTGCTCCGCGCGGCGGAAGCCGGGGCCTCCGGCGATGGCGCGGGCGCTTGCGGGCGCGGCGGGTAACTCCATGCCCATGCCGAAGATGAAGAGGAGATCAGGCATGGCGGCTAGACGTGTCCATGATGCCGGAACCATTGCACCGCGCGGGAGAGAGCATCATCGATCTCGGCGGGCCTGTAGCCGAGTTCGCGTGCGGCTTTGGCGTGGCTGACCCACATCTTGAGATGCGCATAGCGGACGCCGTCGAGCGGAATGCCTGGGTGTTGTTTGGTGACGCTCGCCCAAGCCGTTGAGGCAAGGGCCGCGCCATAGGCGACAAAGTAGGGAAGGCGTATCGTGGGCGCGGGGCGGCCCGCCGGGATCGCGAGGCGTTCGAGCATCGCGATGAGGGTCAAGTTCTCCGATCCGAGGATGTATCGCTCGCCCGTGCGGCCGTGTTCGGCGGCGAGCAGATGACCTTCCGCGACATCGGCGACGTCGGCGTAATTGAGGCCCGTGTCGATATAGGCGGGAATTTTGCCTTGCAGGAAGTCGACGATAACTTTGCCGGTGGGAGTGGGCTTGGAATCGTGATCGCCGAGCGGCGTGGTGGGATTGACGACCACGACGGGCGCGCCTTCCCGCGCGGCTTCGAGAGCTACCTGCTCGGCGAGGAACTTGCTGCGCTTGTAGTGGCCTTTCATGTCGGCTAGCGAAACAGGCGAAGCCTCGTCGGCGATTAGGTTCGCGCGCATGCCGATGGCGCCGACCGTTGAGCAATAGACAGTTTTCGCAACGCCAGCGCCTAGCGCCGCGCGAATGAGGTTGCGCGTGCCTTCGACGTTGGAATCGTACATCTCTTGAGGACGGGCGGACCAGAGGCGGTAGTCGGCGGCGACATGGAAGACGGTATCGCAGCCGCGAACGGCCTCGGTGAGCGAGGCGGCGTCGCGCAGGTCGCCACGCACGGTTTCCACGTCAAGGTCCGTGACATTACCGGAACGCGAAAGAGCGCGGACTTCGCATCCGCGCTCCACTAGTTTTCTCGCTACGTGCCAGCCGACGAAACCGGTCGCACCGGTCACCAAGGCCCTTCGCACGTTTACTTGATCATCCAGCTCATGTAGGTGAAGGCGTCCTGCCACTTCGAATTGATGCCCATGGCGGCGGAGGGCTCGTAGCCGCAGTGGACCATGCAATGGTCGCAACGCGGGTCGGCGCCATGGCCGTAGTTTTCCCACTCCGTCTTGGTCATCAATTCCTCGAATGTGTCGTAGTGCGCGTCGGTGATGAGGTAGCACGGGCCCTTCCAGCCCTTGATGTTGTAGGTGGGGTTTCCCCAGGCGGTGCAGGGAAGATCCCGTTCGCCCTCGAGGAACTCAAGGTAGACGGGGCTTTGGTTGAACTTGATCTTCGAGAAGCGCTTGCGGAAGCCCGCGAACTTCTCTTGAATGTCGTCGCGGGTCATGAAGATCTCGCGCTCGTTGACGGCGGAGTAACCGTAGGCGGGCGAGATCATGTGACCATCGAGCTTCCACTGGGAGAGAAATTGGAACATCTCTTCCAGCTCGTCCATGGAGGTTTCCTTATATACGGTCGTGTTCGTGCAGACTTTGAAGCCCGCGGCTTTGGCGGCTTGGATGCCTTCGATGGCGAGTTTAAAGACGCCTTCGCGTTCAACGGCGATATCGTGATTTTTTTCCATGCCGTCGAGGTGAACGTTGAAGAAAAAGTTATCGTGCGGCTTGTACTGCGCGAGTTTCTTCGCGATGAACATGCCGTTCGTGCATAGGATCACAATCCGGCCGCGTTCGAGCAGCGCTTCGACAAGCTTGGGCAGCGGGGCGTAGAGCATGGGCTCGCCGCCGCAGATGGCGACGACGGGCGCCCCGCATTCGTCGCTCGCCTGAATGCATTGTTCGAGACTCAGTTGCTGCGTGATGGTGGACTCATACTCGCGGATGCGGCCGCAGCCGGTGCATGTGAGGTTGCAAGCGTGCAGCGGCTCCAACTGAAGAACCAGCGGGAAGCGCTTGTTGATCATGGGGTGCGGTTTGCGTTCTTCGGAGCGGCCGAAACGCGTGTGGATGATGCGGAAGGGGTTCGCGTCATCGTCCGCCGACTTCACCGTCTTTTGCCACTCGGGGCGGGGGCTCAGTTTGTTCTTGGCGATGTAGGTGGCCAGCGAGGCCATTGCCGTTACGGAAAAACTCATTGTTCGTCCCTCCCTCGATTCAGGTACATGGCTAGGGCCATCATCGGAAAAGCATTCCGGTACATGTGGTAGCTCAGATAAAAAACTTGCGGGAAGCCGGTCCCGGTGGCGAACTGTTCGTCCCACGTTCCGTCGTCGCGTTGCGTGCGGATCAAGAACTCGACGCCCTTGCGAACGCTTTCGCTGGTGGTGTCGCCACCGGCGAGCAAGCCCATCACCGCCCAGGCGGTTTGCGACGGCGTGCTCGGTCCGGGCACAAAGGAGTTCTTATCGTAGCTTTGGCAGCTTTCACCCCAGCCACCGTCGGCGTTCTGGATCGATCGCAACCATTCGCCGCCGCGCAGCACCGGGGCTTCGCGATCGCTGACACCCGCGGCCTTGAGGCCCTTGAGAGCGAGGAAGGTGCCGTACACATAGTCGACGCCCCAGCGGCCGTACCAACTGCCGTCGGACTCCTGCGTGCTGAGCAGATACTCAACGCCTTTGCGTACAGCGGGATGCGACGCGGAGACGCCGTAGCGCGAGAGCGCGTCGAGGACGCGGCCGGTAATGTCGGGACACTCCGGATCCAGCATCGCGTTGTGATCGGCGAAGGGTACGTCGGAGAGAAAGTTCCAGTTGTTGTCGACGTCGAAGGCGGCCCAGCCGCCATCCCGGCCTTGCATGCCGAGCAGCCAGTTTACGGCGCGGCGGGCGGCGGCTTGTTGCGCGGTGGTGTTCGAGGCGCGGGCCTTGTCGAGGCCGATCAAGACCATCGCGGTGTCGTCGATATCGGGATAGAACTCGTTGGCGAATTCGAAGTACCAGCCGGAGGGCTCAAGATTTGGGCGTTTGATGGCCCAATCGCCTTTGCGGCGGCACTCCTTGGTCAAGAGCCAATCGGCGCAGCGGGACAAGGGCTTGGAGACATCGATACCGGCGGGGCTTTCCGCGACCTCGGCGAGGGCGTAGGCGGCTATCGCAGAATCCCAGACGACAGAGAAACAAGGCTGGAAGTAAAAGCCTTTGGCGTCGTCGTCCACGAGCAGGCCGTTGAAGTGGCGGAGGGCGTCAACGCGGCGCGGATCATCCTTGGCGTAACCGAGCACGTCCATCGCCATGACGGAGTACATCATCGGCGGATAGATGGCGGCCAGGCCATCGGAATACTGCAGGCGCTCTAGCATCCACTCTTCGCAGCGCTTGATGGCGTGCGGGCGGAGAAGCTTGGCGAGCGGCGACTTCTCGTAGCGCTTGAGAAAACGGTCCGCGGTGTAGAAGAAATTCTTGCCCGTCAGCATCTTGTCGGTGGGGCGCAAGCTGAGGGGATGGCCGGGTTTGGCGATCTCATGGAGATCAAAACCATCGGGTACGGGACACTGAGGATTGGCGGCGCTCAAGATCGCGAGCGGGATGACGATCGCCCGGCTCCAACTAGACATTTCGTAGATGAAGTTGCCCTGGAGGATCATCTCCGGCGGGATCGTCGGAACCGCGTGGCGGGGGTAGAGGCCGAAGAGGCTGAGGTTGATCTTCGTGTAGGAGTTCGCCGCTTGGAGGCCGCCGAGCTCGAGGATCTTGTCGCGCAGACGGTCGAGGCGGGCGTCGGGAAGCGCGGCGCCCGTCACGGGCAGCGCTAGTTTCAGCGCGAAATAAGCCTTGACGGAAGCGGAGATTTCGCTAGGGCCGCCAGCGTAGATGTTGAAGCCGCCGTCGGGCAATTGGCGGGACAGAATGGAGGCGACGGCGCGGGAAATCTCCGCGACGTTCGGTGGATTCCACTTGCCGTTTTCGACACGATGGAGCCAGAGTTGGAAGAGAATGTAATCGCTCTCGAGCGTGGTGTCGGCGGTGAGGTCTTCCCACCAATAGCCGTCCTTGTGTTGCCGCCGCTCAAAGTGCTTCACCGCTTGGCGGATGGCGGAAACGCAATCGGCCGTGATCGTATCGGAGACCTGGAGTTGCGGCGTCATGCGGTCTGGATCGAATGCAGCTTGACCGTCGCGCTCGTCAGCTCCGAGGGCAGAATGAAGCGGACGTCCTCTTCCTTGATCTCCATCTCTTCCATGGCGCCGAAGCCGTGTTCGGTCTGGAGGTTTGAGATCAACTCCTGTACGAGATTCTCAGGGGCGCTAGCTCCAGCCGTGATGGAGACGGTCTTGACGCCTTTGAGCCATTCAGGCCGCACCTCCGACCGGTCGTCGACGAGGTAGGCGGGCACCCCTGCTTTCTCGCAGACTTCGACGAGGCGGCGCGAATTCGAAGAGTTTTGACTGCCGACCACGAGCAGCAATTCGCAAAGCGGCGCGACGGCCTTGACCGCGATCTGGCGATTCTCGGTGGCGTAACAGATGTCCTGCGAGGGTGGGCCCTGGATGGCGGGGAAGCGTTCCTTGAGAGCCGCGATTACGTCCTTGGTCTCGTCGAGAGACAGAGTGGTCTGGGTGAGGTAGACGATCTTGCTTTCGTCCGGCAGACGGAGAGTCGCGACGTCCTCCGGGGTTTCCACCAAGTGAGTGCACTCGGGCGCTTCGCCCATCGTGCCGACCACCTCGTCGTGATTGGAATGGCCAATCAGCACGATTGAATACCCCTTGGCCGCGAACTTCTTCGCTTCGAGATGAACCTTTGTAACGAGTGGACAGGTGCCGTCAATCACCTTGAGCTTGCGGGCCTCGGCTTCGACGCGAACAGCCGGCGAAACGCCATGCGCCGAAAAGATGAGGCGGGAGCCGCTCGGGACTTCGGAAAGCTCATCAATGAAAATCGCGCCCGCCGCCTTCAATTCGTCCACCACGTGCTTGTTGTGAACAATTTCCTTGCGGACGTAAATCGGGGCTCCGTAAAGGTCAAGGGCGATTTTTACGACATCAACGGCGCGGACAACACCGGCACAGAATCCACGGGGAGAGAGAAGAATGATTTTCTTCCCTGTTGCGCTTTGGGCGCCAAGGACTGAACTGGACATCGGAACCACCAGTATAGCGAAGGGCGGCGTGGCATCGTCCGGACCTAACGGAAGTTTAAGGGAGTATCGCCCGGGCTCCAGAAAAGGCCGACGGTCGCGAAATGGCTTAGGCGTTGAAAATTATTCGTTTGGCCTTCGAGAAACTGTCTCACCCCGGCGTTCAGCGTGAAGAATAATTCGCCGGAGATCCGGCTCGAGACGGATCCCGCGCCGTTGATCGAGCTAAACGTCTGCGCTTGTCCCACCAGATTGCTCATTTTGTTGTAGAACAGTGAAGCTCCCAAGCCAAAACGCCTGATGCCGGTGTAGTTGTAACTCGCGCCGCCGTTCCAATTGCGAGCGGTTGAAATCACGCCATTGCCCGGCACCACGAAATGCCCGCCGCTAAGGGCGATTGAAGATCGCCGTGTAAGCGGTCCGCTGAAGCTAATGGCCGCATTGGGAAGATACTGTGCCCGGTAGGCCACGGTTTGCGTAGATGAAATTCCCACAATCGCGGCAATAACGGGATCGACTTCAACACGTTGCAGGAAAAGGGACTCCATGCGCATTCCGCCAATCCGCGCGGCCAACTCGTACTTTCTCGCGACTCGCGTGGCGTAGCCAACGGCTACCGCGTGGCCTTGAGAGTCGCCAAAGCCCCTGGTGTAATTAAAAAATATGTAGTTGTAGCTCAGGGTAAGTACTTGATTGCGGCTGAGCCGGTAGCTGTAGTCGGCGCCCGCGCCGATACCATTTGCCCCGAAAAGGACTCGTCCCGACCTGCGCGTCAAGAACATGTTTCCCATCAGACTTACAGAACTGCGGCTAGATTTCTGCCAGATGTAATTGGCCGAGCCGTTCCCATAGTAGATTCTGTTGTCAAAGATCTCCGCTGTTGGGGCGCCGAATCCGATTAAGTTGGGGTCGATGAAGCCGTTGATCGTGTTCAGGCCGAAAGCCCGGTTGGTGGTTCCGGCTGTTGCGCCGATGCCGAAGGCCACCCGGGAATTGATCTGCTTGCTAACCGAAGCGGTGATGTTCTGATCGGTCCCGTTGAAACCGCGGAGATTGGTGTACTGCCGGTAACCGCCTTGATAATTCAAGGAAACCAGGGAGCGCCGCGAGCGCTTGCTTCCGTAAACGCCAGCGATACCTTCCACGCCCTTCGCGGCGGCGTTTTGAACGTTTCCATTGGGGTCCAGGGCAAAACCGGTCAAACCGGTATCGTAGGTTCCCGTGACGCCTCCATAGAAGCGGAATCCCGCCTCGCCACCTCTGCCGCCGCCCGACGACGCGCCACGTCCTAAGACTGAAGGCCCACCAAAACCGCCAATACCTGCCGAGCCGATTTGCGCATGGGAAAGGCTAGCGCCGAGCAGCAGGATTGAGAGCATGGCAATGTTTCGCATTCGCTTATGGTGAAAGGATTCGGCATAAGCCGAGCCTATTCCCTCCTTGAGTTTGACCCTACGCCTAAGCGCAAGTCAAGTTGTAGCCTTCTTTAGACCATCGGTCTGGAGGAACTGTTGCTTTAGAAGAGGAGAGATTAGGCTGGCAGGGCGGCAAGCTCGTGGGCGAGGCCAGAGATCCGCGAAGCGTGCAAGGTGACTAGCTCCTTGTCCATGTCTTCCCAGGTGGCGATCATGTGAACGAGGTGCTGTCCCGCAAGCCTCATGCACCAGGAATCAGTGAGGGGGCGCCCAGCGTCTCGGGAGAATTGAAGCAAGGCGGGGTGTGGCAGGGCGATGACTTTCTCTAGTTTTTCGCCTTCGCTTTCCAGAACGTATTTGACGTCCACTGTGTCGGCGTGCCGGATTGAGATGGCGTTTTGTTGCCAGGCGAAGTTCAATCGCCAGGAGCGCCCGAAGGGATCGGGACCGGTTTCGAAGGAACGATAATTCTCAATCATGCAAGCTACCAGGGTAGCCTAGCGCATGCTCGACCGTATCAAAGCCAGAAACTCGTCCTTGCTGGCCTTATTGCGGCGGAACTCCCCGAGCATGGCGCTCGTGACTGTCGAGGAACACTGCTTCTCCACGCCCCGCATCATCATGCAAAAGTGCTGAGCCTCGCTCACCACCGCGACGCCGCGCGGTTGCAACACGTCCATGAGCGTGTCGGCAACTTGTTGCGTGATGCGCTCTTGCACCTGCAAGCGGCGGGCGAAGACGTCGATGATACGTGGCACTTTGGACAAGCCGATAATGTGCTTGTCCGGCAGATACGCAACGTGCATCTGGCCGAAGAAGGGCAGCATGTGGTGCTCGCAGAGCGAATAGTATTCGATATTCTTCACGACCACCATGTCGTCGTTCTCGGCCTCGAAAAGCGCGCCGTTCACGAGCTCGCCGATATCGCGCTTATATCCACTGGTCAAATAACGCATCGCCTTCTCGGCGCGCAGGGGCGTACGCAGAAGGCCTTCGCGGGAGGGGTCTTCCCCTAAGTCGCGCAGGATGTCCTCGAAATGGTCGCCAATTCGAGTCCGGTCGCCGGCTGGGGAAGGCGACGTGGAAGCTGGGCCGGACGGAACGGGAGGGCGCGCTTTGCCAGTGGATTTGCCGGATACGACTTTCAAGACCGCCGCGGATTTACTGCTGGATTTCATGGGCTTCCATTTCGAAGAGATTATTTCGCGTTTCGTAGATCCGCACGCGATCAAAGCGGATGCCGCTAGCGGCTGGGAAGTGCTGGGGCCAATTTCTGGCGAGAGCTTTCGCTAGAACGGTCGCGAGGTTTTCCGTCGTGGGCACCAAGCGGGAGAATTCGGCCATCTCTTCATTCAGATTGCGGTGGGCTACCTGAGCGAGAATTTCTTTCTCCACCAGCGAGTCCAGTCTGTGGCGCTCCACCAGCAAGCCGGTCACCGGATCCGCCGCTCCCGAAACGCTCACTTCAAGCAAGTAATTGTGTCCGTGCCCGTGCGGGTTGTTGCACTTGCCGAAGACGCGGCAGTTTTCCTCTTCGCTCAGATCGTGCGCGTGCAATCGATGTGAGGCGGAGAACGGATAACGTTGGGTGAGAGTGGTTCGTGGCATCCTTCACTCACCCCGGTAATCGACGTAAAGGTTTTCGGTTTCGTAAAGACGAACTTGATGCAAGCGCATGCCCGGACTGTTCAGGTGCGGCGCCAGGCGATCCCAGATGTTGCGGGCTATGTTCTCGGCGGTGGGAACGATCTTGTCGAAGGGCGGCACTTCCGCGTTCAGATAGCGGTGGTCCATCACGTCAACCACTTCGCGATGCAGCACTTCTTTAACGAGTTTCAGATCCACGATCATGCCCGTAACGGGATCCACGTCGCCGCCGAGTGTCACTTCCATGACGTAGTTGTGACCGTGACCGAAGGGATTGGCGTCAACGCCGAACACTTCACGATTGCGCTCCTCACTCCATTCCGGTACCGCACAGCGATGAGAGGCGGAGAATTCCGCCCGGCGCGTAATCAACATATTCTCTTATCTTGGATGATCCCCACGCCGCTCGCGATTCCCTAAAATGGAAGAAATGGCAAAGGTGAAAAAGAGCCCTTCCGCAGGGGAAGCCGCGCCCGCGATTCCCGACCGCGGCGTGAACCGGAATTATTGGATTGGCATCGCGCTCTCGGTCGTCGCGATGTGTTACATCTTCGCCGATTCGCTGAGTGAAAGGATCGTGAATCAGGGGGACCAGGCGACGGCATTCACCGTCACCGCGAACGACGGCAAACAGTATTCGCTAAAGGACTTTCATGGCAAGGTGCTGGTGCTGAATTTCTGGGCGTCTTGGTGCAAGCCTTGCGTCGATGAGATGCCTTCGCTCAATCGCTTCGCTTCGGAGATGAAAAAGAACGGCGTCACTGTGCTGGGCATCAGCGTGGATCACGATGAGGCGAAATACAAGAAATTTTTGAAGGCGGCCAACATCGGCTTCCCGGTCTTCCACGATCCCAAAGCCGAGATTTCGTCCTCGTACGGCACCTACAAGTATCCGGAGACGTACATCATCGACAAGAGCGGCAAGGTAGTCGAAAAGATCATCGGTGAAAAGATGTGGCTGGACCCGGAGGTGATCGCCAATGTCAAGCGCTATCTCTAATCGCGCGGATCTCGCCGCGGCGCGTGGGGCTCTGGCCGCGATCGTCGGTGAGCGCGGCATTCTAGACCGGCCCGAGGATCTGACGCTCTACGAGTACGACGGCGGGGTGGATAAGCACAAACCCCAGATGGTCGTCTTTCCGCGCACGCCGCAACAGGTCGCTGAGATTTGTAAGGCCGTCGCGAAGCACGATCTCACCTTCGTCGGTCGCGGCGCGGGCACTGGCCTATCGGGAGGCGTGATCGCGCGCTGTGGCGGGCTCATGATGAGCTTCGCGCGTTTGAACGCGATCGAGAACATCGATTTACCGAACGAGCGCATGCAAGTGCAGGCGGGCGTCGTGAATTTGGATGTGACGCTGGCGGTACAGGCGCAAGGATACTTTTACGCGCCCGACCCCAGCAGCCAACGCGCTTGCACAATCGGCGGCAATGTAGCGGAAAACGCCGGCGGCCCCCATACTCTCGCCTACGGCGTCACCACGAACCACGTGCTGGGCCTCGATGTCACGTTGCCGGATGGCAAGCAGTTCTCGACCGGCGGCGACGAACTCGATCTGCCCGGCTACGATCTAACGGGATTCATCACCGGCACGGAAGGCACCATGGCGCTGGTGACGAGCGCGAAGCTCCGCGTGATGCGGCAGCCGGAACTCGTCAAGACCGTCCTCGCGATTTACAACACGACGAAGGACGCCGCCGATACCGTCGCTGAAATTACCGCGCGCGCCATCACGCCGGTAGCGGTGGAAATGCTCGATGGCGAAATGCTGCGAATGGTCGAGGAGGCCACGCACGCCGGGTATCCTCTTGACGCGCAGGCGGTTTTGTTGATCGAGATGGAAGGCCTGAAGGAAGCCGTGGAGGAACAGGTCGAAGAAGTCCGCAAGGCCTGCGAAGCCTGCCGCTGCCGCGAGTTTCGCATCGCGAAGGACGCGGCCGAACGCGACCTCTTGTGGAAAGGCCGCAAGAACGCCTTCGGCGCGGTGGGCCGCATGAGTCCTTTCTATTACGTGCAAGACGGCGTGGTGCCGCGCACGAAGATCACCGAGACGCTGCTCGAGATTTACCGGATCGGCGAGAAGTATGGACTGAAGATCTCGAACATCTTCCACGCCGGGGACGGCAACATGCACCCCATCATACTTTTCGACGCCCGCGTGCCCGGCCAATTGAAGGCCGCGCAAATGGCCGGCGACGAGATCCTCTCTTACTGCATCTCCGTTGGCGGGTCTATTACGGGCGAACACGGTGTGGGCATGGAGAAGATGGAATTGATGGCGCTGCAGTTCAGCGACGACACGCTGGAGACGATGAAGAAGTTCAAGAATCTCTTCGATCCCGATTGCCGTTTGAACCCCGGCAAGCTACTGCCGAGCGGCAAGTGCTGCGGCGAGATTTTTCATAAGCCGCTCGAAGCGGCGAACACCTACTAGCGCCGCTCAATACTTCCGGTATTCGTAGCCGTTATCGAAGAGCAAGCGCTCTTCGCCGATTTGTTTCCCGCTCCAGCGCTGTCCGTTGGGCAGAGTCACCGAGACGCGTTCGCCCTGAACGCGCCAGGAGCCGCGGTCGCTGCGAAATGGCATGACCAGTAGATATTTGCCGCCCTCGCGAAAGAATATCCGCATCTTGAGCCGGTGATTCCCCATTTCGCGGTCTGTCAACCACTCGCCCAAGATCCCTTCGCTCGCCTCGCCGGTTCGGGTCAGCTCCATCGTCAGCTTCGTGCCTTTCCAGAGCCGCAATATTCCCGCTTCGCGCAAGTCGATGGTCACGCGCGAGGGTGGGCTGCCCACCGTGGGGCCGGGGATCATCAGTTCCGAACCCTCCACGGCGTAGACGCTATCGACCACCGCGCCCGTTCTGGCCCAAAGCACTCCCTTGGCGCTGAAATCCAACACCATGCCGATTCCCCCCTTCGAGGTTTGCAGAGGCCGCCAGCGGCCGGCCACGTCCGCCGCGCCCCCAAGGGAACAGGCAAGCAACAGTAGGGCGAAGTGCTTCATGCCCGGCCTATCGGCATGAAACGCCCTACGCATTAACTAGTGGGTCATCGCGTAGACGATGTAATTGATGCCGAACCGGTAGGCGAGGCTCGTCATGTTCTCGGGATACTCGGGCATGTCGGCATGCTCCCAGGCGTCGCCCACATCCACATTGAAATTGATCGCCACCACCATGTTGCCCTTGGCGTCGTAGATCGCGCGCCAGGTCGGAGGCTGGCCGGTCGGCTCGATGATTACGCCATCGATCCCGCGACTCCGCAGATGCCGCAACCCGGGAATGAACACACGCTCCTTGATGTCGAATACCACCTGCATCACCGGCTCTTCGTCCCGCAGTTCTTCGATGGGACGGTCCGGCAACGCCCGCGCCATCGTTCCGGCGAAATGCTGCCAATCCGCGGGCCCGAAGAAATCGTCCACTACCAGGAAGCCGCCGCGCCGCAGGTACTCGCCCAAGCGCCTCGCCTCGGCATCCGATAAATCCCACCAGCCCACCTGCGTTGCGTAGATCCACGGGTACTCGTAAATGCCGGCGTCCATCAGACCGGTATGCCGGATTTCGCCCACGTCAATCCGCGTCATCCGCTTGATCCCCATATTGAAGTGCATTTCCGCCTCGGGCCAATCCTGCATCCACCAACCGCGCCCCCAACTTCGCCGCGCCCGTGGATGATCGCGATACTCCATCCGCAAGAAATGAAACTCCGCCGGTGGGCCCAAAATCTCCGCGCCCAGCAAGCCGACAATCGCCGCGCCGATCACCGAAACGATCGCGGCTTTCTTCATGCTGGCAGTATATCCCTCAAATCCTCAGCTTTCCCTCATACGTTCCTCAGGCGCAATTTCCCCGATTCGAGGCACGATTTAGGCCATGCGACGCGCAATCCTACATATCTTCATCCTGTCTTGCCTCAGCTCTTGCTTCGGCCAAACGCTTTCCGGCGCCGATGCCCTGAACACTTGGAATCGGCTTTTCTCCAAGCTAGCGGCCGAAGACCCGCCGCATCTCCAATCGCGCGGCCTCGCCGTGCTGAATCTCGCGATCCACGACGCCGTGAACGCCGTCCAGCCCCGCTTCGGCGCCTATCGCCTGGAGGGCGGCGCCTATACCGGCGGCAGTCCTGAAGCCGCCGCCGCGAGCGCGGGCCGTCACCTCCTTCCCGCGATTCTGCCGCCATCCGCGCTGCCCGAAATCGAAGCCGCATATGCGCCGCTCTTGAACGCCGTCACGGATCCAGGTGCCCGCGGCCTCGGTGTTACGGCGGGCCAGGCCGCGGCCGCGCTATTGGTCAAGGAACGCATGGGCGATCTTGCGCTCATCGACGGGGCCGATCCCGCCCGCCAATCGCATCGACCGCTATCAAAGCACCCCTCCTTTGAACATCCCCAACGGCGTATTCAGCGGTTGGGGCCGGGTCGCTCCCTTCACGATGCGCTCCGCCGAACAGTTTCGTCCCGGCCCGCCACCCTCGCCCTCTAGCGCCGCTTACGTCCGCGAGTTCAACGAAGTGAAAAACATCGGCGCGGCGAATAGCGCGACGCGTTTGGCTGCCCAAACCGATCTCGCCAACTTCTGGTTCGAAGGCGGCTCCCCCATCGGTTGGACGCGCATCGCCCTCGCCGCCGTGACGGCTTCCAAGCAAGACCTAAACAACGCCGCGCGCCTTCTCGCCTTGGTTTCCGCCGCGCTCGCCGACGCCTACATCCTGCAATCGGAAGCCAAATACACCTACTACCGCTGGCGCCCAATCACCGCGATCCAAAACGGCGGCGCGGACGGCAACTCCGCCACCACGGCCGACCCGGCCTGGGCCCCGCTTCTTTTCCTGCCACCCGATCCCGAATATCCTTCCGGCCACGCGGTTGGAGCCGGCGGGGCCGCCGAAGTTCTGATGCGTACCCTCGGTACCGATTACGTCAGCCTCACGGCAACGAGCGCGACCGCGCCGGGCAAGACCCGTCAACTGGACTCCTTCTCCATCGCGGCCCAAGAGTCCGCCGACTCCCGCGTCCTCGGAGGCGTCCACTTCGCCAGTTCCCGCGACGCGGGTCTTGAAGCCGGCCGCCGCTTAGGCCGCCAAGCCGCGCAAATTCTCTTGCGCCCGCTCCGTTGACCGCCATCCCCGCACGACATATAATCCCCGAAGCTGGCGAAGCGCCAGCCATAGGAGGGGTTCCATGAAACGCATACTCGTATTGCTGCTGTCCTTGGCCGCGCTCAGCCTCGGCCAAAGCACCGACGGCGCTCTCGTCGGTCTAGTCACCGATGCTAGCGGCGCGGCTGTCGCCGGCGCCACCGTTGTCGCCACCAACACCGCTACCGGTCTGAACCGCGAAGTGGTGACCAACGATACGGGCGCCTACCGCATCGCGCCTCTCGTCCCGGGCAACTACACGTTGCGCGCGAGCGTCTCCGGCTTCAAGACGAAAATCCAGAACGAGATTTTGCTCCAAACCGGCGCGGTCCTCAAAGTAGACTTCGGTCTCGAAATCGGCGACGTGTCGGAACGCGTTGAAGTCTCCGCCGCCCCGCCCATGTTGCAGACCCAAGAGGCCTCCGTCGGCGGCGTCATTACGCAAGAAGCCTTGGAACGCATTCCCGTGAATGGCCGCAATTACACGCGGCTGCTCGTGCTCATGCCGGGTTCGAGCGACATCCAACGTTCCCAAGGCCGCGGCGGCCTTTCGGGCGCGCAAATGGTCTCGATCAACGGCCAACGCACACAGGACAATAACTACACCCTCGACGGCGTCGACAACAACATGATGTTTATGAACTCCCCTGGCGGCTCGCCTCCGATGGACGCCATCCAAGAGTTCCGCGTCGCTACCGGAAACTCCGCCGAATACGGCCGTTCCGCCGGCGCGAACGTCAACATCTCCATCAAGTCCGGCACCCGCGATCTCCACGGCACCTTTTACGAATACTTGCGCAACGATATTTTCGACGCCAACGAGTTCTTCGCCAACCGCCAATCCCGCGGCAAGGTTCCCTTCCGCCAGAATCAATATGGCTTCACGCTCGGCGGCCCCGTCGTGATTCCGAAAATCTACAATGGCCGCGACAAGACCTTCTGGTTTGTCGGCTGGGAAGGCTTCCGTTGGCGCCGCGGCCAGACCGCGCAATCCACGGTGCCCACCGGCGAGATGCGCAACGGCGACTTCTCCAGCCTCTTGAACCTCGCCCAACCGATTCGCATCTACGACCCGACAACGGGGACCACCGACGCGAGCGGCCGCATCATCCGCCAAGTCTTCCCGGGCAACATCATCCCCTCGGGGCGCATTAACCCCGCCATGCGCAATATCGTCAACACCTTGATGCCGCTGTCCAATACGGGCGGCCAAACGCGCCCCAATTTCCAGAACATCAACAACTTCCTCCAAACCGAAGGGCAATCCAACGATCGCGACAATCTCGTCATCCGCGCGGACCATGCCTTCGGCCAAAAGGACACCGTCTTCTTCCGGATGATGCGCCAGCGCGTCGGCCAGATCGTGCCCTCCGCCTCGTCCTTGTTCGTCAGCCAGAACCGTTACGACGTCGACAATTACGGCTTCGGCTGGAATCACATCTTCAGCGCCGCCACGGTGCTTGAAGTCAAATACGGATTCAACCGTCCCGACAACCCCGGCTGCCCCGTCTTCCGCAACAACATAACTCGCGAAGGCGTGCTCACCGGCATCAGCGTTTTTGACAAGGAAGCGCTCTGCGGCACGCTCCCCAACTTCAATCCGCAACAGGGCTATCTTGGGGCGGGCGGCGGTGGCGGCGAAACGATTATGGACAAGACCCACCAATGGACCGGTAAGCTTTCTTGGAACGTCGGCCGCCACGCTCTCAAGTTCGGCGGCGGTTTCACCTGGCGCGCCATGGACGCCGCTTACTCGAACCCCACCAACGGCGACGCGCAGTTCTGGACCAACGTCACCGCCGACGATTTGAATCCTACGCATGGCAATGCCTTCGCCACCATGTTGCTTGGCTACCCAAGTTACATCCGACGCGGCTTCTCGATTCCGCGCCTCTTCGCCCGCCAGCCGCACTTCGACGGCTTCTTCCAGGACGATTGGCGCGTCAATGAAAAGCTCACGCTGAACTTCGGCATCCGCTGGGAAAGCGGTATTCGACCGTACGACGTGAACAACGCCCTCGGAAACCTGGTTGTCACCCGCGACGCCAGCGGCAACTACGGCGCCGAACTCATGTGGGCCGGCGTGAACCCGCTGCCCGATCCCAAGACCGGCGCCGTCAACTCCCCCGCCAAGACTCTCGGCTACGGCCGCTCTCTCATGCGCAACGACATGAACAACTGGGCGCCCCGTTTCGGCCTCGCCTATCAATTCAACCAAAAGACCGTCGTTCGCGCCGGCTTCGGCGTCTTCTTCAACTCCACTTTCATGCAGGAGATCAACGACCTCCGCAAGTTCTGGCCCTACCTGCCCCAGCAGGAAATCAGCTACAACCGCGGCGCCGTCCCCGACTTCTCCATTACCGGCACCGCCCCCGGCTTCGGCTCGACGCAAGCCGTGGGTGGCTGGCCGCAAAATCCCGAAAACCGCTCCCCGTACTCGCAACAGTGGAACCTCTTCATCCAACGCCAACTCACCGACTCGACCACCGTCGACATCGGCTACGTCGGCTCGGCGAACCGCAAGCAGATCGGCTACTTCGGCATGAACAACGCGCCCACCCCCGCTCCCGGCGCCGTCGATCCGCGCCGCATTCTCTACAAGGCGGGCTTCATCGGCAACATGGACGGCGGCTTCAACATGTTCAACTCCGAATACAATGCCTTCCAAGCCAAGCTGACCCGCCGCTTCTCGAAGGGCCTCCAACTCCTCGGCAATTACACTTGGGGCCGCTGTATGGACGATCAATCCTCGCTCGCTGAAGGCAAGTATCAAAACTTCCTCAACACGCGCGCCGATTGGTCCCGGTGCAGCTACGACATCCAGCACGCCTTCAAACTCGGCTACGTCTACGACCTTCCCTTCGGCCGCGGCCGCCAGTTCGGTAGCGGTTGGAACAAGTTCACTGACGGCGTCCTCGGCGGCTGGGCCGTTGAAGGCATCGCCCAATTGCAAAGCGGCACGCCCTCGAATGTTCGCACCGGACTCGACCGCGCGAACGTCGGCAAGACGAACGAACGCCCGAATGTCGTTCGCAATCCGAATCTCCCGGTGGGCGACCGCACGGTCGACAAGTGGTTCGACACCGGCGCCTTCCAACTCCAGGACGCGTTCACCTGGGGCAACGCCGGCGCTTACATGGTCCACGACGATGGCCGCATCATTTTCGACGTCTCCATCGCCAAACGCTTCCGCTTCCTGGAACGGCATTCGCTCGAGTTGCGCGGCGAGTTCTTCAACTTCCCGAACAACGTAAACTTCACCGCCCCCGGCTCCGGCGGTTACGTGATCAACACCGCGACTTACGGCGTCATCCAAGGCACCACCGCGGCCCGGCAGATTCAGTTCGCTCTACGCTACGCTTTCTAATGAACTATTTGATGAACTATCAGTAGTGCAGCGGCGAAGGACAATCACTCCCGAAGGGCGCCCTCCGGCGCCCTTCGCTATTCTCATCGCGTTCACCGGAACTCTATTCGCTCAGGGTATAGCCACCACCGCGCTGCCCAGCGCCCCGAAGCCCGCCGCCTCCGCCAAGCCTTGGCCTGTTGCGTTCACCGATGTCGCCACCGCCGCCGGGCTCAGCGCCAAGTCCCTCTCCGGCAACCCGCTTAGGCAGAAGTTCATTATTGACGCCAATGGCTCGGGCGTCGCGTTTCTCGATTACGACAGCGACGATCTTCTCGACGTCCTACTGTTGAATGGCCAGGCCGCCCCGGTCCTTTACCGCAATGCCGGTCAAGGGAAGTTCAAAGAGGCCGCTAAGTTCCCCGTACCGGCCACTGGCGCGTATTCGAACGGCGTCTGCGCGGGTGACGTGGACAACGACGGCCATACCGACCTCTATCTCACCTACTGGGGCGCCAGCAACGTCCTCTACCGCAACACCGGCCAGGGCGGCTTCGAAGACGTCACGCGGCAATTCAAAGCCAACAGCAATCCCAAATCGTGGTCCACTGGCTGCACCTTCATCGACTACGACCGCGACGGCCACCTCGATCTCTTCTTCGCTTCCTACGCGGGATTCGATCCGGCCACGACGCCACTTCCCGGCGCGCAGCCCTATTGCACCTGGAAAGGCGCGCCGGTCTTCTGCGGCCCGCGCGGGCTGCCCTACGGGACGGCCACCTTGCTCCACAACCGCGGCGATGGCAGCTTCGAAGACTCGACGGCCCGGAGCAAGATCAACGCCGCCGAAGGCTACTATGCGTTCACGGCGATCGCCGCCGATCTCGACAACGACGCCTGGCCCGATATCTACGTCGCCTGCGACTCCACGCCTAGCCTCTTCTTCCGCAACAATCGCGACGGCACTTTCACGGAACTCGCCACCGAAGCCGGCTTGGCCTTTAACGAACACGGCTCGGAGCAAGCGGGCATGGGCTTGGCCGTCGCCGATCTCAACCACGATGGCCGCCTCGATATCTTGAAGACCAATTTCTCGGGCGACTACCCCAACCTCTATCGCAATCTTGGCAAGGGCGTGTTCACCGACATCCCGCTACGCGCCGGTCTGGCCGTGAATCCCAACTACGTTCTTTGGGGCGCTGGCTTCGTCGATCTCGATAACGACGGCGAGCGCGATCTATTCCTGAGCGCCGGCCACGTTTTCCTGAACGCCGCGCAAATTGATCCCCGCGATAGCTTCAAACAGAAGCGCCTCATTTATCGCAACCTCGGCAATGGCGCCTTCGAAGACGTGTCTTCGCGGTCGGGTCTCGCCGTCTCGGCTCCTCACTCGAGCCGAGGGACGGCCTTCGGCGACTTCGACAACGACGGCGACATTGATGTGCTGATCTTGAATCTTCACGAAGCCCCGTCGCTCTTGCGCAACGATACTCCGCCGGGGCAAAACAACTGGATCAAAATTGACGCCGGCCTTGGCGCATTGGTGACGGTCGAAGCGGCAGGCGTGAAACAAAGCGACATTCACCTTTCGCAATCGAGCTTCCTTTCCGTCAACGACCCTCGCCTGCACTTCGGGCTCGGCTCAGCCAAGCAAGCCGACCGCGTTACGGTCCTCTGGCCGAACGGCAAACAGGAAAGCTACGGGCCGCTCGCCGCTGGCAAGATCCACAAGTTGAAACCACGATGACGGCACTGATTCTATGGGTTCTTCTCGCTCAAGATCTGGAAAGCCTCAACGAGCGCGCGCGGGTCCTCGCCTCGCAAGGCAATCCCGAAGAAGCCGCCGTTCTCTGGCGGCGCATACACAAGCAATCTCCCGCCTTCTTCCCCGCCGCGTTCAATCTCGGCTACTTTCACTTCTCGCGAAAGGAATTCCAGGAGGCGGAGACGTACCTCCGCGCCGCTGCCAAAGCGCAACCCGGCGATTTCAATGCGCGCTTCTTGCTCGGCCAGTCGCTTGCGGCGTTGGACTTGCGCGACGATGCCATTCGCCAGTGGCGCGCCGCGTTGGCGTTGCAACCGAAACACGCGAAGCTCTTAGGTATCCTCGCCGTCGAGTACGACCGGGGAGGATACCTGTTAGAAGCGGCCAACGCCGCCAAACGTGCTCTACACTTGCAACCCGGCAACCTGGACGCTCACCTGCTAGCCATCAAGGCTTGCCAACAAGCGCAAGATCCCGAGGGTGCCACCATTGCGGAGAAGACCGCCGCGAAATTCCCGCGGTCGGCCCGCGCGCAGTTTGAACATGCCTGGTACCTGCAGCGCGCCGGAAACACGGACGCCGCCTTGCGCCAGTTGGAGCGGACAATCTCACTGGACGCAAGCTATGACGAACCGCATTTTTTCCTCGGCGGCATTCTGCTCGATCAAGGACAACTCGCCGAGGCATTGCCTCATCTCGAATCCGCGGTGAAGCTCCGCCCGGACTATACGGCCGCCTCGGTCGCTCTCGGCCGCGCCCTCATGGAACTCGAGCGCTTCGAAGATGCCATCGCGGTTCTAGAAGCCGCCGCCGCAAGGGCGCCCCAGCACCCACAGCCGCCGCTCACGCTCTCCCGCCTGTACTTCCGCGCCGGCGAACTCGAAAAGTCGCAGGCCGCCAAGGCGCTTTCCCTCCGGCTACGCCGTGGCAACGCCAACCTGATGGAGACGCGGCAGTCCCGCCCGTTCCGGCCGTAATTCCAGCGTTCACCAGAAACCGAAACATATTTTCCTGTCCTAAGTCGTTGAGATTTCAATCTTTCGCCTTACTCGCGCGGCGCCGTGCGGTGCGTTTCGCTCCATGCCCATTCTACGTTTGCCTCGCGCCGGACGTTCCCACCCATGGAGCGCGCCGCCGCGGCAAAAGAGGAAGAAAGGTACAGGAATTCTGTAGTGTTTCAAAAACTAATTGCGGTAGCGATTTTGAGCGTGGGCGCTGTTCCAATGAACGCGCAAGTCCCGCTCACTACCATCCAAGACACGGTTTATTTGGCGGACGGCAAGAAGTTCAGCGGTCTGGCCTTTTTCGATTGGAAAAGCTTCGACGCGCCCAATGGGGCGGTGATCGGTCAATTCAACAAAGTTGTACGCATCACCGACGGCATTTTGCGTGTGCAATTGGCTCCCACGGTTAACAACGAAAACGCCTACTATGCCGTTCGTTACTCCAGTGGCGGCCGAATTCTCTTCTCTGAAGTCTGGGCCGTACCGCAGTCCGGAAGCGTTCTCCGCTTGCGCGATGTGCGCGCGACCCTGCTGCCTGGCGGCTACGTAAGCGCGCCGCTCTCCAGTGGTGGCACGGGCGGCAACTCCGGCGGCTCCAATCCTCCACCGCTCATCGGCGAAAACACCTCGGGCAACTTCATCGACGGCGAGACGCCCGCGGGATTGATGAACGGTTCGAACACATCGTTCACGCTCGTCTCGGTTCCCAGCCCCGCGCTGAGTCTCTCCCTCTATTGGAACGGTCTCTTGTTGAGCCCCAGCGCGGACTTCACCATTTCGAGCAACACGATCACCTTTATCAACGGCGTCGTGCCGCAACCGGGCGACTTGCTGAAGGCCTATTACCGCACCGGCGCCATCGGCAATAGCGTGCACACGCTACTCGGCGCCACGCATACGGATACCACCGCCGGCACGGTGGCGCGCGGCGATTTGATTACCGGCCAAGGCTCGACGGCGTCATGGACGCGTCTCCCGCTGGGGGCGGCTAATCGCTGTTTGATTTCCAACGGCGCCGACGCCGTTTGGAATAGCTGTCTCTTCACGGGCTTCACTTCGGGCACGATACCGTTCACGAACTCGACGGGTTTGCTGAGTCAAGATTCGCTGTTCCGTTTCGATAGCGCCAACCGCCGCCTCGGCTTGGGCACGGACACGCCAAGCGCGAATCTAACCATCCAAGCGAGCCCGACTCAAGGCACGACAAACCTGACTCGCTGGCTGAACTCCGGCGGTACGGAGCTTGCGCGCCTCGAAAGCGATGGCGCTTTGGTGGTGCAGCGCTTGACAACGTCGACAACCAGTACTCGCTCGGCGTGGCGCGACTCGGGCACCAACATCGATCCCTCCAGCCGGCAGAACGGCGATTTCTGGTTTAACAGCACGCAGCAAGCGCGCAAGAGCTTCGAAGCCGGCCAGGTGCATCCGATGCCTCAGGTCCTGTGCAGTTCCACCGGCGGGTCGACGAGCGCGACGGCTTCAACGTCGCTGGCGACTTGCCTGGTGCCGTCCTTCTTCTTCGACGCGGGCGATCGCATCGAACTGATTGTGAACTATGAGCACACCGGCGCCGCTAGCGGTTTCGTTAATGAGATTCGCTTCGGCGGGACGACGCTGTGGACCAGGACTCTCACGTCAAGCGCGACGCACATCTCGTTGCGTGCGACGGGCGGCCTGCACGGCACCGGCACCGCTTGGGGTATACAGAGCTTTACGAACGCCGGTTCGTTGGAGGCGGCCGCTTCCAACACATCCGGAGTTCCGACAAACTCTTTCGTGATCGATTTCCGGGGCAATCTATCCTCGGCCTCCAGCGATACGGTGATCCTGCGCAATTTCAGCGTCGTTCGCTATCCGGCGCAGTCCAATCCGCAGTAGACGCCACGGAGCGAACACAATCTTCTCTGGCTAGGAGAGGCTTTCCTACTTCCTTTCTTCCTCTCTCTAAGCGAAACGAGCGCCGCTGCCCTTGGCCGGGCGCGGCGCTCGTCTTTTTTCTTTCGCTTCGCCGTCTAGAAGAAGAAGCGCAGACCGCCTTGCAATTGGCGGGGATTGCCGAGTTGCGCGTTCTGTGTGTAGTAGGAGCCGTTGTCATTGCGCAAACGCATGAAATTCGCATTCACGGCGGCGGTCGTTCCATTGGCTTGGAGGCCGGGACCGTAAATGTTCGTGATTCCCGCGAAAGCGACATTGTCCACGTCGAAGAGATTAAACGCTTCGACGCTGAACTGAATCCGCACCCGGTCGCCCTTGATGTTGAAGTTCTTGAGCAAGCGCATGTCGGTAGTGGTGAAGCCGCGGTTGCGGAAGTAGTTCCGCAGGAACGGTTCGCCCGCCGCGAAGTAAGGCCGGTCGTTGTTGTTGCCATCGCGGTTGAGGTCGGTGCCCGCGACCGGGTTGATGGGCAGGCCGCTGCGAGCGCGCAGAATGCCGCTTACCTGGAAGCCGAAGGGCAGGCTATAGACGGCGTTGGCCGTGAAGTTGTGGCGGATATCGAGGGCGCTGAAGTGATACTCGGGCTTCAGATCGAAGCTGTTCACATAGGTGAAGCCGCCGGCGTCGCGTTCGCTATCGTCGTCGGAGTAGTTCTGCGCCGCCGTGTAGAAGGCTTGAAACTGCGCTTTCCGCACGCGATACTGCGCGCTCAAGGTCATGGCGCGATACATGCTGCGGGCACTGGGTTCGCGCACCGTCAACTGATTCACGGTTTGCACCGGGCGCTGCGCGGTGCCGCCGGAGACCAACGCGAAGTCGGGAACCTGCCTCGCATCCGTGGCTGAGACGACTGGCGCGGGAAGGTTGTAGTTGCGATTCCGGTTCAGGCCGACGGTGTTGACGTAGTTGAATTGCACACCCGCCGTGAAGTTGCGGAACCATTCGGTTTCCGTACCTAAGCCCATCTGGAAGGAGCGCGGGTTACGGAAGTTAGGGGCCGTGGTGGTGTAGGAGGCGCCGACGAAGGGGTCGCGCGCCGTACCGCCGGCCGAAATCGCGGCGGCGCGTTGTACGGTCTCAAGCGGAATGACGGGAAGGCTGCCAATGTCCGCGCGGTTCAGGTCGACGCCGGCTTGCAGGAAGCTCTGGTAAACGCTGAGGTTTCCCGCGCCACCAACCGTGATCGAAAGATCGCCCGGAGGGATGCGGAAGTTGTTCGTCGGACTGGAGAAAGTCAACAACGGCGTGGCGGCATAAAAGATTCCGGTATGGCCGCGGATCACGGTCTTGGGCCCGTTGGTCCAAGGCGTGTAGGCGAAACCGAAGCGCGGCTGGAATTGATTCAACGTGTTGTTGATCGAGCGTGGGCTCACGACGTTGCCGATGGGGAAGCGAACTCCCTCGACGCGAGCGAGCGCGGCCGTGTTGTTGGCTTCGACCGCCGGATTGATCTGGCCGTCCCAGCGCAAGCCGAAATCGAGGGTCAGCTTTCTGCTCATGCGATAGCTGTCTTGCACAAAAGCGGCCATTTGCTTCACGTTGTATTCCGCGGCGAGGTCGCCGATCTGGCGGGTATAGGTGACGGTGTTCACGTCGAAGCGATTCTGTCCGTTGGTTCCATTGCCTCCGGCGATGCCGAGAACGACGGCCGGGGTGCCGGGAACGAAGAAGTTGCCGAACTGATTGAAGCCGAACAACTGACCGGTGGGCAGATAGTTGAAGTCGAAACCCATTTTGATGGTGTGCTTGTCGCGCGTCATCGTGACCGAGTCGACGAATTGCCAGCGGTAGTCGAACTGAGTGGTCGGAAGGAAATTTCGGGCGCCGTAGGCCGCGACGTTCTGCAGAGTCACCGAGGGAGATTCGGAGTTCGCCAAGCGCGGCCGGAGTTCATGCGAGCCAGTGAAGCGGAAGTCGTTTACCGTGGTCGGCGAGAAGATATGCGTGTATTGCATTGTGCCGTTGTAAATACGATTTTTCTCCTGGCCTTCATTGGAGACCAGATTGTTCGTGATCGGATTTACGGCGCCGCCGGTGGTTACGGCGTTGACTTCGTTCGAATCGCTAAAGTTGTAGCGCATCGTCAAGCGATGCCCCTTATCGAAGGCATAGTCCGCCTTGGCCGTGAGCGCGTAGGCCCGATTGGTTTGGATGAAGGGACCCTCGCCCGAGCGGAGAAAGTTGATTACGGCCTGATTGGCCGCCGAGACGGCGACGCCATTCAAGGATGGAATGACCACTTGGCGGGGAATATCGGAATTCTGTCCTTCGGCGGCCGCGAACCAGAAGAGTTTGTTTTGCTTCACGGGGCCGCCGATGCCACCGCCGTACTGTTGCAGGGTTTCCGAGGGACGCACGTTGAAGATCGGGTTCTTGGCGCTGAGTGAGCGGTGGCGAATCTGATAGAACGCCTCGCCGTGCACGTCATTGGTGCCGCTCTTGGTGATGGTGTTCATGATGCCGCCGGTAGAGCGCCCGTACTCGGCCGAGTAACCCGTGGCGACAACTTGGAACTCCGCGATCGCCGTTTGCGGTACGGTGATGATGCTGGTGGAACGCTCGCCGCCGCGGATGCCGCCGAAGAAGGGTTGGTTGTAGTCCGCGCCGTCCAGCATGATGTTTGAATTGATGCCGCGTTGGCCCGCGAAGGAGATCTGGTTGCGGGAGGAACCCTCGACTACCGCCGTCGGCGTCAGCAATACGAAGTCCTGGAAGCGGCGCCCGTTGATGGGCAGATTCGTGATCGCGGTCGAGTTAACCAACTGGCTTGCCACGGGTACGGCGTCTTGCAGCAAGGTTTCGCCGACGTCGACAGTCGTGGTGGTCGATTGAAGGCTCATACGAACGTCAACGGTGACCGTTGAACCGACGCTCACGACGACTCCTTCGAGCTTCGCTTCGGCAAAGCCACCGGAGGTGGCGGAAATGTTGTAGGTGCCGGGGTCGAGAAGAACCGCGCGGTAATTGCCTTCGTTGTTTGTGACAAGGTCACGGACGATGCCGGTGCCTTGATTCTTGATGGAGAGTTTAGCGCCTGCGATCGCCGCCGAGTTCGGGTCGAACACGGTGCCAACGATCTGTCCTTTGTTTGCGTCGGCTTGTCCAAAGATTGAGGACACAGCGAACGCAAGAAGAGCAGCGATGCGTAGTGTGTGATTCATATTTTCCCTAAAGCGGCCACACTTCGAGCCTGGGGGCGGCTCTACGTGGCCAAGTGATGAGACTTTTTCATGGTACCCGACCTCCGTTACAAAATGACAACTTTCCGCGCTTGTCATCCGCCCGCAACAGAAACGTAGTATTCTCTATAGAGATTAGGAGTATTCAGTTGCAAGCGTCCGTCGAAACGCAATTTGACCAAACCGTCCACGCCGATATTGAGCTTTTCCGCTCGCAAGTTAACGATTTTCTGTCCGGTAAGTTGACTGACGACGAATTCCGGGGCTTCCGGCTGCGGCGCGGGGTATACGGCCAGCGCCAGCCGGGCGTGCAAATGATCCGCACGAAAATTCCAGGTGGCTTGGCAACCTCGGCGCAATTTGACAAGCTGGCGGACATCGCCGATAAATACTGCGGTGGCAAGGGCCATCTCACGACCCGGCAAAACATGCAATTTCACTTCGTCCCATTGGCGCGTTGCCCGGACGCATTGGCGGAGCTTTCGACGGCGCGGTTGACTACGCGGGAGGCCTGCTACAACACGGTGCGCAACGTCACGGGCGACACGCTGGCGGGGATCGCGGTGGATGAAGTTTTCGATGTGTCTCCGTATGTCCGCCAAGTTGCGTTCGCGTTTTTGCACAAGGAACTGACGGATAACCTGCCGCGCAAATTCAAGATTAGTTTTTCCGGTACCGCGGCGGACACGATGGTGGGTGGTATTCACGACCTGGGCTTTATCGCGAAGATCGTGGACGGCCAGAGGGGTTTCAAGATCGTCGCGGCCGGCGGTTTGGGACCGCTGCCGAGCGAGGCGAATGTGCTCGATGAATTCTTGCCGGTGGAGCGCATCGTGAATCGATGCGAGGCGGTGATTCGCGTTTTCGGCAAGTATGGCAACCGCAAGAACAAGCATAAGGCACGTTTGAAGTTCATCGTGCGTGAGCGGACTTGGGATTGGTTCAAGGAACAGGTTGAAAAGGAATACGCCGATATTCTCGCCAACGGCGGCATCGAAGCGCCGCTGGAGATTCCTCGCGACTTCGGCGCGCACTCGCTGGAGACGCGCAAGCTGAACCGCGCGGAATTGCCGCCCGTGCTGGGCGAAGCGACGCCGGAGTATCGGCGCTGGCTGGAGACGAACGTGAAGCCGCAACGGCAGAGCGGCTACGTGGTGGTTACGGCCAAGATTCCCCAGGGCAACATGGTCTCCTCGCAAATGCGCGCGGCGGCGGATTTAGCGCGCAAGGCGGGCGACGGGCTGGTGCGGGTGACGATCGAGCAGAACCTGCAGCTTGCGTGGATTCCGCAAGAACGGCTGCGCGAGGTGTATGCCGCGCTGGCTGAGGCGAATTTAGCCGATTCCGGCGCGAATGAGATCGACGATGTGGTGACCTGCCCCGGCGCTTGGAGTTGCAACCTGGGCATTACCAAAACGATGAATCTGGGCGACGTGTTGAGCCAGTTGCTCAAGAACCATCCCGACGCGCTGGTACGCAAGCTCGCGATCAAGGCGAGCGGTTGTCCGAATTCCTGCGGCCAGCATTGGCTCGGCGACTTGGGCTTCTTCGGCAACGTGCGCAAGTTCAATGGGCTCGAGGTGCCTTACTACCAGATGCTCGTAGGTGGCGGTACGGACAGGGAGGGCATGCTGAAATACGGCTTTACAGTGAACAGCATTCCCGCGAAGAGCGTGCCTATCGCGGTGGAGCGCGTGCTCGAGCACTACATCGCGAATCGCCAGGAAGGTGAACGCTTCCGCGAGTATGTGCTTCGCTTTAAGGTGGAGACCTTCCGCGCGATGACGGCGGATCTGGCGAAGCCGATCGAGATCGATCCGGATCTGTATATGGATTGGGGCGATACGGAGAAGTTCAGTCTGCAGCTTGGTCGCGCTGAGTGCGCCGCGTAACGTAGGCGCTTACACACAGACCGATCAGCAGGCTCGACCAAGCAAACCAATCGCCGTATCGCGTGTATGGCGTGACGTCGCCTGGGTAGGCGGGCGAGTAGGGCAAGCGGCCGGCCGCTAAGACTTCGACCGGGAACTCACGAACCACGCGCCCAGCGGGATCGATGGAAGCCGTGATGCCATCGTTGGTGGGCCGCAGCAGCCAGCGCGCGTTCTCGGCCGCTCTCATGCGGGCTACTTTCAAATGCTGTTGGCGGGCGGCGTCGCTTGAGAAGTAGCCGTCGTTGGTCAAGTTCACCAACACCGTTGCGCCTTGCCGCGTGATCTCGCGCACGTGATCGGCGAAGACACTCTCATAGCAGATGAAAACGCCTAGCTTGCCAGCCGGTGTAGAGAACAATCGAATCCCCGTGCCCGGTTGGAAGGTGCCCGCTTCGTTGGAAACCTTACTGACGAAGATGTTGAAGACCGGAGGCACGTATTCACCGAAGGGCACGAGGCGGACTTTGTCATAGGTCCCGGCGGGGTCGCCATTTGACGTCAGCATCTGCGCGGTGTTGAACGGATTGCCTTGCTTGTCGAAGCGTACGGTGCCGAAGAGGAATGGCGCGGCGCTTAGGCGCGCTAGACTGGCGGCGAGTTCGCGAAACTTGGGATCGGTCTCGTAGTAGAGGCTAGCGGGTGTTTCGGGCCAAAGGAGCAGGCTGGGCTTCTCGCGGTTTGGATGCATGGCCATCTCGAGGGTCTGCTTGGCGAAGGAACTGTAGGCGGTGTGTAACTGCTCGTCGGAGAGCGCACGATCTTCGGGAATGTTCGGTTGCAGGGCCACGGCTTCCAGATCGGCGGGTTTGGGCTCCGGCAAGGCTGGCAGCAGATAGAGTGCGAGCAGTGGTATGCACCAGACCAATTGCATGCGCTCCCGGCGGAGATACCAGCAGGCCAAGCTCGCGCTCATGAGGGCGAAGACGAAGCTGACGCCGTAGACGCCCGTTAGCGGCGCGAGGCGCAGCGGCACGCCCATGTCCTGCGCCGCATTGCCGAGAAGCAGCCACGTGAAGCCTAACTCGCCGTGCGTCCGTTCCAAGCCCGCCCAGAGAAGCGCAATGACGGGGGCGGCGTAGCGCGTCCCGAAAAGTGGTCCCACCATCGAGGCGAAGGCGGCGCCGTGAAGACCTTTGATTAGCGAGAAGCCGATGAAGAGAGCAACGGCTAGCACTTCGCTCATGCCTCCATGGCGCGCTAGAGTGCCTTCAATCCAATGGCAGGTGCCGCCCCACTGAATGATGCCCGCGAGCCAACCCAGCAGAAAGCGTTCCCGCCAACGGGTTTGATCGGCCACCGCGATGAGCAACGGAGCGAGCGCGAAGGGCGCGAGGAAGGTGAGCGACGGCGCGGGTTGGATCAGCACCATCAGGATGCCGCTCAACGCAGCGAGTGGGAAGCTAATGCCGCGCTTCATGCGCCACCAAATCCGCCATGTAGCTGGATCGCACGAAGGGTCCCGCGAAGACGGCGCGGAAACCTAGGCTTTCTCCGTAGCTTTTCCATTCTTCGTACTCGGCCGGCTCGACATACTTGGCTACGGCCAAGTTCCGGCGCGTGGGTTGCAGGTATTGTCCGATGGTTGCGACATCCGCTTTCCCTTCGTTGCGAATGTCGCGTAAGAGCTCGCGCACCTCTTCGTGACTCTCGCCGAGACCGACCATGAGGCCGGATTTCGTCAATACCTCCGGCGCATGTTCCTTCGCGTGGCGCAGGACGCGTAGACTTTGGGCGTAGTCCGCTTGGGGCCTTACGCGCCGGTAGAGGCGGCGTACGGTTTCCATATTGTGGTTGTACACATGCGGCGCGGCCCCTAGAACACGTTCGACGGCTTGGAGGTCTCCGTTGAAGTCGGGTGTAAGTACTTCCACTTGGGCGGCCGGCAGACGCCGCCGCACCGCTTCGACGGTCTGTCGCCAGTGCCCGGAACCTCCGTCGGCCAACTCATCCCGGTTCACACTGGTCAAGACAACGTAGCGCAGGCGCATGCGTTCGGCCTGCGCGGCGACGTTTTCCGGCTCAAGCGAATCCAGTCCAAATTCTCTCTTCTTGGGATCGCCTTTCGGTACGCTGCAGAAGCCGCAGCCGCGCGTGCATAAGTTGCCGAGGATCATGAAGGTCGCCGCGCCTCGCGAAAAGCATTCGTGCATGTTGGGGCAGCGGGCGGATTCGCAAACGGTATGCAAGGCCAAGCCGCGGAGTTCGCGCTTCAAAGCTGTCACGGCCAGATACTCGGCCTGGGGTTTGCGGAGGAATTCGGGCAAGCGCGGCCCAGCCTTCTTCTCGATTTGAACGAGCACCACGCTTTAGGGTAACGCTACAGTTTTCGCGGGAAGGGGCTAAAGCCCAGAGTCGTCAACTCGCCGCGGATTTTGCCCATGTCCGCTTGTTCCATCGGACCAACGAGGACGCGATGAGTTTTTCCATCGCCGACGTCGGCAAGCGTCACTTTGTAACCCTTCGCGCGCAAAACCTTCGAGACGACTTCTCCCTCGGGCTTGCCCACGGCGGCCACTTGCAGGTACAGCGCACCCTTTACGGCTGCGGTGGCGGGAGCGGCCTCGGGCTTCGGCGCGGGTGGAGGCGGTGTCGGTTTTGGGGTCTCTTTGACGACTTCCCGCACGGGCTCGCGCACTGGTTCGCGGACAGGTTCTTTCGGCTGTTCTTTCACAGGGGCCGGGACGGACGCCGTTGGAGTGGCGGGGGGAGCGGGCGTCACGGCGGCCGAGGGCTTTTCGCCCGTGCGGTCCACGATCAATGGTTCCGCGGCTACTGGCAGATCGGTCTTGCGGGCGCTAGCCACGTCCACCATGGAAGTGGGATTCGCATTCTTTCCAAGGATGTACCCCATTACGAAGAACACCCCCAGCAGTACCACTACGATGAAGAAAACACTCAGCAATTGGCGATTGCCGAGAACTAGTTCAAATTCGCCTTCGTCGGTGCGCGGCATATGTCTCAGGTCTAAGGTAGCAGACTCGAGAACCCCTTTGGGTGTTGCGCGATTTCCACACTCGGGCGACAATCGCCAAATATGAAGTTTCTTCGCCGCGGCCTCCCCGCCGCAATACTGTCCCTGTGCCTGGCCGCGTCCGCCTACGCTCAGACCAAAATTACCTCACCCAAGGAACAGTTCGGCCAAAACATGGGCGACGACTACTTCCTAGCCACTTACACGCAGTTTGAAGCGTATGTAAAAAAGCTGGCCACTGAATCGGATCGCATGAAACTGGTGTCTATCGGGAAGTCCGAAGAAGGGCGCGAGCAGTACATGGCCATCGTTTCGGCGCCGGAGAATATCAAGAAAATCGATCGGCTTAAGGAGGTTTCGCGCAAGCTGGCCTACGCCGAGGAGCTTTCGGAACAAGATGCGCGGACGCTGGCGCGCGAAGGAAAGGCCGTGGTCTGGATCGACGGCGGCTTGCACGCGAGCGAAGTGCTGGGCGCGGCGCAGTTGACGGAAATGATTTACCAGTTAGTGAGCCGCAACGATGAAGAAACGCTGCGCATGCTACGCGAATGCGTGATCTTGCTGGTGCATGCCAATCCCGATGGGATGGAGTTAGTGAGCTCCAATTACATGCGCAACCCGGACCCCACGAAGCGGCGCTACACCCCCGAGCGGCTCTACCAAAAGTATGTGGGCCACGACAACAACCGCGACTTCTACATGAGCACCCAAGCGGAGACCAGGAACATCAACACGCAACTTTATCTCGAGTGGGTGCCGCAGATTCTCTATAACCATCACCAGTCCGGCCCCGCCGGCACCGTGCTGTTCTGCCCGCCTTTCCGCGATCCCGCGAGCTATCTCTACGACCCGCTCTTGATGATTGGCGTGGATCAAGTGGGCGCCGCGATGCACGCGCGCTTCGCCGTCGAGAACAAACCGGGCGCCACCACCCGTGAGGGCGCGAGCTTTTCCGTCTGGTACAACGGTGGCCTGCGCACCACCGCGAATTACCACAACATCATCGGCATCCTGACGGAGATGACCGGTAACCCGACGCCGATGGACATTCCGTTCGTGCCGTCGCGCCTCTTGCAAAACAAGACCACGCCGTTTCCTATCGCGCCGCAAAAGAAGTGGCACTTCCAGCAATCCATCGATTACTCGATTACGGCGAATCGCGCCATCCTCGACTACGCTTCCAAGCATCGCGAGGACTTGCTGATGAATATCTACCGGATGGGCAAGAACTCCATCGACAAAGGCAACCGCGACAACTGGACCATCTTGCCGAAGCGCCTGGACTGGCTGAACGCCGAGATCGCGAAGGAATCGCGAGCCGTTCCCGGCGAGGGACGACAAAGTGGCGTGGTCGCGATGGACCATTATCAAAAGCTGCTGAAGCCCGAGTGGCGCGATCCGCGCGGCTTTATTCTTTCGGCGGATCAGGCGGATTTCGGCACCGCCGTCAAGTTCACGCGGGTGCTACAGTCCACCGGCATCGTCGCCCACAAAGCAACGAGCGCGTTTGAAGCGGGCGGTAAGAAGTATCCGGCGGGTTCCATCGTTTTCAAGGCTTCGCAAGCGTTCCGCCCGCATTTGATCGATCTCTTCGAGCCGCAGAATTATCCGAATGAGTTTCGCTATCCCGGTGGCCCGCCCATCGCGCCATACGACAGCGCCGGTTGGACGCTGGCGTATCAGATGGGCGTGCAGTTCGATCGCGTCCTTGACGCCTTCGATGGCCCTTTCGAGAAGCTTCCAAACCCCGCGCCTATGCCTGCCGGAAAGATCGAGGGCAGCGGTGGGGCCGGCTACAAGCTGAGCCACAAGGCGAACGACAGTTTTAAGGCAATCAATAAGTTGCTGGCCGCCGGCGAAGATGTTTACTGGCTGAAGGACGCGGAAGGTACGGTTTGGGTGCCCGCGAAGGCTACGACGCGCAAGAACGTGGAGGCCGCGACAGCCGCCGCGAATGTTAACGCTACCGCAGTCGCCGCTAAGCCGGCGGGAGAGGCGTTGAAGCTAAAGCCGCTTCGCATCGGGCTTTGGGATACGGTCGGTGGGTCAATGTCTTCGGGCTGGACTCGTTGGCTCATGGAGCAATTCCAGTTTCCGTTCGAAGTTGTCTATCCGCCTTCGCTCGACCAAGGCGATTTGCGTTCGAAGTTCGATGTCCTGGTCTTTGTGACCGGGGCGATCGGAGGTGGGCGCGGTGGATTTGCGGCGATGGCTGGCGCCCCTAGCCCGAATCTTCTGCCGGAGTGGCAGGCCCGTAGCGGCCGCGTGAGCCGCGAGAAGACGTTGCCGCACTTGAAGAAGTTTTTGGAAAGCGGCGGCAGCATACTCACCATCGGGTCTTCCACATCGCTGGCCGAGATGCTCGGTTTGCCCATGGCCAATCACTTGGTGGAGCGCACTCAGGCGGGCCAGGAACGGAATCTCCCGAACGAGAAGTTCTACGTTCCCGGTTCGATTCTGCAAGTGGCGATCGACAACACCAATCCGATCGCCTACGGGATGGACAAGAAGGCCGATGTGTTCTTCGACAACAGCCCGGTGTTCCGCTTGAAGCCTGAAGCCGCGTTGCAGAACGTCAAGCCCGTTGCGTGGTTCGATTCGAAGGAGCCTCTACGCAGCGGCTGGGCATGGGGCCAACATTATCTGGAAGGCGGCGTGGCCGTCGCCGAGGCGAAGGTTGGGGAAGGGAAGGTGTTCATGTTTGGGCCGGAGGTAATCTTCCGGGCGCAACCGCACGGGACCTTCAAGCTTTTCTTCAACGCGCTCTACTACGGTACGGCGGAATCCACGAAGTTGAACTAGTCTTAGGGTTGCGATTTGGGGCGCCAGGTGACGAGGCGCACTTGCGCCCCGGATGCTTCAACGGCTTCCGTCTCCAGCAACAGTTCGAAGCGCTGCGCGGGATCGCGCCAACTCGGCCCCAAGCCGCGATCTAATTCCAGCGCGGACGCGGGATCCGTCAGATAGCGGACGGAAAGTTCGTTGGCCAGCCAAGAGCTTCCCGAGCAATGCACCACGCGGCCGCCTTTGTCTCCAAAGGGCTGTGCGTGAATGCGGACAAAGCCTTTGCCGCGCAGGCCGAAGCGGTCTTCGGAGCGATAAATGGAGGCCTCGCCCGGCAGCGGCGAAAGATTATGAAAGTAGCCGTTGTTGTGTTTGAAGTTCAGGTCCTTTTCGAAGCTCTCCGCCCAGGGCAAGGCCGTCAATCCCCCGAAGAGTAAGAGATGATCGCCCCTCAGGTCGCGCAAGTGGAAGCTCTGGGGATGGCGGACATCGATTCGCTCCCCCGCCTCGGGATGCGCGCGCGCCATCAAATTCATGGCGACAACCGCCGAGTAGGAAACGTCCTTGCGATTCAGTAAGGTCTGCCAGAAGAGCTCCGGTCTTTCTCCCTCGGGCAGCCAGCTTGGCTTTTGCCAGCGGCGCTCCAGATAGTCGGCGAGGCTGAAGGCAGGCGGGCCCATCGTGCGGTAAAGCACTAGGGCGGCGTCCGAAACCAGGAATTGAATGCGTTTCCCGTCGCCCAATAAGAGCGCCGAAAACGGCGTTTCCGGGGAACGGCCGCGCCAAGCTTGGACAGCGTGAAGGGCCAAGCTCAGCAGTAGCGCCGCCGCCAGAAATAGCGTGAGGCGTTTCCATTTCGTATTCGCTAGGCCCGATTCCTGAGAGCGTTCGCGCGCCGACCAGCGGGGAACGTAGGCGCCCTTGGGGATCTCTAGGATCCACTCGTCGTCGCGGCCCTCGCCCGCGTAATACTCGGCGAGCTTGGTGCGGAGTTGCCGCGCGGTGACGCGGACGATGGTGTCTTGCGCCGGATCGTAGCCCGGCTGGCGCCGGAACACGGCGGCGCCGATATGCTGCTCGCTAATCTCGTCGAGCTTGCCTTCCAGGCTCTTCGCGGTGATGTATTGGAGGAAGTCGCGCAGGCGGCCGGCCTTCTCGAAGGTCTGGCTGGCGAGAAGCTTCTCCAGCGCGGCACGGTCCCCTAAAGCATTCATTCCAATGACGTATATCACGGTGTTTCACCGGATAGAAGCCTGGAAATTCTTGTCGTCACCGCGTGGGTGCGATATATCGTGTGGCATGAAAGTTTTCGCTTCGGGTCTAACAGTCCTGTTTTTCGCCTCTGTCGCCTTCGCGCAGAGCGTTGGCTCCGTCACCGGCGTAGTGTCGGATCCTTCGGGGGCCGTTATCGTTGGCGCGCAGGTAACGTTGACCGGCACGTCCACGGGCGTCGCTAGCCGGGTGTCCACAAACGAGTCCGGCCTCTACACTTTTCCCAGCGTCATTACCGGGCCCTATGAACTGCGCGTGGAGAGTGCGGGTTTCAAGACGTTGATCCGGCCGGGGCTGAGCGTCGATACGGGTCTGGCTCTTCGCGTCGACTTAATTCTGGAACTCGGCTCCACTCAGGAGAGCGTCCGCGTCACCGGAGAGCTGCCACTGCTGGAACAGGAACGCTCCGCCGTTGGCACGCAAGTGAAACAGGAGATGCTAAACGCTTTGCCCTTCCAGTTGGGCGGCGCGATGCGGAATCCTTTCGCGTTCTTGCGGCTTACCCCAGGGGCGGTGGGCAATTCGAATTCCGGCGGCGACACCCGCATCGCGGGTGGGCGTGGCTTGGCGAGCGAAGTTTTCGTCGATGGAGTGCAGGTTACCTACAACGCTTCGCAAAGCGTGGCGGACATCGCGCATCCGCCCTACGACACGATCTCGGAGTTTCGCGTCGAAGCCGTCCTGCCTCCCGCCGAACATGGGCGCACCTCGGGCGGCGTCGTTCTGATGACGAGCCGCTCCGGAACCAACGAATACCACGGCAATCTGCTTCTGCTCTTGCGTAACAATATCTTCGACGCGCGCCGCTATAACGCACGTGTCGCAGACATTACGCGGCAAGGAGAATTCGCCGGCTCGCTTGGCGGGCCCGTCTCGATCCCGGGACTTTACAACGGCAAGAACCGGACTTTCTTCTTTGGCAACTATACGGGCTTCCGGCGCGCCAGCCTGGTTCAGGGCGCCACTTCTACTATTTCCACCGCCGCCATGCGCAATGGCGACTTCTCCGCGAACAGCGAGCGCATCTTCGACCCCACGACCGCGAACGCGAGCGGCCAGCGTACGCAATTTCCCGGCAACGTGATTCCTCCTAACCGCCTCTCGAACATCGCGAAATCCATTCAGTCCCGCTTGCCCGCGCCAAACGCTCCGGGCTTTGCGGCCAATTATCTGGGCCAGAACAATACGGGAGAAAACTCCGACTCCGGCTTCGTTCGCGTCGATCACCAATTCAACGACAACGAGCGCGTGAGCCTGACCTACCGTCACCAGAACCGCTTTCGCCTTGCCACCAACGGGCCGCTGCCGGATTTCGACGAAATCATCGATGGACCCGATACGCGCAACTTCTCGCTCGGCTACGATTACATTCTTCGCCCCAATCTCGTAAACCGCTTCCAGTACGGACTCACCTGGTTCCAGAACAACCGCCGCGAAACGATCGCGGATTTCGGCATCCAAGTTCCCGGCGCCTTCGCCGCGGGTCTGCCGGCTTCCACGTTCGCCGGCCAAGGCCTCAGCCAACTTGGCTACGATCAGAACCGCACGCCGACCAATTTCAACTGGAACATTCAGAACTCGCTTTCCTGGACGGCGGGCCGCCATAACATCAAGCTCGGCGGGCGCTACGACCAGTACATTACGAACTTCCGTCCGCGCCAGCAAGAGGAAGGCACCTACGGTTACTCGCAGTTCGGGACGAGCCAGCCGGGCGTTAGCGGCACGGGCCACTCTTATGCGAGTTTTCTGCTTGGCCTCGTCAACAACGCGACTCTGGGGAAGCAACTAGCGCAGAAGGATCAGTCGCGGTATTTCGCGCTCTTCATGCAAGACGATTGGAAGATCGGAAAGCGTCTAACGCTCAACTACGGTCTGCGCTACGAAGCGCAACCGCCTTGGTACGAACCCTTGGGGCGCGTGAGCATCATGGATCGCAACACGCCGAATCCCGGCGCTAACAATCTGCTGGGCGCGATGATTTTCGCCGGCGATGGGCCGGGCCGCATCGGCGGCAAGCGCTTCATGCAAACCGACCTCAATAATTTCTCTCCGCGCTTCGGCTTCGCTTTGCAGCTAGGGCAAGCGACCGTGTTGCGTGGCGGCTATGGCATCTTCTACGCGCCTCTGGTGGGCCAGGATTTGAACCGCCAGGGCTTTAACGCGGCGATCAGCATCGCCTCGCAGGATGGCGGCCTCACTCCGGTGTTCCAACTCGATCAAGGTTGGCCCGCGGGCGTGGTGCAGAGTCCGCCTTTTATCAATCCCACGGTGGCCAACAACACGGCCACCACGGTGATCGAGCCCGGCCGCGGCGGCTCCGGGTCTATGCCCATGACCCAGCAATGGCAGATGAACTTGCAGCGCACGGTTTGGAACGTTCTCGTGGATGCCTCTTACGTGGGCACCGTTGGCCACAACATCACCACGGGCTCCCTAGTGCAATTGAACCAATTGCCCGCCGAGCGGCTCGCGCTTGGTTCCTTGCTGACGCGCAACATTCTCGACGCGCAGGTCGTGGCTGCTGGGTTCCGGCCTCCGTACCCCAGCTTCCGGGGGACCTTGGCACAGTCCCTGCGGCAATTCCCCCAGTATCTGGGCGTTAATGTCCAAGACGCTCCAGCTGGCAACTCCACCTACCATGCCTTTTTGTTGAAGGCTGAGAAGCGCTATGCCAATGGACTGCAATTCCTGATTTCGTACGCGTTCTCGAAGACGCTTACCGACCTGAGTTTCGACGCAAATGATCTCGCGGCGCCCCAGGATACCTACAATCGCCGCGCGGAGAAGTCGCTCGCCAACACCGACATCCCGAATCGCTTGGTCCTGAGCTACTCTTACGAATTGCCCTTTGGCAAGAATCGCTCGCATGCCTGGCTCTGGCGCGGCTGGAGCGTCGCAGGAATTCATACGTACCAGGCGGGGCTGCCTCTTCGGGTCACGGTTCCAAATAACCTGCCGATCTTCAACGGCCATCTGCGGCCCAATCGGGTTGAGGGTACGGACATTCGCATTGGTCCCGGCTTTCAGGACTTTCAGCCCCTGAACGCACTAACGGGCCAGACCGGTGATTTATATTTGAATCGCGCGGCGTTCGCCACGCCTCAGCCTTTTAGCTTTGGGAACTTGGGCGTCTATCTGCCGAATGTGCGGGGCTTCTCGTCGCGGGGCGAAGACATCTCCGCCGTCAAAAAGTTCCGGCTGCGCGAGCGCTGGTCGACGGAATTTCGCGCGGATTTCTTCAATGCCTTCAACCGCCGCAACCTAAACAATCCCGTGACGGACTTGACCAATCCCAATTTCGGCCGCATTACCGGGGGCGGCGCCGCGCGCGTCGTCCAGTTTGGATGGAGAATGGATTTCTAACGCATGCTTCGCCGAAATTTCTTGAGAACGGCTGCGGCCGCGCCAGCCTTGCTCCGCGCGCAAAGTCCCGAAAGGCCCAACATCGTCTTCATCCTCGCCGACGACATGGGCTGGGGCGATTTGAGTTGCTACGGCAATCCGCGCATGAAGACGCCGAACTTGGACAGGCTTGCCGCCGAAGGCACGCTCTTCACGCAGTTCTACGTGAATGGCAGCGTATGCAGCCCGACACGTTCGGCCTTTATGACGGGCATGTTCCCAGCCCGCAATCGCATGCACGGGCATCTGGCGACGGAGCAATTGAACCAACAGCGTGCGATGCCGAACTTCCTCGACCCCGCCGTGCCGACGGTGGCGCGTACGTTAAAAGCGCAAGGCTACCGGACCTCGCACGTGGGCAAGTGGCATCTTGGCTTCCACGGTGGCGCCCAACTCCCGGATGCCTATGGCTTCGATCATCACCACTCGGTGGCGTCGAACGATTCGCGCTATCAGGAAATGGCGGACGGCTTCCGCGCGAAGTCCTCCGCTTGGATCGTCGACAAGACTATCGACTTCATCAAGAGTGGCAACGGGCCCTTCTATGCGCAGCTATGGTCCTTGCTGCCTCACGCTCCGCTGGCGCCGACGCCCGAGCAACTTGCCCCCTTCAAGAACCAGCAACCCGGTCCGCACGTTCCATGGCCGGGCGCGCCGCAGATATACAACGCTTCGCTTCGCGACCTTGACGATCAGCTTGGGCGCTTTTTCGATTTTCTGGAGAAGGAGAGTCTTGCCCGGAACACCATTGTCGTTTTCTCCAGCGACAACGGCCCCGAAGATATACACATCGGGAACGCCAGCCATTCGGCCTTCGGTTCTCCCGGTCCCTTCCGGGGGCGCAAGCGCAGCCTCTATGAAGGGGGCGTGCGCGTGCCGGGCATCGTCCGCTGGCCGGGACAAGTGCCAGCCGCGCGTGTCGACGCGAAGTCGATCGTATCCGCCGTGGACTTCTTTCCCACCATGGCCGCTCTAGGCGGCGCGTCCGCGCCGAAGAACGCCGATGGCGAGAGCGTCGTGGATATTCTGCGGGGCGCGAGCCGTCCGCGCAAGAGTCCCCTCTTCTGGGAATGGCGTTACAACGTCGCCGGCTATTCGTACAACCGCAGTCCGATCTTGTCGATGCGCGACGGCGACTGGAAGCTGTTAATGAATCCCGACCGCAGCCGCGTTGAGCTGTATAACATCCCTCAGGATTCGATGGAGCTTAACAATCTTGCCGCCGGGCAAGCCAAGCAGGTGGCCAAGATGGAAAAGCAGCTGCTGGCTTGGCAAAAGACACTACCGCCGGGGCCGATGGATGCAACGGCCGGCCAGAACACTTGGAAGATGCCTGTTTAATCCACGGCGGCGAAGGATGCGTGTGGCGCGCGTCGGTGGAGATGTGGCTTCCGCATTGCCTGGCGGCGCGGTGGTTATGGCTTTGTTGGACGAGTCTCGCCCAGCTTGGTCTGTCGGTGGCCTCGCGGCGCGGCTTGATATTCCGTCGTCGGAGACCTGGGGCGTTCGAGCCACTAGACGCCTGAGTTCCGGCTCGCCGGTTGACGTCCGCCGCCTCGCGGATCACGGCTCAGAATTGACGGCTCAAAACGACGGACGTTTCGTTGTTCGGCGGCTATTGGTCAAGTCCGCGCCGTTGCGGTCGCCGCCCGGAAATGACTTCGCCGGGGCCGCGGTTTCGCTATTGCTAGGTGTTCCACCCGGTGAGGCGGATCCATTCGAAGAAGCATTTGCGGCGTTAGGCGGTGGGGCCGGAGTTGTCCAGCAGGACTTCCTTGGTGAGAATGGGCTCGGGTTTCTAGCGGGCCATCAGGTCGGGACTATCGCCCGGGGTCTGCTGTCCTGACTATCGCCTTGTTTGCCCGCTGCTGTGAGTGAGACGGCGGCGCCGATGACGAATAGGGCCAGGTGGCCGGCGACGCCGATCATTAAGTTGTCCCAGGGAAAGTTGTAGGGGCCTAGGTCTACAAAGCGTTTGGCGCCTTGGGTTAGGACGGCCCAAGCGGTTACGCATAAGCTTGCGGCGATGCCGCTGAGGGCGGCTTTGGAATTCGCTTTGGGGCAGCAGACCGCTAAGAGGAAGAGGCCGGCTAGGCCGCCGCTGGCTATGGCGGAGACGGCGAACCACATGCTTAGCGCGTTGCCTTGGGCGCGGGCTATCAACATCGCCGTCGCGGCGGCGCCGATGCCGCCGAAGGCTACTAGGAGCTTCGCTACTTTGAGGTGCTGGGCGTCGTTCGAATCGGGGCGCATGGGTTTGTAGAAGTCTTGGACTCCGACCGCGGCCAATGAATTCAAGTCGCTGGCTACCATCGTCATGGCGGAGCCGCTGAGGGCGGCTAGGAAGAGACCGGTCCAGCCGTCGGGGAGGCGGGCGGCTAGGAAGTAGGGGAAGACTTGGTCGGGCTTGGTGACGGTGGGTGGGAGTTTGTCGCCGCTGAGTTGAAAGTAGGCCCACGTCGCGGTGCCGACGAGCATGAAGAGAGCCCAGACCGGAACGGCGAAGATCGCACCCGTGGCTACGCCTTTTAGAGCCGCTTTGTCCGAAGAGGCTAAGAGGTAGCGTTGGACTACGGTTTGGTCGGCGGTGTAGCGCTGGAAGTACCAGAAGAAGCCGTAGACGATGAGCACCGGGATCGTCGCGGTTTCGAAACTCCATTTCCATTCGCCGAGGCTGAATTTGTCGTTCGCGGCGGCGATGGAGAAGACGGCGCTGGGGCCGCCGGGGGCGAGCCAGAAGAGATAGGCGAGGCAGACGCAGACGCCGATGGCCATGACAAAGCCTTGGATGACGTCGGTCCAGACGACGGCTTCGATGCCGCCGCGGAGGGCGTAGAAGATCATGACGAGGGCGACGCCGATGATGACGAGGTCGATGTTCCAGCCGGAGACGCTGTTGACGGTAAGCGCCATGAGGTAGAAGACGAAGCCCATCTTGGAGAAGTGCGCGAAGGAGAAGGCGAAGGAGGCGTAGAGGCGGACGGCGCGGCCGAAGCGGCGCTGGAAGTACTCGTAGGCGCTCACGCCAATGGAGCGGCGGTAGAAGGGAATGATCCAGCGGCCGACGAAGGCGAGGACGATGACGACGAGGAAGCCGGGGACCAGCAACGACCAGTTACCGGCGTAGGAGGAGCCGGGGTAGGCGACGAAGGTGACGCTGGAGACCAGGGTGGCCAATAGAGAAAAGCCCATGGCCCAGGGCGGGATCGAGCGCTTGGCGAGGAAGTAGTTTTCCGTGGAGGTTTGGCGGCGGGCGAAGCGGGAGCCGATCCAGGCTAGGAGAGCTAGGTAGGCGAGGAGGACGATCGCGTCAATCATTGATTTCTATAGGCCTCGATGACGGCGCTGTTGTCTTGCGCGCCGAAGCCGGCCTCTTCCGCGGCTGCGAGGAGTTGGTCGTGCGTGGCGGTGAGCGGGAGTTGGAGGCCGAGGCGTTGGGCGGTGTCGAGCATTAAGTTCACGTCCTTGCGGTGCTGTGAGAGGCGGGCTTCAGGGGTGTAGTCGGCGGTCAACATCTTCTTGCCTTTGGTGTCCATGACGCGCGAATAAGAAGGGCCTTCGCGGAGGACGGCGAGAACGAGTTCGGGGTCGAGCTCGAGGGCTTGGCCGAGGTGGAGGGCTTCGGCGAGGACGGCGCGGTTGAGGCCGAGGACGAGGTTGAGGACGAGCTTCATGCGGGCGCCGTAGCCGTGGGGGCCGACGTGGACGACTTTGCGCGACAACGTCTCGAGTAGTGGCAGACCGGCGGCGAGATCGTCGTCGCCGCCGCCGACCATGATGAGAACTTCGCCGTTGCGGGTTTGCACGCTCGAACCGCCGATGGTGGCGTCGAGGTAATGTCTTCCCGAGTGCGTGGCGATGGCGCCGAGGTGGGCCATTTCGGCGGGGTCGCCGGTGGTGCAATCGATGGCGAGGCCGTCGGGGGCCATGGCGGTGAAGAGCTCCGGCGCGAGGCTGGCGGTGACGCCGCTGTTGGGGAGGCAGAAGATGGCTTGGTGGGCGCCTTCGAGGGCTTCGGCTTCGCTATTGGTCCAATCGAGTTTGAGGTGGCGGAGTTTTTCGCGGGGTTGCGTGGCGGGGTCGTAGACGCGGAGGGACCAGCCGCTTTCCGAGAGGCGCTCGGCGATGGCGCCGCCGAGGAGGCCGGCGCCTAGGATGCTGACTTGGCGGGCGTTGACATGGCGGATGGGCTCTATCACTTCGGAGCGTCCTCGTTCAGGTTGAGCTTCTCGCCGAGGCCGTCGTGCCAGAGGACGCGGTAGCGGAGGTCGAGGGATTTCCCGGCGGGCACTTCGTGTGCGCCGCTGGGCGCGGTTTTACCGTGAAAGCTGCGATGCGCAATTGGATTGGCGGCGTTGAGGCCGTAGGGGCGGGCGTGCCACTCGGTGGGGTAGCGGAAGCTCTTGGGGTGATCGAAGATGGTGACGCCGGCGGGTTGGCCGTTGACATTGGCGCTGTAATCGATCCACTTGGCGGGTTTGCCCCAGAGAGCTTTCGTGCCGCGGCGGCCATCGTCGCTGAGCATGGCGGCGCCGCGGTCTTCGCGGAATTCGTCGCGGAGGCGGAGGCCGAAGCCGCCGTCGTCGGTGTCCGCGAAGCGGAGCGGATCGGTAAAGGGATAGTAGCTGAAATCGACGTCGATGGCGAAACCGTTGCGACGCCAAGCGAACTCCCATTGCTGGCGAAGCTGCGCGATGGGTTTGTCGTTTGAGGGGGGGAATAGCGCGGAGAAGACGTGGAAGCCCAAGCGGAAGGTCATGGGGCTACGTGTGAGCTTGATGCGGCCGGTGTTTTCGGGTTTGATTTCGCGCCAGAAGTCGAAGCCGTTGATGTCGCCGTGGCCGATCCAGAGACCGCGATGCCATGCGTGGTCGGTGGATTCGTTGGCCCGAGTTTCTAAGGGGAAGGCGCGGGAGAGGACTTGGCCGCTGGGGCTCATGATCGGGTAGAGGAAGGGCTTGGGCCAGCGTTCGCCGTAGTGGAAGGCGGTTTTGATTTTGCCGCTTTCGACGTGGACGAGCGAGGCGGCCTCGTCGAGGCGGATCTCGATCTTCGGAAACGCGAAGGCGGCGGCGAGAATGGTGCGGCGGGTGATCATCGTGTCCTACCTAGACGCCCTTCGGGACGCTCCAATGTTTGCGGTAGGGGCGGCTCAAGAGTTGGGAGGCTTCTTTGTCGCCGGAGATGGTTTCAGTGGCGGCGTCGTAACTGATGTTGCGTCCGGTGCGGGCGACGATGTTGCCGAGGTGGCAGAGCGAGGTGGAGACGTGGCCGATTTCGACTTCGGCGTTGGGGGCTTGGCGGCTCTTGATGCAGTCAAGGAAGTTGCGATGGTGGTGGTTGTCGGAAACGGACTCGACCTTGGTGAGTTCGGGGACGAGCTTGCCTTTGGAATCGTAGGTCCAATAGCCCCAGGCGCCGCCTTCGCGGCGGCCGATTTCCATCATGCCTTCGGTGCCGTAGATGGCCATGCCGTTGTCGATGCCGGAATATTTGTAGGGGTTCCAGATGCGCATTTCGAATTGGATGGCGAGGTTGTTGGGGAACTCGTAGACGATGTTCATGGTGTCGGGGGTTTGCTGGTCGTCTTGGAAGTGGAGCTTCTTGCCCATGCCGCTGACGCGGGTGGGCGCTCCTACGCCCAAGGCCCAGCGGGCTTGGTCGAGCTGGTGAACGCCGTCGTTACCCATGTCGCCGGTGCCGAAGTTCCAGTTCCAATGCCAGGTGTAGTGGAAGCGGTTTTCGTTGAAGGGCAGGGAGAGCGCGGGGCCGGTCCAGAGGTCGAAATCGACTTCGGGAGGGACGGGGGAGTCTTGCTTGTGGCCGATATCGTCGCGGAGTTGGACGTCCCAAGCTTTGGCCATGCGGAGGGTGCCGATTTTGCCGGCGCGGGCGAGTTCGATGCCAGCGCGGGTGTTGGGGCGGCTGCGGGATTGGACGCCGATTTGCACAATGCGTTTGTTGCGGCGGGCGGCGTCGACCATGAGGCGGCCTTCGCGGAGGTTGTGGCTGGCGGGCTTTTCGCAATAGACATCCTTGCCGGCGTCGCAGGCGAGGATGGTGGCGGGGGCGTGCCAGTGGTCGGGGGTACCGACGATGACGGCGTCGATGTTCTTGTCGTCGAGGACGCGGCGGATGTCTTTTTCGTAGGCGGGTTGCTTGCCGCCTTGCTTGGCGGCGATGGTGGCGGCGACTTTGGGGAAGACGCGCGAATCGGGGTCGCAGAGGGTGACGATTTCGGCGTCGGGGAAGCCGGCCATGCTCGCGGCCACGCGGCCGCCTTGGCCGCGGATGCCGATCGTCGCGATGCGGATCTTGTCGCTGGGGGCGGCGCCTAGGATTAACGTCGAGCCCATGGCGGTGAAGAGTCTGCGGTTCATTGGTTGGTACTCCTTCTTAATTTCTTTGTTCGTGACAGTAGGCGCAATCGGTCGGCGCTTTCGAGGCGCGGTGGCAGGCGATGCAGTCGGCCATCTTGTGATTAATTTCGGCGGTGAGAACTTCGCGTTCCGCAACCGGGCCGTGGCACTTCTCACAGGTCGCGCCTGCGTTGCGATGGGCGGTGTGGCTCCAGAAGACGTAGGTAGGGAGTTCGTAGACGCGTTGCCAGGGGATGTTGCGCTTTTCCTTGAGGAAGACTTGGAGGCGTTGGAGAGTTGTTTTCTCGCTTGGCGTTTGCGCGTGGCAGGAGGCGCAGATGGCTTCGGCGGGCAGGGTCATGGGGCCGTCGGGATCGGGTTGGCGATGGCAGGTTTTGCAGGCAAGCTTGAGGGCTCCCGCGTGCTGCTTGTGGCTGAAGGGGATGGGTTGCTCGGCTGCTATTAAGAGAGTCAGAGTCATGAGCACGATCATGGGAGAGAGAAGGCGATGAGTTTGTCCGACACGGTATCACTGTAATCGTTGCCGCCGCCGGCGGCGATGACGACGATTTGTTTGTTGTTGGCTTGATAGGTCATGGGCGTGGCGAAGGCGCTGGCGGGGAGACTAGTCTCCCAGAGCGTCTTGCCGTTACTTGCATCGAAGGCGCGGAACTTCGCGTCGTTAGTGGCGCCGATGAAGACGAGGCCGCCGGCGGTGACGATGGAGCCACCGATGTTGGGCGAGCCAGTGTTGGGTTTGCCGAGGATGGCGCGCCAGCGGAACTTTCCGGTGCGGAGATCGATGGCGGTGAGGTGGGCCCAGGGGGGGACTTGGCAGGGGTTGAGGTTGCGGTCCCAGAAGCGGCCGTCGGGGGTGCCGAGGCCGCGGTTTCTTGGCATGTCCTTGGGGGTTCTTTGCACCATGCGCCCTAGCATCGCGACATCCATGGAGTTGACGTAGAGCGTGTTGGTTTTGGGGTCGATGCTAGCGCCGCCCCAGTTTGGGCCCCCGTTGGTGCCGGGGAAGACTACGGTGGGTTGCGTGCCGATAGGTGTGTAGGGGCCGCCGGTGACGAGGTCTTTCAGGAGCGCTTTGCAGTATTCGGAATCCTGGCGCATTTCTTCAGGCTTGAAAGTGTTGCGGGCGACGGGCGGAGGCAGCGTGGGGAAGGGTTGGGTGGGCGACGTTTTTTCGCCGGGGACGTTGCTTGCTGGGACCGCGCGATCTTCGATGGGGAAGAGCGGTTTGCCCGTGAGGCGGTGGAAGGTGAAGACTAGGCCCATCTTGGTGATCTGGGCGACGTAGGGTTGGCCGTTGAGCTCGAAGAGATTGGGTTGGGCGGGGAGGTCGTAATCCCAGATGTCGTGGCGGACGAGTTGGTAGTGCCAAAGGCGTTCGCCGGTGGAGGCGCGGAGGGCGACGAGGGAGTTGCCGAAGAGGTTATCGCCGTGGCGGTCGCCGCCGAAGCGGTCGGTGGCGGGGGAAGTGAGGGGGAGGAAAACGATGTCGTTTTTTTCGTCCACGCTGAGGGGGGCCCAGGCGTTGATGCCGCCGCGATCCAAGGTTGCGCCTTCGGGCCAAGTGTCGTGGCCGAATTCGCCTCGGACAGGGACGACGTGGAAACGCCAGACGGGCTTGCCTGTCGAGACGTCGAAGGCGCGGACATCGCCGCTGGGGCCTTGGGGTTCGCCGTCGCTGGCCAGGCTGCCGGCGATGACTAGGTTCTTATAGATCGCGGGTGGGCTGGTGAGGCCGTAGGCGCGCGACGCGAATTTATCGGCTGTGCCTTCGCGCAGATTGATTTCCCATTGGAGCTTGCCGCTGGCGGCGTCGAGGGAGAAGAGGCGGCCGTCGAGGGTGCCACTCAGGAGACGATGCGAGTTGCCGTCTGTCCAATGCGCGAGGCCGCGATTGATGTAGAGGCTGTAAGTGCGCGCGCGATCGAGCTTGGGATCGTAGGCCCAGAATTCTTTACCGGTGGCTGCGTCGAGAGCGATGACGCGATTGAAGGGCGTGGTGAAGTAGAGCTTACCGGCGATGGCGAGGGGCGTGGTTTCGAAGGCGGTGCGCGTGGGGAGAGTCTTGCCGTCGGAGGCTTCGCCGGTGGAGTAGGTCCAGAGGGGCTTGAGTTTCGCGACGTTGGAGCGGGTGATTTCTTTGAGGGGGCTGTATTTCGAGCCCCCAGGGTCGGCGCCGTAGTGCGGCCACTCTTGACATAGAGCGGCCGCTTGGATGGCGATGAGGGTAAGGCAGAGCCGCATGCTTAGAAGGTAAAACGTGCGTTCAATTGAATGACGCGGGCGCCGCGGGTGCCGGTGAACTTGCCGAAGTTCGCGCTGCGAATGTTGGAATCGACGGAGCTAAATACCGTGTGGTTAAAGGCGTTCAGGAAGTCTCCGCGCAATTGGAGGCGCATGCGTTCGGTGAAGGCGAAGTTCTTGGCGAGGCCGATGTCGACATTCCAGAAGCCGGGCAGGCGCATGGCGTTGCGGCCAAGATTGCCGGGGCGCGCGGGCGCGCCGCTGGCGGTGATGATGGGGACTTCCTGGAAGGCGGCGCGGTTCAGATAGAAGAGATTCGTGCGCGGATCGGAGGCGTAGGGCGCGCCGCCGATGTAATCGAGGCGCTGGCCGGGGATGGAAGACGGATTGCCGATGGAGAAGGCGCTGCCGCTTTGGATCGTCGTGATGCTGGTGAGCTGCCAGCCGGCTAGTAGTAGGCGGCCGGCGGTGGACTTGGCGGCGCTAAGGCGGGTGAAGGGGAGTTCGTAAAGAGTATCGGCAGCGAAGCGGTGGTTGACGTCCGTCGGCGCGGGGCCCCATTCGGCGCGGAGGTTGTTGTTGTCCTGCGGACGTTGGCTATTGAGGACGAGGTCGCCATCGCTGAAGCTGAGGGTCTTGGACCAAGTGTAGTGAGCGTTAAAGAGGAAGTTGTTCGCCATGCGCTTGCGGAGGGAGGTCTGCCAGCTTTCGTAGCGGCTGCGTTCGCTGCCGTCGTAGTAGCGGAACTGGCCGAGGGCGGGAATGGGGCGGACGCCGGTGACGCGATCGACTTGGTTGAGATCGCGGACCATGTTGAGCTTGAGACCGCGCGTGCCGACGTAGCCGGTTTCGAGAACGAGGTCGTTGGTGAGCTGGCGTTGGACGCCGAGCTGCATTTGGACCGAGTAAGGGTTGCGGAACTCTTCGCTGATGAGGGTGCTGGGGGCGAGGGCGGCGCCCTTCACCAGCGGGAGGACATTCGCGTTGACGACGGGGTAACGCAGGACGGGGAACTGCAAGGCTTCGGCGCGGGAGAAGACGCGGCGGAAGGGTTCGTCGATGGCGTTCTGCACGAGATCGACGGGGCCGCCGAGCATGTTGCGCGGGTTGACGAAGATGCCGAAGCCGCCACGGACGACGGTCTTAGCCGACTTGTCGGCGGTGTAGGCGAAGCCCACGCGGGGGGCGAAGTTGTTGCGATCCGCGCCGTAGATGGAGGTGGAGGGGCGCAGGGGGCCGGTGCCGAAGTTGGAGAGATTGAAGAGGCGATTGTCGCGTTCTTGCGGGACGGAGAAGTAATCGTAGCGGATGCCGAGGTTCAGTGTGAGGCGGCGGTTGACGCGGAAATCGTCTTGCACGAAGCCGCCGACTTGCCACTGGGTCATCTGGAAGGGATTGACGCCCCAGGTGACTTGGACGCGGCTGGGGATGTTGGCGAGGAAGTCCGCTTCGTTGGCGTACTGCATGTCCGGGGACTCCTCGTTCTCTCTTCTGACGTTACGGCGGAGGAAGATGCCGCCCATTTTGATGTTGTGGCGGCCGATGGTTTTGGCGGAAACATTTTCAAACGAAATCGTTTCGCCCGCGCGGGTGAGGGTTTCCCCGCCCGTGCCGAAGCCGAGGTTGCCGGAGATGCCAGCTAGTCCGAGCGTGAAGATGCCATCGATGCGCGAGACCTCGTTGTGGTTGACGCCGAAGCGGGTTTCATTGGACCAGGTGGGGCGGGAGTAGAGGAAGTTGAGGGTGCCGGATTCGGAGATGCCGGAAAAGACTTGCGAATTGTCTTGCGCGATGCGCGGGTTCTCGACGAGTGGGCGGCCGCGCGTATAACGGGCGTTCATCGAGAGGTTTTGTTTGAAGTAGTAATCGACGCGGGTGACGCCGTGGTTGTCCTGGCCCGCGTTCGGCGCGTTGCGAACGAAGAAGGCGTTGATGGCGCCAGGGGCGGCGGCGGCGGTGGGCAGCGGGAAAAGATCGAGGAAAGGTTTGTAGGCGGGGACGGCGGCGATAGCGCGGGCGCGGAACTCGGCGGTGGGGACATTGCCGCTAATGGTCAGAGCGCGGCGCTGGCGGTAGCCTTCGTAGACGCCGAAGAAGAAAAGTTTGTCGCGAATGATGCGGCCGCCGGCGGAGCCGCCGAATTGGTTGTAGACGAGAGGGCCTTTGGTGGTGGCGAACTGCGGGCGGGCGGCGAAGTCTTCGACTTGGTTGTTGAGGAAGAGGCTGCCGTGGAAATCGTTGGAACCGTTCTTGGTGATGATGTTGATGCCGCCGGACATGGTGTTGGCGACTTCGGCGGAGGGGATGCCCTTGGTGACGTCGAGTTCGGCGATGGCCTCCAGGCTCACCGTGCGAATCGGGTTGAAGTTTTGGGCCATGCCGAGGGAGGGGACTTCGGGATCGCCTTCGGCGTCCGTGCCATCGACCGTAAGGCGGAAGCCCGCGCCGGGGAGGCCGTTCATCGAGATGCCAGTGCCTTGATTGGCGACGCCGGTGCCGAGGCCGATGATGTTGGTCCAATCGCGGCGGGAGAGGGGGAGTTCGCGCACTTGCGTCTCGGTCTTGGCTTCGCGCTGCTCGGCGGAGACGGTGTTGAGGAGCGGCAGGGCGGAGGAGATCTCCATGACTTCGGTGACGCTGCCGACCTCGAGTTGGACTTCGGCGCCGATGCGCTGGCCGGCGCTGGCGGCGAGGCCCGTGCGCTTTTGCGTCTTGAAGCCTTTGGCTTCGATGGTCATAGTGTAGCTGCCAACGTTCAAGAAGGCCACGGTGAATTCGCCCGTGGAATCGGTAGTGGCGTTGGTGCGGGCGTTGGTGCCTTCATTGAGCAGAGTGATCTGGGCCGAGGGGACGCCGGCGCCGGAGGGATCGACGACGCGGCCGTAGATGGTGGCGGTGGTCACCTGGGCGGAGGCGATCCCGAGGGACAGGGCGAGCAAAGAAGCGAGACGGAGCATTCTGGAGTCCTAGTGTTTCGGATAGCGAAAAACGTTTCGCGATGGTGAAGGATTCTTATCACGCGGAGGGCTAGTCGTCAAGAAAAACGAAAGTAGTTTCGCAATCCGAAAAAATGGGTACGATGAATGCGGATGAAGAAGAGCGGGGATAAGAGTCAAATTCTTTCGTTGGCCAAGGGCTTCCGGGTGCTTGAGGTGTTTGAGGCGCGGGATAGGGAATTGAGTCTGTCGGAGATCGCGGCGAGGGCGGGGCTTGACCCGGGAACGACGTTCCGCATCGTAAAGACCTTGTGCGGGCTAGGGTACTTGGAAGCGGCCGCGGAGGCGAAGCGGTACTCGCTGAGCTTGAAGGTGCTGGACCTGGGCTTTCACGCGATCGCGCGGATGGACCCCCATGACGCGGCGCGGCCGATCCTGCGGTCCTTGGTGGGACAGGTGATCGAGGCGGCGAGCGTGGGCGTCCTATACGGCGGAGAGGCGGTTTACGTGGACCGCGTGCAGGCGGGCTTGGCGCGACTGGGCGTGGACGTGCGGGTGGGGTCGCGGATCGCGGTGTATTGTTCGGCGTTGGGGCATGCGTTGGTCGCGCATTTGCCGAAGGCGGAGCGGACACGGATCTTGAACTCACGGCCCAGGCCGAAGTTGACGCCATCGACGCCGGTGAGTTTGACGGAGATCGAAGCGCGGCTGGCGCGGGTGCGGGAGTTGGGGTATGCAGTGTCGGATCAGGATACGGTGGTGGGGTTGCGCGTGCTTGCCGCGCCGTTGCTCGATACGGAAGGGCGGCCCTACGCGGCGCTGAGCGTGGCGGCGCCGGTGGGGAACCGGACGCTAGCGGATTTTGTCGCGAAGGCTTCGGGGCCGGTGCTGGAGGCGGCGGGTAGATTGGCGAAGGTTTACCGGACGCGGGGCGGCGCGCCGGCGGAGGATAGTCGTTAGCGCCGGATACAATGTCGGGGATGCGTGTGCATGGCTGGTTGTTATTGGTTTGTGGATGCTTGGGCGCGGAGACGGCGCTCGACCGTTATGTGAAGGCGCCGGATTCGTCGTTTCAGTGGAAGCTGGATGGGAAGACGAAGGTAAGCGGCGTGAGCGTGTCGCAGCTCGACATGACAAGCCAGACTTGGCGGACGGCGGCCGAAGTCGATAAGCCCGTTTGGAAGCATTGGGTGCAGGTGTATCAGCCGGATCAATTGAAGAGCCGCGATACGGCGCTCTTGTTTATTTCGGGCGGGAATAACTCGGGGCGGAAGCCGAACGTGGACGCGATGCTGTTGAACGTGGCGAAGGACGCGGGGATTACCGTGGCGGAGTTGCGCACGGTGCCGAGCGAGCCATTGACCTTCGCGGGCGAGAAGAAGTCGCGCAACGAGGACGGGATCATCGCTTATACGTGGCGGAAGTTTATCGAGGGCGGCGACGAACAATGGCCGCTGCGCTTGCCGATGACGAAGGCGAGCGTGCGGGCTATGGACGCGGTGACGGCGTTCGCGGCGTCGAAGGATGGCGGGGAGATGAAGTTGAATTCGTTTATCGTGGCGGGGGCTTCGAAGCGCGGTTGGACCACTTGGACGACGGCGGCGGTGGACCAACGTGTGATCGCAATCGCGCCGATGGTGATCGATCTCTTGAACATCGTGCCGAGCTTCATGCATCACTTCCGGGCTTATGGATTCTGGGCGCCGGCGATTCAGGATTACGTGGACGAGCGGATTCCGGAGCACTTCGAAAGTAAGAAGTTCAAAGAGCTGATGAAGATCGAGGAGCCGTTTGAGTATCGTTCACGGCTGGGGATGCCGAAGTTGATCATCAATTCGGCGGGGGACGATTTCTTCTTGCCGGATAGCTCGCAGTTTTACTTCGGCAAGCTGAAGGGGGAGAAGCATCTGCGCTATGTGCCGAACACGAGGCATAATTTGAGCCCGAGCGACGTGCCGCAGACGTTGACGGCGTTCGTCGATGCGGTGGTGGCGAAGCGGGCGCGGCCGGAGTTTGGCTGGAAGGTGAACGACAAGGATGGGGCGATTGCCTTGAAGGCGGCGGCGCCGCCGAAGGAAGTGAAGTTGTGGAAGATTACGAACGCTAAGACTAGGGATTTCCGCTTGACGACGACTGGTTCGAATTGGAAGGCGGAAACCGTGGCGCTGGTGGATGGGAAGTATACGGCGCGGGTGGAGAGGCCGGCGTCGGGGTATACGGCGTTCTTCCTGGAGCTGACCTACGAATCAGGGATGAAGCATCCGCATAAATTCACGACCGAGGTGAGCGTGGTGCCGCGGGTGTATCCGCACGCGAAGCCAAAGCCGGGGGATGGGCTGCCGCCCAAGAAGTAGTTATGCCCGTTAGCCGTCGAACGTTCTTGGCTGGGTTCGCGCAGAAAGCGCGACCGAACATCTTGTTTGTGTTGATGGACGATCTGGGATATCCGACGTTGGGGTGCTTTGGGAATACGTTGGTGCCGACGCCGAACTTGGACCGGCTGGCGCGCGAGGGCGTGCGTTTCACGAACGCTTATGTGACGCCGCAGTGCACGCCGACGCGGGCGACGCTGTTAACAGGGCAGTATACGGCACGGAACAAGATGTGGCATGTGATCCCCTACTATCGCTACCCTTATGGGCGCGTGGAGGAGGTTCCGTTCAAGGAGAACCTGGAGCGCTCGGACTTTACGCTCGCCAAGGGATTGCAGGCGGCGGGTTATCGCACGGGGATTTTCGGTAAGTGGCATTTGACGGCGAATGAAGATGGGGCGTACTCGAATCTGAAGCAGGAGGCGGCGCGGCACTACGGCTTCGATGTGACGAGCAAGCCGCCCGCGGTGGCGAACGAGCAGAACACCGGCGACAAGGCGGTGATGCGGCTGACGGGTGAGGCGCTGGAGTTTATGACTTCGACGAAGGACAGGCCGTTCTTCTGCTATCTGCCGCATCACACGGTGCATAGCGTGGTGTCGGCGCCCGCGGATCTGGTGGCGGCATATCGCGCGAAGGGTGCGCCGGCGACCGGGTTGCACAACGCGACGTATCTGGCGGCGCTGGATCATATGGACCGCTCGATAGGGGTGTTGCGGGAAGGGCTGGAGAAGTCTGGGCAGTGGGACAACACGGCCGTCGTGTTCTTGAGCGATAACGGCGGCTTAGCGCGGAGCCATGAGCCGGGCCCGCGTCCGGGGGCGGATGGTAAGTTGCGTCCCGCGGTGCGTTTCGAAGAGTTTTCGAGCGCGCCGTTGCGGGCTTGGAAGGGTTCGGCGTATGAGGGCGGGATTCGCGTGCCGATGGTGGCGCGCTTTCCCGGACAGCGCGGCGGAGGGAGGACGGTGGACACTCCCGTGCATGCCGTGGATATGATGCCGACGTTTTTCGATTTGGCGGGGGCGAGCGCGCCGCGGGGACATGTGCTCGATGGTGTGAACATACGGCCCTTGGCGGAGGGGCGTGGCGGGATCGCCGCGCGGGACCTGTTCTGGTATCAGCCTTTCTACGATCAGATTTGGCTGGCGACGCCGACGGCGGTGGTGCGGAGTGGGCGCTACAAGTTGATTGAGTATTTTGGCGACTGGGTGGATGACGCGACGCGGGAATATCATCCGGAAGCGAAGGTTGAGCTTTTCGATGTAGTGAACGATATCGGGGAGAAGAACGACTTGAGCTCGAAGGAGCCCGGGCGGGTGCGGGAACTGCGCGCGAAGTTGGATCGATGGATGAAGGACTGCGGGGCGCCGCGGCCCAAGTTAAATTCGCGTTACGACGCGACGAGGGCCCTCGACACGGTTAGGGGAAAGCCGATAGTGTAGAGCCATGAGGGCTCTTACGCCGTTCTTCCTCCTCGCCGCCTGCGCTTTCGCGGCGCCGCCGAATTTTTCGCAGGACATCGCGCCGATCTTTTACGAACGTTGCGTGGGGTGCCACCGGCCGAATCACGTGGCGCCGATGAGCTTGCTCGATTACAAGTCGGCGCGGCCTTGGGCGAAGGCGATCGCCGACAGCGTGGCGAAGCGGCGGATGCCGCCGTGGTTCGCCGACCCCAAATACGGGCACTGGGCGAACGATGCCCGCTTGAGCGACGCGGAGATCGCGAAGGTGCGCGCATGGGTCGCGGCGGGTGCGCCCGAGGGGAATCCGAAGTTGTTACCGGCGGCGCCGAAGTTTAGCGAGGGTTGGCAGTTGGGCGAGCCGGACATGGTGATCGATATCGGAGAGCTGTATCGCGTCACTCCGAACGAAGACGCCTATGAGCATTTCACCGTGCCGCTGCCGCTGCCGAAGGGCGCTTGGATCCGGGCGGCGGAATTGCGGCCGGGAAATCGCAAGGTGGTGCATCACGGGCATGTGTTGTTGGTGCAAGAGAACTTGGCGGGGATGGAAGTAGCGTCGACGAAGAACATGCCGAGCCTCGCACAGTTTCTAGTGCGCGAAGGGAAGCTGAGCCGCATTCGCATGGACGCGCCGAGTTGGAACGACGCTTGCCGCGCGGATACGCCGGATCTGCCCTTCGTGCGCGGTTCGCAGGAAGGGGCCTTGGCGTCGTACTTGCCGGGCAAGCCGCCGGATGTGTTCCCGGCGGGAACGGCGAAGTGGATCCCGCCGAATTCGAAGCTCGAATTCGTTTTGCACTACGCCAACATCAAGGAAGCGAACGAGACGGACCGCAGCCTGGTAGGCCTGTATTTCGCCAAAGGCGAGCCGGAGCAGACGTTGCGGCGCATGGATCTGAGGAACTTCTTTCTCGACATCGCGCCGGGCGAGCCGAACCAGGAAGTGCGGCGCTGCTATGACTTCACCGAGGACAAATATCTGCTCAGCTTCACGCCGCATTTTCATTACCGTGGTAAGGATGCGACCTATGAGTTGACGCTGCCGGACGGTTCGAAGGAGATTCTCCTATCGGTGCCGCGTTACGACTTCAATTGGCAACTTGTGTACCGCTTGCGCGAGCCGAAGCTTGTGCCGAAAGGATCGCGTTTGACGGTGACGGTGCATTACGACAACAGCGCGAATAACAAGGCGAACCCGGACTCGAAGCAGCGGCTTCGCTGGGGCGATAAGAGCGAGGAAGAAATGATGACCTCGTGGATCGAATATTTGGATGTGAAGAAGTAGGCATGACTGGACGCATTTTTCTCAAGTTGTTGGCGGCGATTCTGGCCGTGCTGGTGTTGTCTCTGTTAGCCGTGGACTTCATGTCCTCGCGAATGGCGGAGGATACCTACGTCGATACGCTCAAGATCGAGCTGGAGCAGAAGTGCAAGATTCTGGCTTTGGATTCGGATCTGCTCGCTTCGTCCAAACGGATCGAGGACGTAGCCAATGCGGCCGGCGGGCGTTTGACGATCATCGATAAGAGCGGGAAGGTGTTGGCGGATACCGAGCAGGATCCGGCGAAGCTCGCGAACCACTTGGACCGGCCGGAGTTCATGTCCGCCTTGCGGGGAAAGACAGGGACGGCCACGCGGCTTTCGGCGTCGACGGGAGTGAATTACCTGTACATGGCGGTGCCTTCGCCGCAGGGGGCGCTGCGACTGGCCGTGCCTTTGCGCGAAGTGCAGACGCAGGTGAATACGATTCGAGGCCACTTGCTGACGGCGACCGCGCTTTCGTTCTTGCCCGCGCTCGCGCTGGCGGCGCTGCTCGCGCGCTGGTTTTCGAACAAGCTTGGGAAGATCATCGACTACTCGGCGGAGCTTGCGTCGGGCAATTTCCGGGCGCGGCTTGCGCATCCCGGTTCCGATGAGCTGGGCATCCTGGGGACGAAGTTGAACGAGACGGGGCAGAAGCTCGAGGCGATGTTTGAGCAATTGGAGCGGGAGCATGCCGAACTCGAAAAGCTCGAGCGGGTGCGGAAAGACTTCATCATCAACGTGAGCCATGAATTGCGCACGCCACTGGCCTCGATCCAGGGCTACACGGAGACGCTGATCGACGGGGCCATCGACGATCCGCGGCACAACATGAAGTTTCTCCATATCATTCGCGCGAACTCGGAGCGGCTCGGGCGGCTGATTTCCGATTTGTTGACTTTGTCAAGAATCGAGCTGGGGATTACGAAATTCCAGTTCGCCAGCTACCGCGTCGAGGACTTGCTCCGCGATTGCCAGGAAAGCATCCTGCCGATCGCGGCGAAGAAGCAGATAGACATCGTGCTCGAAGCCGCGCCCGCCGACGGGCAGGGCAATGCGCTCGAAGTGTTCTGCGATTCCGAGGCGATCCATCAGGTGGTTTCCAATCTGCTCGATAACGCCATCAAGTACACCCCGGAGGGCGGGCGCATTCGTCTGTTCTGCTCTGCGGAGCGGAATGGCTTTGTCGAGATCTCCGTGGCGGATACCGGCGCGGGGATTCCGACGGAGGAATTAACGCGGCTGTTTGAGCGTTTCTACCGCGTGGATAAGGCGCGTTCGCGGGAACTGGGCGGTACCGGACTCGGTCTCGCGATCGTGAAGCACGTAGCCAAGGCGCATGGCGGCGAGGTGGGCGTGGAGTCCGAAGTGGGGCAGGGCAGCCGCTTCTGGTTCACGTTGCCGACGCACGATATCGGCCTGGAAGAAGTGCAGAAGATTCAGGCGGAACTGACGGGTTCGGCGCGGTAACGTCTATTCGTAACGCAGCGCTTCGACGGGGTCGAGGCGCGCGGCTTTCATCGCGGGCCAGGTCCCGAAGAAGATGCCGGTGAGAACGCTGGTCAAAAGCCCCGCGACAACGGCCCAGGCGGGGGTTTCGCTGGGCAGGCTGGGGAAGAGCGTCGAGACGAGCAATGTCACGAGCGTCGCGAAGGTGATGCCGATGAGACCGCCAAGAACCGTGAGGCTCGTCGCTTCGATTAAGAACTGAATGATGATGTCCGGTTTTCGTGCGCCGAGGGCTTTGCGGATACCGATCTCGCGGGTGCGTTCGGTGACGCTGACGAGCATGATGTTCATGACGCCGATACCGCCGACCAGGAGACCGAGGCCGCTGATGGCGACGCTAACGACGATCACGAGACCGGTGATGCGGTCGAACTGTTCGACGATTTGATCGGCGGTGGAAAGGTTGAAGTCGTTCTCGTCGCCGGTCTTGACGCCGCGGATGCGGCGCATGGCGGCGCGGACTTCGTCCATGGCTTGCTCGCGCTGGCCCACGCGGGCCTTGGCGGTCAAGAAGATATTGTCGGCGAAGGGGTACTTGGAGCGCGCGACCGTGAGAGGAATATCGATATTACGGTCAAGGCCATTCTCACCGAAGAAGCCGCCCTTCGCTTTCTCGAAAACGCCGAGTACGCGGTACTCCGTCCCGTCCACCATAATCATGCGGTCCACGGCCTTGCCGTCGGGGAAGAGCGCGTCGGCGACGCTGGCGCCTAGGACGCAGACGCGCAGACCGCGGCTGGCTTCGTCCGGCGTGAAGACGCGGCCCTGGGAGACTTCGCGGGGTTGCACGAGGAAGTGCTTCGAGTCGCGGCCGATCAGGCCGATCGAGTCGCTTTCAAAGCCCGGCACTTTCGCGCTGAGCGCCTTGCCGCCTTGCACCTGTGGGATGAACATGGTGGCGGAAACCATCTCGACGGCGGGGCTGGTGTTCTCGATGAAGCTTACGTATTCGGCCTTGATGGGGCGGCGCTTTTGTTCCTTGGGCGAGCCGCCGGAGGCTGGGTCGCCGCTGAAGCGGGCGACGAAGATGTTGTCCGGGCCGAATTCCTGGAAGAAGGTGACGATGTTTTTGCGCAGGCCGGTGAGCAGACTCGCGACGACGATGACGGTGGTGATGCCGATGACGATGCCGAGGATGGTGAGGCCGGAGCGGAAGCGGTTGGTCCAGACGCTGGTGGCCGCGAGTTTGACGGTTTCGCCGATGGGGATTTGCATGGTGGCCTTAGTCCGCGCGAAGCGCTTCAATGGGATCGAGACTCGCGGCGCGGCGCGCCGGATACCAACCGGAGATGAGGCCAACGCCGGAGGAGACGAAGACCGCCAGGACGACGTAAGGCGCGGTGATCTTCATACGGATGTCGAAGGCATTCGTCAGGCCGAGGACGAGCAGCCAGGCGATGGCGATGCCGAGTAGGCCACCGAAGGCCGAAATGAGGAAGCTCTCGGTGAGAACGAGAGAAAGAATGTCGCTCTTGGTGGCGCCGAGGCTCTTGCGGATGCCGATTTCCTTGGTGCGCTCGGTGACGCTGACGAGCATGATGTTCATGATGACGATGCCGCCGACAACGAGCGAGATAAGCGTGACCGGAACGACGACCACGCGGATGGCGCCAAGGATGCTGTCGACGAAACCGCGGATAGAATCTGGAGTCAAGAAATCGAAGTTGTCCGCCGCCTTGGGCCCGAGATGGTTGCGCACCCGAAGGGCGGCGCGAGTTTCTTCGATGGCGTCGTCCATCGTGAGGCCGCTATCGGGCCGGGCGCGTGAAAAGATGCCCATCGAGCGGGAAGGGCCATAGACTTTTTCCCACGTGGTGTCGGGCATGTAGACGCCGTTGTCCTGGCTGCGGCCGAAGGAAGAGCCGAGCTTTTCCTGGACGCCAATGATGGTGAAGTCGTAACCGCGAATCTTGATCGTTTGGCCGAGCGGGGAGATGCCGGGAAAGAACGTTGTGCGGATTTCATCGCCGATGACGGCGACGAAGGCCTTGTTGCGCTCTTCCTGTTCGGTGTAGAAGCGGCCATCGACGATGGGGACGTCGCGAATCTCGGGCAACGAGGCGGAGACGCCGGCGATGTTGCAGCCTTCCATCGTCTGCTCGCCGCGCTTCACGTCGTCGGGGCGCTGCAGATAGGGGCTGTAGAGAACCTTCTCGCCGGTGGCTTCGCGCAGGTAAACCAAGTCCGTCCGCTTCAGTTGGCGGTTGCGGCGCAGCTTTTCGGCGCGCTGCTTCGGCGTGAGGCGGCCGACGTTCGCCACTTGCGCGACGAGGTAGCTCTCGGTGCCGAAGGCCTTCGACGTCGTCTCCTCGGCCGTGACGCCCAATCCCTCGATGCCCGCGCCAACGAGGATCACGCTCGCCACACCGATCAAAACGCCGAGCAGCGTCAGGAAGCTGCGCAGGCGGTGCGAACGAATGGAATCGAGGGCTAGCGAGAGCGTCGTTTGCAGTTTATAGAGCAAGTAAGTGTTTAGAGTCCATGCTTCTGGAGCAGTTGGGAAATCTTTTCCAGATCGGCGCTCTCTAATTTGAGCGTAGCGGATTTGAGGACACCGTCGAGTTGGCCGGCGTTCCGGAGGCCGACTATGGCGCCGGTGACGGTGGGATGGCAAAGGGTCCAGGCGATGGAAAGTTCGCCGGGCGTGCAGTTATAGCGGACGGCCATTTCGCGCAAGTCTTCGACCAAAGCGAGCGTGGCGCTGAGCTTCGGCTCTTGGAAGTAAGGGCTGCGCTTGCGGAAATCATCCTCGGGAAAATTCGCGACGCGGTCGAGGGTCATCTTGCCGCTGAGGAGGCCGTTCTTCATGGGCGAGTAGACGATGACGCCGATGTCGTTCTTGGCGACATAGGGCAGGATTTCGGCTTCGATTTCGCGCTGGACGAGTGAATACGGGGGCTGCAGGGAAGCGATGGGCGCGATGGCTTGGGCGCGCGCCATTTGCGAGGCGCTGAAGTTCGACACGCCGATCCAGCGGACCTTGCCTTCTTCCTTGAGCTTTGCGAGTTCCGTCCAGCCTTCCTCGATATCTTCGTCGGGTTCGGGCCAATGGACCTGATAGAGATCGATGACGTCCACTTGGAGGCGGCGAAGGCTATTCTCGCACTCGCGGCGCACGGAATCGCGCTTGAGGCTTTTGCCGATGACGCGGTCCTCGCCCCAGATCCGGGCGCATTTCGTAAAGACGTAGGGCTTCTTCGAGACGCCCTTCAAGGCTTCGGCGACGACTTCCTCCGAGTGGCCGAGGCCGTAGACCGCGGCGGTGTCGATCCAATTGATGCCGGCGTCGATGGCCGCGCGGATGGCGCCGATGGAGTCCGAATCCTCCTGGTGGCCCCAGCCGAAAGCCCAACCGCCGCCGCCAATAGCCCAAGCGCCGACACCGATCACCGTGATTTCCAGGTCGCTATGACCTAGTTTCCGTTTGCGAATTTCCATGGATGTCTTGCTAGTTTAGCGAAGAGCCCGCTAGTACCATTACGCTGCAAATTTTTCCGCCAGCGCGAGAGAATTGCGCCAAAATGAAGCTTCCGAAGTTACTGTCTTGGCTGCCCCTCAATACCTCCGGAACACCTACGCGCCCTCCGTCCCTTTAGACGGGCGGCATGGTCTGTCGGGCATTACGTTTTCGGCGGGAGTGCTGGCGGAGATCCGCCGCTATGCGGTGGAGGAGCACGCCGAAGAACGCGAAGCGGCGGGCGTGCTGTTGGGGCAACGCGTGGATAGCGTTCTGCAGGTGACTTCGTTTCAACCGGTCTGGCGTAGTGAATTTGGCGCGAAGCATTTCGCGTTGAACGAAGCCGAAGAGCGGCAGTGGCGCAAACAAGTGGCGAAGTGGAAAACGGGCAAAGGTGGCGGCGGGATCGAAGCCGTAGGCTGGTTTCGCGCTTACGGCCGGGGCGAGGCATATCTAGACGCCGCCGACTTGGAATTACACTCGCGTATCTTCGCTTCGTCCTGGGCCTTGGCGATGTGCGTGCGGCCGGCGCACCACAAGCAGAGCCAAGCGGCGTTGTACATGAAAGACGCCCGCGGCGATTGGCGGACGCGCGAACCGCTGGCGCGCTTTCCCCTCGCGGGCGAAACGAGCGGCGCTTCGAATTGGATGACGCGGCGGCCGGAGGTGCGCTTGGTGCGTGGCTTCCGGGCGGCGGCGAGGGAGTTCATGCCGCTGCGGCAGTGGGCGCTATGTGGGTTAGGGATGCTGCTTGCGGCGGCGTCCTTGATTGGCTATCTGCAGATGCGCAAGCTCAACGCTTCCGGGGGCTTGGCCTTGACGGCGCGCATGGAAGCGCGGAGTTTGCACTTGCGTTGGGCGCCGAAGGCGGCGGGAGCGGCGCGCAATAGCGCATTCCTGATGGTGGGTGGCGAACGGAGAAATTTGGACGAAGCGGAGTTTCTGCGGGGGCACGTCGAGATTCCGCTAGCGCCGGGGGAAAGCCGCGATCTCGAGATTCGCCTGCAGGCTGGCGCCGTCGAGGACGCGACGCACGTTTTGCAAGGCGCCCGCTAATTTTAGATCCAGGCTGACGAGGGCTCATCTCTATGTGCAGGAGAGCCTCATGAAGAAGGTACTTTTTTCAACTATTCTGCTTTTGACCTCGGCGAGCTTTAGCTTTGCCGCTGACATCGTTGACACCGCCGTTAGCGCGGGTAGCTTTAAGACGCTGGTGAGCCTTGTACAAAAGGCCGGACTGGTAGATACGCTGAAGGGCGCTGGCCCGTTCACCGTTTTCGCGCCGACCGATGAAGCTTTTGCGAAGGTTCCGGCGAATGTTCTGGCCGATCTGGGCGCGAACCCGGATAAGCTCAAGGCCGTTCTCACCTATCACGTGGTGAGCGGTAAAGTGATGGCCGTGGACGTGAAGACGGGCGCTGCGCCCACCGTGAATGGCGCGAAGATCAACCTGAAGGCCGATGGCGGCAAGGTGATGGTGAACAAGGCGAATGTGGTGAAGGCCGACATCGCCTGCGACAACGGCGTGATTCACGTGATCGACAGCGTGATTCTGCCGCCCGCGAAGAAGATGTAAGCTTTCGCTTTAACCCGCGACAGTATTGGACAGGCCGCTCTCTTTGAGGGCGGCCTGTTCCGCTTGCCAGAGATGACGGCGTTCGTGAGCGAGTAAAAGGTCGAAGGAAAACGCGATGTTGTACTTCATCCACGAAGCGAAGGGCGAAGCGACATTCAACTTCGCGATGTCGCGCTCGCGCAGAATTTCAGCGCGCTGTTTGACGAGCTCGTGCGAGGCGAGAAACAGCTCCACGATTTCGTCCCTCGAGTGCTGCGACTTCGGTTCGAAGGCGGGCATCGTCTTCGCTTTGATGCGATAGGGCGGCTCGAGCATGTCGGCCAACTTCTGTTCCCACCATGCATACTTGGCTTCGCCCTTGCCCGGCTTCGCGGCTTCTAGAGCTTGGTCCCAAATGGGTAAGAAGGCGCGGGTGGTGAGGATCAAATGCTCGATGGCCGCGGCAGGAGACCAGGCGCCCGGTTGTGGCGCTTTCGCGAAGGCGGCATCGTCCAGCCGCGCGGCGAGGGCACGCAAGCGTGTTTCGTTGGCCCACAACTCTTCAAGCCAGCGGGCATAGTGGAAGTGATCGGCCATGGGCAGGTTCCTAAAGGCGATATTAGCGAAGCGCGGACTTGATCTCGCGAATCATGAGGAGCTGCCGCTTCGCTTCGGGTGCGTAGGCGAAGCTGGGATTGAAACGTAGGGCGGCTTCCAATTTCTCCTCGGCTTTGAGAAGAGTATCGCGTGAGTTTCGCTGGTCGAACCATTCGGTGTAGACCTTACCCAATAGGAAGTTCGTACCAGCGTCCTTAGGGTCAATCTTGAGGGCGCGCTCGCAGGCGCTGACGGCCTTGGGGTATTCATCCATGCCGCGGGCGCAATCGCAGACGCCGAACCAGGCGGACCATTGTTGCGTCGCGTGTACGCGCTTCTGGCCGGCGTTGCGTTTGGAAAGGCCAGTGCCGATGAAGTAGAAACCCAGTGACTCGTATAGGGGCGCGCGGAAATCGTTGATGCGGAGGTAGGTCATGTAATCGCCCAAGCCTTCGGCGTAGCGCATGGCGAAGCGGCGGGCGTCGGCGCGGAAGAGGTAGGCGCGGGCGTCTTTCGCGTTGATGTTCAGGGCGCGTTGCGCGGCGTCTTCAGCTTTGGCGTATTCGCCGGCGAAGAGGTAAGCGTCCGCGAGCATGACGTAAGCTTCGGCGCAGTTGGGGTCGCGTTCGAGGACGGCGCTCAATTGGCGAATGGCCTCGGAGGAGTCGCCGCTTTCGGTCAAGAGACTGGCGTAGTAGGTGCGGAATTCGACGCCGTCGGGCGTGAGTTCGACGGCGCGCTTGCAGGCTTTCAGAGCTTCGGCGGTCTTGCCCAAGATCTGCTGCGTAAGGCAGAGATACTCGGCGGCTTCCGTGTATTTCGCTTCGGCCTTGAGCGCCTTTTCGAAATGCTGTACGGCGCGCGCTAGGTCCGTCGTGCTTTTGCGGCGCGCGTAGAGGGCCTGGCCGCTCTTAAATTCCTCTTGCGCGGCTGCGCCGATGCGGCGTTGGAATTGGATGCGCAATTCGACGGTGATCTCTTGGCCGGGGCGCACGGTGATGTTGCGAATGGCGGGATCGTAACCTTGGCGTTCGCCACGCACTTCGTGTTCGCCGCTGGAGAGGCCGGGGACGAGCAAGCGCTTCGAGGCCCCAGTGGTGCCGACGCGATTGTTGTCGACGTAGACTTCGACATTCTCAAGATTCGAGACGACGATGATGCCGCCGTTGGTGACGGGCTGTGCGGTCTTGACCTTCTCGCGGCGTTGGGGCAAATAGCCGAGCGTCATGTCCGCCGGGAAGCTGCCGCTTTCTTGGGGATTCTGACTCTGGCCTTTCGCTCGCGCATATTGGCGCACCTGGCTGCGAACGTATTGCACGAGTTCGTCGGCGGTGACGATGCCGTCCTCGGGATCGACGTCGGCTTGGCCCTTCCAGCCTTGCGTCAGAAACCAGGTGAAGAGGCCGAAGCCGTTGCCGAGCGCGGGGTCTTCGTAGCTCGATTCGGTTTCGCGGCTGGAGGCGAGCGTGAAGAATTCGCCGGGCAGTTGTTTGAACTGATCGTTGATTTGTTTCGAGCTGAGGTTCGGAAGGAGCTTGGCGGAATGGCAGGCGTCGGTGAAAACGATCTTTTGCTTCGCGCGGACGCGGTTGGCGAGCGTGTCGCCGAAGCGGGCCATCTCGTAGCCTGTGGCGGCGGGATTGTCGAGCGAGAAGTCATGCGGGGCGAGATAACCCTTGCCTTGGAGGACGAAACCATGACCGGCGAAGAAAACAATGACGCGGTCTTGCTCGCGGGCGACCGAGGGCAGCCAGGTTTCCAGGGCGTAGAGGATCTTGTCGCGCGTCGCGTCCTTGCCGGTAAGGACCATGACGTTCTCCGGCTCAATCTGGCCGCCTTCCTTGGCGATGATGGATTGGTAGATGGCGCGGGCGTCGGACTCGGCGAAGCGGAGCTGGAGTTCTTTCGGCAATTTCGCGTACTGGCCGACTCCGATGACGACCGCGTAGCCGCGCGGGACGCTGACGGGGGCTTGGAGATCGACTTCTTCAGGCGCGAGGATGAGGTCGCGCTTGCCGGCGCGAGATTGCGCGAAGGCAGCGCAGCTAAGCAAAAAGATGAGCGCGAACTTCATCGTTGCCTTTGAGTTTATGTCCACATTAGAGTTAGCGACAAGCCGGCCTGGAATGGGCCGGGCGGGCGCAATGTCACCGATTTGTAACGAAACAGTAATACGCTGAAAGTATTCGTTGGGCAGAATTGTAACGAAAGCTGTAGCGATGAAGAAGATTGTCCTAATCGAAGATGACGCCGACCTGTTCTCGTTGTTGAAGTACAACCTCGAGAAGGAAGGCTTTGCGATGGTGGGTTCGCAGACGGGGAAGGGCGCGATCGATCTATGCCGGCGCGAGAAGCCGGACCTGATTTTGCTCGACATCATGCTGCCGGATTCCGATGGCCTAGACATTTGCAAGGGCATCCGTTCCCATCCGGAACTCGCGACGATTCCGATTATCTTCTTGACCGCGCGCGCCAGCGAGACGGATCGCATTCTGGGTTTGGAACTCGGCGCGAACGATTACATCGTGAAGCCCTTCTTCGTGCGGGAGCTGATCGCGCGCGTGAAGGTACACTTCCGCGGCGCGCAATCGACTTCGAAGAACCTGAAGGCTGGCGAGCTAGAACTTGATCGCAGCGCTTGCCGCGTGCGTCTGGGTTCGAACGAATTGCAGTTGACGGCGACGGAGTTTCGCTTGCTTGAGTTCTTGATGAGCCGGCCTTCGGTGGTGTTTAGCCGCGAACAACTGCTCGACGCGGTTTGGGGACACGATCGCGCGGTGACGGACCGCACGGTGGACGTTTACATCCTGCGCCTGCGGCAGAAGATCGAAGCCGACGCCACGGCGCCGCATTACATCCGCAGCGTGCGCGGCTTTGGGTATAGCTTCAACGACAGCCCCGCGCCCGCTCTGGCCGCCGCCGCTAGCTAAGCTAGCTAGATGCTCGATTTCGCCGGCTACCACGTAGCCGTTTCCGGTGGCACCAGCGGCATTGGGGCCGCTATCGCTGGGGCTTTTGAAAGCGCCGGTGCGCGGGTGTATCGCGGTGGTGTTGAGACTGGGCTCGATGTGCGCTTGCAGAGCTCGGTTGATGCATTCGTGGCCAGGTGTGAGCGCCTCGACATCCTGGTGAACGCGGCGGGAGTGATCCGGCGTTGGGAAGAACACAAACCCGAAGTCTTCGCGGATGTGATGGACATCAACGTGAACGGCGCGATGCGCTTGTGCGCGGCGGCGAAGCCGTTGCTAGAGAAGAGCGCGCACGCTTCGGTAGTGAACGTGGCTTCGATGCTGAGTTTTTTCGGCAGCGCGCCCGCGCCGGCCTATAGCAGTTCGAAGGGCGCGTTGATGCAGTTAACGAAAAGTCTCGCGATCGCTTGGGCGCCCGCCGGGATTCGTGTGAATGCCGTCGCGCCAGGTTGGATCGAGACACCGCTGACCGCTGCCTTGCGCGAAGACGACGCGAAGCGCGAAGCTTTAAGGCTACGCACGCCGATGGCGCGGTGGGGGAAGCCGGAAGATGTCGCTGGGCCGGTCTTGTTTCTCGCCTCGCCCCTGGCCGCCTTCGTTACCGGAGCGATCTTGCCCGTCGATGGCGGCTATTTGGTAGCGTAGCCGTTATGCTTCGAAATCCGTTGGAGATGGCGCGCGACATCGTCGTTCCGGGTGTAGTGCCGGAAGACGAGCGCGTGTGGGTGCCGCAGGCCGAGGGCGTTTGGTTCCGGCCGCTTTGTCTTTCGACGCGGCAGGGCTATTGGGTGAATCTGTTGCGCGTGCGCAAGAGCGGGATCTTGAGCCGGCACCGGCATCCCGCCCCAGTGCATGGCTATGTGATCAAAGGGCGCTGGCATTATCTCGAACACGATTGGGTCGCGGAGACGGGCAGTTACGTTTTTGAGCCGCCCGGCGAGACGCATACGCTGACCGTGCCCGCGGACGTGCCCGAGATGATCACGCTCTTTCACATCACGGGGGCGATGATTTACGTGGATGAACAGGGGCAGGTGAAGGCGTTCGAGGACGTTTTTTCGAAGATCGACATGTGCCGGAAGCACTACATCGAGTGTGGGCTGGGCGCGGAATTCGTCGATCGGTTTATTCGCTGAGGTTTGTTAGCCTCAAGTCATGACTCGTCGAGATCTGATGATGGCGGCCAGCGCCGCTCTGGCGGCGCAAGCGGCGGAAAAAGGCTACACGCCGCTTTTCAACGGCAAGGACCTCAGCGGCTGGAAACTGGTAAAGCCGCACGGGCCTGGTTATGTGGTGGAGAACGGAATTCTGGTCTGCCCCGCGGATGGCGGCGGCAATCTCTTCACCGAAAAGGAATACGCAAACTTCGTGTTGCGCCTCGATTGGCGCCTATGGGATGGCGGCAATAACGGCGTCGGGATTCGCGCGCCACTTGAGGGCGACGCCGCCTACGTCGGCATGGAGATTCAGATTCTCGACGAGACGTCGGATAAATACAAGAAGGACGGCGTGACGATCTTGAAGCCGGGGCAATACACGGGCTCCGTCTATGACGTCGCGCCCGCCAAAGCCGGGCACGTGAAGCGCGACGGCGTTTGGAACGCTTACGAGATCGAAGCCAACGGGCCGAAGATCAAGGTGACGTTGAACGGGGTCAAGATCAACGATTTCGACTTGAGCACCGTAACCGACCCGGCGGTACTGAAGAAACATCCCGGGATCCGAAACAAATCCGGGCATATCGGCTTCCTCGGGCACGGAACCAAGGTAGAGTTCCGCAACATCCGCATCAAAGAACTCGCGTAGATGCCTGAGCTCCCTGAAGCGGAATACATGGTCCGCCGCCTGCGCGAAAGCCCAGGGACCGGTGTGACGGTGGCGAGGGCTCGCGTATTGCGCGCCAGCCTCGTCGCGCCGCAGAGCGCGGCCTTGGTGACGCGGCACCTGAAAGGCCGGCGTATCGTCGATTACAGCCGGCGCGCCAAGAACGTCTTACTGCACTTTGAAGACGGCTGGACCGCGCGCGTGCAGTTGGGCATGACGGGCCACGTTTACATCTGGCCGCAAGGCAAGGAACTGCCGCGCTTCTCGCGCGTGGCGCTCGACCTCGAAGACGGCCGCGCGATCGTATTCGAAGACGCGCGCACCTTCGGCAATTTCCATATACATCGCACGGACGACCTGCCCGAGGTCTTAGCCGCATACGGACCGGAGCCGCTAGACGACGCGTGGCGTTGGGAGATGTTGCGCGAAAGCGCGCGGCGTTCCTCGGGACCCGTGAAGCCCTTCTTGCTGGACCAAACGCGCGTGGTGGGGCTGGGGAACATCTGGGCCGCCGAGGCATTATGGGAAGCGCGCATCAGCCCATTTCGCGCGTTGCCGAGTTTAACTGACGCGGAGTGGAAGCGGCTGCATGCCGCGATCCGGAAGGTGTTGTCCAAAGCCATCGACGGCGCCTTCGCCGTGACGCGGAGCGCGGAAGAATTCCCGGAAGCCGACCTATTGCAGTGCCGCGTGTATGGCCGCGAAAGCCAAGCGTGCAAGCGCTGCCGTAGCTTGGCCGTGCTGAGGCAAACGCAAGCGGGACGCAGCACCTTCTACTGCGCGAATTGCCAGAAGTAGCGGCTAATCGTCCTGCGCCGCGTTGGCTGGCGCGGGCAAGATCGTCACGGGTGGCCTGCCCTTCATCTGCACTTCGCCGAAGAGTCCCCGGGCGAGCGCGGTCTCGCTCGTGACCGTAGTCGAGAAGGTAGCCACTTGCGCGGCGGCTTGCGGGAACTTACTCAGCACGTAGGGGCTGCCCAAAGCGCAGAGCGTCACGGGCGCGGGGCCTTGGGACACACGCTCGACGAAGCTCGTAAAGTTGCCGGGCAGCGAGACGTCGCCGCGATAGGACGAAACGGTGACGAAGGCGGCGATCACGACGGACCCGCAGTTCTTCAAGTCCGCGGCGGCTTCCTCAAGATCCGGCAGCTTAAGCGAGGGGTCGAGCCACATAGTCTTCATCTTCGGCGCGCGCGTGAGGGCTTCTTCGATTAATTTCTTGCCCGACGTGGAATAGCGGCCTTCGGCCAACGTGACCAAACAAGCGCTAGCGGGATCGCTCAGCGGAATCTGCGCGGGCTCGTTCTTCAAAATGGCGAGCGCCTTCTCGGCTACGGACTGCGCAAGGTCGGTGAGCTCCGGCGCGTCGATCTGTTCGGAGACGCCTTCGAGGTTCACAAGCCGATTCTGGAAGAGACCAAGACGATGCTTGGCGCTCAGTAGATGCGCGACGGCGCTATGCAATTTCTCGACCGGTAAGCGCCCGCTGCGCACCGCATCCACCACGCCCTTGATCGCCGCATCGGGACTAGTGGGAATCAGGAGAACCTCGACGCCCGCCTCCAGCGCGCGCACCGCCGCTTCGCCGGGCGGGAATTGCTTCGAGAGCCCTTGCATGTCCATCGCATCGGTGATCGTCAAGCCCTCAAAGCCAAGCTCCTTCCGCAGCAACCCCGTGATCACGCTCGCCGAAACGGTCGCCGGAATTTCCTTCTCTTCGATCGCGGGTACCGAGAGATGTCCCGTCATAATTCCATCGACGCCCGCCGCGATAGCCGCGCGAAACGGAACCAGTTCGACGGCGTTCAAGCGTTCCTTGTCACCGGTAATTCTTGCCAGACCAATATGCGTGTCCGTGGCGGTGTCGCCGTGGCCGGGGAAATGCTTCACGGTAACCAGGACGCCATCGCGCTTGGCCGCATGCGCGCCTTCGATGAAGGCCTTCACATGCGCGGCCACCAGCTTCGGGTCTTCGCCGAAGCTACGCGTGTTGATGATGGGGTTGCCGGGGTTATTGTTCACGTCGGCTACCGGCGCGAAGACCCAATGCACGCCCAACGCCCGCGCCTCGCGAGCCGTCGCGGCGCCTACCGCGCGCGTGGCTGCAAGATCGTTCGCCGCGCCAAAGGCCATCGCGTGCGGGAAGCGCGCGGTGCTGGTGACGCGCATCGACGCGCCGCGTTCGAAGTCGCCGCCCACGATCAAGGGTAGCTTCGCTTCCTTCTGCATGCGGTTCAGGAACGCGGCGACAGCGAGCGCTTCGGCGTTGCGCACAACGCCGTTCTGGACGCGGTTCAGCAGAATCAGCCCGCCCACCCCGTTCACCTTCACTTGCCGCAGGAACTCTTGATACTCGCGCCGCTTCGAGGCGGGGTTATCGCCATAGAAGGGAATGATCACGAGTTGCGCGGCCATCTCGCGAACGCTCATGCGGCGCATCAGGTTGCGCACTTCGAGCGGCGTGTTGCGAGGGAGGTGTGGAAGCGGCGCGACCGCGGCTTTTGGCGAAACCGGCGTCTTTGCCTTCACCGCCGTTTTGCGCTGCGCGATCGAGGCGAGGCAGACAACAAGAAGCAGGATCGCGATTCGGGACATTCTCTAAGAGATTTTACTCTTAGCCTTGTTCCCCTTGGCGGCATCCGCCTGGGCTGCGACTTGCCGCGCCGGCGGCTTGCGCGAGGGCTTCTTGTTGAGAAGACGCTTAACGCTACTCACCAGCAACGCGATTTCGCCGGCGTTCTTCTGCACGATGGCGTCCGCGCCGCACTCGTCTTCCTTCAACCATTGAATCGCCTGATGCCCCGATAACAAGATCGCGGGGCCGGCGAAGCCGCGCTCGCGCATTTGGCGTATGAGTTCTACCCCGTCCATGCGGGGCATCTTCCAATCGGTGATCAAAAGGTCGAAGCTCTGCGCCGCGGTATGCTCCAGTGCGGCGGCCAGCTCCAGCGCGGCGGCGCCGCTTTGCGCCGTGGAGACGCTATGGCCTAACTCTTCCAGCACCGAACTACGGGCGGCCAAGCCGTCTTTGTGGTCGTCGACTAGGAGGATTTTTCCGCACTTCCCGCCGTTCGCCGACGCAGAATTTCGCATGAGACTTTGCCAAGGTAGCAGAGAGGAAATTTGCGCGTCAACGAATTTCTATTCGCTTCAAATCGCAAGAGATGTTTCGCTTGACAGCGAGTGGCCGCTACGCTAAACGCCTCTACTCAACTTCGCGCGGCGCCGTGTAGCCCATCTTCGCGATGATCTGGTACTTGATCGGCTTGTTCTTTTCGTCGACGATGCGGAGCGGTTCGTTGGTTTGCGGGTTGATCAACTCCACCTTGATCTTGCGGAACTTCCCGTCGCGCGCTTGGTTGGTGGGTGAGTAGGTTAACGAATACTGGTTCCGCAGCGCTTGGTGGATCGCGCCGTAGATCCCGGGAAACTCGCCGAAGAAACGCGGCAAGAAGCTCATGCCACCGCTCTCCTTGGCGAAGGTGCGCATTTGATTATCGGCTTGCAGAAAGTCCAGCCGGGCGATCGGACCCATAAAGCCGCGAGCGTCCATCCATTCGCGCAACGCTTGCATGATGCCGACGGCGTAAATGGGCACCCCGGCGGCCTGGATCTTCTTGCGCGCTTGATCGAAGGTCTGCTTCGAAAACGTATCCATGCCGGACGCGATCAAAACAACCGCCTTGCGGCCCTCGATCTCGCTCATGCGCTCCACCGTATCGGTGAGCGCGTCATAAAGATTCGATTCGCTAAACGCCGCGATCCGCAAGCGCTGCATCGCTTCGTAGGCCTTGCGCTTGTCGGTGGAGAAGTCGCTTAGGATCTCCGGCCGCAAGTCGTAGGCGACGACGGCGACGTAATCCTCGGGCTTCAAAGTTTCAAGAAAGCCGTAGCTCGCTTGCAGCGTCTCGTACCAACCGGAGCTCCAATACTGTTGAAAGAGATTCGAGAACTCGATCACCATGCAAACCGTCATCGGCGCTTCGCCCATGGCGAATTCGCTGATCTTCTGCGGCACGTTGTCCTCGATGATGCGGAAGTTGCCGGCCGGAATATTCGGAATAAAGCGGCCCTTGTTGTCGATCACCGCGACATCGACGTTCACGCTCGTCGCATCGGAACGGAAGGTCGGCACGCCCTCGGGCAGTTCCGCCTGGCCCTTCTTATTCAGCTTCGACGGGATCTTCGGCTGCTCCGGTTCGGGAGGCAACTCCTCGCCGCTGGCGGACTTCTTGCGCGGCCGCGCGACGGTATCGGAACTTTCCTTTTTCGGCCCGGCCTGCGCCATCACCGCTTGCGGCGGGAAGAGCCAAGCCAGCGCTCCGATCGTGATGAGCGCGGTGAGCACAAGATTCAGGAACGGCGAGCGGGGAAAGTACTTCATGGGCTTAAATGTATCGCAGAAGCGCGATCTCGTCTTAGTTGACGTATGGGCCGCCGCCGCGGTTTTGTTTATCTTGGCGGTTCATGTAGACTTCGAACTTTCGCTTCGCGCGGCGGAGTTTGTAATCCGCCCACCAGTTCCCCAGTTTGCGCAGGGGACTCACGCCGCGACGGGACGAGGACGCCTTCATCGGATCCCGGTCGGCCCGTATCAGCAGGAAGCCGCAAAGCATCCCGCCCAGGTGCGCGATATGGCTAACGGCCCCGCCGCCCTTCAAAGTGCCCAAGAAGGCGATCGCGCCCAGGATCATCACGACGTACTTCGCCTTAATCGGAAAGACCATGCCAAAGAGAATCGTCGCGTCCGGGAACAACATGCCGAAGGCCAGCAGCAGCCCGAAGATTGCGCCGCTCGCGCCAATTGTCGGCACCCTTTGGTCGCCCATCAGGTATGAAACGACGATCACGCAGAGCCCCGCGCCAATGCCGCAGAGGAAGTAAAAACGCAGGAACTTCTCTAGTCCCCAAGTCTCTTCGAGCGTCTTGCCCACGAAAAACAACATGAGCATGTTCATCAGGATGTGGCTCACGCCGCCGGGATCGTGCAGGAAAAGATACGTAAACGGCTGCCAGACGAAGAAGCGTTCCACCGTCTGCTGCGGCACTAGTTGAAAGGGCGTAAAGATCGCATCCATGCGCCACAAGTCCGCGAAGAAGTACGCGAGGAAGAGCGCGACGTTGACGATCATCAGCCACTTCACGCCGAAGGGCACGGAGAATGGAGAGCTAATGTAAGAGGGACCGCTCGATGAGTACCGCATAGGCGCGCGGCGCTCGCCGCACTAGTTTGAGCTTAGCAAGCCTAGTTTTGTTGCGAAGATGCGGTGCTGAAGTATTGCCGTGCGCCCAGCATGGCGAAGCCTAGCGCCATCCAAACCTGCCAATGGTAGAGGAAGCCCTCGCGAAAGAGAAACGCGTTGGTCCAGCCGAGATCCGCGCTCAAGCGCCATGCGGCCAAGAGGAACGCAATTAGCGACGCGGGGCGCAGCAAATCCAGAAGCAGGCTGAATGCCTCGTTCACTTGTGTGGAAGACAGATGCGCGGCCGCCACTGCGGCGCGTGCGCGGCCAAAACTCGGGGCGGAAAAAGGAATCGAAGAACGGACTAAAACTTTGACGGACATTTTGACTAGCCTCGCTAGCTACCCGGTTAGATGCACTTTCGTGCCCAATAGATACAGCGCCCGAAAATCCTTGTCGGCGTTTGGTTTGGCGGCATGCACCGTACCCTTGGTCCCGGATTCGCTGTTGCTCTCTGTTACATAACGCGCCATTCGGACACAGGGATGGTCCATGTTCTTTAGTGATTTCTTGCGCCAAAACGAATCGCCGCCGTTCGGAAAATTCCGTACGGCGGCGATGATGTTTTTCGAACGAGCGTCTCGTACTAGAACGAGACGGCGCGTTTTACTTCCGGGGTTCCATGACCTTCGGCGTAGCCAGATAGCCGACAATCACGTCCTTCCGCACTTCGTTCACGACGAACTCATACGGTTGACGCGCCTTGGAGGTCAAGAACTGCACCGGTTCGTTCGTGGTCTTGTCCTTTTTCTCGATGCGCTTGTCGTCCACGGTCACTTCGACGGTGTAGCGATTCTTCTTTTGGTCCGTCTTCTTCAGTTGCACCATGATGTCGCCGATGCGTTGCGGCTGCTTCGTCTTGCCGAGGTTGAACTCGTAGTAGTTGCGCTCGCCCAAACGCTTCAGCGCTTGCAGTTCGGTGCCGTTGGTGGCGATTAAACCGCTCTGCACACCCAAGTCGCCGCGCACGCTCTTCAAATCCGAAATCGTCTTATCGAGCTCGGACTTCGTATTCGTGACATCGGTCTTCACAGTCGCGACTTCCGTCTTCACTTCGCCGATCTTCGTGTCGGCGGCCGCGCTCACTTCAGCGGTCTTCTGCGAAATTTCCGTGGAGAGTTGCTCCTTGGTCTTCTGCTGCTCGGTCTGCAGGCGGCGCGCCATCTCCGTCACCTTTTGATCGGCTTCGACCTTCGCTTGGCCAACGGCCATCGCCGCCTGGCGGCGCGCCGTTTCAAGCTGCTCCTGCATGCTCTCGAGATTGCGCCGGCTGGTCTGCGAAGTCGCGGCGCTGGTTTGCTTGACGTCCGTCAGCTTCTCTTCGAGCGACGCCTGCACCCCATCCATTTCCTTGCGGACTTTGTCCAGTTGCAGGAACAAATAAACGTTGGAGGCCAAGAGCGCGATCACCGCGCCAAACAAAATGGCGAACTTCAGCCCGCCTCCGTCGCCGCCTTGCGGCGCACCGCCGAATTGGTTATCAGACATATTTCATTCTCCTCGTTGGCTTACTTTAACAAAAGCGGAACACACAGTGCGCGTGCGTCAAGCTTGCTTGGCCGTTTTTACAAAGGGCAACCATTCCTGCTTCGGCGCCCCGGCCTCAAAACACGCCCGGCAGCGTGCCTCATACATCCCGGCCGCTCCTACCACGATTAGATCCGCGCTCTCGACTAATCGTTGCGTTTGTTTTGCGGGATTCCCGCAACGCATACAAATCGCTAGGGTCTTCGTAATGCTTTCGGCCATCGCCAGCAGGTCGGGAATGGGCGCAAAGGGCCTTCCCATGTAGTCCGTATCGAGGCCGGCGATGATGACCCGCTTGCCGGAATCGGCCAGTTGGTTGGCGATATCGATCAAGACCGGACCCATGAAATTCGCCTCGTCCACGCCCACCACCTGCGTGCGCCAGTCGAGCTTGGAAAGAATTTCATCGCCGCTGGCGACCACGGTGGAGCCCAAGCGCTGGTCGCTGTGGCTGACGATTTCTTCGGCGGAATAGCGGTCGTCGATCTGCGGTTTGAACACCTGCACGCGCTTGCGCGCGATCATCGCCCGGCGCAAGCGGCGGATGAGTTCCTCGCTCTTGCCGGAGAACATGGGCCCGCAGATCACCTCGATCCAACCCATGTTGCCTGCCAAAAAGTCCATAGGCGTTAGTGTGACATGCTAAAGGTCTTGCGCACGCGAGTATTGAGTGAAGAGTCTATGGCGTCGGCCAGCGATGCGGACCTGGAATGGAACCTGAAGGACTTGCGCTTCATCAACCGCTGGACGGGCGCGCGGCGAAAGCTGCGGGCGCTGCTCCGCGACCGTTTCCACACCGGGGAAGCTTTCAGTTTTCTCGATGTCGGCGCGGCGTCCGGAGACATTGTGTCCAACGTCCGCCATGCCTTCCCCGCTTCGCGCACCCTCGCTCTCGATTTGGATCCCCGCAACTTGCGGAGCGCGCCGCAACCGAAACTGGCGGCGGACGCCTTCCGCTTGCCCTTACGGGACAACTCCGTCGACGTCGCGCACTGTTCGCTCTTCTTGCACCACTTCTCAGACCAACAATGCGCCGCCCTGGTCGCGGAGATGCATCGCGTCGCGCGCCGCCTTGTCGTGGTGCAAGACCTTCATCGCCACGCCATAGCCTACCGCTTTCTGCCCTGGACGCGCTTCCTCTTTGGCTGGCATCCGTTAACGGTCGATGACGGCATGTTGAGCGTCGCGGCGGGCTGGAAGCGGCGAGAATTGGAATCCATCCTCGAAGCCATCCGCGTCGCCAAACAAAGCCGCGTGGAGTGGCACTTCCCCTCGTTTCGCTATTTCATCGCCATTTCAAAGGGCGAAGTTCATTAATTTCCTAAATTCTTGCCCACTTTTTTATTGCACTCAAAACTTCTCTTTGAGAGAATCAAGCGAAGTTTTGGCGGCTGCCCGGGCCTAGTAGGAATTCAACCCCGGGGAAGGATGCCGCGCAGTTAGGAGAATCGTAGTGAAAGAAAAAGGTAAGGTGAAGTGGTTTAACAACGCGAAGGGCTTCGGCTTCATTCAGCGTTCCACGGGCGAGGATGTGTTCGTGCACTTCTCAGCGATCACGATGAACGGATACCGTTCCTTGGATGAAGGAGTCGACGTCGAGTTCGAGGTCAAGCAAGGCCCCAAGGGACTCATGGCGGAGAACGTAGTTCGCGCGTAAGCGCCAGTCGCAAGACGCCTCCCTTTTCAAACATCAATTTCGAAAAGCCGCTCACCCCAAGTGAGCGGCTTTCCTGTTTTGCGCTCTTCCAAGAGACTACCCAATGCCGCTGCACGTTACGGCCATGCTGAAGTTCTTAGGGTCCCGAACGATGAACGGTGGCGATTAGAGCGTCTTGATCGTGATACTGTAACGATTCCGTGGACTCCATACGCATCGAGCTCGGCCTCATCGACTACCTCATCCTATTGACGTATTTCTCCTTCGTCTTAGGCATCGGATACCTCCTCCGCAAGCAGATTACGGGCAGCGAAGATTACCTCCTCAGCGGCCGCTCGATCCCGGCCTGGATCGCGGGCCTCGCCTTCCTCAGCGCGAACCTCGGCGCACAAGAAGTAATGGGCATGGCCGCGTCGGGCGCGAAGTATGGAATCGCCACCAGCCACTTCTACTGGGTCGGCGCCGTTCCCGCCATGGTCTTCGTCGGCGTCTTCATGATGCCCTTCTATTACGGCTCCCGCGCTCGCAGCGTGCCGGAATACTTGAAGCTCCGCTTCGACGAAAAAACCCGCGGCTTCAATGCCATCACCTTCGCCGGCATGACTGTGTTCAGCAGCGGCATTTCGCTCTACGCCATGGGCCTGCTCCTGAGTTCGCTGCTCGGTTGGAACTTCGACGTCTCGATAGCGCTCGCCGCGCTGATCGTTCTCGTCTACGTCTTCCTCGGCGGCCTCACTTCGGCCATCTACAACGAAGTTCTTCAGTTCTTCTTGATCGTCGCCGGCTTCTTCCCCCTCGTCATCGTCGGGCTCCGTCAAGTTGGCGGCTGGTCCGGCCTCGTTGCGCAGTTGGAAAAAGCCGCCGTCGCCAAAGGCTACGTCCCCGGCGCTTACACGCAAGCCTGGTCGCAGATGTCGAGCCCCTCGGCGAACCCCATGGGCATCGAATGGTTCGGCATGGCCATGGGTCTCGGCTTCGTATTGAGCTTTGGCTATTGGTGCACGGACTTCCTCGTCGTCCAACGCGCGATGGCCGCGAATTCAATGAAGGCCGCGCGCCGCACGCCGCTCATTGCGGCCGTCCCCAAAATGCTCTTCCCCTTTCTGGTGATCCTGCCCGGCATGATCGCCCTCGCGCTGACTACTGACGCCGTCAGCGGCCTCAAGCTCCCCGCCAAGCCCGACGGCACTCTGAACTACGACCTGAGTATTCCGCTCTTATTGCAAGCCTATTTCCCCACCGGCATGCTCGGCCTCGGACTTACCGCCCTACTCGCGAGCTTCATGAGCGGCATGGCGGGCAACGTCACCGCCTTCAACACCGTCTGGACTTACGACATCTACCAAAGCTACATCCGCCCCGGCCAATCCGACGCCCACTACCTCCGCGTCGGCAAGCTCAGCACCGTCTTCGGCATCCTCGCCTCGTGGCTCGCCGCCTATGCGGCGATGAGCTTCAACAACATCATGGACTTCCTCCAACTCATCTTCGCCTTTGTGAACGCGCCGCTCTTTGCAACATTTCTGCTCGGAATGTTTTGGGCGCGAACGTCGGCTAACGGCGCCTTTTTCGGTCTGGTCAGCGGCACAGCCGCCGCCGCCGTGCATCACGGCCTCAGCCTGCCGGCGGGGGCGCTGGCCGGCATCAAGGGAGGCTGGCTCGGCGCGGCTACCGCGTACCCGAGCGAGATGGCTCAGAACTTCTGGACCGCTATCTACGCATGGACTACCTGTTTCGTCATCACCATCGCCGTCAGCCTCGTCACGCAGCCCAAGCCCGCCGAGGAACTCAAGGGTCTTGTTTACTCCATGACGCCTAAACCCGAAAGCGATTCGGGCACAGCTTGGCTAGGCGCCGGGATCATCGCCGCCGTCGCCGTCCTTAACGTGATCTTCTGGTAGGTACGAGATGGATCTACGCAACGTCATCGGCATGCTGCTTTCGGCGATCGGGCTCCTCCTAATCGCCGCCGGCTTTACCGTCAGCCCGCGCATCAAGAGCGACCTCTTCGGCCTCAATCTCAACCTCGCCTGGGGCATTGTCCTGGTCACGGCCGGGGGCTTCTTCGTCCTGACGGCCAAGAAGAAGAAATGAGCGCCCGCCGCTTCCGCGCACCCGGCCGCGTCAACTTGATCGGCGAACACACGGACTACAACGACGGCTTCGTCCTGCCCGCTGCGCTGCACTTTGGAACAACCGCGACGCTAATCCCAAGCGGCGCCGGCCTCGAACTCAGTTCCGAAGCCGAGTCCCCAGGCTGGACCAACTATGTAACCGGTGTCGCCGGGGAACTGGCAAAGCTGGGCGTCGCGATTCCTCCCGCCAAGCTCCACTTCACCAGCGACGTGCCCATCGGCGCGGGCCTCAGCAGTTCCGCCGCCCTCGAAGTCTCTAGCGCCCTCGCGCTGCTTGCCGCCTCAGGCCAGACTCTCAGCAAACACGCCATCGCGCAAGCCTGCCAACAAGCCGAGATCAACGCCGTCGGCACGCGCTGCGGGATCATGGATCAATTCATCAGCCTGCACGGCCAAGCGGGCGCCGCGATCCTGCTCGATTGCCGCAGCCTCGACCATCGGGCCGTGCCTATCCCGGAAGGCGTCGCCATCGTCGTCGCGAACACGATGGTGAAACACGAACTCGCGGGCAGCGAATACAACCTACGCCGTGCCGACTGCGAAGAGGCCGCCCGCCGGCTCGGCCTGGCGAGCCTCCGCGATGCCACCACCGCTCCCGAGCGTGATGACGTCGTCAGCCGCCGCGCCCACCATGTCATCACTGAGAACGCCCGCGTCCTCGCCTTCGTCGAAGCCTTGGAGCGGGGCGATCTCAGGCAAGCCGGCCGCTTGATGGAAGAGAGCCACGCAAGCTTGCGCGACGATTACGAAGTCTCCTGCCACGGCCTCGACATCATGGCCGATGCCGCCCAGAAACTTCCCGGCTACATCGGCGCGCGCATGACGGGCGGCGGCTTTGGCGGTTGCACCGTCAACCTCGTCCACGCCGAACACGCGGAAGGCTTCGCTCAAGCTCTGCGCACCGCCTTCAAGCAATCGACCGGCATCGACGCCGAAACGTACATCACACGCGCCAGCGGAGGCGCTCGTGAACTTGTATGAGCGAGCGCCGCCAGAATTTGCTGACGGGTGACTGGGTGCTGGTAAGCCCGCACCGCTCCAAGCGACCATGGCAAGGCCAAGTCGAAGCGAAGCCGCCCACGGAACTACCCAGCTACGACCCCACTTGTTACTTATGTCCCGGCAACGAGCGAGCGGGCGGTCATCGCAATCCAAGCTACAACGGATGCTTCGTATTCGAAAACGACTTCGCGGCCCTGCTTCCAGAAACCGCGCCCATCAACGACGCACCCTTCCCAACCGAAGCCGCCAGCGGCATCTGCCGCGTACTTTGCTTCAGCCCAAACCACAGCCTGACGCTGTCGCGTCTCAGCGAGGAGGCAATGGACGCCGTAGTCGCCACGTGGCGAGAGCAAACCGAGGATCTCTTCAGCAGGCCCGGCATTCGCAGCGTCCAGATCTTCGAGAATCGGGGCGCGATGATGGGCTCGTCGAATCCTCACCCGCATGGACAGGCGTGGGCCACGGATTTCATTCCTCCCGAACTGGAGCGTGAGTGCGCCACGCAGACGGCGCTTCCGGGATTGCTGAGTGGCTATCTGGAGCGGGAACTGGCGTTAGGAGACCGCTTGGTGTTGGGCAACGATCACTGGGTGGCCCTGGTCCCCTATTGGGCCGTCTGGCCCTTTGAGACTCTCGTCGTTCCTCGCCGCCCCTTCCCGCGCCTCACCGACATGGACTGCGCCGAAGCCACCGGCCTCAATCACATGCTCCGCGACCTAACTCGCGTCTACGACGCTCTCTTCCAAGTCCCCTTTCCCTACACCATGGGCTTCCACCAAGCGCCCAAGGGCCAGCAGCGCCACTTCCATTTGCACGCCCACTTCTATCCGCCGCTCCTGCGCGGCGCGGACGTCAAAAAGTTCATGGTCGGTTTCGAAATGCTGGCCATGCCCCAGCGCGACATCACCGCCGAATCCGCCGCCGCGCGCCTCCGCGAGGTCAGCGCAACCATTAGCGTAGCTGGCGGTCTGCAAAGTCCATAAAGCCCTGCCAGTCCCAAAGCAGAATGTTGTGCTTGCCCTTGCGCAAGTGATAGCCGATGCTGCCCGCGTTGTTGCGCTCATCCGGCGCCACCATCCTGCGCGAAGCCAAGCCCTTCTTGCCGAGCATCTTGTAAAGCGGGTCCACGGCGACGCAAGCGGCGAACTCGCCTTCGGGGTCGGCCCAGGCATCCTCGCTCGCGCTCGCCACATACAAAGGCCGCGGCGCGATCAAAGCCAGCAGCATATGCGAGTCCACGGGCAACTCGTCCTCCTTCCCGCTGTACTTCTTAAAGTTTCCGGCGAACCAGTGCGGGAAGGCGCGATTCAGGTCGGCGGTCCGTTCGCCTTGCTTGCGCCGGGCAATTGCCGCGCCGCCTTCGCCGCTATCGTTCGATATCACCATCGCATAACGCTGGTCGAGTGCCCCCGCCCACAGCGCCGCCTTGCCTAGCCGCGAGTGCCCATGAAGGATCACCTTCTTCGCGTCCACTTGCGGATCGCTCTCGAGATAATCCATCGCCCGGCTGAGACCCCAAGCCCACGCCGCGATCGCGCCCCACTCGTCGGGCTTCGGCTTGCCGTAGAGCGCATGCACGCCATTCTCAAACTCGTCATGAAAGTCCGGATCGAGGTCGCCGTAGTAATAAGTCGCGGTTCCATAACCACGCTTCAAAACCGCTTCCACTTCCCAGCGATCCGCGCAAGCGCCCGGCTTCAAATCCGTATTGGGCCTCGTCCAACGCGTGGTCACCTTGATCGCGGGGTCGGCGTTCACACATTGATTGCCGCCGAAGTTCATGCCCAGGAAGACTGGCACGCGCTTCGCGGTCTTCGGCAGATAGAGCAGCAGATCGAGATGATCCCGCTTCCCTTCCGGGCTCTCGAACCAAACCCGCACTTGCTTCCGGATCGCCGCGCCACCCAGCGCGGTATCGCTACGCTCCATCAACTCGAAGCCTTGCTTGGCGGGCTTCGCCGGCGAGCGCCCGTAGACCTCGGTCTCGAAGAGACGGAAGACTTCGGCGCGCCGCTGTTCCTTCCAATGCTTGGCGGACTTAGCGCCAATCTCGGGCAATGCCTGGGCGAGCAGCAAGCTCAACAATAGAGTCGTCACATGAGAATTCTAAGCGACAATACAGCCATGCGCTTCGCGATTCTGCTAGCCGCCTCAATCATGCACGCCCAAGACATTCTGATCAACTCCGAGGAGCTAGCTAAGAAGCTCGGCAACCCGAAGCTCGTCTTGCTGCATAGCGGCATGAAGGCCGACTACGAAGCGGGCCACCTGCCGGGGGCAAGGCTTGTTACCTTAGCCGATCTTTCCGTCAGCGGGGCAAACGGTCTCCGCCTTGAGTTGCCTACCGAAGAAGCTCTGCGCGCCACGCTCATGAAGCTTGGCATCGGCGACGACTCCGAGGTCGTAATCTACACCGGTAACGACTCCGTACAATCCGCGACGCGCGTCTGGTTCACTTTCGAATACTTGTCCTTGAAGGCGCGTCTCTTAAACGGCAAACCGAAGGGCATGTCCTTGACCACGGAGATTCCCGCGGTTACGCCCGCGACCAAGCTCACCACCAAGACCCGTCCCGAATTGCTCGTCGACGCCGCAGGCATCCAGAAGCGCGGCAACGTATCGTTGATCGACGCCCGGCTGCCGGAGTTCTACTCGGGCGCCGACAAGGGCATCATGACGCGCGGCGGCCGCATCCCCGGCGCGAAGAACGTGCCGTTTTCGACCCTGCTGAACGAAGACAAAAGCTTCCTGCCAACCGGCGAATTGGCGGCCAAATTTGGCGATGACATCATCGTCTATTGCCACATCGGCATGCAAGCGACGGTCCCTTACTTCGCGGCGCGCTTAACCGGCAAGAAAGTGCGCCTCTATGACGGTTCCTTCCAAGACTGGAGCCTGCGCACAGAGCTACCCGTCGAGCCTACTTCGCAAAAGTAATTCGCCAGATCTCGTTGTTGCCGTCCTCGGAGACCAACAAACTCCCGTCCGGCATCTGCGCCAAACCCACTGGCCGCCCCCACACTTCGCGCTGGCCGGCATCGAGCATCCAGCCGCTCAGGAACTCTTCAATCTCGCCCACCGGCTTGCCATTCTTGAAGGGCAGAAAGACGATGTTGTAGCCGACGCGCTTCGCACGGTTGCCGGAGCCGCGTTGCGCGATGAAAGCGCCCTCGCGATACTTCGCCGGAAACTGCTTGCCCGTATAAAAAAGAAAGTCCATCGCGGCGACGTGCGCTTGCAACACCACGTCGGGCACGACGGTCTGCTGCACCAGCTCCGGCGCTTTCCCCTTATTGCGCGGTTCTTCGTTCGGGCCGATGTAGGCATAAGGCCAGCCGTAGAACGCGCCTTTCTTTACTTCCGTGAAAAAGTCCGGAACAAGATCATCGCCCAAACCATCGCGCTCTTGAACGGTTGACCAAAGCTTCTTAGACCTGGGATGAAACTTGATCGACACCGGATTGCGCAGTCCGGCCGCGAAGATTTCATGGCCACTGCCGTCGGGATTGTAAACGTTAATGGCGGCGCGGTCTTTCGGGTCGCCCGGATCGACGTTTGAGCCCGAACCGACCGACACGTACATCTTGTTCGCCTTCCCGTCGAAAGCAATCGAGCGCGTCCAGTGCGCCTTGTTGTAGCCCTTCAAGCTAACGACAGTCTCCGCCGCGCCGACTTCGAGCTTCGCCTCGTCGAACTTGAAGCGTTTGATCGCTTCGTCCTCGGATACGTACAGATAACCCTTGTACGCCGCCAACCCAAACGGGCGCGCGAGACCGGCGATGAGCGTCTTGCGCTCCTTGCCGCCGTTCGTCAAAGCGATAACGCTACCCTTGGCGACGCTATCGGAGACCAGGACGGCGCCACCGGCGAGCGGCAGCATGATCCGAGGTTTCGAGAAACCCTTCGCGAAAGTGGAGACGGTGAATCCCCGCGGGACAACGAGTTGCTTCCCGTCCGGTTGGGGCACGACTTTGGGAGGATTCGTCGCCGAAGGCGTATGGAAGGGCGGAGGAAGGACTGGCTTCTTATCGGCTGCGACTAAGGCCAGCGGCAGCAGAAGAACGAGGATGCGCATAGACTCTCAGAGACTATCACGCGCCCGCCCCAAGTCTAGATTGCTAGCGGCGCTCGAGCAACACGATACGGGACGGATACAGCGTCTGCACGCTCTGCCGCTCTTCGATCATGCGGAAGCCGCAGTTTTCAAAAAGCATTTGAGCGCGTTGCTCCATTTGCTGGCCCCAGAAGGCGGGGGCGGCCTTGGAGGCGAAGCGGTAGGCGGTATTGAAGTAAGCCTTGTTCTGGCCGATCAGGATGACCGCGAACTTGCCGCCGGGGCGGAGGACGCGCTGCACCTCGTGAAGCAGGCGAACGATGTCGTTTGACGCCAGGAGTTCCAAGAGGTAGCAGCAAAAGACGGTGTCGAAGCTGCCGTCGCGGAAAGGCATCTGGCGGGCGTCGACCGCTTTCAGGCCACAATTAACTTCGGGATGCTTAGCGCGAATGCGGCCTAGGGTCACGGCGGCCATCGCGGGGGACAGGTCGATGCCGACGTTGAGGCCGCTGGGATTCTTTCCGGCGATGCGGCTAAACATTTCCCCCGAGCCGGTAGCGATCTCAAGGACCCTAGTACCGTCCCGCAGCCCGCTCATGTCCATGGCGACGGCGTGCGCCTTGGAATGAAACAGATTGCTGCTAATCGGATAGACCCGCGAAAGCAAGTCGTAGACGCGGCGTGTCCGATTCGCGATCGTTTCCGGGATCCGCTCGGTACGCCAATTTTCGAGTAAGGCTTCCAGGTTATTCAAGGCTTTAGATAGTTTATGCCAGAAGCGTGGAACTTGTGCGCGGGAATTTCGATCTCAGTACGAGTTCCCTGGCCCATACGGCTATCGATCGACATGCGGTATGCCTGGTCATAAAGCACCTCTAATCTTTGTCTAACGTTGTTCACCCCAATTCCGCCCTCAGGAGAAACCTGAAAGAGGTCCTCCAGTTTCTCTTCCGGTATTCCTTCGCCATCGTCTTCGACGATCAGGAGCAAATTTCCCTTAGGCAACAACGACGCCTTTAGCCAAACGGTACCCCCCTGCACCTTAGAAGCGAGGCCGTGCTTGATCGAGTTTTCGATCAGGGGTTGCAGCAGCATGGAGGGGACGCTGAGGTCGAGGGCGCTGGGCTCGACTTCGCGCACGAAGCGGAGTTTGTCTCCGAAGCGGACGAGTTCGATGGCGAAGTAGTCGTCGATGAAGGCGAGTTCGTCAGCGAGGGCGTTGAAGTTGGCAGTGTTGCGCATGGCGCGGCGGAGGACGTTGGATAGCTTGTAGATCATGCCGCGGGCGCGATCCGGGTCGGTGCGCACGAGGGTGTTCACGCTATTGAGAGTGTTGAAGAGGAAGTGCGGGTTGATTTGACTGGTCAGGGCGGCGAGGCGCGCTTCGGCGAGGAGGCGCTGCTGATTCGCCAAGCGCCTTTCCATTCGCGTGGTGTTCCAGATCTTGATGGGCAGCAGGGTACACAAGACGGTGGTGCCGATGAGGGCACCGGCCCAGAGGAACCAGGGGTCTTCGTTCAGCGTGAGCGGTGAAAAGATCGCTTTCCTTGGGAAGAGGACTTGGCCGGCGATGCGAAGGCCTTCGGCGGCCACGACGCCAACGGTAATCAGGAGACGGTAACCCCAGCGGGCGCGCGCTTCGGGGTCGCGCCAGGCGCGCCAGCCCGTGAGGATGTCAAAGACCGGCGAGTAACGCCATACTTCGTCGGTGGACGGCGCGCAATCGCGGAGGAGTCCGCCGAGGACGCCGACGCCGGCGTAGAGCGGCATGGCGAGCAGCTCTTGAGCGAACATAGCGGGGAGGCTCATGAGGATGCCGCTCAAGAGACCGGTGACGTAACCGCCGAGCAGGCCGGCGAGGAAGGCTCCGGCGATGGTAAGGTCGGCGGCTTCGTAGCCTCCGGAGAAGACGCGAGCGGCGGCGCCGGCGCCGAAGACCGCGCCGAAGACGAGGGCCATTTCGAGTCGCTGGGTGAGGCTGCGGTCCTCATTGTTCAGCATCCGTTGAAAGACGGGGATGCGGGAGAGCAGACTCGCGGCGCTGGCCGCCACGGCCAGGTTGAACAGGAGCAGCACGAAGGCCGGTTCGACCATAATGGAATTATCGCCGTCTTTCCTTTTTCCTTGCCGATGTCACTAGAGTTATCTCACGCCGCCGAAGCGGATTTTCCCAGCGAGTTTGGTTCGTTCCGCATTCACGGTTTCGAATGGCAGGTGGATGGCGTGCGCGAAGAAGCGGTCGCGGTGGTGATGGGCGACCTGCAGGGTGAGCCCCCGTTGCTGCGGATTCACTCGCAGTGCTTGACGGGCGACGTTTTCCATAGCTTGCGTTGCGACTGCCGGGAGCAGTTGGAGATAGCGTTAGCCGCGATCGCGGCTGAAGGCCGGGGTTTGGTGATTTACGAGATGAAGGAAGGCCGCGGCATTGGGATTATCAACAAACTGCGCGCGTATCAATTGCAGGACGAGGGTAAGGATACGGTGGAGGCGAATGAGGCCTTGGGGTTAGGCGTCGACCTGCGCGATTACCGGCTGCCGGGCGCAATCTGCGGTTACTTCGGCGTGAATGGAGTGAAGTTGATGTCGAACAATCCCGACAAGATCGCGGCGCTGGAAGAAGCGGGCGTGCGAGTGGTGGAGCGAGTACCGGTGGTGGCGCCGCAGAGCGCTCACGCCCGGGATTATCTCGAAGTGAAGCGGGTGAAGTTGGGGCACTTGATCGCGCCGGCGGGCGCTCCTGGCGGGCGTTGAGCGCGCGCGGATTCGCGGGGGGCGTGGATTTCTGGAAGGGGGGACGGATGGACTCCTCAAAGTGGAAGAGTCCACGGCGTTCCCCCATTCGCTTTACCCCTCGAGGATTCGGCCTGCCATTGCGGTGATTGGGCTTTTTTGTGGGCGGGGTACGAGCCAGCCGTAGAAATTTCAAAGAGCTGCGGGGTTTGGCGGTTGCGGTGTGAGGGCTAGTAAGGGCTCCGGTTCACTCGAGTTGGGGGCCCGCGATGGAGGCGGCGTTACCTTCGTTACTTGAATTTTCGCCGTCGTGGGATGGGGCTGCGGGGCTGGGGTTCGTATCGGGCTCTGGGCCTGCTGGGGGCTCTGGGCCAGCTGGGGGCTCTGGGTCTGTTACGGGCTCGGGGTGGGTGGAATTTGGTGTAGCGGGGGCTTCTTCGGCTGGGGCTTGGAACATGTCGCCGCCGCCGCATTCCGGGTAGGGCGGGATGACGGCGTCGTGAGCGGTGGCGGCGTCTTGTTTTTTGAATTGATCGTACTGTTTGTAGTCGCGGTTGAGTTCGCGATTGAGTTGGGCGCGGAGGCGGTAAATGAGCGTGAGCGTGCCGTTGCGTTGGGCGAGGGCGTCGAAGGCGAAGAAGTTCAGAAGCTTCGTGCCTGGGGGCTTAGCATCCGAGGGGACCTTGTGGAATTGGACTTCGATTTCGGCGCTAAGGGCGGCGTCCTCGTAGGAGTAATTGCGCCAGAGGAGCCAGTGGTTCTTGACGATCTGTTCGAGGAGGCGGAACTGCCGGTCGTTGGCGGGCTGCATCTGGTCGATGAGACCGCGGCGGAGGGCATCGAACTTTTCCTGGCGCTCGGTGGGGAGGACAGTGAAGGTGCGGGCGTAATAGCCGTGTTTGTGAGCGTTTTGGGACGAGGCTTTGCGGCCGGATTCGGATTTCTTGCCGGCGGCGAGACGGCCGTTGCGTTGGCCGGCGGCGCGGCGGGCTTCGGATGGCGGCGATTTCGGCGCGGGATCGTTGGGAAGCTGATTCATGCGAGCTCATGATACGGGTGCGGCGCCAAAAAACGGGGTGGCGAAGGGGGCTCCGTTTGGTGGTAAGTGCCTTACTTTGATGGGGATGTGAAATATTTCGGTCCGCAGTGATCACAGGGCTCTCGCGCGCTTGGGAGGAGGGCGCCGCGACGCAACCACGATTCAGGTTCTGTGATATTGTGAGGTAATGCGCAATATCACAGTTTCTGTGGACGACGAAACATATAAACGCGGCCGTCTTGCGGCGGCTGAACGCGACACATCGTTGTCCGCTCTGGTAAGGGCGTATCTGACCCAACTCGCCGCACAGGAAACGGAGCCCGAGCGGCTAAAACGTCTAGAGCGCGAGGCGAGGGCGAAGATTCGAGACTTTAGCGCGTCGCAGCGACTCACTCGTGATGAAGTGCATGAGCGCCGGCGTTGATGGCGCATTTTCTCGACACTAATATACTCATCTATTCGATCAGTACCGATCCGAAGGAGGCCCGCAAGCGCGAGCGCGCGATTGAGCTTCTTGATGACGACGATGGCGCGGTCTCGGTACAGGTGCTGCAAGAGTTTTACGCGCAAGCTACCCGAGTTAGCCGAAGCGATGCTATTCCTCACGAGTTGGCTGTCGAATTGATCGAATCGTGGATGCGTTTCCGCGTTCTAGACAATACTGTTAGCTTGCTTCGCCCGGCGTTCGAAATTCGCAGAGCTTACCGCTACTCTTTTTGGGACAGCACGATAATTGCCGCGGCGATCAATCTCGACTGTGACCGGCTCTATACGGAGGACCTCAAGCATGGCCAGAGGATCGACGCCCTGACGGTGGTCGATCCGTTTCGGAGTTGAGGAGAGGTAGTCTCTTGGGTTTTTGGCAGGAAAACGCCGACCGCAGCTTCAGCCGTTTTGCGCGGATTTGGCAGCCGGCGGACGCCTGGGAATGGAAGTTATTGGCCGGGGCCGGCGGTGAAGAAGCAGAGCGAGTTCTTGGCCGCTTCGCTTGAGCGGGGCCAGGGTAGCGCGGAGACGGTTGAAAGCCGAGCGTACATTAGAGCCGGCCGCATTCGAGATCGCGAATGAGATTGAGCGAGATCGTGTGGCGGCCGCCTTCGAATGGAGTGTTGAGCCAAGCGTCGAGGATGTCTAGGGCTTCGAAGTCGCCGGTGATCTTGCCGCCGAGCACTAGGACGTTCGAGTCGTTGTGGGCGCGGGTCATTTTCGCCATATAGGTACTGGTGCAGAGCGAGGCGCGGATGCCGTGGTGGCGGTTCGCGGCGATGCTCATGCCAATGCCGGTGGAACAAATGAGGATGCCGCGTTCGCATTGGCCGTCGAGGATCGCCTTGCAAACTTGCGCGGCGAAGTTGGGGTAGCGGACGATTTCCGTGGAGTGAGCGCCGAAGTCCTGGAGGGGGATGTTGCGTTCGCTCAGCCACTCGACGAAGCGTTGCTTCAAAGCATAGCCTCCGTGGTCGCAGCCTAGGGCAATCATGAGTTCGCCTCCGATCGAGTGAGCCGGGAATCGGGCGCGATGGGCCCGAGGAAGAAATAGAGAAGGGCGAGGCCAAGCGGGTGGCAGAGGCCGGCGATGACGAAGGCGAGCGGATAGCCGCCGTAGCCCGAGACGAGTTCGCCTACGATGAGGCTGTAGAGAAAACCGCCGAGCGAGCCCGCGCAACCGATGATGCCGGCGACGGCGCCGACGCTCCGGGCGGGGAAGATGTCGGCAACCACGGTTTGGATCAGCGAGCTCCAGCATTGGTGGCCGAACATGGCAACACCGAAGAAGAGGATTGCGAGGTTGAGCGGCACCGAGGCGATGGCGAGCGAGACGGGCATCAGCAGAGCGCTAACGGCGAGGACGGCTTTGCGGGCGAGGTCGAGATTACCGGTGCGGTGGAGGAGCCAGCCGCTTGAGATGCCGCCGAGGAGACTGCCCGCGCCGGCGAAGGCGTAGGGGATCCACGCGTAGGCGCCAATGGATTTGGTGTCGAGGCCGCGGACGTCGTTCAAGTATTTCGGCAGCCAGAAGATGAAGAAGTACCACGCGGCGTCGGTGACGAATTTGGCGCAGAGCAGCACGACCGTTTGGCGATGGAGCAGCAGGGGCAGCCATGGCTCGGGCGCGGGGCGTCGTTGACTTGCGGGCGGGCTGGGATAGCCGAAATGCCAGAAGAGCAGCCAGACGAAGCCGGCCCCGCCGGAGAGGAAGAAGACCCAGCGCCAGCCTAGGGAGACGGCGAGGATGGCGATGAGCGGCGGGGCGATGACGGCGCCCAGGCTAGAGCCGGTATTGAAGAAGCCGAAGACGAAGGAGCGCTGCCCGGTGGAGAAGGATTCGGCGACGGCTTTGCCCGACGCCGGAAAGCCCGCGCCTTCGCCGAGGCCGAGGAGGAAGCGGCAGAGGCCGAGGGCTACAACGCTGTTGGCGAAGCCATGGGCGATGGTGGCGGCGCTCCACCAAGCCATGAAGATGGCGTAGCCAAGTTTCGTGCCGAGACGATCGAGGATGCGGCCGCCGAGCGCGTACATCAACGCGTAAGAGAGGAGGAAGGCCGCTTGCATGCGCGAGTAGTCCTGCGGCGAGATGGCGAAGGCGCGGCTGAGCTCGCCGATCAAGACGGGGAGAGTTTGGCGGTCGAGATAGTTCAGCGCCGTCGCGGCGGCGAGGAGCACGGCGATGCGCCAGGAGACGACGTCGCACACCGCAGTGTCGCGCATTGCGTGCTAGCGGGCCAAGCGGCGGAGCGCTTGTTCGAGGAGATCGAAGGTGGGTTTGGATTCCACGTGGTAGATGCGGATGATATCACCGTAGGTTTTCGACATGTCGTAGTTGAGACCCTGGTCGACGCGGGGGCTCTTGACGGTTTCCCAGCGGACGGTGTTGGGGTCGACGAAGGCGGCGATGTCGCCGAGGTCGAAGACGCCTTTGGAATCCGCTTGCCAGCGGGGATCGCGCAGGCGAATATCGTAGAGGAAACGGCCGAGTGGGCCGAGGGGCGCGAAGCGCGTCAAGGTTTCTTGCATGGTGGCGCGGAGGTAAGTGCCGGTATCAAAGAGGATGAAGCGGCAGGGGAGTTCGAAGAGGAAACGGACGGAGCGAATATCGTTGTAAGCGTTAAAATTCCAGGCGCGCAGGGGCCACTGGGTGCGGCCGTGCCAGAAGACGACGAGCTTATCGGCGATGGATGGATCCTTCAGAAGCGCGGCCGCGGCATCGGTGGCGGGACCAAGAACGACGAGCCAGAGTGGGTTGGCGGGTGTGGCCTTGCGGGCTTGTTCGACGATGAAGTCAACGCCTTCGCTGGAGGGGATACGGTCGGGATATTGGAAGGGGTCGGCGCCGCGGAGGATGGGGAACTTGCCGCTCACGCCGGCTTTGGCGAGGACCGTTTCGAGTTCGGCCTTGCTCTTGTCGATACCTGCCGCGCCGCCAGTGTCGCCGAAGTGGGCGGCGACGAAGCCGGCGATCTTGATTTTCTCGGGGAAGCCGAGGGCGAGCGCGATGGCGTATTGATCGTCGATCTCGTTGGCGACGTCGGCGTCGATGATCATGTTCACTTGACCCGAGGGCGGCGGCCAAGGGGCGAGAGGGCGTTCGGCGCCGATGGCGAAGGAAGCGGCGATTACAAGAATAAGTAGTTTCATGGTTTGAGGGTCCGATTAGAATCCGTAGCGCAGCGCGACTTGGACGACGCGGGCGCTGTCCGCTGAGAGAATGCGGCCGAAGTTCGCGTTGTTGAAGACGCTGACGGGAAGGCCGAGGTTGACGCGGTTGGGGAGGTTGAAGAACTCGCCGCGCAGGGTGAGGCGTTGGCGATCGGTGAGGTGGAAGTTTTTGAGGATCGAGGAATCCCAGGCGATCGAGCCGGGGCCATAGAAGAGATTGCGGCCGGCCGTGCCGAAGGTTCCGGTGGCGGGATTGGCAAAGGCCGCTGTATCGAAGTAGCGTTGGATACGATCGGCGCGCGGGCGCCCGCTGTCGAGGACGGGGCTCGAGACGAGGTTGGGGCGGTCCGGCGAGCGGCCATCGAGATTAACGTCGCGGCCGGCGGTGACGTTGGCGGGCAGGCCACTGCGGAGGGTGAGAATGCCATTCCACTGCCAACCGCCGAGGACGCCTCTGACAGCGGGATTCCACTTTTCGAGGCGAGGCAATTCCCAGACGTAGGAGAAGGCCATGAGGTGGCGAATGTCGCCGGAGGAAACGGCGCGGTCTAGGCGGCGATTGCGTGAATCGGCAAGCGAGACATCGGTGGGGTTCGTATTGTCGTCAGAGACTTCGTCAATGTTCTTGGCGAGAGTGTAATTGACGAGGACGGAGAAGCCTCGGGAGAAACGGCGGTCAAGGCTGACTTGCAGGGAGTTGTAATTCGCGTTCGAGCCGCTTTCGAACTTCGAGATCTGGCCGTAGGTGCCGGGGAGAATCGGACGGCGGGCGTTGACGTTGGCGGCGGTGGCCGTCGGGTCGTAGAAGGGTTGATTGGCGTCTAGCGTATTGACTAGTTTGCGCGAGGTGTTGCCGACGTAGGCGACATTGAGAGCGGAGCTCCAAGGCAACTGTTGTTGGATGGCGAAGCTGTATTGCTGCACGTAAGGCGTGGCCATGGCACCATCCATCCAGCTCAAGCTGATGGGGCGCGTAAAGAAGGGATTGGCGGGATCGACCTTGGAGGGGAAGGGCGTGCCGCCGGCGAAGCTGGCGTAGGGATTGACGAGCGTCGAAATGCCGAAGGTGGTGATGTCGGTTTGGAAGGGCTGGCCTTGCATATAAGTGGCGGCGTCGGCAAAGGGCGTGGTGTAGAAGAGCCCGTAGCCGGCGCGGATAGCGGTGCGGCCGGTGCCGAAGACGTCCCAAGCGAGGCCGGCGCGGGGCGCGAAGTTATTGCGATCGAGCGGGGCCATGGAGGGATGAATGCCTTCGTCGCCCTTGAAGACCATGCCGAGCGGGGCGCCGGGGATGACGCGAGAAGTAACGCCGGGGCGGAAGGTTTGGAGATCGTCGCGCAGGCTATAGAAGCGCGGGTAGAGTTCGTAGCGAACGCCGAGGTTGAGCGTGAGGCGGCGATGGATGCGCCAATCGTCTTGGATGAAAGACTGGACGTCCCACTTGCGGAAGACGCGCTTGGAGCCATTCGTCTGGCGGAGGCTGCTGGCGCGGCCGAGCATGAAGTCGGCGAGGGCGTTGCCAGTGAACTCGCCGCCGACGGTGAGGATGCCGGCGCCAGCGAGCGAGAGGGTGGCGTCGAAGCGGTCGTAGGAATAGTAGCCGCCGAACTTCAGGCTGTGCGCGCCGCGGGTCCACGAGAAGTTGTTCAGGGCTTGGAAGCTGTCATCGCGTTGGCCTTGGTTATCGTTTTCGAAGCCCATGCGCCAGCGGCCGGTGAGGCGGATGTCGGGCGGGAAGGCTTTGTGGAAATCGGCGGCGACGGGGATGCGGCTGCCGAAGTCGGCCCAGGAGCGGGTGTTGAGGGGACGGTCGTCGTAGCGGTTGCGGACGTAGTTGAAGCGGAATTCGTTGAGAGCGGTGGGAGAGACGATCCAGTTTTCGCTGAGGACGAAGTTGTATTGCCCATAGCTCTCGCGATAGCGGCCGTAGCCGGGGATTTGCGTGCCGCCGTTGAAGGGCTTGAGGCGGGCGTTGCGAAGGTGGAAGAAGGTGCCGGCGAGGCGGTGGTTCGCGTTCAGTAGGTAGTCGGTTTTGCTGACGTATTGGTGCTGGTCCGAGGAGGAACCTTGGAGAGACTCAAGGCGGCCGTCGGCGGTGTTGGGCAGGGGAACGACTTCGAGGACCTTAAGGGCGACGGGGTCGAGGCGGTTGGCGGGGATGACGCCGCCGGGGAAGGGTTGTTGGGTGAGGGGATCGCGGGCGGTGGCGAAGTTACCGGCGCGTTCGGCGGCGGTGGGCGTGCGGCCGGTGTTGACGAACTCCTGCGAACGGATGCGGAGGCTTTCCCAGCCGCCGAAGGTGAAGAGCTTGTTGCGGAGGATGGGGAGACCGAGGGCCGCGCCGTACTGATTTTGCCGGAGCGGGGCGACGACGGGGTTGAAGAAGTTGCGGGCGTTGAGACGATCATTGCGAAGGAAGTGATAGAGAGCGCCATGCCATTCATTGGTGCCCGAGCGGGTGACGACGCTGACGACGGCGCCGGCGCTGCGACCGTATTCAGCGTTGTAGTTGCTGGTGACGACTTTGACTTCTTCGACGGATTCGGGATTGGGGGCGGCGTTGCCGCCGTTGCGCCAATGGGAGTTATTCATCGCGCCGTCCATGAGGTAGGTGCTGTGGCGGGGGCGGGCGCCGTTGACGCGGAGCGTGTTGCCGCCGCGGGTCGAAACGGTTTCGGTTCCGACTTGGCTGACGCCAGGGATGAGCGCGGAGAGACTGTAGACGTTGCGGCCGTTGAGAGGGAGTTCGCGGACGCGGCGGGAATCGACGAGACCGCCCATTTGGACTTGGCGCGTGTCGACTAAGGGTGCGTCGCCGGTGACGTCGATGCGGTCGGCGACGTCGCCGAGGGAGAGGACGATGTCGACGCGGGCGTTGCGATTGACGTCGAGAACGATGCCTTCGCGGCGGAAGGATTTGAAGCCTTGGGCTTGGGCGTCGACGCGCCAGGCGCCGATGGGGAGGGCAGTGAAGAGGTAATAGCCGGAGGCGTCGCTTTCGAGGGTGCGGGTTTCACCGGTGGCAAGTTGGGTGGCGGTGAGGCGGGCGCCGGCGATGGATGCGCCGGAGGGGTCGCTGACGTTGCCGAGGATGTTGGCGGTGGAGGATTGGGCGAAGGCGCGGACCGCTAAGGCCGCGATGAGGATGAAGCGGGAAAGGTTCGGCATAGAAGACTCCCAGAGTGGAAACGAAGTCGGCAAATGAAGCGCTTCATTTCCTGGCGTGAATCTTTTCAAAGATTGCGTGAGATGTCAAGCGGATTATTCGACTGTGCAGATGAAGCGCTTCATTCGCTTGCGACTACGAGCGCCGTGGTGGGCCGGTGGATTCGCGGACGAGGAGTTCGGGTTCGAGGATTTCGATGTGGGGGCGGCTGGATTTGCGTTGGCCGGTGATGCGCTCGACGAGAATCTCCGTGGCGCGGCGGCCCATTTCGTAGACGGGTTGGGAAATGACGGTGAGGCTGGGGCGGAAGACATCGGCGCCGGGGTAATCGTCGAAGACCGCGAGGGACATGTGTTCGGGACAGGAGAGGCCGAGTTCTTGGATGGCTTTGAGCGCGCCGAGGCCCATCATGCCGTTGGCGGCGAAGATGGCGGTGGGCGGGGATTGAGAAAGGATGAGGTCCTTGGCGAGGCGATGGCCGGATTCGACGCGGAAGTCGCCCTGGCGTTCGAGTGAGGGGCCGGCTTTGAGGCCGCATTCGCGAAGAGCTTGGCGGAAGCCGGCGCTGCGTTGTTCGGCGTTGAGGAGACCGTCGGGGCCGAGGATGGCGGCGATGCGACGATGGCCCATCACGTTGAGGTGGCGGACGCAGACTTGGGCGCCCTTGGCGTTGTCGACGAGGACGGCGTCGCACTTGAGATTACCGGGGAGGCGGTCGACGCAAAGGAGGGTGAGACCGGCGTCTTGCGCGTCGGTGAGGTGGCGAATTTCGCCCGCGGCGTTGGGGGCGGAAACGAGGAGGACGCCGTCGGCGCGGCGCGTGCGGAGGACGGTGAGGCACTGGCGTTCGCGTTCGATGGAGTTGTCGGTGTTGAAGACGCTGAGAATGTAGCCGAGTTCGAGGGCGCGGCTTTCGGCGCCTTTGATGAGGAGAGGGAAGAAGGGGTTGGTGATGTCGGTGACGACCATGCCGAGGGTGAAGGTGTTGCGGGAGGCGAGGCTGCGGGCGACGTGGCTGGGGTGGTAATCGAGGGCTTGGATGGCGTCCTGGACGCGTTGGCGGAGGTCGGCGGTGACGGTGGGGGAGCCGGCGAGGACGTTGGAGACGGTGCCGATGGAGACGCCGGCGCGGAGGGCGACGTCTTTGATGGTGGCCATTGGTTCCATGGTATGCGCGGGCGGCGAGGGATTGAGCGCCAAAGCGAGCGGCCTAACTCGCGATCGCGACCTCGCCCTTGCCGTATCCGAACGTAAATCTTGGCGTCAGGTTGGCGGGAACTTCGAAGTCAACGCTATCGGGGCGTGGCGAAACGAACACGACAAAAGAAGCTCAGGCTTGCCGCTGGATGAAGAAGATATTGACTGCATCTCGAAACGAAAGGGGGCATCGCGAATGTACATTAGCCGCCTACGTTCGGGCGGCGTGTTCATGCGAAACGGCGCGAAACTTCGAGATTCATCTTTGCCTCGTCAATTGCCGTGGGTTGTTCCTCGACATGGCGCTAGTCCAGAAAGTTGGGTTGGCGGAAGCCTACGTATGCGGCATCGCTAAAGAGTCTTCTGGATCCTGCGCCGAGGACTCATACGGCCTGTAGATTTCCGGGAGCGCGGCTTAATCGGAGGCTGCCAGCCTCTGATTCGCGATGGCGGCCGCCGAGGGTATCCATGGCCTGCGATTCGAATGTCATGATCTTACCGGAGTCTTACGATGGAGCGCACACGCCTTTCCAGCAAGGGGGAGATAATTCTGCCCAAAAGAATGCGCGACTCTCAGTCGTGGCGACCGGGAATGGAATGCGCGGTGGAGCTGTCGAAAGACGGGCTATTGCTTCGACCCGTCATGGCGTTTCCCAGGACTGGGATCAACGATGAGGCAGGATGGCCCGGAACGAAACGTAAGCCTGCCAGTTCCGGCTAGATGCGTAAAGCGACAGGGGCCGAAATACGCAGGCGCCATGATCGCGGCCGATACAAACGTCGTCGTTCGTTTATTGACGCGGGATGATCCGGCGCAACATGCCAAGGCGCGGCTTCTGTTCGAGCGCGAACAGGTCTGGCTCGCCAAGACGGTAGTCCTGGAAACCGCTCGGGTGTTGCGTAGTTTGTACGCTTTCGAAGAGCGTGAAATTCTCGCGGCGTTGACCAGTCTTTTTGGGTTGCCAAGCGTGGCCGAGGAAGGGAGTCTCGAGGTTGCCGCGGCGATAGCGTTGGCCGAACAAGGGTTGGACTTCGCGGACGCAATGCACCTGACTTCCCGGCCGGGAGGAGCGGCTTTTGTGTCGTTTGACAGATCGTTTGCGAGTCGCGCATCCAGGGCCGGTGTGGCGGGCGTTCGTGGACTCGGTCACTCGCCGCAGTGACTGGGGCGGCCGGAGCCAGTCTAGAAAACCGCAACTCTAAACCGTTATGATGCGAGATCGACCGGCCGTGGACATTGGAGCGAGACTATTTTCCGAGTCCGGCAGAGTTGGATGCAGGCAACGGAATTCCGCCGCAGCGGTTCTTGCCGGGTCTGGGTTGCATCGAAGCGGTCATCGTCCAGTATCCGACCGGCCATTCGCGCGATGTGGCATGCCTGACGAAGCCGATTGAGGCGCGAAACGGTGTAAGCGTTCCGCGAGGCGACGTCCAGTTCAATACTTCAGTTTTAGACCAATCTGAGCGATCCGCGGATCGCGGGCCACGTTCCAGGTGGCGAAGGCTGGGCTGTCGATGCTGTTGATGAAACGATCGAATTGCGTATGGTTCCAAGCGTTGAAAAATTCGCCCCGGAGTTCCAGGTTGAGTCTTTCGCGCAGCCGGAAGGTTTTGTTCAACCCGAGATCCCAGTTGTGAAGTCCGGCGTTGCGGATGATATTGCGGCCGCTGTTGCCAAAATTGCCGGGCGCGGCTAGCGCGAACGCGGCGCGGTCGAAGACCACGCGGCCGGGACCGCCGCGGACGAAGCCATCGGGATACGGATTCCCCACGACGTTTGGCCTCTGGTTCAGGTTGCCGACGTTGGCGCGATCCGTGCCGGTTACTACCGACGAGGGGTTACCGGCTTGGAACTGCGCAATCACCGAAAGTTGCCAGCCGCCAAGAACGGCGCCGGTCCAACCGCGACGTTGGCGGAAGATGGGCAAGTCCCAAATGGAACTCACAGCGAGGCGGTGGGGCACGTCGTAGTACGAAGCGCCCTTCTCTCCCGCGAGGTTATAAAGGTTCTGCGCCCGTTGCGGTTCGGTGCCTAAATTGCCGGCGGAAGAAGCGTTGTCGATCATTTTGGCCCACGTGTAAGAGGCGAGGAAGGAGAGGCCCCCGGAGAAACGGCGCTCAAGCCGGGCTATCCATGCATGATAAGTGGAGAATCCATCCTTTGAAACGAGCCCTTCGGTCGCGACGGCGCCGGATGGGGAGAACGCCGGATAGGGCAAGCGGGAAGCGATCGAGGTGGGACGCGTAGGGTCGGCGTCGGGCCGCGCCTGGTTGATGGGCAGCCGCCACTCCAGTTTGGTGGCTTTTGAGCCGATGTAGCCCGTTTCCAAGACAAGATTGGCCGCCAGCTTCCGTTGCACGTTGAAGCTCCACTGCTGGACATAGCCCGCCGGGAAGTTCTCCGCGAGCGAAGCGATCGCGGTGGAACCCGGCGTGACGCCGGTGGGGAAGAGGTTGGACCAAAGTGTTTGCGCTTGCGCGCCGTTGGTGATGTTGAACTGAAGCAAATGCGGAAATTGATAGCGTCCGAAGAGCGCGGCGTTGTTGGCGTTCTCTGCGTCGTAGAAGATGCCATAGCTGCCGCGAATGGAAAGGTTTTGGGCGCCGGGGCTCCAGGCGAAGCCGAAGCGCGGCGCCAAGTTGTTGCGGTCAGGCCGGACAAGGCTGCGGCTGCGCGGCGGATCGCCGGGGCGGAATCCAACGCCGGGGACGAAGTAATCGGAGCGATCGGCGTAGAGTAGGCGGCCGCCCGGAAACTGAGGATCGAAGATCGAACGCTCGTCGTTGGAGTGGACCCACGGAGAAGCGTACTCATAGCGGAGGCCCAGGTTTAGCGTCAGGCCGCGCGCAACACGCCAATCGTCCTGAAAGAAGCCCTGCCAGATGGCGGCGTGGTTCATGCCGCTAGGCACGGGCAGAGCGGTGGCGGAGGCGTTGCGGAAGGCGCCGGTCAGAAAATCTCCGAGGGCGTTCTGCGTGTAGGCGCCCGTAAACGTGAAGCTCGCGGCGGTGGGACCGATGTTGGCGATATCGAGACCTAGGAAACGGAAGTCGAAGCCGGTCTTGATCGTATGCGCGCCTTTGATCCAACTTAAGGTGTCGGCGACGGTAAGCGAGTCCGTGGCTTGCGTAATGCGGGCCGGGCCGCCCATGGAGGTAAAGCCCGTGATGTTGACGACGGGGATGGCGTTGAAATCCGCGCCTTGCGAGCCGAGGTAATTTCGCAGCCCAAGGCGTTCGGCGACATTCTCGGAGGGGGGCGTGTCCGCGCCTTGAGCGGACCGGTGCCGTCCATAGCCTAGGCGAAGTTCATTCAAAAGAGAGGGAGAGAAGATCTGGTTGTCCGAGACCACCAGATGATGCTGGCGCGAGGCGGCGCCCAAGCGATAGGTGGTGAGAATCGCCGGATTGGCGCTGTCGTTATCGTTGCGGGAGTAGCGCACGAACATCTGGTTCGACGAGCCGAAGGAGTGGTCGCCCTTTACGGTGAATTGATCGAATCCATTCGTGCCGCCCACGGTGGAAAAGAAATTGAGGCCAGTGCCGTAGAAGCCTCTGGGCAGGGTGGTGACGGGCATGTATTGACGGAAGGCAGCGGAAGTGGAATTGATGCGCGAGGCGGGGATAATGTTACCGGGGAAGGGTTGCCGGGTCACCGGGTCCAGCACTGGCGCGGTAAAGGTGGATAGATCACCCTGCAGTTCCCTTTGCTGGGGAATCGTGGAGTAGGTGGAGGCGGGAGAAGTTTGCCGCGAGCCTTCGTAGTTGAAAAGCCAGAAGGTGCGGTTGCGGCCGGAGTAGAGTTTGGGCAAGAGTACGGGCCCGCCGATGGTGCCGCCAAATTGGTTGCGGCGTAGCGGCGGTTTGCGTTCCCGGTCGAAGAAGTTGCGCGCCTGCAATTTTTCGTTGCGCAAGAATTCGAACAAAGTGAAATTCAGATCGTTGGTTCCAGATTTCGTCACAACGCTGATTTGAGATGCGCCGTAGCCGAACTCGGCGGAGAAGGTATTGCGCATAACTTTGAATTCCTGGATCAGATCAACCGAAGGATTGAAGAAGGTGCCGTTGGCGTTGATATTGCTGTTCGACGCGCCGTCCAAAAGGAAGCTGGCGTTGGTGCCTCGGGTGCCGGCCACGGAGTAGAAGCTGGAGCCGGGCAGGGGACCGGTCACTCCCGGCGACAGACTCGCCAATTGCTGGAAGTTTCGCCCGTTGAGCGGCAACTGCACCACGCTTTCGTTGTTGATGACGGTGCCTTGCGCGGAGGTATCCGTTTCGATCGCGGCCGCGCGGCCCGCGACGGTGACCGTTTCCTGGACGGCCCCCGTTTCCAGCGTCAGGTCGACGCGCGCCGTCTGTCCCACGCTGAGATCGACAGACTGCACAACGCCCTTTTTGAAGCCCTGAGAGGCGACGCTGATTTCGTAGCGGCCGACGGGCAGGGAAGGGAAGAGATAAGAGCCGTCGGCGGCGGTCTCACCGGACCGGACGATGCCCGTCGCCAGATTGCGGGCGGTGACGCCCGCCTTGACGATCACCGCGCCGCTGGAATCGGTAATCGTGCCAAGTAAAGTCCCGAAGGGAAGCTGAGAGAGAGCCGCGCCGGCAAAGAGGCAGACAAGCAACGCGGCTTGAGCGAGAGAAACTAAGAGCTGATTCATATGCGGGCGGCGGCGCCGAAGGTGGATGCCCAGCGGGATTGCCATCCGGATTTCGATCCAGATTGCGATCCAGATTCCAAGGGGGCTTCGGGCCGCGCTACTCCTTTCGTTTCGTTTCGATTCGTTTCGATCCTGACTTCAACCAAGAGCCCTACCGCCTAGGCACTAGCCAAGGACAGCGGGCGATTCACCAAGTTCGCGAAACGCCCGTGCAGCAAGGCGTCCCGCACAATCAACGCCGACGAGCGGCGCATCTCCCGCATGGCTTCTTGCGAATAGAAGGCGCTATGCGGCGTCACAATGCAATTCGTAAACTCGCCGGCGAGTTCGGCGCCGGCGGGCTCATGCTCGAGAACGTCGAGGCCGGCGCCGGCGATCCACTTTTCCGCCAAGGCGCGGCGCAGCGCGTCGAAGCGGATCAGCGCACCGCGCGCGGTGTTCACGATGTAAGCCGTGGGCTTCATCGTCTGGAGTTCCCGTTCGCCGATCAAGTGATGCGTTTCCGGCGTGAGCGGGGCGTGCAAGGAAAGCACATCGGCCGATTCCAAGAGCTCTTGCAGCGTCGCTTTGCGCGTGACGCCGATGGCTTTTTCCAGCCCTGCCGGGGCATAGGGATCGAAGAAGCAAACTTGAAAGCCGAAGGCCTTGGCGCGCAAGGCGGCCGCCGTGCCGATGCGTCCGCACCCGACGATGCCGAAGACCAGTGACCGGCTGCGGCGGCAGGCCGCGCCGCTTTCGTAGCGCCAGTTGCCGCGCTCGATATCCTTCATGAGCAACGGGAGTTGGCGGTTCAGCGCGAGGGTAAGGGCCAGGGCGTGGTCGGCGACTTCTTCGGTGCCGTAGTCCGGCACGTTACAGACCGCGATGCCTCGCGCGGCGGCGGCGTGGATGTCCACGGTATCGAAACCCACTCCATTACGCACGACGACTTTGGTGCGCGTCATGCACGCGAAGTCGGCGGCGGTCAGATCCACTTGATGCCAAAGAATCAACCCGTCGGCATCGTTGGGGATCGCGCCATTCTTGACGCGTTGAAAGACGACTTGGGCGCAGCCTTCCAAGGCCTCGGCCTCTATACCGGCGCCATCGGCGTGGGGGGCTAAGTCGGAGTCCAAAACGTATACTGTGCGCTTCATCGATACCTCAAAACGATCCGGCGTAGCTACTTTGCCGGCCGAGACCTTCACTGCCCATACCTAAATAACCGCCGTCAATCGCCAAGTCGGCCGCCGTGATGAAGGACGCATCCTCGCTCAAGAGGAAGAGCACCGGCCCCGCGCATTCGACGGGTTCGCCGCAGCGTTCGAGCATGTGATAGGCGCCCCAGACGGGTTCCCACCGGGCACGGCCGCCTTGCGCCGCCTTGTCCACTTCGCGCGTCCAAATCCAAGCGGGGCTGACGCTGTTGACGCGAATCTTGGACGGCGCGAGATCCAACGCCATGCATTTGGTGAGGGTATGAACGGCGCCCTTGGCCGCGTTGTAGGTCCAACGATCCGGTTGCGCGATGAAGGCCGAGATACTCGACATGTTCACGATCGCGCCGCCACCCCGCGCACGCATGGAGGGGGCGACGAGTTGGCCCATGCATGCGTAGGCCAGCGGGCCCGCCGCCATGACTCTCTCCCAATCGCCGCGACCGGCCTTCAGCCCCTTCGCCGTGAAGGAGAAAGCGTTGTTCACGAGAAAGTCGACCTGGCCCCAGCGCCGCAGAGTTTCCGACACGACATCCTGGCAGAAGACCTCGCTAGCCATGTCTCCCCGCAGAAACAGAACATCATGTCCGCCTTCGAGCAGGGAGGCTTGCGTCAGATCGCCCTGTTCGCTGATTCCGGTGAAGGCCACCGAGGCGCCTTCGCGGCAGAGTTCTTCCACGCAGGCCCGCCCAATTCCCGACGAACCGCCGGTCACGATGGCGACTTTGTTCGCGAAGCGTCCGAGGATGGGAGTTCTCATCGCAACGTCACAACGGTCAAGGTCACGCCACTGGGCAGGTCAAGCAAGGGCGGCCCGCCCGCCAAGCGCAAAGAAGATAGGGGTTTGCCGACGCCATTCACGGTAACGCTCTGGATACGTCCGGCTTCCATGGGAAGCACTAGCTCGCCCGCGCTCCCGCTGGGCAGACGGGTCTCAATACGAAACTCTTTCGGGGCGCTTTTCCAATCGACGCCGACCGGTCCGCGCACGGACGGGAAAGTGCCTTTCGCCCAGGCGAGCCCTCCCAGCTTCGGTTCGAGGCGAACGGTTTCGAAGCCGGGCTTGGCGGGCTTGATCCCCAATATCTCCGTGGAGAGCACATAGGATGGACACACGACGGCGCCCTGCGCCAGACTACGATCCATACCTATGTAGTAGTCCTCCGGCCGGAAATTGTCCGGGTAGGAAACTTGCGACGCGCCTACATTCACGCTGCCGGAGGGCGTGCTGTCGGCATTGATCTGAACTAGGCGGCCGTTGTAGCTCCAGTCCTCCCAAAGGGTGTCGGACTTCTCGCGGTACATGCGGCCGAAACGGCGCCGCATGATTTGCAGAAGATCTTCGGTCTTTCCCGCTTGCGCCAATGCGGCCGCGAGGTAGTAGAAAGCGTTCGGGGAGATACGCGCCATTCTTTCCCGGCCAGCCAAGAGTCCGTTGAGGATACTGTCCCTCCGAGGGCCGTCGGCCAGCCCGAACAACAACGCCAGATAGTTCGAGTGTTCGCTAACGCGACCGGTGGCCTTGCCATCGATCAAGCTATCCAGGTAGAGCCCGCGTGGGCCGTCCCAGAAAGACCGCATTAGCTCTTGCCGGAGGGCCGCGGCTTCCTTTTCGAAAGCCGCGGCGTCCGCGGCGTAGCCGAGCACGCGAGCCAAGTACGCGCCATCCATCAGGCACTTCCAATAGACGGCGTTGGTCGCGAAGCTGGCGCCGCGTATGTCGGGGTTGCTCCAATCGAACCAATTCCAATACGGCAGCTTGTCCAGCAGACCCTTGGGGCTAGCGTGGCGGCGGCACCAATCGAGAAAGCGGCTGAGGACCGGATAGTTCGTTCGCCGCAGCATGTCTAGATCTCCGGTCAACTCATAGTGCTCGCGCAGACGCAAGCTATAGAGCAGACCTTCCTGCGGCAAAAGCGAAGGAAAGGCCTGGGGCCAAACGCCTTGAATGAAGCCGTCGCGCAACTGCCCGCGTTGCGCGTCGCGGAAGTACTTGTTCACCAGGGGGACGTTGCCCATGGCCGCGTAAGTCCCCAGGAGCACGGCGCTGACGTCACCATACCACTGGCTTTTTTCGCGGTAGGAGTTGTCCATGAAGCCGTCGTCCATCGAGAGCTCCGTGGTTCGCGTCGCCGCTTTCCAGATCCAGTTCAGAAAGGGGTCGGAGGATTCGAAGTTGCCCTCCACCGGTGCGGGATAACTATATTCCTGGGCGCTCACCGAATCGATCCGCAGGGGCCGGTAGAGGTTGCGGAAGGTGAGCTGCAAATAGCGGAAATTCTTGTACTCGAAGCTCTCCCATTCGTTCTTGCCGTTCTTCAGAATCAGGCGGTCGGCGTTGCGGCTGAGACGGAGGACCGGCGGCACTTGATTCGCCGCCAAGCGTTGGCTCCAGGCGAAATCCACCACCTGTCCGGCATGGCCTTCCAGGTTGAGCCTGATGAAGCCATTAATTTGGCGTCCGAAATCGACGATGATGGCGGCGTCGCGAGTGCCGTCGTAGTCCTCCACCATTAAGTAATCGATACGGCCGTTCTCCACCACCGCGTGCTTGCCGTCCCGCCGCAAAAGGTTCTGAGCTTCGCTCACCTTGACGTGAACAGGTTCCTCCAGAATCTCGCGGGCCATCCGTTCGGCGATGAGCGTTTCGCCGCTGGCGACGGGCGTTAGATTGAGGACTTCGCCGATGCGGTGCACGCGTTCGGGAAAGATCTCCTTCTCGACGAGCATGGGGATCTCGCGCTTGGCCAGCGTCCAGGCGATTTGCCGCGGTTCAATGGGGCGGGCGTCCGGCCAACGGCTATCGTCGAAGTCCGCGCCCTCCCAACCCGCCGGCAGGAGATTGGCATTGTGAATCTCCGGGAAGCCGACCTTCATGCTGATGGGGCCGGTATCAAAACTCCAGGCGCGCGCCGGCGATACCTTCCAGGTTCCATCGCTGGCGATCGAACGCTTTCCCGACGGCCCGTCCAAGTTCAGTTGGCAGATCAAGCCGGCTCTTTCGTTCAGCATGAAGCCGATACGGCCGTCGCCGTAGTGATGAACGAGAACCGCGATGGCGTTGCGGCCGGGACGCAGCTTACTCCTTACGTCGAACTCGTCGTACTGCTGCCAGCGCGAGTCGCTGCGCGCCGGCCCGCGGCTGATGAATTCTCCGTTGACGTAGAGCTTGTACTTGCTGTCGGCGGAGATGAGCAGCTTCGCCGCGCTGGGCGCGGCGTCGAGGTCGAAGCTTTTGCGCGCGTGGAGATAGTAGTTCTGGGGGCTGGGTGGGCCGGCGTCCCAAATCCAGCGGGCTTCCCACATCTCCGGCGCCTGGGCGAGGAGTGGCGCGCAGGCCAAGGCGAAGGCCAGCGGGAGGTGGATAGGCTTCTTATTCATCAGCTTCATTGGCTTTGCGGACTTCATGGGCTTCATGCGCGCAATCCTTCTTCATTGGTTAAGCGGTTGGGCGTGTGCGATCCGCCAAGCGGCTCTCTTCCAGAAGGCGAAGGAGTTCGTAAACCAGATCGGGGTGCTGGTTATAGAGGTTGTTCCGCTCTCCGGGATCCGAGTCGAGGTTGTAGAGTTCGCCGACGGGCGTCCCCGCGGCGCGAACGCGGTCCGCGAGCTTCGCGGTGTCCTGGGAACTGGCGTAGACGGCGCGGTTGCCGGGCGTATTGGCAAGGGGAATTAGCTTCCAGGGCCCGCGCCGTATCGCCAGAAATCCGTTGCCCGAATGATGAATGAGAAAGGGTCTCAATTCTTTTTGCGAGGGCGTCAGGAGCGCCGCGCTTTGATCGAAACTATCTTCCGCCGCCTGGTTCGGCAGCTTGTATCCGGTGAGCGCGGCGGAGGTGCCCATCATGTCGACGAGATCCAGGCCCTGCGCACTGAGCGCCCCGGCCGGGATGCGGTTCTTCCAACGAGCGAGAAAGGGAACGCGATGGCCGCCTTCCCAGATGTCGCCCTTCGCGCCGCGCCAATCGCCGCAACTCTTATGCCCATAGGTATTGCCCTCTTCATCGAAGGGCGCGCCGCCGTTATCGCTAGTGACGATCACGAGAGTGTTGTCCGCCATATTGAGCCGATCCAGGGAGTCCAGAATCCGGCCCACAGACCAATCGAACTCCGCGACGTGATCCTCGCGCGGCCCGCCCCGGCTCTTGCCCTTCACGAAAGGCGCGGGCGTGTTGGGCGCATGGGGCGCGATCGCCGAAAAGTACAAAAAGAAGGGCTGACCCGATCTTTCCCGATTTTGCCGCTCCAAGTATTCCTCGGCCTTCCGCGTAATGGCCGGGCCCGCTTCCTCCAGCTTCCAGCCTTCGGTCATGCGGATCATCTTGTTCTTCTGGTAGACCCGGAGCAACTGCCGCTCCGGCATCAGCTTGCCGACGAGTTGTCCGTTGTCGAGAAAGAAATGAGGGCTCTCGGAGTTCACGCTGGGCAGGATGTAGGAGTAGTCGAAACCAACTTGCTTCGGCCCCGGTTCCCAATCGGTCTGGGAGTCCCACTCGGGGCCCGCCTTTCCCAAACCGATATGCCACTTACCGATACAGGCGGTTTGGTATCCCTTGGCGCGCAGGACTTGGGGCCAAGTCAGGCGCTCTTTTTCGATGAGCAGCGGGCCGGCGTTTAGTACGCCGCGCTTAAGAGGCGAACGCCAACAGTATCGCCCCGTCATCAATCCGTAGCGGGTGGGTGTGCATAACGCGGAAGGGCTGTGAGCGTTGGTGAAACGCACGCCTTCGCGCGCCATCCGGTCCATGTTTGGTGTGGGGATTTTCGATTCCGGGTTGTAACAAGCGGGGTCGCCGTAGCCCATGTCGTCCGCGAGGATGAAGACGATGTTGGGAAGGGAACCGGCGGCGCCAATGGCATTGACGGAGGCCAGGGCGCCGAGGGATTGGGCAAGGAACTGACGGCGGGGTAGTTGCGACATGGGAGACAGTAGGGCTTGGCCTGCCAACATGTTACATGTGAAGTTGACGCATGTCAATGCATTCGTTACAATACCGGTTAGGTGCCCTTAGCTCAATCCAAGTCGCTGAAACGTAAGAGTTTAGCGGACGAAGTCTATGAAGAGCTGCGACAGCAGATCATAGTTGGCGCGCTGCGAGGGGGGGAGCGGCTGGATATTTTCGAGGTTGCCGAACGGCTTGGAGTAAGCCGTACCCCGGTTAAGGAAGCGTTCAACCGGCTGCGCTTGGACGGTCTGCTAACGATTCACCCAAACCGGGGCACATTCGTGACGGCAATTACGGCGGAAACGATTGGCCACGTCTTTGAGGCGCGTTTGATGATCGAAATCTGGGCGCTCAAGGGACTTTTTGCCTCGCGCTCCGATCTGGATCTTCCCCGGTTTCAAGCGTTACTTTTGCGCTGCGAACAGGTTCTGCAAGCCAGCGGCGACTTCGATTGGGAGCAGTTTGTCGCCTTGGATCGAGATCTGCACTTCTGGATCGTGAACGCCGCGGGAAACCCGGTTTTGTCGCGGCTCTACGAGTCCGTTTTCCCTCAAGTTCAGTTCGTCCGGGTTTATTCGGCGCGTACTCGCGAGCGTGCTTGGACTTCGCACCAACAGCATCTGGAGATACTCGCGGCGATTCGCGGGGATTCCGCGCCGCTGGCGGAGGAACTACTGCGGAGCCATATTTTGAGCAGTCAAGAACATGTGATGCGGCTTTTGGGGAGCGCGATGGGTTCGCTGGGGAACTAGCGGTTGCGGGATGAATAGGCCGACAGGGTGGTGTATGCGGTTCGGGTTGGCCCGGCTTGCAAATGCAGGGAATCGCTGAACGCCGGCGGATCGCCGAACCGACCATAGTTGCGCCGCCGCCGCGCCTTCGACCGCCGGGTAGACTAGGGGTCTGCCGGCTCCTTCGAGCTCCGAGCGATGCCGCCAAGTTCGCCAGAGCCACGCTCTCGAAAGCGTCTCGGGTTCGTTCCGAACTCGGCGCGGAAGGCGCGGTTGAAGTTGGAGACGTCGCCGAAGCCGGAATCGAGGGCGATGTCCAGGACTCGGTCCCGGGAGAGCTTTAGCTTCAGCGCGGCGCGCCTGAGGCGGGCGCGGAGAACGTATTGGTGTGGCGTTGCGCCGGTGACGGCTTCGAAGCTTCGTAAGAAGTGATAGGGGCTTAGGCGCGCGGCGGCGGCGAGTTGGGTCAGGTCTTGTGGCGCACTGGGGTCGTGGTCGATCATGCGGACTACGCGGGTGACTCTGGCTAGAGTGGCGGCGCCGGCATGGATTCGCGGTCCGGCGGCGGTCCGGGCGATTTCAGTGGCTTCACCGGCGACAAAGACGCTCAGTTCTTCGGCGGAAGATTCCCTGTGGCCGAGCAAGTAGGCCGCCGCTCGAACGACGGCCGTCGCGGCGGTGCGGAGGGCCGGGATCCGCGGCAAGTTGAAGCGGCCGCGTGTGCCGCGCGGTTCTATCGCCCGTTCGAGAAATTCGGGCGTGTAGGAAAAGGCGACGCAGCGGTCGCCGGCGCCGTGCTCGTGGCCGCAGCAGAAACACTCGCCCGGGTTGCCGAGAAGGATGGAGCCTGGCGTCATCAATGCGGCGCCCGTGGCAGTGCGGTATTGGAAAGAGCCGCTGACAACAACGCCTATCGCCGCTCTCGAGTGTTGTTCCTCGAAGGGACGGTCTTGCGGCCCGGCGTGGCAGATAACGTCCGAAACGCTCCAGCCTTCGCCGCTCGCGAGCGGGGAAGAGACGGGCGGCGTGAAGCCCGAGGCTGGGCATTTCGAAGTCATCGCAATTTTCGCCAAGAAGCTTTTTCGCATCCAGGCTATTGGTTAGTTTACGAGGAACGATGGCAACGAAAACCAAGAACCAAGCCCCGGCGAATCCTATCGCCGCGCGATGGAAAGCACTTTGCACAAAGATCGAGGAACTCGCGGTGGAGCTTCCGGCCAGCAAGCTGGATTGGAAACCCGCCGCGGAGATCCGTAGTTACGGGGCGATCCTGCGGCATATGGCATTCTGGAACGCGTTCGTGGCCGCCCGCTTGTCGGGCGAAACGGCGGACGACCAAGCGAACGAGGTTTCCGCGCGCGAGCACGGCACGAAGAAGAAATGCATCCAGGCCTTCGCCGCGTCGGCGGACGACGTGGAAGCCGCGCTGCGGAAGGCAGCGCCGGGCAAGGCCGCGGAGCTCGTGTTGCCTTTCCTGGAACACAACGCCGAGCACTACGGGCAACTCTCGATACACGCCCGGCTGCTGGGAATCGTGCCGCCGGCGTCGAGAGGTTAAAGAAGCGAACGTGAATAACGAAATTCTTTCCCGCGAACATCGCGAATTCTATGAACGGTTTCAATCTTTTTGGGCCGCGCCGGCGGGGGCGCGGGTGGCGGAGCTTATCGCGCCGCACGCATTGATCCATTTCACCGGCGCAGGAACGATGAGGGGAAGCGCTTATGTGGACTGGATGACGAATCAGCTTGCGTTGCTGCCGGATCTTGTCGTGACTCCTATGGATTACGCGGGTGCGGGGGATTTGATCTATATCTTCTGGAACGCAGCGGCGACGATGGATGGCGTCTATCGCAAGTGGTATGGCGTGGACCGATTCCGGATTGAGAACGGTATGGCCGTTGAAGAGCATGTGATCTTCGATTCGGCGATGTTGCAGGGTCCCGCTTAAGTTCGTGCGAGGTCGAGGAGCTTTAGGACGGTATTCCAGTTGCGGGCCGTGGTGGCGCAGCCGACGGCTTTGTCCAGGTGCGCGTTTTGGAACTTTGACTGGCCGATGCCTTTGGGGAAATAGGCGAAGCACTCTTGTCCCGAAAGGATGAATTCATCGGGGGCGAAGCGTTCTAGGCCGAGATTGGTGCATTTGGCTTCGTTCTCTAGGAAGAAGACTAGGAGGTGCGAGAAGTTGGGCTCGCGCTTTAGGAAGGGGTTGCGGGCGGAAAGCTCGCTGAGTTCTCGGATTGTCCGGACGACGATGGAGGGCGAGAAGCCGAAATCCGCTTCGATACGGTTGCGGACTTTCTTGGCGAGCGTCAAAGCAGTTCGAGGCGCCGCGGCGTAGAGTACGTTGCCGGATTGGATGTAGGTGGAAACGTCCTTGGCGCCGCAGGCCTCGAATAAGATTTTCAGATCTTTCATCGGCAAGAGGTGCTTGCCGGTGACGTTGATGCCGCGAAGGAGTGCGACGTGGGTGGCGGCCATGGGGCCGATTTTAGCGCTTGGCGTTGGTGATACGGCGGTTGAGCCGGTTCAAGTCGCGCTGGGCATCGAGGCGTTCGGCGGCGGTGAAGCCGCGGCCATCGACGCGGTCGCGGAAGATTTCGCGGGAGACGGCATTCGATTGGGCGTTGAGGCGAATGGCTTCGCGGGTGGTGAGCGAGCCGGTGCGGATGCCCTGCGCGATGCGGCGGTCGATGTTCGACTCGCGTTGCGGAATGCTCGCGGCGCCGAGGGAAGCTACGGCGATTGCGGTTAGGAAGAGGAGTTTCATGGTGAGGGTTCCTTTCACTGGAAGGAACCCTCGCTGGAGAGGGAAGTTGCGTTAGCGGCGGTCTACTGCCGGCGGCGTTGGTGGCGGGCGCGGAGAACTAAGGCGCTGACGCCCAAGGCGAGCACGGCGTAAGTGGACGGTTCCGGGACTACCGTGGCGCTGAAACCGGGGCTCGAGTCGACCGTGGGTTCGCCGGATTGCGGGATGTCGAGCGAGAGAAACTCGAAGCCGTTGTTTTGATCCGCGGCGAAGGCCGAGAAGGTCCAGCCATCGCCGGAGCCAAAGCCCTTGACGCCGGGACCCGAAAGCGTGAGTTGGAATCCGAGGGAGGAACCGAAGAAGGTGACGGGGATGTCGTAAAAACGCGCCGTGCCCGTGCCGCCGAAGACGATAGTGTCGCCGTTGCGGACGACGTCGCTGGCGGGATCGCCCGTGCCGAATTCGTAGCTGCCTCCGTTCAAAATGAAGCCGGTGATCGTGGCGGTGACGTTGTTCAGGGGGACGCCTAAGGAGTCCAGCGAGAAGCCGAGGAAGCCTGGGCCGCTCAGGGAACTTAGGTTGCCGGTGACGTCGTAGACGACGATGTCGGCGCGGGATGGCAGCGCCAGAACGAAGAGGGCGAGAGGAAGAATGAAACGCATGGGTACTCCTAAAAACTAAAAGGGACCGCCGTAGAACTTGGGCGTGTAGGTGAAAGCCGTGCGGCCCGGATTGGCGAACTGCAGTTGCACCGCCGTGGTGGCGCCAGCCGCGAGATTTTGGTTCACAGTAATGTATTTACCTTGGATATTTGTACCGGTCGAGTTGACTAAAGTAACGGTACTGCTCGGGTCAGGTACTACGATTTGCCAAGGGGCTTCTAAGGTAGAAGCACTAGTGTTCGTGATGTGGAGGTTGGTGGAGGAGCGTCGCGTGATGGGGTTATAGGTGCTGCCGAAGCGCATGAAGCTGAGGCCACTCGTGATCGGTTCGGCGGCGAGGAGGTAGATGAGCGCGGGGTCGTGGTCGGACATGCGTTCGACGCGATTGGGATCGTCGCCGAGTTGATCGGGGAAGTCGGCGGCGAGGCGCGGGTAGGAGGCGCGGGCGATGCGGGTTTGGAGGCCGGGAGTGTAGAGGATGTGGTCGAGCGTCTGCGCGGAGCCTTGGAACGAATACGAGTAGCGTTGGGTGGTGGGCAGGAGACCTAGGAGATTTTCGAGGGTGGCGGCGTTTAGGTTGTCGTTGACCGAGACGACGGCTTGGCCGGGGGCGGCGGGGACGCCACGGATGCCGTTGATGATGTCGACGTAGCCATCGTTGAATTCGAAGGCGTTGAAGTCGCCGACGAGGATGATGTTTTCGGTGGGATTGGCGGTGAGGCGTTGTTGGATGTAGGCGGCCAAGGCTTCGGCCTGGTCCTTGCGCTTGGCGCGGCGGCGGCGCGCGGCGGGGTCGGGATCGGCGTCGATGTCGAGCAGCGACAGCAGATGGTTGCCGATGACGGTGAAGGCGATGGTCTTCGTGCCGCGGGTGGCGGTGGCTTCGAGGACTAGCGGCGGACGGTCGAAGGTGGCGTCGACCGAGCCGTCGGTGGGGTCGACAAAGGTGCGGCTGGCGAGCACTTGGGCGGTGGAGACGACGTTAACGCCAGCCTTGACGAGGAAACCGATGTTCTGGCTGCCGGCGGCGGGCGGCGTGACGATGTAGCTGGTGTAGCCGGGATTGGGCTGGCTGGCGGCGAGGGCGTCGTTGTTCAGTTGCGTCGCGAGATTGGCGAGAGCAGTGGGCTGGTTCATTTCGATGGTGGCGAGGACATCGGGCGTGCGGAGGAAGTTGCGGATGGCCGGGGAGGCTTTGGCGAGTTTGGTGGCTTGGCCGGTGTAGTTTTCCATGTTCCACGCGGCGACGATGATCTCGCCGGAGGTGGGCGCGGGCGCGGCGGTGGCGGTGGTGTTTCCGGAAATGGTGGCGGGTTGCGAGTTGTCGGTGAGTAGAGTGTAGTAGCGGTTTTCGTAGGTGAGGACGCCGGTGAGGTTGGAGACGGTGGCACCAGCGGTGACGGCGAGGCCCGCGTTGGCGGAATCGAGGCGGAAGCTATCGACGCGGAGGTTCTCGGGGTTGCCGTCGTAGAGCGCGATGTTGCAGGGGGCTTGGTCGCAGGTGGGGATGGGGCTGGTGGAGGCTTGGATGCCGGGCTCGCGGAAGGGGCGGGGCGTCGAGCCGAAGGTTCCGTAGAAGATGCCGTTGAGCGATTGGTCCGACGTGCCGTTGGCGGCGCCTTGGACAACGAACTCGCTATTGGTAGCGCCGGTGACGGTGAGCGAGGGAACGGTGGCGCGCATGGCTTCGAAGCGTTCGGCTTGGAAGAGGCCGCCGTTGGGGGTGAACGCCGTGCCGGATAGCACGATGGGTGTGGGGAGGCCGTTGGCGGTGCTGATGAGAGAGACGGTGGGGTTGAGAATGCGTGTAATGGTGAGGTTGTTGTTGTCGGGACGGTATTCGTCCACCGTGCCAGTAACGCTGATGAAGTTGCCGCGTTCGTTCGCGGCGGTGGGGATGCCGGAGGTGAATTGCAAGAGCAGGCCTTCGCTGGTGTTGGGATCGGCGTCGGCATTCGCGTCGGGGGATTGGATGTAGACGCGGCCGAGGCGGGTGAGCGTGACAATGCCGGAGGTAGTGACGAGTTGGCCGGCGAGGGGCGATAGCGCTCCCGTACCTTGGATGGCGCTGATGGAGACGGGTGGCGCGGTGACGGTGAGAGCGATGTTCGTCGTGCCCGTGAGAGAGTCGGTGTCGGTGATGGTGACGGGAAGGGCTTTGTTACCCGTGATGCCGCTGACCATGGCGGTGTAGGTCCAGAGGTTCGAACCTTGGTCGGCGAAGGCTTGGGTGGCGCTGCCGCCGATGGTAGTGAGGTCGGCGGTGACGGAGGCGATGGGGTTGGCGCCGGGGGTGACGTTGACGCTCAGCAGGGTGTTGCCGCCGAGGGTGACGGAATTGGGATTGGCCGAACCCGTACCGCTGGGGGGAAGGGGACCGGAGGAGCCGGTGAGGGAGATGTTTTCGATCCCGATCCACTCGTCATTGCCGGCGGCGTTCGTGGTCATGATGCGGATCTGGACGAGCGATTGATTGTTCAGAGCGGAGGGGAGGGCGAAAGTGCGCGTCGTGCGTGCGCCGGCGGCCGCCCCGACGGATGCGTCGGCGATGTAGCCGTCGGGGAGGTTCGTCCAGGCGCCGCTGGTAGCGAGGCGGTAATGGACGGCGATTTGCTGGATGGAGTTGTCGGCGCTGCCGTCGAGATCGACGGCGGTGTAGGAGAAGTTGAGCGATGAAGCGCCCGTGGTGTTGAAGTGAAAGCGGAGGTAAGGAGCGTCGGCGGTGCCGCTCCCGGTAAGGGCGTAGATGGTTCGCGTGGCGGTGGGGACAGAGCCGACATTGGTATTGAATTCGGCGACACCGCCGGTGGTAAACGTGTTGGGATTGGTTTGATTGGCGTTAACGTCGAGAACGCCCGGGTCGTCCGCCGCGAGCAGCGTTTGCGGGTCCGCTCCGGTGGCGGTGGTGAGATCGTCGCCACGGAAGCCTTCGATGCCGGGAGCGCCGCTCCAGTCGTCATTCGCCGTTACCCAACTATCGCTGGCCGTGGCGAGCGAATAGGGAACATTTTGCGGGTTTGAGTTGGCGAAGAGGGCCAAAGACAAGAGAGCGGACGCGATGGCGCGCGCGGAAAAACTGCGAGGACGAAACACGAGAGAGAACCTCCGAATACGTGAGGCTAGCAGACGAATGTTTCGATTCGACGAAGGTTATCGAGCCTGTTTGTACTGGTACCGGTTCCAGCTAGTCTTCGCTGGAGAAAATACCGCCGAGCGCGTTGAGCGGCCCGCGTTCGTCGCCGCCGGAGGACATGACGCTGAGTTCGCGGCGGAGCTTTTCGAGGGTCATCGATTGGATGATCACGCGGCCGGGGCCGGAGAGCGTGGCGAGGAAAAGGCCTTCGCCGCCGAAGATGGCGGTCTTGATGCCGCCGACGAATTGGATGTCGTAGCTGACGCTTTCGTCGAAGGCGACGATGCAGCCGGTGTCGACTTGGAGCATTTCGCCGGCGGCAAGGTTGAACTCGACGAAGTCGCCGCCGCCGTGGATGAAGGCGATGCCGGGGCCGGTGAGCTTTTCGAGGATGAAGCCTTCGCCGCCGAAGAAGCCCGAGCCGAGCTTTTTGACGAGGGCGATGTTTAACTGGACCGTGGTTTGCGCGCAGATGAAGCTGTCGCGTTGGACGAGGATGCTTTGGCCGGCGCGTAGGTCAAAGGCTTGGACGCGGCCGGGGTAGTTACCGGCGAAGCCGACCTCGCCGGGGGCGGTGGCGCGGAAGTAAGTGAGGAAGAGGCTTTCGCCCATGAGTTTGCGCTTGACGGCGCCCCAGATTTTGTCGCCGAGCGAGGCGCCTTGCATCTTGGTTTCCCATTGGACGCTGGCGGTTTTGTAGACCATTTTGCCGGCTTCGGCGTAGAGTTCCTGGCCGGGCTTGAGGTGGCAACGGATGATTTGGAGGTTGTCGCCCTGGATGTCGTAGGAAAGAGGTTGCGCGGGCGTGTTAAAAACGGGAGGAGGAGCGGGTGTTCCCGCCACCGCTCCCGCGTTGATACCTGTTCCGGCGTTCAAAGCGCCGGCGTTTGGTGTGCCGCACTTTGGGCAGAAGCGCGCCGCGTCCTCGATTTGAGCGCCACAGTTGGTGCAAAAGGCCATAAATATGAATGCTACAAAAGATACGCGCGGGTGGGGTGTGAAAGTTCCGTTGGTTTGGGTGGTGGTGTGCGCTTTGTTGCAGCCGGGAACGGCGCTAGCGAAGACGGCGCAGGCTGCATGCGGCACGTATGCGGAACGGGTGCGCGAGGAGGTGCTGGCTCACAGATCGAGCGTGGCGGCTCGCGAGCAGGAGAAGCTGCTGCGGAAGCTTTACGGACTCCAAGCGGTAGAGGAGCGTAAGGGCGCGACGCGGGACGTGGGCGAGATCGCGGTGATGGAAGAAGACGCGGGGATTGTGAGCCGGCGGAATCTGTTTAATTTGCCGGGGCGGACGATTCGATTCCGGCCGTCTGGAGCGGGTTACGAAGTGAGCAACTCGGCGGATGGTTATGACGCCGAGGCGCAGCGTAACGGCGCGGTGGTGCAGGGTTTGGGGGACGATGATTCGCGCGAGATCGCGTTGCCGTTTGAGTTTCCGTATTTTGGGGCGCGATACCGAAATGCGTTTTTGAATAGCGATGGCAATGTGAGTTTCGAGGCGGGCGACGGCTCGACACGGGAGAGGAGCCTGGGGCGATTGTTGAGCGGGTTGCCGCGGATCGGCGGGTTCTTCACGGACCTCGACCCTTCGCGCGCGGGGAGCGTGCATTTGCTCAGTGGTCCGGATCGCGTGGTGCTGACGTGGTTGGCCGTGCCCGAGTATACGGACTTTGGAATTGGCGCGCGGAATACGTTTCAGATTAAGCTGCTCGTGGATGGAACGATTGAGTTCTCCTACGCGGACATCAACAGCAACGAGGCGATCGTCGGCGTGGCGCCGGGGAGACTAGCGGGCGGGACGAACGTGGTGAGCTTCTCGGCGTTGACGGCGCCCGTTACCTATAACGGCGCGGTGGCGGAGCGATTTCGCGCGAGCGAGGAGATCGACACGGTGAGCGTGGCGCAGCGATTTTTTGAGACGCACGAGGACGCTTACGACTACATTGCGATTTACAACACGCTGGGGATTTCGCCGGGGCCGGGCGTGATCGCGTTTGAGGTGACGCTGCGGAACAATCGAACGGGCTATGGCGACACGGTGTTGGATTTCGGCCGGGAGTATGGCAGCGCACGGCGCTTGCAGGCACTCTTGAACATGGGGCCGGTGAGCCAGTATCCGGTGGACCCGAACGGGATTCTGCCGCAGCGTTTTTCGGCGCGCGATACGCCGACGACCGTGTTGGCGCATGAGGCGGGGCATTTGTTCTTGGCGTTCGCGAGTGTGCCCGACGTGAACAATCCGGCGTTGCCCGCGATGCTGGGCCGGCAGAGCGCGCATTGGGGATTTACGTTCAACAGCGAGGCGAGCTTGCTGGAAGGCAATCGCATTCTGGACCGGGGCGCGGGTGCGGCGCCGCGATTTGAGACGGTGGCGGTGACCGAGCAGTATTCGCCGCTCGATCAGTATTTGATGGGGTTGCGGGCGAAGGAAGAGGTGGGGCCGCTGTTTTATGTGGGGGACAGCACGATCAATAGCTTCAATCCGCCGCCGCCGCAAGTAGGCCGCACTTTTGATGGGACGCGGCGCGATGTGACGGTGGACGATTTGATCGCGGTGCATGGGCGGCGGACGCCAGACCACACGGTGAGCCAGCGGAAGTACCGCTTCGCGATCGTGGTGATTACGCCTCGCGGGGCGGCGCTCGATTCGCCGCAGATTCAACAGGTAGAAGCTTACCGGCGGAGCTTCGAAACTTTCTACAACCGCGCGACGGGCGAACGCGCGGTGGCCGAGGCGACCTTGCGCAAGCAGCTTGACGTGAGCGTTTGGCCGGCGGCGGGTGTTTTGCTGGGGCGTGAGTTTGAAGCCGAGCTACGGCTGGCGGCTCCCGCGGCGGCGGATCTGGCGGTGAGCGTAGGCGCGGTGAGGGGCTTGGTGGAGGCGCCGACGAGCGTGACAATTCCGGCGGGGTCGCGGTCCGTGAAGGTGCGCTTGCGTGGTTCGCGGGAGGGCGTGGAGGAGCTGACGTTCACGCCTTCGGATGCGGCTTACATGAACGCCGAAGCGCGGGTGCAGGTGGCAGGGTCCGCGCGGCAGTTGCAAATGTTGCTGGTGAGTGGCGGCGGCCAGACGGCGCAGGCAGGAGCGTTTTTGGCGCAACCGATCGTACTGCGGATCGCCGATCAGAATCGCTTGCCTTATGCGGGTTTGCGGGTGGTGGCGACGCCAGCTGGGGACGGCGCGGTGGAAGCGGCGAGCGCGGTGACAGGCGAGGATGGCACGGTGAGTTTCCGTTGGAGGCCGGCGGCCGCGCCCGCGAACCGGGTGTTGTTCACGGTGGAGGGCGTGGCGGCGGAAGAGTTAGGCGGTTTCGTGACGGCGCAGGGCGCGCCGTTCTTCACGAGCCAATCGATCGGCAACGCGGCGTCTTTCGCGGCTGGGTTAACGAGCCAGGGGCTGCATACGATCTTTGGGGCGAATCTCGCCCTGCGCAGCGTGGCGGCGCCTTTCCCTTGGCCGACGCAGGTGGATGGGGTGAGCGTTCGCGTGAATGGAGTGACGCAGCCGGTGGTCTTTGTGAGCGAGAGCCAGGTGAATTTTTACCAGGCGGACTCACTGAGTGGCAATGTGGCCAATGTGGAGGTGGTGACTCCGGCGGGACGATTCAGCGTAGGCTCCGTACCGGTGCGCAATCCGCAGCCGGGCATTTTTACGATTAGCACGGCGCGCAATGGTCCTCAAGAGGGAGCGGTGATCCGGCGCGGCAATTTTCTGGAGGTCTACGGGACGGGCTTCGCCGATGCGCCGCCTAGCGAGGTGCGCGCTAGTTGGAACGGCGCGGCGATTCCGGTGGTGTTTTCGGGGCTGGCGCCCGGTTTCGTGGGATTGCAGCAGGTGAATGTGGAACTGCCCGCCGGGGCGGCGGGCAGTAACCGGTTGCGACTGCGAGTGGGGAGCGTGGACTCGAACGAGGTTCGGGTGACGCTGCCCTGAAGCCGCAGTAACTGCTATTGCTTGACGGCGATGGTGACCGCCGCGCCTTGCAGGTTGGGTTGCGAGTTGAGCAGCACGACGACCGGGATTTGATTGCCGGGAGGCGTGGTCAGCGGCACCCGTACGTTCAATTGCCACAGCCCGACGAAGCCGGGGGCAAGGCCAGAGTAGAGAACGTCGTCGGGCCGCGCGGGGAGAAGATTGAAGCTGACGTCGGGGCGCGCGCCTTCGGCCAGCGGCGCGGTGGGCGCGGGTTGTCCGTCGGCGGGGGCGTTGGAAACGCGACCGAGGCCGGTGCCGTAAAGCGAGATCACTTGGCCGCGGGCGATGGGATTCTGCACGGAGTTGACCGTGCCGTCTTCATTGATGGCCGAGACTTGGCCGCGACCCGAGGCGGTAGACGTAAAGAAGCCGGGGGCTTGCGAATTCATTTGCATGGTGCCGCTGGCGAGGACTTGTCCGGTGGACTTGCGCAGAACGAGGATCTCGACCAAGCCCGAAGTAGGCGCGTCGGCCGGAACGAAGAAGTTGATTTGGCGTTCGCCCACGAAGAAAAGCGAGGCGGGCTTTTCGTCCAGGAGCACTTGCAGGTCGGCGAGTTCCGTGGGCATGGGGAAACCCGTAAAGACGCCGTCCCTGTCGCTAAACCTGCCGCCCCGCGCGAAGATGGTGGCGATGGTATTGGGGGCTAACGTCGTGGTTTGGAAATTGGCGGCGTTCAGCTGGGCGGCTTGTTGGTAATAAAAGCTGACCCGATTCGAACTATCGGACACGACGACGTTGGAGTTGGAATCGACCTTGATGTCCAGCGGGCCGAGAGCGGTGGTAAGCACCAAGTTCGCCTGCGGGTTAATTGAGAGGTTCGCAAACGAGGGGAAGCGGAGGGTTTGGTTGGTTCCGCTGTTGGCAACCCAGATTTCGGCGGTGCGCGGATCGGCGTGGACGCCAACGGGAACGTTCAGACCTTGGAGGGTGAGCGCGGGGCTCGCGTCCGGACCGGCGATGGTGACGCGGTTGTATATGTGGACGCGGTTGTTGTTGGAATCGGCGACGTACATGCGGTCGTCAACGTCGACGGCGATGCCGCGGGGGCCGTTCATGCGGTTACCGGCGGGGCTTGGAGCGGCGCTAACGTAATCCGGCTGGCCGAAGACGTTGGTGGCGGCCTGGAAGTTGGTGAAATCGCCGTTTGTGGGTTTCAGGAAATAGAGAACGCGGTTGTGGGCCAAGTCCGATACCAGGAGGTGCCCGCCGGTGGTGAAGGCCAGGCCCGAGGGGAAACTCATGCTGCGTTGCGAGGGGTCCGTGATGCGGAGGCTGAAATTGGGTTGGCCGAGGACGAGATTGGCGCGTTGCGGGCCGGTGGTTTGGAAGGGTTTGGGGAAGCGGAGGACGCGGGCGTTGCCGGAGTCGGCCACCCAGAGATCGCCATTGGAATCCACGGCGAGGGAGTGCGGAAGGAAGAGGCCTTCTTGGTTGGGCTGCGTGAGGCGTCCGTTGGGAGAGTTGGGGATGCTGCGGTCGGGGCTCACTTGGCCGATGATCAAGTCCGCGGGCTGGCCGAGGCGCGTGGAGCGGACGTCGCGGTAGCACATGATCCGGTGATTGAGAGTGTCGGCGATGTAGAGCGTGTTGCCATCGAGGGCCATGCCGCCGCCGCGAAACAATTGGCCAGTGGAGGTGCCGATGAAGAAGAATTCCTTGCCTTCGAGGAGGTTGGGGCTGTTGGCGTCGAACAAGGTTTGGCCGAAGACTTTGGTGGCGGCCTGGGTGAAGGGCGCGCCGCCGGGAACGACGACGACGCGATTGTTGTCGCTATCGACTATGAAGAGATTGTTGTTGAGCACGGCCATGTCGGTGGGGATGTTCAGGCCGAGCGCGGTGGCGGTGGGGGCGCCGCGGTTGGCTTCGCCGGTATTGAAATTGTCCTGTCCGATGACGTCGCGCATGGTTGGGGAGAGCGACGTGGGCGATTCGGGGGTCCAAGAGTCGGCGGGGTTGAAGCGGACAATGCGATTGTTGGCGGCATCGGCGACGAAGAGGAAGTTGTCGACAAGAAGAAGCGACTCGGGAACGTTGAACTGGGTGTCGTTGACGCGGGGGGGCGGGGTCTGGCCTTGTTGCAGGACTAAACCGCCGAGAATACGGTCGGCGTTCTGGCCGATGGTGGACGGGGTGCGGTAGACGAGCACGCGATTCCGTCCGTCGCTGACATAGAGACGGCCATCGGCGGCATAGACGATGCCGGAGGGAAAGAAGAGCTTGCTCTTATCGCGAAACTCGCCGGTGTTGCCGGTGCGGGTTACGAAATCTATTTGGCCGAGGACGAGATCGGCCTCGGGGCCGAAGTTGCCAGGCGTGAGAACGCGAGCAGGGAAGCGAAGGACGCGATTGTTGCCGGGGTCGGCGACCCAGAGATTGCCGGCGGGGTCGAAGCTCATGCGGGTGCGGAAGACGTTGTTACCGAGATCGCTCAAGAACAGCGAATTCGCCGCGCAAGTGTCGCGGCCGCGATTGGGTAGACGGCCAGCGGTATTGTTGCTCGCGCCGCCGAAGGTTTCCTGGCCCAAGATCACATCTGGGAAGAGGAGGTCGGCCGGCTGCTCGAAGGGCTTGGGGTAGCGCATGATGCGGTTGTTATTGGAGTCGGCGACCCAGAGGTTGCCTTCGTTATCGACGGTGAGTCCGGTGGGAACGCGCAGGCCCGTGGTGTAGTTGGTACCAGGGCCATTAGGTCCCGTGAGGAAACGGTTGCGCTGGCCGATGATGAGATCGGCGGGGGCGCCGTTGGCGGCAGCGAGCGGATTGCGCCAGGCCATGACACGGTTGTTGCCGGTGTCGGCGACGTAGAGGATGGGTCCGCTGGCGGAGCGGTCAATCGCGATGCCTTGGGGCGTGGTGAGTTCGCGGCCCTCGACCCAATTGGGGGCGATGGTCTGAGGGGGGACGCTGCGCGAGGGCTGCCCGAGAACGCGCGAAGGGCTATCGTTCAAAATAACGCTGGGCGGTTGGGCGACCAGTAGTAGTGCCGAAGTCGTAAAAAGAGAAAGCGAAGACAGAGACTTGGTGACGTGCAAAAATTTCATGCGGAAAGATTCCAATCCAAGGGACTAGACGCGGGCGAAGCTGATACCGACAACCTCTATCATGGCAAAATTCGGGCCGCATCTACCGCCAGGACTAAAGAGGGCGGGGTTGGCGACGCTAAACTAAGGATTATGCGGTATCCAATTTTGGGACTTTTCGCGGGCGCTTTGTGTTTCGGCGCGGCTGTGGCCAGTGACGCGCGGGACCGGCAGGACTTGGACGCATTGCGGGCGGAATCGGCCAAGGCCGAAGCCGCGGCCAAGCTGGCCGAGAGCGATGCGAAGTTGCAGTACAAGCTGGCGATGGCGAAGAGCGTAGAGGCCGAAGTCGCGATGGAGAAGGGCGATAAGAAGGCGAGCGCGGCGGCGGCGGAAGCTGGCATCGCGGCTGCGCGGAAGGCCGTGGGCGGGGACGCGAACAACGCGGAATACCATCGGGTGCTGGGTACTCTTTGCGGGCAGGTGATTCCCGCGAACGTGATCGCGGGCTTCAAGTACGGGCGATGCGCGCTCGATGAGGTGGCGAAGGCTTTGGAGTTGAATCCAAAAGCGGCGGAGAATTGGATGTCGCGTGGGGTGGGGAACTACTACTTGCCGCCAAGCTTCGGCGGGGGATTGGACAAGAGCCTGGCGGATTTGGATAAGGCGATTCAATTGAATCCTAAGTTGGCGGATGCGTATTTGTGGAAGGGGATTGTGTTGCGCAAGGCGGCGAAGAACGCCGAGGCGCGGAAGGCGTTGGCGAAGGCATTGGAGTTGAATCCCAAGCGGGTGTGGGCGAAGGCTCAGCTCGATAAGACGCCCGCGCAGTGAATTCTGCCGGGTTGAGGGTGGAGCCTCGCTTTTGGATCTTGCTGGCGCTGCTCGCACTGGAGAGCGCGTTGGTTTTTCCGGGCCGTACGTATCTGCAGAGCGATACGCAGATCTACATACCGCTCTTTGAACATCTGCGCGACCCGAGCCTGCTGCAACGTGAGCTGATTCTCGATGGCGCGCATTTGAGCTACACGATTTACGACGAAGTGACGCTGGCGCTGAATCGTTGGACTGGCGTTGAATTTGAGTGGCTGCTGCTGGCGCAGCAATGTTTGTTTCGATTTCTTGGAGCGGTGGGCGGGTTCTTGTTGGCGCGGGCTTGCGGTTTAGGCGGATGGGCGAGTTGGGCGGTGAGCGGCGTGGTCTGGCTGGGCGCTTTTGTATATGGGCCGGCGATTATCACGACCGAGTATGAACCCGTGCCGCGCGGCTACGCGGTGGGGCTGGCGGTGTTTGCACTGGGGACGCGAGCAGCCGGGTGGAACTCTTGGCTGGCGGGGTCGGCCTTGGGGGTAGCGGTGCTTTATCATGCGCCGGCGGTGTGGCCGATTTTGCTGGTAGCGTTTTGCTTGCGCGACTGGAAGATGCTTGGGCCGGTGGGTATTGCGGGGGTGTTGTTGTACGCGGCGGGGAAGATGCAGGTGGGCGTGGTGCAGGCGCAACCGTTCTTCAGCTTGTTGAGCGAGGAGCATCGCAAGATTCAGATGATGCGCGCGCCATACAACTGGTTGGAGCTTTGGCTGCCGCGGTATTTTTGGACTTTCGTTTTGACGGGCGGGCTGGCGGTGGCGGCCGGGCGTCGCTTGCGTGGCGTGCTGCCGGCGCAGGTTGGCGCGTATTTCCGTTGGCTGCCTTGGATTGGCGTGGCGACGATTCCACTCTCGTACGTTTTGCTCGAGAGGATGGGTTGGGCGTTGTTTCCGCAACTGCAGCCGATGCGGGCGATGCTTTACTGCCATTTGCTTTGCCAGTGGCAGGGGGCGATTGTGGCGATGCGGGAGTTGCGCGAGGGGCGTTGGCTTTGGGCGGCGGCTTGGCTGCTGTTGCCTTTGAGTCTGGCGCTGCGGGGGGACTTGTTGCTTCTGAATGAGACGAAGGTAGTGAGCCAGATTGTCTTGGCGATCGGGCTGCTTGGCGTTTGTTGGCTGGCGACGCGGCCTTACGCAGGGATGCTAGCGCCGGCGTTGTTGGTGGTTCCTTTTCTCTTTGCTTGGAAGGGCGACGGCGCACCCGCGAAATTGGAGACGCCGGATTTGAGCGCGACGGCGCATTGGGCTCGGACCCAGACGGCGAAAGACGCAATGTTCTTCTTTCCGGATTTGGGGCGTAAGCCGGAGCCGGGGATCTTTCGCGCTCGGGCGGCGCGGGCGGTGTATGCGTGTTGGAAGCAGGGCGGGCAGGTGAATTACTTTGAAGGCTTCGCGAAGAAATGGCATGAGCGATGGTCGCAATTGTTGGCCAAGGGACATGCAGCGATGGACTATGGCGACTTGCGGGGGCGCGGGATCGATTTGATCGTGTTGACGAAGGATGCGCCGAAGGAGGCGCTGCGGGAGTTGTACCGGTCGCCGGGCGGGACTTATCGCGTTTACAAGCTAAGGTAGGGCGTCGACTTCTTCGCGCGAGGGCGCGGAACTTTGCGCGCCGAGGCGGGTGACGCTGAGGGCCGCGGCGCGATTGGCGAAGCGGAGGGCCGACTCAATGGGTTGGTTTTCGCTGAGCGCGACAGCGAGCGCGGCGTTGAAGGTGTCACCCGCGGCGGTGGAATCGAGGGCCTCGACTTTTGGCGCGGGAGAAAAATGGGTGTTTGCGCCAGCGGAGAAGAAGGCGCCTTGGGCGCCGAGTTTGAGAACTACTTGACGGGCGCCGAGGGCGTGGAGGGCGTGGGCGGTGTCTGGCGCATCTTCGCTCGAGGAGTTCGTGAGGAGCGCGGCTTCGGATTCGTTCGGGGTCAGGTAATCGACCAGTTCGAGGATGCGGCGGGGCAGCGCTTGGGCGGGCGCGGGGTCGAGTAGTGTTTGGACGCCTTCGGATTTGGCGAGGACGAGACAGGCCTCGACGAAGTCGAGAGGCGTTTCGAGTTGGAAGAGGGCGAAGCGCGCATCGGCGAAAGTTTGGCGGAGGCTTTCGGCTTCGTTCGCATTCCACGCGAAGTTTGCGCCGCTGGCGACGACGATGGAATTTTGGCCGCGATCGTCGACGGTGATGGAGGCCGCGCCGGTCGAGGCGGATTGCGTGGAGCGGACTTGGGAGACGTCGATGCCGACGGCGGCGAGGTTTGCACGAAGGCGGTCGCCGAAGAGGTCGTAACCTACCTTGCCGATCATCGAGACTTGGCCGCCGAGCTTGGCGGCGGCGTAGGCTTGGTTGGCGCCTTTGCCGCCGGGGATCATTTGGAAATCCGAAGCGAGGATCGTCTCGCCGGGCGCTGGAATGCGTGGCGCGCGCAGCACCAGGTCCATGTTCAAGCTGCCGACGACGACGAGCTTCGCCATTTCGTTAGGCCGATAGATTGACGCCGAGCTTTTTCAGCTCTTCGGCGTAGTAGCGCTTGTGCAGGATCTCGTACTCTTCGCTGCCTTCGAGGATGCCCTTCTTTTGCGAGAGGACCTTGGCGCGGGCGTCGCGGTCGGCCTTCTCTTCGATCTGGAGCGCTTCGGTGAAGCCTTTGACGATTTCCAGGCGGACGTCGTTGGCGTCCTTCTTGACGCGGATGTCGCGCTGCTTGCGGAGCGAGGTGGCGATCTTGTGTGAGAGGTCGGTGATCTTGTCGCGCGAGAGCTTCATGTTGTCACCGGTGTCGCGGCCGGAGGCGCGGATGATTTTGCGCTGGGTGACGAGGGTGTTCTTGATGCGGCGGAACATCTCCTGGTAGGAGACGCCTTCCTTGCGCATGTAGTCGGAGTACTGCTCTAGGAGGTCGCGAACTTCGTCGTTGAGGTTGTCTTCGATTTCGAGTTCGGCGGTGACCAAAGCGGCGATCGCTTCGGCCAGACCGGCCGGATTCGCGGAGTCGATGTAGACCGGCACGAGGCGCTGCACGAGGCGGCGCGACAGGTAGCCCAGGAATTCTTTCGCGATCAGCATTTAGAGATAAACCGTAGTTTATCCTGTTGCGCCCGCTAATCCGTCCGCACGTGGGATTAATTTCGGCTGGAAGGGCGCAGGCCGCAGAGCGAACAAGTGCCGTAGACGACGACTTCGTGCGCGGTGGCGGTGAAGCCTTTGGGGAGATGCGGCTTGACCGCGAGGGAGCAGCCGGGCAATTCGAAGACCTTGTCGCAGGACTTGCAATGGAAGTGGTGGTGGTGTTCCTTGCCCGCGACTTCGTAGCGGGAGGGCTCGCCGGGGAGGTCGACCGAGGTGAGCCAGCCTTCCTCGACGAGGGACTTGATGTTGCGGTAAACGGTGGCAATGCCGAGGCCGGAAATTTCTTTCGCGGCCTCTTCCAGAACTTCTTGGGGACCCATGGGGCGGCCAGTCGCCACGAAGACTTGGCGAATTGCGGCCTTCTGTTTGGTTTTCCGGTGCGCTGCTGGTGTGATGCTAGGCGATGGTGACTGGGCCATGGTTATCGCAATGACCATTGTGTGGGTGATGCAGATGGCCGTCAACCAGGTAATCGACGTGGTCGCCGTGCGGGACCGCTTCATGGCCGCATCCGGGGCCGTGGACGTGGTCCGCGGGGTGGGCCGCGCAGCTATGGCCGGTTGTGCAGGCGGCGGGGTTGGCGTCGCTCACGTCGAGGCTATGCTCGTCGTAATGGCCTTCATGGGCGTGATGGAGATGGCCGTCGTGCAAGTAATCCACGTGGCCGTTGTGAACGATGGCGGTGTGGCCGCAGCCGGCGCCGTGTTGATGGGAATGATCGGTATGAATGTGATGTTGGCTCATGATTTCTTTGCCTTTCTCAAGGGTTGGGATTTTTCGGTCGCATGCGCGAGCGCGTTGAATATGAGGCCGGACACGTGCTGGTCGGCCAGGGAGTACAAAATGTGTTTGCCTTGGCGGCGGCGGGTGAGCAGGTTCTCCGTGCGCAGAACGCGGAGGCGCTGGCTAATCGTGGAGAGCTCTTCGCCCGTAACGGCGGCGATTTCCGAAACGCAGGCTTCGCCTTGGCTGAGCATGGCGAGGGTGCGGAGGCGGGGCGTGTCGCCCATGGCGCGGAAGAGGCGCGCGGCGGATTCGAGCGAGTGCTCGTCCACGGGCGGGGCGAGGCGCTTGCGGTGCGCGGGGTCGTTGGGAGCGCAATCGATCTTTTTCGCGGTGGGCATCAATTGAACAACTGTTCAATTGAAGTATACATCAAACTCCGCGCTTGTCGCCCCACAAATATACGTGGAGGCGGGGGGTGAGGCGGAAACCGGTGCGTTTGCAGATTTCCGCGATCTCCAGCGAGCGGGCGTTCAGTTCGGCGGCATTGCGGCCTTCGGGCATGAGCAAGACTTTCTCGCGCGGGGTGGGCGGGAGTTGGGCGAGGAGCGATTCGATTTCGGGGAGATCGGCGGCGCTGGAGACGACGAACTTGAGTTGGTGTTCATGGTTCGTCATCAGTTGCGTCAGGGTGGGAATGTTCAGGCGGAGCTCTTCGTGCTTGGAGGACCAGAAGGCGTCGTCGCGTGGCGTGCTGTTGGCGAGTTTGGGCGAAATGCTCATCAAGTCGCAGGCGACGGACTGGAAGACGGTACCCGCGGTTTCGACCGTGATGTGAAAGCCTTCGGCCTTGAGAGCGTGGGTGAGCTCGACCGATTCCGGGAGCATCATCGGCTCGCCGCCGGTGAGTACGGCGTGGCGCGCGGGCGAGGAATTCAGGAGCTCTTTAGTGCGCGCGAGGATGGCGGCTACGGTCATTTGCTCGCCTTCGGGCTTCCAGCTTGTGTAAGGCGTATCGCACCAAACACAGCGCAGATTGCAGCCGCTGGTGCGGATGAAGACGCTGGGAACGCCGGTGAAGAGGCCTTCGCCTTGGACGCTGTAGAAGATTTCGGAGATCTTCATGTCTGATATGGCGCTGTGTCGGCGAGGCCGGCTTCGGCGAAGCCTTTGAGACGAAGTTGGCAGGCGTCGCAGCGGCCGCAGGCGCGGCCCTGGGGGTCGGGATCGTAACAGGTATGCGTGATGCTGAAGTCGATGTTGAGCTCGGCGGCGAGTTTGGTGATCTCTCCCTTGCTCAAGCGAAGTAGCGGTGTGTGGATGTTTAACTTCGATGCGCCTTCGACGCCCGCGCGTGTGGCGAGGTTGGCCATCTTCGCGAAGGCGTCGATGAATTCGGGGCGGCAGTCTGGGTAACCGGAGTAATCGAGGGCGTTGACGCCGATGAAAATGTCTTGCGCGCCGAGGACTTCGGCCCAGGCTAGGGCGAGGGAGAGAAAAATGGTGTTGCGCGCGGGGACGTAAGTGCTGGGGATGCCGTGCGACATGTCGGCGGTGGCGCGATCCTTGGGCACGGCTTCGTCCGAGGTAAGAGAGGAGCCGCCAAAGGCGCGGAGGTCCAAGCTGAGAATGCGATGGTCAATCGCGCCGAGACGCGCGGCGACGCGTTGGGCGGCTTGCAGTTCGAAGCGATGGCGCTGGCCGTAATCGAAACTGAGCGCGTAGCAAGCGAAGCCTTCGCGAATGGCGTAGGCGAGGCAGGTGGTGGAGTCAAGACCTCCAGAAAGCAGGCAGACAGCGGGTTTCTTCATGCGCGGCGGGCCTTGGGGTACGTGAGGGTGAGAAAGAAGCCGATGACGGGGAAGATGCAGAGGCTGAGGAGCGCATTGTGCAGGCCGGTGTGTTCGGAGATCTTGCCGAGAGCGGGGATGAAGAGGAAGCCTGCCATGCCCCACGCGAAGCCCATCATGAGGGCGGAAACGGTGCCCGCTTGGTTCGGCGCGAGTTGCTGGCCCATGACGACGTTGACAGGGATCGTGAAGAGAAGGACGAGGCCGCCGAGAGCTAGGCAGGCGAGTGACAGGACGCCGCCGGTGAAGAAGAAGGCGATGAGAAAGGGTACGCTGCCGGCCATCGAAATCAGAATTGTCGTGCGGCCGCCGAAGCGGTTGGCGATGTTGCCGCCGAGGAAGCCACCCAGAGCGCCGCAGGCGAGATAGAGGCTGAGGGCTTGGCTGGCTTGGGCGGGGGAGAAGGCGCGCTCGCGGGTGAGGTAGAGCGGAAGAAACTGCGTGAAGCTGATCTGGACGACGGAGCGGAGGAAGACGAGGAAATAGAGAATCGTGAGCGGCTTCCAGACGGCGCGGAGGGGTTCGATGTCGAAGCCTTTGGCGGTGGCGGTTTCGTTGGCTCCGGCGTCCGGGAGATAGGCCAGCAGCAGGATGGTGACGAGGACGCCGGGTATGGCCATGAGCCAGGATTGCGCTAGACCGAAGCGTTCGATGATTCCGGCGAAAAATGTCGGGCCGAGCGCGAGGCCCAGGGTGCCTGAGGAGATGAAGATGGCCATCCAGAAGGACTTGTTCTCGGGGATGTCCTTGGTGGAGAGGACGCTGGCCTGCGGGTGGAAGCTGGCGATGCCCATGCCGCCCAGGATCGAGAGCAGCAGGATGCCCGTGTAGGAGGGCGCGATGCCGATGGCGGAGATGCCGAGGCCCGCGACGGCGGGGGCGAGTGTGGTGAAGAGGCGCGTGTGCAGCTTGTCCGAGAAGTAGCCGAAGCCCGGTTGCGTGACGGAATTTGCGAAGACGTAGAGGCCGGCCAGGAAGCCCGCTTGCGTGAGCGAGAGTTGCATCGTCTTGGCGAGGTAGGGCTGAAAGGCGGCGAGGGCGGAGGAATAGACGTCGATAAAAAAGTGCCCGACGCAGAGCAGCGCGAGCGTCATCCAGACGCGGCGCGGCACGGCGTTCGATAAAGAGGACTCGACGGGTGTCGCGAGGGAACTCATGCGTTAGCGGATAATTTCAGTTTAGATGGCGATACTGATTGGCATTCACCCGGTGCGCGAGGCGCTGGCGGCCGGGCGGGCATTGGACCGGGTTTTGATCGCGAAAGGCGCGGGTGGGCCGAGAATTCAGGAGATCGTCGACCTTTGCCGCTTGCACAAGGTGGCCTTGCGCTTTGAGGGCAGGGAAGCGCTGGATAAGGCGACGGGCGGCGGGGGGAAGCATCAGGGCGTGGTGGCTTTCGGGGCGGAGAAACAGTACTCGGCGTTGGACGCCGTGACGCAATCGAAATTACTGGTGGCGCTGGATGGCGTGGAGGATCCGCATAACTTGGGCGCGATCCTGCGTAGCGCGGGCGCGGTAGGCGCGGGGGCGGTGATCATTCCGGAGCGGCGCGCCGTGGGCGTGACGGAGACGGTGGCGAAGGCGGCGGCAGGCGCCTTGGAGCACGTGCCGGTGGTGCGGGTGGTGAATCTTTCGCAGGCGTTCAAGGCTTTGAAGGAAGAAGGCTATTGGATTTACGGACTCGATGAGCGGGGGGATCGTGAATATACGGATGCGGATTATGCGGAGAAGTGCGTAATCGTGATGGGGGCCGAGGGGCATGGGCTACACGACAAGATTCGCGACGCTTGCGACTTCTTGCTGCGCATCCCGATGGAAGGAGCGGTACCGAGCTTGAATGTAAGCGTGGCGACGGGAGTGGTGTTGTTCGATTGGAAGCGGCAGCAGAAGGGGAAGCGATGAAGAAGTTTTGTATTGTTTTGGCGTTAGCGGGGCTGTTATGCGCGCGCGAACCCGTGCGGGCGCGGAAGGCGATGGTGGTGACGCAAGAGCCCATCGCGACCGACGTGGGCGTGGCGATTCTGAAAAAGGGCGGCAACGCCTACGACGCGGCGGTGGCCGTGGCTTTCGCGTTGGCGGTGACGTATCCGTCGGCCGGCAACATCGGCGGCGGTGGCTTCGCAATGGTGCGCACCGCGCAGGGCGCGACGAACTTCATCGACTTCCGTGAGAAGGCGCCGGGTAAGGCATCCCGCGATATGTATCTCGATGCGGCGGGTAAGCCGACACGGGATAGCGTGCTGGGCTGGCGCGCCAGCGGAGTGCCGGGCACGGTGCGCGGTTTGGAATTGCTGCATAAGAGGTATGGCAAGCTGCCGTGGAAGACGGTAGTGGGCCCGGCGGTGAAGTTGGCCAAGCAAGGCTTCGAGGTTTCTTACTTTCTGGAGCGGGGCTTGCGCGGGCAGGCGCGGCGATTCGAGGCGTTCGCGGAATCGAAGCGGGTCTATTTGCGAGACGGGAAATTCTACGAGGCCGGCGAGAAGATTCGCTTGCCGGAACTCGCCCGAACGCTGGGGCGGATTCAGAAGAAGGGCGCGGGCGAATTTTACACAGGCGAGACGGCGCGGATTTTCGCGGAGGAGATGGCGAAGAATGGCGGCCTGATTACGCTTGAGGACTTGCAGGCGTATCAGGCGGTCGAGCGTAAGCCTTTGACAGGCAGCTATCGCGGCTACGAGATGTTGCTGGCGCCGCCTCCGTCGAGCGGCGGTATCGGGCTGCTGCAGATGATGGGAATGCTGGAGAAGTTGGGGTACGAGAAGGCGGCGCCCGGCAGCGCGCAGAGCGCACACCTAATCGCCGAAGCGATGAAGCGTTACTACGCGGATCGGGCGGAGTTCTTGGGGGATCCGGATTTTGTCAAGATGCCGGTCGCCGCGTTGACGTCGCGGGAGTACATCGCACGGCGCGCGGCCGGCATTGACCGCGAGAAGTCCACGTCGTCGAGTGAGTTGAAGCATGGCGTCCCCGCGCCCGCCGAGGAGAGCCCGGAGACTACGCATCTTTCGATCGTGGATGAGGCGGGCAACGCGGTGTCGCTGACCTATACGCTCAACGGCGGCTACGGGAGCGGCGTGACAATACCTCGCCTGGGATTCCTGATGAATAACGAGATGGACGATTTCTCGGTGAAGCCGGGCGCGCCGAATATGTTCGGCGCGGTGGGCGGCGCGGCGAACGCGATCGCGCCGAACAAGCGCATGCTCTCCAGCATGACGCCCACGATTCTGACGAAGGATGGGAAGCTATTTCTCGTGACCGGCGCGCCGGGTGGGACGCGAATCATCACGGGGGTGATGCAATCGATTTTGAACGTGGTGGATTTCAAGATGAACGTCGAGGACGCGATTGGCGCGCCGCGCATTCATCATCAGTGGGCGCCGGATAAGTTGTTTCTAGAGCGCGGCTGGAGCCCGGACACCGCGGCGATTCTGCGGCGGATGGGACATGCCGTGGAGAGTCCGTCGGGCGGCGTGGGGAACGTGCACGGAATCCTGGTGGAGGAGAAGTGGCTGCAGGGCTCCGCCGACGGGCGCAGCAACGGCAAGGCCGCCGGTTACTAAAGCGTGGCGGCATGGGAGACTAGTTGATGCCGCGATTTACAAGATGGAGCAAGTACTTTCCACGCACATTTGCGTGAACCACCGCCTGACGACGGTCTGGCTCGACAGAATCCTAGAGGCGGGCTTTCCCTCGGTGGAAATTTTCTGCGCCCGCCAGCATTTGGACTACCGTAACAAGGCGCAGATCAACGAGTTGGGGCATTGGTTCCGGGATTCGCCATTGAAACTGCACGCGCTGCACATGCCGATGTATAGCGACGATCAATGGGGAAAGTCTAGCCCGAACGCGGCGCTGTCCATCACGGAGTTGTCGAAGCCGAAGCGTTTGGAAATGGTGGATGAGTTGAAGCGCGCGCTGGAGGTGGCTGAGGTAATTCCCTGCCGCTACGCGATTCAGCACATGGGCGTGGGGGGCGAGGAGTGGAGCCTGGAGCGCTTCGACGCCGCGTTTTCTTCGCTGGAGGAGTTGAATCTTTTCGCCAAGCATCGCGAGGTGGAAGTGCTGCTGGAAAATATTCCGAATAAGCTTTCGACGGCGGAGCGCCTGATGCGTTTTCTCGAGATGACGCATGTTAAGAACGGCCTTTGTTTCGATACGGGGCACGCGCATCTGGCGGGGAGCGTGGAGAGCGAGTGGCAGATCATGCGCTCCAAAGTGAAATCGACGCACATCCACGATAACGATGGGAAGAACGACAACCATCGCTTTCCGTTTCTGAGCGACGGCACGATCAACTGGCGGCGCGTGATGAACATGATGCGCAAGCAATTGGCGGAGAACCCCGGACAGTTCCCGTGGCTGCTGGAATTGCGTGAGGTTCCGGAGATCGCGAAACCGATCGAAAAGGCGAAGGAAGTGTTTGCCCGGTTGGAAGAGATTCCGGCCGAGGAGTACCGGTTCGAGGGTTAATGAACATGAGCGACTTTGCTCCCGTGAAGGGGCGCGCCACCATCGCGCACATTGGAGAACACGAAGGCCAGACGATTAGCGTCAGCGGTTGGCTCTACAACTTGCGGCGCAGCGGCAAGATTGCGTTTCCGATCTTACGCGATGGTTCCGGATTTTTGCAATGCGTAGCCGTGAAGGCGGAATTGCCCGAGGACGTTTTCGAGACGATCCGTGAATTGACGCAGGAGAGCGCGGTAACTTTTACCGGCAGTGTACGGGCGGAGGCGCGGGCGCCGGGTGGCTATGAGTTGGACGTGAAGTCCGTGACGGTGCATCAGCGCGTAACGGAGGCCGATCCATATCCGATTACGCCCAAGGAACACGGCATCGACTTCTTGTTGGACCGGAGGCATTTGTGGTTGCGGTCCAAGCGGCAGTTCGCGATCGCGCGGATTCGCCATGAAGTAATCCGGGCGGTGCGGGATTACTTCGATAATCAAGATTTCGTCCTGATGGATACTCCGGTCTTTACGCCGGCGGCTTGCGAGGGGACGACGACGTTGTTCGAAGTCGACTACTTCGAAGACGAGAAGATGTACTTGACCCAGAGCGGCCAGCTTTATAACGAAGCGAACGCGATGGCGTTGGGCAAGGTGTATTGCTTCGGGCCGACATTCCGCGCGGAGAAGAGCAAGACGCGGCGGCACTTGACGGAGTTCTGGATGGTGGAACCGGAGATGGCTTACGCGACGCTCGAAGACGTGAAGACGCTGGCCGAGGGCTTGGTGTGCGGCATCGTCGAGCGCGTGCTGGATAAGCGGCGTGAAGAACTGAAGATTTTGGAGCGCGACGTGGCGAAGCTGGAGGCCGTAAAGGCGCCATTCGCGCGCATGAGCTACGACGACGCGGTGAAGATCTTGCAAGGTAAGGGCAGCGAGATCCAATGGGGCGGCGATTTCGGCAATGCGGATGAGACGTTGCTGACCGAAGGTTCGGACAGGCCCATCATGGTGGACAAATATCCGACGGAGATCAAGGCCTTCTACTTTCAACCGGACGACGCACGTCCGGAACTCGCCTTGGGCGTGGACGTGATCGCGCCGGAAGGATATGGCGAAATCATCGGCGGCGGCCAGCGTATTCACGATCTCGATCTGCTCTTGAAGCGGCTAGAGGAGCACAAGCTGCCGCGCGAAGCGTTTGACTGGTATCTCGATCTGCGCAAGTTCGGCAGCGTGCCGCACGCAGGTTTCGGCATGGGCATCGAACGCACGGTGAGCTGGATGTGCGGCCTGGATCACTTGCGTGAAGCGATCCCGTATCCGCGCATGTTGTACCGGACGCGGCCTTAAGGAGTTCGGCGAATGCGCAAGACCAAAGTAGCGGTGATCGGCGCGCCCATGGATCTGGGCGCCGGGCGGCGCGGCGTCGACATGGGTCCTTCGGCGGTGCGTGTCGCGAATTTGCATGGGCGCTTGGAGAGCTTGGGCTACGAGGTCGAGGATCACGGGAATATCGAAGTAGTGCAGCCGGAGAGCGTGCCTCGCAAGGATGCGCGGGCGCGATATCTGCAGGAGATCGCGAAGAGTTGCGCGCGGCTGGCCAAGATGGTGGAGAAGGCGATGGGCCAAGGGCATTTCCCGCTGGTGCTCGGCGGCGATCATTCGATCGCGGCCGGCACGATCGCGGGTGTGTCCAAGAGTTTGCGTCGCGAGAAGAAGAAGCTGGGTGTGATTTGGATCGACGCGCACGGCGATATGAACACGCCGGCGACGAGCCCGAGTGGCAATGTTCACGGGATGCCTTTGGCGGCGACCGTGGGCATGGGGCCGAAGGAGTTAACGCACATCGGCGGATACGCGCCAAAAGTGAATCCGAAGAACGTTGTGCTGATCGGGTTGCGCGACGTGGATGACGCCGAGCGCGACAATATTCGCAAGAGCGGCGTGAAGGCTTTCACGATGCGCGATGTAGATGAGCTTGGATTGCGCAGCGTGATGACGCACGCGATTGGGACGGCGATGGACGGAACCGATGGCATTCATCTGTCGTTCGACATGGACTCGGTGGACCCCGACGATGCCCCCGGCGTGGGTACTCCGGTGCGCGGTGGCCTGACCTACCGCGAGGCGCATTTGGCAATGGAGATCGTGAACGATTCCGGCGCGATGGTGAGCATGGAAATCGTGGAAGTGAATCCCGTGCTCGATACGGCGAATCGCACGGCGCTGCTGGCCGTGGAACTGGCGGCGAGCGCGATGGGTAAGAAGATCTTAAATTAGGGGAGCGAATGGCAAAGATTCGGGTAGCGGTAGTGTACGGCGGGCGCAGCGGCGAGCATGAGGTGAGCCTGCGCAGCGCCGAATCGATCATCGCGCAGTTGGATCCGGAGCGCTATGAGGTGCTGCGCTTCCTGGTGTCGAAGGAAGGGAAGTGGTCGCCGGGGCCGATACTGCCGGAGCCGGGCGGGAATCCGGGCATCGACGTAGTGTTCCCAATTACGCACGGGACTTTCGGCGAGGACGGCACGATGCAGGGGCTTTTTGAGTTGGCGGACTTGCCTTATGTCGGGCCGGGAGTGTTGGGCAGCGCGGCGGCGATGGATAAGGAATTTTCGAAGCGGGTGCTGCGCGCGAGCGGCGTTCCGGTGGTTGACTACGTCGTGCAGCGCCGGGGGCATTTGGATGCGGACGCGGCGATGGAGGCTTTAGGGCTGCCCGTATTCGTGAAGCCCGCGAACCTTGGCAGTTCCGTGGGTATTCACAAAGCAAAGACCCGGGGCGCGCTGGCGGCGGCGCTGGCGGACGCGGCCCAGTACGACACGAAGGTGTTGGTAGAGCGGGCCGTGGCGGGGCGCGAATTTGAATGCAGCGTGTTGGGCAACGAAGACCCGCAGGCGTCGTATCCGTGCGAGATTCTGCCGGAGCGGGAGTTTTACGATTACGAGGCGAAGTACATTCTCGATACAACGCGGATCGAGTTGCCCGCGAAGCTCGAGGAAGATAAGACCCAGGAGATGCGGCGGTTGGCGGTGGCGGCGATCTTGGCGCTGGGTTGCGAAGGGATGAGCCGCGTCGATTTTCTGTACGAGAACGCGACGGGCCAGTTCTTCGTGAACGAAGTAAACACTTTGCCCGGCTTTACGTCCATCAGCATGTATCCGAAGATGTGGGAGCATTCCGGCATTTCCTATGCGAAGCTGCTCGACCGCTTGATCGAGTTCGCGCTGGCAAGGCAAGCCCGGAAGAAAGCCACGAAGTTTACGCGATAGATGTTGCTTGCCGTTCTAATCCTGGTTGCGCTGCCGGTCTTCGCGCAGGAAGGCCCCGCGCAAGAAGACCTTGGGGGGCTCGCGGCGCACATTCGCCGCTTCGCGCAAGTCTTCGCTCTGCTGGAGGAGAACGCGGCGGATAAGCCCGATGTGAAAGCGGCTTTTGAGGCGGGCGCATTGCCCGGAGCGTTGCGCAAGCTCGACCCGCACACTGTTTTCTTTAACAAGGATCAATTCGAACAATTGCGCGAGATGCAGACCTCGACGCGCAAGGGCTTTGGGAGCATCGTAAGCGTTTTGCCCGGTCGCGTGATCATTTTGCAGACCATGCCCGGGAGCCCCAGCGCGCGGGCGGGATTGAGCCCGGGCGATGAGATTATCGCGATTAACAACGTGCCGCTGAGCCGCTTCGACATGGAGCAGATGGTCGAGTACTTGTCTTACACACGGCAGAAGGAAGCTTTGCTGCACGTACGGCGGCAAAATTTTCCGCGGCCGCTGGAGTTCGTTTTGTCGCCGCAGACGCTGGACGCGCCGACGGTGGAGCGCAGTTTCTTATTGGAAGACGGCATCGGCTACATTCGCGTGGGGAGTTTTGAGGCGCACACGGGGCGAGACTTCGCGGCGGCGGTGGAAAAACTTGGCGGGACGCGATTGAAGGGATTGGTGATCGATCTGCGCAATAATCCGGGCGGGGTTTTCGCTAGCGCGCTGGAGATGGCGGCGTTGTTTCTGCCGGCGGGCGCGCGGATCACGAGCATTAAAGGGCGAGCGAAGAAAGAAGAAACGATCGACGTTCCCGCGGATAGCGCGGGGAAATATAGGTTCCCGGTCTCGGTGCTGATGAATGAGAAAAGCGCTAGCGCGAGCGAAGTGTTCGGCGCGGCGCTGCAGGAGAATGGGCGGGCGAAGGTGGTGGGCATCGCGACCTACGGCAAGGGTTTGGTACAGAGCGTATTTCCGCTCGGCGGGGGCACGGGGCTGGCGCTGACGACGGCTTATTACTACACGCCGAAGGGACGATCGTTGCAGCGCAAGCTAGAGGACGCCCAGATCGATCCGGCGTTGGCCACGAACGCGGCGGGAATCAAACCGGATATCGACGTGAAGCCCGAAGCAGCTACCCGTTTACGCGCGTTTTTGGAACAGAACGCATTGATTACGGCTTACGCGAGCGAGTGGGTGCAGAAGAACGCCAAGCCGGGTGCGGATTGGAAGTTGCCGTTGAACACGATCGACCAGTACCGGACGTGGCTGGGCGCGAAGAACGTGATGCCGACGCTGGCGGAGTGGAGTTGGGATCGCGATTGGATTTTGGGCCGCTTGGAACAAGAGATTTTGAATTTGAGCGTTGGAGTGGACCGGGGCGACGAAATCGAGGCTCGCAACGACTCGCAGGTAAAGGCAGCTTGGAGCGCGGTGAAGAATTAATTCACGGCGAAGGCGGCGTCGAATTCGCCGGCCTTCACGCGGTGGATGGCGGCGACCTTGTTCTTGCCAAGCGCAGCGGCGATTTGAGCCGCCTCGGTATGGAATTTCCCTAGGCGATAGGTGACGCCGCGCATGCTGGGCGCGCGCCGGTGCAAAGCCTCCAAGTTCTCGAGCGCTTCGCGGTAATAGGGGTAGCCTTCCGCCGATTTGCCGCTAGCGTGCAAGGCCCATCCGACGGACGTGCGCGTGTGTTCGGCGTTCATCTTCAGCATGTGGATATTCGGCAGCTTTCCTTCGCGCGCCCGGTCCACCAAGGCTTCTCGGCGGCGCAAGAGATCCTTGCGGAGAGGAATCAATTCAGCCCAACGGCCTTGGGCAAAAAGAACTCGCGAGGAGACCGCTTCGAGTTCCAGGGAGTGTACATCCCGCGCATCGTGGCAAATTTCCGTCCGCGGGAAGGCGTTGAGCGCCGTTCTTGAAGACTGAATAGCGCTTTCCGCGTTCTTCCAATCGCCGACGGCGAGATGAGCGTTGGCCAGCGCCATCCGGGCATCCAGGCGCCGCGCGGCGATCTCGCACGCGCGTTTCGGGGAGTTGGTTCGCGAGTCGAATCCGTTGTCGCTTAGGCGAACGGCCTCCCGCAAATAGGGCAGCGCTTGGGGCAGGTTTTCCACGCGGCTTCCCGTGGGGCCAAGCAGCATCTGTCCATAGCTAACCGTAACGATGAAAAGTCCCTCCATGATTTCAGGTCGCGGCCCATACTCGTCGCGGAGTTTCGACCACTCTTCGATACCGACTAAGAGGGCCCGCGCTTTCAAGCCATTCGGATCCTCGGCGCTGGAATCGGAAACGGAGGGAGAAGCGATGGAAAACAGCGCGCGGATGCGGCGCTCCATTTCGCGTTCGTTCCGTTGCGCCGCCGTCAGCCAGACGCAGGCGGCAACGGCGACCGCTAGCACCGCCAAGCCCGCGCTGAAAGAATGCCGCCGCAACAGAGTAGCCCAGGCAAGATGGCGGCGCGGCTGCCGCGCGATCAGGGGTTGACCGCGAAGCGCGGCCTCCAGATCGCGGGCCAGTTCCGTTGCATCGGCATAGCGCAGTTCCGGCAGTTCTTCACTAGCCTTCCCGGCGATGCGCCGTAAGTCCACTTCCAGGGGCGACGGCTCCTTAGCGTTTAGGACGCCGCGCAGGAGGAGACCGAGAGAGTAAAGGTCGCTTTGCTGCGTACCGCTTTCGCCAGCCAATTGCTCGGGGCTGGCGAAACTCGGAGTCCAGGCGCGATACATCGTTTTCGTGGAATCGGGTGCATGGGGGTGGGCTTCCGTGGCGGCGCTGAAATCGATGAGCACCGGACGGCCATCGCCGTCAATGAGCACGTTCGAAGGCTTAATGTCGCGATGGAGGACGCCGCGGCCGTGGGCGTGCGCCAGGGCGCGCGCTAAGTCGAGGAAGCAGCGCGCGATGACTTCGGGGGAAGCCAATGTCGATGCCGCCAGACTTTGCCCTTCCACATACTGAAGAACGAGAAAATGGCGGCCATCGGGAGCGCATCCGGCGTCCAGAATGCGGGCGATATTTGGATGGTCGAGCTTGGCGAGCGCTCCAGCCTCGCGCGACAAAGTAAATCCAGGGTCCAATAACTTTACGGCTACCCGGCGGTCGAAGCGTCCATCGGCGCGTTCGGCCAAGTAAACGCTCCCCATCCCGCCGCGTCCCAATAAGCTGAGCAGGCGGTAGGGTCCGAGCGCTTCGGGGGCCGAGCTCATGGCGCGTAGCGATTCCAGGCGCTCTAGCCAGGGTTGATCCAATATTTCAGGGTTTGGGAAGACGAAGGGGACGTCCGACATGCTTCTTTATGAGCATAATAGAACTTAGCGGGGACTAGGAAATATAGGGTGAGCGACAAGTTACGGGAAATGATTGAGGCGGTGTATCCGGAGTTGCGGCGGATCGCGCGGAATAAGTTAAACCGGGAGTCGGCGAATTCGCCGTTTAGTCCGACGGCGCTGACGAACGAAGTCTTAGTAAGGATCTTGCGGCGGGAGCGGGCGGGCGAGGACGCGGAGAAGCTCGTCCGGGATGGAATGCTGGAGATGCGCAGCGTGCTGATCGATCACGCCCGCAAATATAAGCTAGAGGCGCAAGCCGCCGCGCCGCAAACGCCGCCGGATATCGCGGACCGCCGGGCGTCGTTTGAGATCGCCGTACATATCGAAATGCTCTTGAACCGGCTGCAGGACGAATCGCCGCGCGCCGCCGAGGTCGTGCGGCTCCTGTACTTTGTCGGGCTTACCCAGGAGGAGACGGCGCGTTTCCTGGGGTTGACGGCGCGGACCGTGCAGCGCGATTGGACGGAGGCGCGCGAGTGGCTCAAGAAGAATTGGACACTGGAAAGATGAGCGACGCCAAACTGGTTCAGATTGTCAACGCGTTGGGCATTCCACGTATTGAACGTCATATTTTCTTGTGCGCGGATCAGAGCGAGGCAAAGTGCTGCGCGAAGGACGAGGGCTTGGCGGCTTGGGATTACTTGAAGCGGCGGATCAAAGAGTTGGGTTTGGATCGCGGGGAGACGGTCGTGTTTCGCACGAAGGCGAACTGTCTGCGAGTTTGTGAGGCGGGGCCAATCGCCGTGGTGTATCCCGAGGGCGTTTGGTACAAGCTCGCAAACGAAGCGGCGCTCGAACGAATCTTGCAAGAGCACCTTATTGGCGGTACTCCCGTGGAGGAGCACCGCCTAATTCAATAGACCCTTCGAAAAGTATTTATTGGGGAACGGGCCGGCCCATGGACTTATAGATGCCTTCGATCATCGCGACGTTGTCCTTGGCTTTTTGATTGGTCTTGTCGATTTCCACGACGCGGCGATAGAGCCGGAGCGCGGTCGGATATTTGCGGAAGGGCGGGAGCTTTTCGTCGTACATGTAGGTGTCGGCATTGCCCATGAGGGCTTCGACGAGAGTGGCCTTCACGGCGGTGTCGGCGGGCTTAGCTTTGTAGGCGGGGTCCAATAAGGCGACGGCTTCTTCAAATTTCTTCTGCTTGATCAAAGCCTTGGCGTCATCAACGGGCTTGGCCGCGAACATTACGGCGGCCAGAGCGAATACGGCGAACAATTGGCGCATAGCCTTATTGTAGCGATTGCCCGCATAATGAAAAGTAATGACGGCGCGTCACATTATTGTCGCGATTGATGGACCCGCGGGGGCTGGGAAGAGCACCATTGCGCGCCGCGTGGCGGAAAAGATGGGCGCGATCTACGTGGATACCGGCGCGATGTACCGGGCGGTCGCGTTATGGGCGCAACGCAGCGGCATTGCAACGAGCGACATGCAAAGCATCGAGCGACTGGCGGAACATGCCGATATCGATTTGGTGGAGCAACGGATCTTGCTAAACGGCGAAGACGTGACCGATGAGATTCGCCGGCCCGAGATTGCGCAGGCGGCTAGCGAGGTGGCGGCGATTCCCGGCGTACGGCGCGCGATGGTGGCCTTGCAGCGGGACATGGCGGAGAAGGCGAGTCTGGTGATGGAGGGGCGCGATATTGGGAGCGTAGTGTTCCCCGACGCGGAGGTGAAGGTGTTTTTGGACGCGCGGCCCGAGGAGCGCGCGCAGCGGCGGGCTTCAGAACTGGAAGCGAGTGGCGTCCGTGTGGATCTAGCGGATTTGACGCGGCAAATCGCCGAGCGCGATCACCGCGACCGTAATCGCGATACCTCTCCGCTGATACAGGCGCCGGACGCGGCGTTCTTGGATTCGACGGGCCGGACGCTTGAAGAAGTGGAAGCCGAGATTTTGCGGCTGATCCGGCAGCGGACTTCGCACTGAAGCGGCGAAGGAACAGGATTTATCGATGGACAACTTACTAGTCATGAAGTTTGGCGGCACGAGCATGGGCTCGGCCGAAAGAATGAAGATCGCGGCGGATATCGTGCGCGAGGCGAAGGCGGGATCGCGGCCGGTAGCCATCGTGGTGTCGGCGATGAGCAAGGTGACGGATCTGCTGATCTCGACGATGCGCGCCGCGGAAGAGGGCGACCGCGATGGCGTGCGGGAAAACATTCGCATCATCGAGAAGCGTCATCTGGAAACTTGCCGCGAACTGCTGCCGGATGCGCGGCAGGAATCGGTGGTTGCGAGCTTGCGGGCTCTCATCGATGAATTCGAGCGGCTTTCGAATGGCATTCTCATGCTGGCCGAGAGGCCGCCGCGCAGCGTGGACGAAGCGCTGGCGATCGGGGAGCGGCTGAGCGCGACGTTGATCGCGGCGTACTTGGACGCAAGCGGCACTCCGGCCGTCGCCGTGAATGCCCGCGATGTGATCGTGACCGATAGCAATTTTGGTAACGCCAATCCGCTCATGGAAGCCACGCGCGAGAAGTGCGCGAAGACGTTGCTTCCAAAGTTGAAGTCGAACTTGTTGCCCGTGGTGACCGGTTTCAACGGCGGTACGGTGGATGGAAAACCGACGACGTTGGGACGCGGCGGTTCGGACTTCAGCGCGTCGATTCTGGCGAGCGCTCTCGACGCAAGCGAGTTGTGGATTTGGACGGATGTCGACGGGATCATGAGCGCGGACCCGCGGCTGGTGCAGGATGCGAAGGTATTGGACGTGGTGACGTATCGCGAGGCGGCGGAATTGGCCTATAACGGCGCGAAGGTATTGCATCCGCGCACACTGGCGCCGCTGGTGGAGAAGGGCATTCCGGTTTGGTCGAAGAACAGTTTCAATCGTGCGGCGCCGGGGACGAAGATCGTGCCGCATGCCGAAGGCAACGGCCCGCGCGCGGTGACTTCGATGGGCAATGTCGCGCTGATCTCGGTGGAGCCGGCGAGTCCGCTCATTAATGGGACGCTGCTGATGGGCCGGGCGCTGGAAGCGTTGGCGCGGGCGAACGCGGAGGTGTTGGCGTTTACGAGCTCCAGCTACCGGCAAAGTTTTTGCTTTTTGATTCGCAAGGACGAAGTGGAGCCGGCGCTCGATAGCTTGAAGGGCGAGCTGAGTTTGGAACTGGCGCATGAGTACGTCAACCCAGTGGAGGTGGACGACAACGTGGGGCTCTTGGCGGTGGTGGGCGAAGGGATGCAGGGGCATCCGGGTCTAGCGGGCCGGGTGTTCACCGCGATTAGCCGGGACAGCGTGAACATCATTGCCATCGCACAGGGATCGAGCGAGTTGACGATCTCGATCGTGGTGCGGCGGGATGGGTTGGAGCGCGCGGTGAAGGCAGTTCACGCTGAATGCCACTTGGGCCAAGAAGTGGGCGGACTGCGTTAACGCTGTGTTACTCTACGCTTAGGCAGCCGAAAGGCTGCCTAAGTTTTGTTTGGAAACGTTTGCCAGGAGGAGGTGATTTGAAGATGGCTGAAATCGTACTGCAAGAAGGCGAAACTCTGGAAGCGGCGTTACGCCGTTTCAAGCGTAAAGTCCAGCAGGAAGACATCATCAAGGAAATCAAGAAGCACTCCTTCTATCTGAAGCCGGGCGAAAAGAAGCGCGTGAAAGCGGCGCTGGCCCGGAAGCGGAACCGCAAAAAGCGTCCGCGTTCGGACGCTGAATAAGCTCCTTGTTTGTTTGCATCCTTCTAGAGAAAGCCGTTGCCGCGAGGTAGCGGCTTTTCTCTTTATGATCAGGAGATGGATGCGATCGTGTTTCCGGGGGACTTGGACGGCGACGAGAAGAGCGTCGAACTGATTGAGATGTTGCTGCGGTATACGGGGAGGCCTTTCGCACGGGAGCAGTTCGCGCCGGGGCATGTGACGGCGACGGGCCTAGTGACCGATCCCGAGGGACGGGTTGCGATGGTGCTGCATGGCCGGCTCAATCGGTGGCTGCTGCCGGGCGGGCACGTGGAGGCGATGGATGGGTCTATCGAAGCGGCGGCGGCGCGCGAGGTGTTCGAGGAGACGAGTTTGCGGGTGCGCGGCGGGCGCGTGATTGGGGCGGATGTGCATGGGATTCCGCCCAAGATCAAGAATGGCGCCGAAGTGGAACCTTATCATCAGCATCACGATGTCTTGGTGGCGTTTTGGACGGGCGCGGCGGAGCTAGTGGTGAGCGACGAGAGCCATGCGGTGCGTTGGGTGGGACCGGGGGAGTTTGACGCGTTTGCCGTGCCTGCCAATGTGCGGCGGGCTTACGCTCGGGCTAGGCGGCGGGAAGAGCAGTAACCGGCGAGATATTCGCGGAAGGCGGCGTGGAGTTTCGCGCGGACGCCGTCGTTTTGGTTGAGCCTGAGCCCTTCGATGTGAGCGACTGGCAGGAGGTCGCGTGTGGACGACGTGATGAAGAGGCCGTCCGCTTTTTCGAGTGTCGCGGGGCGAAGGTTTTCTTCGCGTACGGAAATGCCGGGGACACGGATTTCTTCCAGGAGCAGCGCGCGGGTGATGCCGGGCAGGCAACCGGAGGAAGCGAGGGGTGGAGTGACGACTTCGTTGCCGAAGACGGCAAAGATGTTCGCGCTGGTGAGTTCAGAGACTTCGCCGATTTCGTTGAGCAGCACTACCTCGTCGAAGCCACGATCGTGCGCTTCCTCGTACATGGCGAGATTAAAGCTCCAGCTCAACATCTTCGTCCCAGCATACGGATTGGCGGCGTGGCGGGCGTGGGCTTGGATGCCGAGGCGGACGCTTGCGCCCCAATCCTTCAAGTCCGTCGTGAAGGCGATGAGGTCATAGGGACGTTCGATGCCGGGGCCTTCCCACATGCCGCCTTTGTTGCGGAGAACGATGACCCGGAGCGTGGATTCGTCAGCATGGTTTGCTTCGATGAGCTTTTCGAGGGGTTCCTTGAGCGCGGCGGCGTCATCAGGGAAGGGAATGCGGAGCAGCTTCGCGTCCCTGGCCATGCGGGCGCAGTGTCGTTCCCAGGCAAAGAGAACGCCTTGGTGGACGCGCAAGGTTGAAAAGACACCCCAGCCGTTGACCGCGCCTACTTGGCCGGGGGACATGGTTACGGCCGTGGAAGGCAGTAACTGGCCGCCGGAAAGCATGTGCGCGTGCATAGGCTTCATTTTACGAGATGGGCCGATGCGGCGTCTTTGTGAGACGGGTGGCGGAAGTACTACGCGTTGTCTTGTGAATGCAGATACTGGGATGTGTTTCTTACGAGGAGCGTGGCGGCGTTTCGGCGACGTCGCGGACGCTGGTGCTGGTGCATGGTTCGTTTAGCGACCACCGGACAAATTGGGAACTGGTGATGCCTGCCTGGGAGCGGGAGTTTCGCGTGATCGCGATCGCGCGGCGCGGGCGGGGCGAATCGGCGCGGAGTACGGGCCACAGTGTCGGAGACGAGGCGCGTGATGTCGCGCGGGTGCTCGCGACGCTTGAGACGCCCGCGACGGTGTTGGGCCATTCCTACGGCGCTCACGTGGCGCTGCTGGCGGCGCGCATGGCGCCGGAGCGCGTAGCCAAGCTAATCGTGTACGAGCCACCACGCGCAGGGCTGTTTTCCGCGGAGGCGATGGGGCGTTTGGCGCCGCTGGCGGGCGACTGGGACCGTTTCGCAAGCGTTTTCTTCGGCGAAATTCTGCTCGTCCCCTTGGAGGAATTACGTGAGTTGCGCGCGAGCGGGGCCTGGGCGGCGATTGTCGAAGACGCCCCGGCGAGCTGGCAGGATATTCAGGCGCTCGCGCAATACGGTTTCGCAGCGGCGGATTTCGCCGGATTGCCGATGCCGGTGCTATTGCAAACCGGAAGCGAGAGCCCAGCGCATTTGTATGTGACCGAGGAATTAAAGGCGGCTTTGCCTCGTGGCGAAGTGATGCGATTGGAAGGGCAGGCGCATGAGGGCATGACGACCGCGCCGGAGCCGTACGCACGGGGCGTGGCGGAGTGGTTGGGTTTGGCGGGTGAGATGAGCCCGTAGCGACATCGGCCACTCGAATTTTGGGGCTTGCCGGAGTCCGTCTGATAAATTCTTAGGACTATGACGGCAATTAGCGAACAGCGGCGCTGGACGATTTTAGGGCTGCTGTGTGTGGGGTTCATGGTGGCGTACTTTGACCGCGTGAACTTGTCGGTGGCGTTGGCGGACAAAGAGGGTTTTCTTCAACACTTTCAGCTAACGAACGCGCAGCGGGGCATGTTGGGGAGTGCGTTCTTTTGGAGTTACGCGCTGTTGCAGATTCCGGCCGGGTGGATCGTGGACCGCTTCGGCGTCAAGTGGCCTTATGCGATCGGCTTTCTGTTGTGGAGCGTGACCAGCGCGGCGACGGCCGTGGTGGGCGGGTTTGAACAGTTGATCATGTTGCGGATTTTGCTGGGGATGGGCGAGTGCGTGATCACGCCGGGCGGCATGCGCTGGATTCGCTTTAACTTCGATGAGAAACGACGCGGGACGGCGGTGGGGATTTATATGGCGGCGGCGAAGGTGGGGCCGGCGTTGGGCGCGCTGGTGGCGACGAAGTTGTTGGGCAGCGTCGGGTGGCAGTCGATGTTCTTGATCATCGGGTTGGGCAGCTTGATTTGGTTGATTCCGTGGGTGTTGATCATGACGAACGACGATTTGGCGCAAGAGGCCGAACAGAAGAAGGCGGCGGGCGGCCCCGATATTTCGTTCGCGCGGGTGATGCGGAGCCCGGTGATTTGGGGCACGATCGTGGGCGCGTTTTGCTATCAGTACTTCGTGTACTTCGCGTTGACTTGGATGCCGGCGTACTTCAAGGAGCATTTCAAGATGAGCTTGAACGATAGCGGCGTGTTTACGTCGGCAAGTTTCGTCGCGATGGCGGTGGTGGCGACGCTGGCGGGGTATTGGGCGGATAAATTGATCGAGGGCGGCCGGGATCCGGTGGCGACGCGGAAGGCATTTACCGTGGGAGGGCTGCTGACGGCGGCGGTGGGTTTGGTGGCGGCGTTGAACGCGTCGAGCGAAGTGGCGATGTGGCTGGTGATCGCGGCGTTGGGCGGCTTGGGCTTGACGACCCCGAATTATTGGGCGCTGACGCAGACGTTGATACCGGGCGCGGCGGTGGGGCGGATTGTCGGCGTTCAGAACGCGGCGGCGAATATTCCCGGGATCGTGGCGCCGATACTTACGGCTTGGCTGGTGGACAAGAGTGGCTATGAGGGCGCGGTGGGGGCGGTGATCGTGTTCCTGATCTTGGGAGTGACGACTTATGTGACGGTAATCAAGCGGGAGTACGCGCCACGGTAATGCACCAGTTAGGTGGTGGTGACGCCGCTACCGCCACGCCATGGCTCGTAACTGCGACGGCGATTAGTCAAGTTGACTTGCTCCGTAGTGCGGCTGCGCCGTTGCCAGGGCGAAGATGAGCGGTGAGCGCGATGCCATGGCGACGGGTTGGTGACGCCGCCGTCCCCAGCGATGGGCCTAAAAGGCGAGCCCTTGCGTCGCGACGTCCGGGCGGATGTACTTCAAGATGGTCTGCTTGAGGCTGGCGATCTGGATGGGCTTGGCGAGATAGTCCTTGATGCCATTGACGCGGCTGAACATGCGATCAAGAAGGCCGTCGCCATTGGAGATCATGATGATGGGGACGTCGCGGCCGGCCTTGTTGCGGCGAATGGCGCGCGCGAGTTCATGGCCTTGCATGTCGGGCAGCGTGGCATCGATGAGGATGAGACCGGGGACTTCCTCGACGACTTTACCGTAGGCCTCGCGGCCGCGATTGGCGCCCCGGGCGCGGAATCCTTGTTCTTCGAGGGACTGGCAGATTGAGCGGCGGATGGTCGGGGATTCCTCGACGACGAGGATGGGCTTCTGCGCTTCGAGGTTTTCGCGTAGCGCGCGGAGGTGGTAATCATTCCAGCAGTTCGCCTCGGCGCGCTTGATGTAGAGGTAGGCGTCGCCGGAGCGGTTGAGGCCAAGACAAGCAAGGGCGGCGGCGATTAGAGTTTGTGGGTCGTCGTTCTTCTCGAGTACTTTTTGATGGCGGAGGAGCGCGGCCTCGACGATAGCTTCCTGCGCGCCGCTTTGGACGCGGGCGGCTTTGTAATCGCGGAGCATGTGGGCGCAGCCGCAACTGGCGCAGAGAATGGCTTCGCCGGCGGTGGCCTGCTGGGAATCGCAGACGGGGCAGCGCGGACCGAGTGCGGTTGGCGGGCCGGATTCTTCCGCCGCGCCGGCTAGCTCCGCCTCGGCGAACGGTTTGTAGGTGGCCAGAGATTTCCGGGCGAGGACGTTGGCGGGATTGATTTGGAGAACGTGTTCAAGTAAGGCGATGGCTTCTTCGTGAGTCTCACTGACGACGGCGGCCCAGATATGGGCTTCTTCGTTGCGCGGTTCGAGCGAGAGGATGTCGCGCAGGACGTTGCGCGCGGCCATGTTCCGGCCAGCGCGGATGAGTTGCAGAGCGTCGCTGAGTTGCGCTGGTTCGGCGGTGGGCAAGTCCGTCTTCCTCGAATTCCCGAAATATCCGTGACTCACTCGCCGGACTTCTCCGGTATCTCGGCTTCGCGGTGCTTTTCCGGCTCCGCCGAGGCCCTGGACGCGGGCTTGACTGGTCACTACTCCGACACAGCTAGTTTAGGAGGAGAGGGGGACAAGATTCACGCGGAAAAGCACCCTAGGCGGGGCGGGGAGAGGCCCTACCCGAGGGGCTGGGCTAAGCTGGCAGGTAAGTGAAGCAAGTACTGATCTTAGGCGCGGGTTATACCGGGGCGCGGGTGGCGGAACGGCTCAAGATGCGGGGGATCGCTCCCGTGGCGATGCGGAGCAGCGACTTGGATTTCGAGCGGACGGGATCGGTCGACTCCTTGGCGCGGATGGCGGCTGAGGGTTGCGTGGTTCTGCATTCGGTTCCGAGTTTGGCGGGTGGGAAGGACCGGGAACTGTTGCGGGCGCTTGAAGGAAAGGCTTCGCGGGTAGTTTATCTGTCGACGACGGGCGTTTATGGGAATGCGGAAGAGGTGAACGAGGCGACGGCGGTGGCGCCGCGAACGGATAGGGAGGCGGCCCGGGTGGCGACGGAGAATGCGGTTTTTGGGGGGGCTTGGGAGGCTTTGGTGCTGCGGCCGGCGGCGATTTACGGGCCGGGCCGAGGCGTTCATGTGGCTATGCGGGCGGGGAATTACCGGATGCTGGGGAATGGAGGGAACTACATTAGCCGGGTGCATGTCGAGGATTTGGCGGCGGTGGCGGAGGCGGCCTTACTCTCGAATCTAACGGGGGCGTATCCAGTAGCGGACTTGCGGCCGTGCCCGGCAAGGGAGATAGCTAAGTACTGCGCGAGCTTGCTTGGATTGCCCGCGCCCTTGGAATCGGCGGAGGCGTTGGTTCCAGAGACGCGGAGGACGAACCGTCGCGTGGATGGTCGGGCGGTGTTTGAGCGCCTGGGGGTGGAAATGCGTTATCCGAGTTATGTCGAGGGGATCGCGCAGGCGTTGCGGGAGGAGGGCTGGAGCGGTGCGGCCCCAGCCCGTCCGGTTACTGGCTGATGTTTTGATCTTGATTGCCGTCAACTAGGGCGAGCGCGGCCGCGCCGGAGGCGCCTGAGGCCACGACAATGCCCATGATGACAACTTTGCTAGAGAGACCGGAAGCTGCGCCAGCGGCGGCGCCCACTGCGGCGGGGTTTACGACAATTACTTCATTAACCGTGAAGGTAATCTGGTTGTTCGTCGTCTTTGCCATTTCGCCTTTCAGACGGACCTGCTTCCCCTCCCACGGGGCGGCGTCCTTTCCGGCCAATTCAACCTTGATCTTCGTGACTTCATCGGTAACGAAGTACTTGCCGTTCTCCTTCACAATGGTTCCGTTCAATTCCGTCACTTTGGCGCTGGCTTGACCGAAGGCGAAAGAGAGGGTCTGGCCGGGGCGTACCATGGCGATGAGAATGCCGTCACGGCGGCGGACCTCGATTGGGTTCGTTCTGGCGGAGACGAGAACGTCACTGGTGCTGGGGCGCGAGACGATGCCGTCGCGGCCGCGGATCTCCAGTTCTCCGGCGCGGATCGGCAGAACCGCTTGGCCAGGCGCGACGCTGTCAATGCGGGCGACTCCCGACGAGAGATCGAGGCTGTTGGCCTTGACCGCCAAACGCGAGGAGGCCCCCAGGCGCAAACGGGAACCGTCCGCCAAGTAAAGCTGACTTGCCGCCCGGCCCGTTTCTACTGACTGCCCCGGGAAGACGTTCGCGCTGCCGCTGTGATCCGTTCCGTTAATCTTCAGGTTGCCGGAGCTCCAGGCCACGGCGGGCTTGGAGGCGGAAGAGAAAAGGGGTGTCGCGGCGCCGAGGGATTGCAGCGTTGTGAAATGGGTCGCGGCGAGGCATCCCAGCGTGAGTGGCAATAGTTTCTTGAGATTGGTTTTGATCACGTTACTCATTCCTGCTAGCTCTTATCGGTGCGGGCGAACGGAGCTTGAGGAATTTTATTTTTCGTTTCCTGCTCTCAAGGTTCGCCGGATCTTCGCCGAAAAGTGGAGTGTGGGCATGAGAGTCCTTCTCAATTCACTGAGCGTTCTGGCGGCTGGGCTGTCCGCCCTCCTTGGCTACGTGCATTGGCTGGCCGCGGACAGCGCCGATGCATCGCGCTTGGAGGCGGCAGTGCAGTGGCAGCGCCGTCTCGGGCTTTCTTGGGCGGACTCAGCGATTCGACTGGCGGCATTGCGGCCATCTGATGAGGCGGCCCTGCTCGGCCAGGCTGCTCAGGATCGCAGCGTGGCGGCCGGGGCCTTGGTGCGTCTAGCTCTACTAGAGGAAATGGCGGGCAAGAATCGGGAGAGCCGGGAATGGATGCAGCGAGCAATCCAGAAAAGTAAATCGTACAAGGTCTACCTTGCGGCGGCCGGCCAAGCCGCCCGCCTGGGGGACGAAGAAGCCCTACTGCGCTGGGCTTCCGATGCGTTGCGCCTTTGCCCGGGTGAACCCGATGCCGTATTCCAATTACTTGCGCACGCGCCTCGGGGCGACGAAGTTTTGCGCGGCGCGGATACGCGCAGGCGCGAGGATTACTTGCGGTTTCTGATCGGACAGGAAAAGTACTTGGAGGCCCTCGAGTATCAGGCGGAGCTTGGGGCGAGCGACCGGGTCGACGCGTACCGTCGCGAGCTCGCGGAGCGGCTCATCCTAAATCAGCATTGGCAAGAAGCGCTTCGACTGCACCCCGACCCCGACCGCGGTGGGGTACAGAACGCGCGCTTCGACGCGGAGCCCACGTCGCTCGCCTACGACTGGCGCTTGGCGAAACACGAAGCCTTTCGCGTCGAGTGGCGTCCAGGACGGCTCCAAGTGCAGCTGGGCGAACTGCAAGGAGAGAAAGAGCTGTTGAGCCAATACATCAAACATCGCGGACCGGATTTGCCGCGTCTATCGACGCGATGGAACGGCTCGCTGCGGGGTTTGTCGTGGAAGCGGGAGCGCTTGCATCCGGAGTGGGTCCGTGTCGCGCTGGTCGCTGGACCTGGGCAGGCGCGAGCGTTCTCGTTGGAAGAAGTTCGAGTGAGCGAAGATGGCGGCTAGGGGTTTGGCCGTGCTTGGCGCGGTAGTTGCGGCTTCGGCCTTGGGCATCAGCGCAGTTTGGCCCGGCGAAACGTGGATTTGGCCGGCCGCGCGGGCCTTATTGTTCCTTGTCGCAGGCATCGCCGCGAGATCCTTGGGCGCGTGGGCCGTCGCGTGTGCACTGGTGGCTTGGCAGGGCTGGGTCGGACTGGATTGGGCGCTCGCAGCACTTCTTGGCGCCGAATTGCGTCTGAGCCGCGCGGCGATCACTCGCATCGCTCTCGCCGTAGCGCTTGCCGCCCTGATCGCGATGTTGTTCAACCGGGACTGGGGCCCGCTGCCCTTCGCCAACCGGAATCACTTCTCCGTCTTCGTCGAACTGGTACTGCCATTTCTCGCATGGCGGGCTCTTCGCGAAGGTTCCAGGGAGGCGATGTTCGCCGCCGCATTGCTGCTGGCGCTAAGCTTTGCCGCTGGGTCGCGCATGGGCGCATTGCTGCTTTGCGCCGAAATTCTATGGCTGAGCCTCCGATGGGGAGGTGGGAGGAAACTCTGGGGCGCCATGGGCGCGCTCGCGGGTCTACTGAGCCTTTTCGTCCTGTTTACACCGAAGGAGCGAATTGAGAAGCCCTGGGAAGGGGATCATCGTGTCGAAATTTGGAGCGCCGCGGCCGGCATGCTTGCCGCAAAGCCTCTCACCGGATGGGGCGGCGACCGTTTCGCTTCGGAGTATCCGGCCTACGCTCAATTCGATAATGGCCAACGAATCAACGCCGTCCACAGCGATTGGCTGGAATGGAGCGTGGAGTGGGGAGTGGCTGGACTGCTCGTTCCTTTCGCCGCGCTGATTTGGTATCTGTACAAACACGCCCAATCCTTGGCGGTTTGGGGTATTCTCTTTGGAGCATTGCATGCATGCGTGGATTTCCCGTGGCAGAACCCGGCCTTTCTCGCGCTGACGGCATTGTTGGCCGGTTCCTTTAGCGTTTATGCCCAAAAGACCACCGATTCCCTTTCGCCCCCAACCCAATCCTCAGACCCTGCGCGATGAACTGCTCGAGTACATCCAGAAGGAAGGCTTCGGCTTTTTCCAATGCGAGCCCATGGGCGTGCCCGTCGATCAAGCGATCTGGTGGGACTACAGGGTGCGGCCCGATTACAAGGAGTTCTTCGCGGCCGCTAAGTCGAGCGGCGTCAAGCTGATCTATTTCTTCGAGCAGTTGTTCACGGAGCTCGAAATCGAGAGGGTCGAAGCAAATTTGGATCTTTCGTTGTTGCCTGAAGACGAAAGACGAACACTCCTGCGCCGTCTCGCCGATTTCCGCGGCTACGTCGATTTTCTGTGCCGCGTCGGCGTCGGTTTCGAAGTGAACAATCGCATGCACTGGTACGACGTCTACGCGCCGTGGTTCTTCGAGTATCTCGATCTCGCCGAAGAATCGAAGCCCATGGGTGGCGCCTTCGATCCGGACTTGGACGATCTCGACGACCTAGACGACGATTTTGACGATGACGACGACGATGACGAGCCCCCGCCCTTCGGGAGGCGCTATCACCGCAATTGATCCGGCGCGGGAAGCGCTCTGGCAATTCCCGGAACGGAATGGGGCAAACGCGGACGCGATCCAGTTGGCCGGGGCCCTGGGCATCCCACCGATCGCGGCGCGGCTCTTGTGGGGACGGGGTTACCGTGACGCCGCCACGGCGCAAAAGTATCTCGACGCGGGCCTCGACCAATTGCACGACCCGTTCACGCTTTTGGGCATGGAGCCCGCTGTTCGCCGGATTCAAGCCGCGCTCGTGGCGGGCGAGCGCATTTTGCTGTACGGCGATTACGACGTCGACGGCACCAGCGCGATCGTAATTCTTAAGACGACTCTCGATCTACTGGGCGGCAGGACCGAGTACTTCGTGCCACACCGTTTGCGCGACGGCTACGGCATGAAGGGAGACAAGATCGAGGCCGCCGCGGCGGCCGGCTTTCGCCTCGTCATCAGCGTCGACACCGGCATTCGCGCGGCCGAGGTGGTGCGCCTGGCGAATTCGTTGGGCCTCGATACGATCGTGACCGACCATCACTTGCCGGAGGAGGAGATCCCACCGGCCGTTGCGGTCCTGAACCCGAACCAACCTGGTTGCGCGTATCCGAACAAGCATCTCTGCGGCGCGGGTGTCGCATTCAAACTCGCCCAAGCCCTCTTCCAAAGAAGCGGCTGGCCACCCGCGAAGCAACAAAGAGTCACCGAAAGCTTGTTGAAGATGGCGGCGCTCGCCACCGTGGCCGACATCGTCCCGCTCGAGGGCGAGAACCGCGCCATAGTCAAGCAAGGGCTGGAAGGACTTCGCGAGGTCAAGAATCCCGGACTGCGCGCTCTTCTAGACGTTTCCGGCGTCCGGGCGGGCACCGCGCCGACCGCCCGCCAAGTCGGCTTCCAAATCGGCCCACGCATCAACGCCGCCGGGCGAATGGCGAGCGCCAGTGAAGTGATCGAACTCTTCCTCGACGCGGACGCCGCCGAGGCGCAACGGATCGCCCAAACGCTCGACGAGTTGAACCGCGAACGGCAGGCGACGGAAGAGGAGATCCGCGAGGCGATCTTCGCGAGCCTCGAAAACGAAACTCGCCTCGGCCTAGTCCTTTTCGATCCAGCGTGGCACTTGGGCGTCGCGGGAATCGTCGCGGGGCGGGTGGCGGAGAAGCACCGCAAGCCGGTTTTCGTTCTGGCGCGAGATGAGAAAGAAGGCGGCACAACGATCAAAGGTTCGGGACGTTCCATTCCCGGCTTTCACCTGCTCGAAGCGTTGGAAGCGATGAAGGACATCTTCGAGCAATTCGGCGGCCATGAGCAGGCGGCGGGCGTCACGCTGCGCGAGGAGAATCTCGAGTTGTTCCGCGAGCGCTTCGCGGCCTTTGCGGCGGCTCGCCTCGACGACGCCATGCGCCAACCCCGCATGGAGATCGAGGCCGTGGTGACCGTGCCCGAAGTCGACGTCAAGCTTTACGAGACGCTACGGCGCTTCGAGCCTTTTGGCTACCGGAATCCCGCGCCACTGCTGGCATTGCGTGACGTTGAGGTGATCGCGCCGCCAGTCTTGATGAAGGGCAAGCACATCAAATTAACGGTCCGCCAAGAGGGGAGGCTGTTGAATCTGAAGGGTTGGAATCTTGCGGAACGCTATCGTGGCATCCAGCCGGGGGAGCGCTGGGATCTGGCCTTTCAGTTGGAACAGGACAGTTGGGACGGCTGGGCGGCGACTCTGCGGGCGCTTCGGCCAGCGCGCTAAGCTCCGGCCGGCGCGGCTCGATAGTAGAGTAGGGCTATGCGGAAAAAGATTGGCGCGGCTCTCCCCTGTGCCGCATTCTTGTGTGCGACGATGTGCTGGCCGGCGATGGCCGAACGGAAGCAGCTTTTCAATGGCAAGGACCTGAGTGGCTGGAAGATGACGGGGCCCGGCGAGTTCAAAGTCGAAAACGGCTCGCTCGTCACCTACGGCGGAATGGGCCTTCTGTACTATGAAGGCGAGGCCTTCGAGAACGCCAAGCTGCGCGTAGTATTTCAAACCACGGGCGAGCGGGACAACGCCGGCGTCTTCATCCGAATGCCGGAAAAGCCGAAAGACCCCTGGTACGGAGTGCACAACGGCTACGAAGTGCAAATCGATTCGGGTGGCGACGAATGGCATCGCACAGGCGCGATTTATTCGTTATCGAAAGCCGGCGGCGAGTGGAAGCAGAAGCCGGCGGGCGAGTGGAACACCATGGAGATCGAAGTCAAAGGCCCACGGACGATCATTTCGCTAAACGGCAAAGTAGTCAACACGTTTTCCGAAGGACAAGCCGTGCCGGAGCGCAAGATGTGGTTTGAGCCCGTCCGCGGGCCGCGCCCGATGAAAGGTTACATCGGGCTCCAGAATCACGATGCCAAGTCGAAAGTCTTGTTCAAGGAAATTAGCGTGGAGCCCGCGGGACGCTAAAGTCCAACTTAAAACAACAGCTTCAAAGCCATCTGCATCTGCCGCATGTTCGTCGATGTAGACGTGATATTGCCAAAGACCGCCGAGTTCGGCACCACCACGGAATTTGGGTTGCTGAAGTTCGGATGGTTGAACGAGTTGAAGGTCTCCCAGCGGAACTGGAGTTTTGTGCGTTCCGTGAAGTTGAAGTTCTTGAACAAGCTCCAATCCATGTTCACGGTGCCGGGGCCGCGCAGGAAGTTGCGGGGCGTGTTGCCGTAAGTGTAAAGCGAGGGTAGCACGAAGGCGTCGAGATTCACGCAGCGCGTGAGTTTCCCAGAGCCGCAATCGACGTTGATGGGCGTTCCCGTGAAGTTCGCGCGTTGGGTGCCGACGCCGACGTTGGCCTGGTCGGCGGAGATCGTCGCGCTGAAGGGGAAGCCCGATTGCGCGGTGAAGATGCCATTGGTCTGCCAGCCGCCGAGCGTGAGGCGCAGCAAAGCGTTCGGGTTGGACTTCAGCCAAGGAATTTCGTAGTTGAAGCTCGACACGAAGCGATGCTTCAAGTCCCAATTCGCTAGACCGTAGTCGAGGCGGGTGTTGAAGGGCACCATGACGTTGGAGCCGCCATTGGAGTCCGTGCTCATGTCGAGCATCTTGCTCCAGGTGTAGCTGGCCAATACGGTGAGGCCCTTGAAACCGTTTTGGCGGAAGACGGCGGACAGACCGTTGTAACGGCCGACGGCGTCGTTCTGAATCATGCGGATCGTGCCATAGCGTTGGTTCGGGCGGCGCAGATTGATGTCGCCCGGGCCGGGTTGCGGCGTGTTGGCTTGGAAGTTGCGGTCCAAGTGATACGAGAAGCTGCCGAGGTACTCGAGGGCGATACCTGCGCTGCTCCAGAGCCCGCGCTCAACGGAGAAGCTCCATTGATTCATCGTGGAGTTCGGAAGATAAGGATTAATCGCGAAAGCGTTGGGACGCGCCGGCCCGGTGCCGCCGCCGCTAGGCGTGGGCGCCGCGAGTGAGTACGGAATCGAAGTCGGCGTATTGTTGAACGTGAAGATCGACGAGAAGGGCGGGTTCGTCGTCGCAAGCGTGTAGCTGTTCGTCTGGTTCGGGTTGTAGTAGATGCCCACGCCGCCACGGACGACAAACTTGGAGGGCATGCGGTAAGCGAAGCCCAAGCGCGGCGCCCAGTTGTTGCGGTCGGCTTGGTGGAAGGGGATCTTCGAAGGAACCGTCGAAGGGATGAAGGCCGTTTGCTCGGGATTGAGGATAGTGCCATTGCCCGTTGTCGATTGGGGCACGATGGGCAATTCGTAGCGCAGGCCGATGGTCAGAGTGAGGCGTTGCGAGACCTGCCACTTGTCTTGCACGAAGAAGCCATGACGCCATTGTTGCGCGCCGCCGGGGAAGAGCGGGCCGGGCGTCGTGATGGCTTGGGGCAAGCCGAGCATGAAGTCGGCGGCGGGAAAGTTCGTGATTTGGCCATTGAAGGTAAAGCCTCCGCGGGGGTTGTTGTTGGCGGTACGGTTCGTGATGACTTGGCGGGAGTCGATACCGGCGGCGATATTGTGCGCGCCGCGAAAGTGCGAAAAGGTGTTCGAGATCTGATCGGTGCGGTCCGATTGGAACCAGTTGGTTGACGCCATGAAGCCGCCGCCGATCGGCATGAAGTTGGTGATGCCGAAATTGGGCAGGCCGGGGTTGTTGTCGTCGGAAGTGAAGCCAGGGATGCCGAGCGCCGTCGCGGCGTTGGCGGGGTAGAGTCCGCCGGGCGTGAAAAAGTTCAAGCTATCGATGCTGGTGCGTTGCTGGCCGAAGCGGAAGTCGTTGATCGAGCGCGCCGAAAGCACGCGGGTGTAACCGACCACCCAGTTCTTGTCCTTGACGGGCTGGTTGTAGCCGTTGAAGGGGTTGGTGTTTTCGTTGAGCAGCGTCGTGTCGCCGTGCGCGTAGCGGAAGAAGAGGCGGTTCTTTTCACCAAAGCTTTGGTCCAAGCGGCCGATGTATTGATCGGTGGTGTTGTTGTTGGCCGTGTTCACATTGAAGTTCTGAGTGGCTTGCGGTCCGCCCGGCGAGTTGGGCGCGGGCATGTAGGCCAATGTGCGAATCGCCTGAGGCGAAAGCCGGTTTGCGGGAATCACGTTACCGGGGAAGGGGGTGCGATTGTTCGCAGGGTCGACAATCGTGGCGTTCTGCTCGGTGAAATCGCCCGCGCGCATCCGCGAAGTAAGCACTGTATCGATACCGGGCGCCGCAGTGCGGGCGAGAAGTCGCTCGTAGCCGAACATAAAGAAGGTCTTATTGCGGCCGTCGTAAAGCTTCGGAATTCTCACCGGACCGTTAAACTGCAAGCCGAATTGATTTTGCTTGAAGGGAGCTTTGTTCGCGCCTTGGCGCAAGAAGAAAGGCTTGGCGTCCAGCTTTTCGTTGCGCAAGAAATGAAATAGCGCGCCGTGGTAATCGTTGGTGCCGGTCTTGGAAATCAGGTTGATCTGCACGCCCATGTAGCCGCCGTATTGCGCGGGATAGGTGCCGGTCTGCACTTGCACTTCCTGCACGGCGTCGATGGAGGGGCGGTACGTGGTGGTGGTGATCAGGTTGTTCATGATCGAGACGCCGTCGAGCGAGACGCTGTTCATGATTTCGCGCGTGCCCGCGCCGATGAAGCCTTCGCCACCGCCGGGGTTGCCCGCTGGGCTCTTGAAGCCTGCGATGACGCCGGGCGTCGTCGTGGCCAAGCGCAGCGGATTGCGGCTGGGCGTCGGCAGTTCGACGGTTTGTTTCGAGGAGATCACTTCGTTGACGCTCGCCTCGTCCGTCTTGATGGCCGGAATCTCCGCCACCACTTCCACCTTGGTATCGACGGCGCCTATTTTGAGGCCGACGTCGGTACGCACGGTTTGGTTCGCGGAAAGTTGAATGTCGCGAACGGTGGCCGTCGAGAAGCCTTGCTTCGCGAGCGAGAGCGTATAGACGCCGGGCTTCATGAACTGAAACTCGTAGTAGCCGATTTCGTTGGTGGTCGCGGAAAGCTGCTCGGAGGTGCCCTGGTTGGTGGCCTTTACCTCGACGCCCTGCAGCGGAGCGCCGGAAGCGTCATTGACATTGCCCACCAATGCCGTGTTCGAAGCCAATTGTGCGAAGCAGCCGGATACAAGCGCGCTCGAAAGAACAACCCACGTCAAAATCTGTTTGAGTTTTTTCATGCAACCTTCCTGAGTAGGTCCAGTATAGGCGAAAGCTTGTTCTTTGTTAACGTACCGTGACAAAACGCCATTCCCGAGGGCGCGAAGCTGGGCTGCGCGATAATAAAGAAGAGACCCCGATGAATTGGCAGTCCATACTGCGCTTCCAAGCGCACCTCCAGCTTTCTCCGATTCTGGAAAGCGGTGAGGAAACCCTGATTGGCGGGCAAGCCGTGATGGAGGGCGTGATGATGCGCGCTCCTCATTCGTATTGCGTAACCGTGCGGAAGAGCGACGGCGAACTTGTTAGCACCACCGAAAAGCTCGGCAAGTTGAGCGACAAGTATCCGCTCTACAAACTTCCCATGCTGCGCGGCTTGGGGACGCTGGGTCAAGCGATGAGCCTGGGGATGAAGGCGCTCAAGTTCTCGGCCGACGTACAACTCGCGGAAGAGGAAGCGAAGAAGAATCCCGGGGCGACGCCGGAACAAAAGAAAGCCGCCGAGATGCCGGCATGGGCAATGGCCGGCCAACTCATCTTTAGCTTGGCGTTTTTCATCGTTCTCTACAAATTCGTCCCGCTCTGGTTGACGGAACAGTTGAAGACGCAGTATGCCATCCTCGATGGCCGCATCATGTTCAATCTCGTGGACGGTATAATTCGCATCGCGATTTTCCTCGCTTTCCTCTACGGCATTTCCCGCACCAAGGATATTCAGCGGGTCTTCGCCTATCACGGCGCCGAGCACAAAGTGGTTTTCAATTATGAAAGCGGCAAGCCCGTCACCGTCGCGAATTCGCAGGCTTACCAAACCTTCCATCCTCGTTGCGGCACCAGCTTCTTGATCGTGGTGATGCTGATTTCGATGGTGCTCTATATGTTCCTGCCCTTTGACACCATGGCCGGTAAGTTCGCCGGGCGCATCGCGCTGCTACCGGTGGTCGCGGGTCTTTCCTACGAACTCATTCGCTACGCCGCCAAAAACAAGGGCAGTTTACTCACGCTGTTGACCTTGCCCGGGCTCTGGCTCCAACGCATCACCACACAGCCTCCTTCCGACGACCAGACCGAGGTCGCCATCGCCGCCTTGAACGGCGCGATGGAACTTGAGCGAAGCCAAGGCGGCCCGCTCGTCATCGCATAAATAACTACACAATGGCCCTCATCCCCATCGACAAGCTCAAGGACATTGAGCTTAAGTACGAACAACTCAACGCCGACATGGCGAATCCCGAGGTAATCGCCGACCAGGCGCAGTACCGCAAGACGACGAAAACCCTTTCGGAAATTGAAGACGTCGTCAAGGTTTTTCGCCAGTGGCGCGATCTACAGTCCCGCTTCGACCAAGCCAAGGGCATGCTCAACGACAGCGACCCCGGCATGATCGAAATGGCCCAGATGGAAATCGAAGAGGTGGAGCCGCTTATCCCCAAGGTCGAAGAGGAGCTTCAGCTTCTCATGCTGCCCAAGGACCCAAACGACGCGAAAGACGTCATCCTCGAAATTCGCGCGGGCACCGGTGGCGACGAGGCGAGCCTTTTCGCGGCCGAAGTTTTCCGTATGTATTCGCGTTACGCGGAAGGCATGAAATGGAAAGTGGAAGTGCTCGATGTTTCCGAATCGGGCGCGGGCGGCGTGAAGGACGTGTCGGCCATTATCTCGGGCAACAAGGTCTATTCCGTGCTCAAGTACGAGGGCGGCGTGCATCGTGTGCAGCGCGTCCCCGCGACGGAAGCCGCGGGCCGCATTCATACTTCGACGATTACGGTGGCCGTCCTGCCCGAAGCCGACGAAGTGGAAGTACACATCGAAGCGAAGGACTTGCGTGTCGATACATTTTGTTCCTCGGGCCCCGGCGGCCAGAGCGTCAACACGACGTACTCCGCCGTGCGCTTGACGCACATTCCGACGGGCGTCGTCGTCTCCATGCAAGACGAAAAGTCGCAGATCAAGAACCGTGAGAAAGCGATGCGCGTTTTGCGTTCGCGGCTCTATGAGATCGAGATGGAAAAGCAGCAGGCCGCACTCGGCGCCGAACGCAAATCCATGGTCGGCTCGGGCGACCGCAGCGAAAAGATTCGCACCTACAACTTCAAGGAGAACCGCGTCACGGACCATCGGATCGGCCTTACGATTCACCAGTTGGACCAGGTGATGGAAGGACGTATCGATCCGCTGATTCAGGCCCTTACCGCGCACTACAACGCGGAGAAGTTGAAGGATTTGGTATAAGTCCGGAATTGAGCATCGGCGAAGCTCTGATGCAGGGCATCGCGCTTCTCCAACAAAACTCCGTCGAACCGGCGCGATTGAGCGCGGAACTACTACTCTGCCACGCTCTCCAGAAACCGAAGGTATTTCTTTTTTCGCATTCGGGCGACCGCTTGAGCGAGACTGCGTGGATTCACTACGGCCGCTACTTGCATGAGCGCATCTCGGGCAAGCCGCTGCAGTACATCACGGGCAGGCAGGAATTTTACATGCGCGACTTCGAGGTGCGCCCCGGCGTCTTGATCCCTCGTCCTGAGACCGAACATCTCGTCGAGTTCATCCTAAGTCTGCCCCGGCCTTTGGGCTGTATCCTGGACGCCGGCGTGGGCAGCGGCGCGATCTGCGTCACGCTAGCCGCGGAGCTCGGCCAATGCGTCTTCGGTGTTGATAGGGAAGCGACCCCGCTAGAAGTGACGCGCCGAAATGCCGCCCGCCACGAGGCGCAAGTCCTACTGTGGCAAGGCGATTGGCTCGCGGCAATCCGCCCGCGCAGTATCGACGTCTTCGTATCCAACCCGCCCTACATCGCCCTTACGGCCGAGCCCACCTTGCAACGCGAGGTCCGCGATCATGAGCCGCACCGGGCGCTCTTCGCGGGCGAAGACGGCATGGCCGCCTACCGTATTCTTGAGGCGCAGGCCCGGCAGGTTTTGAAGCCCGGAGGAATCATCGCGCTCGAAATCGGCGAAGCGGCGACCAAGGCAATCTTCGCGGGCTGGGATGAACTCCGCCTGAGCGATGACCTTGCGGGCCGACCTTGCCTGCTTACGGCAAGGCTGCCTGCCAGCGCATGAAGGACGCGCGCAACTCGCGCGCCCGCTCCGGATGCGCCGCGATCAAGTTCTTCGTCTCGCCGGGATCGTCGCGCAGTTGGAACAACTCCTCGCTCTTGTCGTCGTAAAAACGAATCAATTTCCAATCGCCTTGCCGCACCGCGCCCGCCGAGCGGCCGCCCAGGAAGTGCGGCTTGTCGAGTGGATAGTGCCAATAAAGCGGCCTCCGGGCGAAGTCTTTCGCTTTCGCTACGGCGTCAAGTAACGGTCGGCCCTCAAGTTCCCGGCTCAACCGCACGCCTCCGTTGCGCAGAAATTCCGGCATGACGTCCAGCGTGGATACCGGCGCATCGCAAAGCGCGCCGGCGTTTCGCTTCCCCGGCAATTTCGCCAGGAGCGGAATGCGAATGCCGCCTTCGTAGAGTGTCGACTTCCCCGCGCGCAGGGCGCCGTTGATGGTGACCCGATCTTCGCCGCCGTTGTCGGATGCGAACACGAAGAGCGTGTTTTCCCATTGGCCGCTTCGTTCTAGCTCTCGCCGAAGCATGCCAATGCCCTCGTCGATGCTGGCCAACATGCCAGCCAAGCGCGGATTGTTGCGCTTCTCGCTTGCGCCCGGCTTCGCGCGAAAACGAGCTTCGTGGTCCGCGCGCGAAACCAAGCGCGTATGCGGCGCATAATGTGACAGGTACAGGAAGAATGGCCGTCGCGCATCGCGGCTAACGAAGTCCACGGCCTCATCGTTCAAGCGGTCCGTCAAATACTCGTTCGGCCTCTTCGGCGCGACCTCCGGCATGTGCTCGTAAGGCGGGTTGTAGTAGCCGGGCCCGATGTAGCGGCTCTCCGAACAGATGACCTCGTCAAATCCATGCAGCTTCGGGTCGCCGAGGCGCTTGGAATAATCCCCCATCAGGTGCCACTTGCCGACGAGGCCCGTGCGATATCCCGCGGCCTTCAGGCGGCGCGCGACGCAATCGTACTTCTTTGGCGACAGATGATTCGGATCGTCGGCTCGCAGGTAGTCAAGAATTCCGACGCGAGCCGGATGTTGCCCCACCATCAAGCTGACGCGGGTGGGCGAGCAGACCGGGGCCGCCGCGTAGGCTTGCGTGAAGCGGACGCCGTCGCCCGCGAGCCGGTCTAAATTTGGCGTTTCATTGAAGCGATTGCCGTAACAACCCAGTTCGCCGTAGCCAAGATCGTCGGCGAGCACGAATACGATGTTCGGCTTCGAACGAGCGGCGAAGGCCGCCAGCAATGCGCGGCGCGATAGATTCACGAAGCCTAGCTTAAGCTATCGGCGAGGCTGAAGATCGGCAGATACAACGCGATCAAGACGAAGGCGACGAAGGTCCCCATGAAGATCATGATCACAGGCTCGATCAAGCTCAGCACCGCCTGCAGTTTGGTTTGCACGTCTTCTTCGTAGAACTCCGCGACGCTGCCTAGCATCGTCGGCAGCGCGCCCGTGGATTCGCCGACTTCCATCATGTCCACCGCGAGCGGCGGAAAGATTCCCGTTTTCGCCAAGCTTTCCGAAAGCGGCTGCCCCTCGCGCACCATCTGGCTCGCCTGCGCCAAGGCCTTTTTGATCAAGCGCGAACCCACGGACTCACCGGCCGTTTGGATCGCCTGCAAAAGTGGAATGCCGCCGATCAAGAGCGTGCTCAGGACTCGCGCCAACTGCGCCACTTGAAATTTCGTCCAGATTTCGCCGAACATTGGCATCTTCATCGTGATCTTGTCGATGGTTTCTTGCGCGCCTTCGGTGCGGCTCCAGAAGTAAACACCGCCCACGGTGGCGAGCAGCGCGAGAAAGGCCGTCAAGATGTAGGAACTCGCCGTCGTCGAAATCGCAACGAGGATCAAGGTAGCCGTAGGCAGTTCCGCGTTCAGTGTGCTGTAGAGTTCGGCGAACTTCGGCACCACGTACGTGATGAGGAAAACGATCAACGCCAGCACTAACGTGAACAACAGTGCCGGATAGATCAGGGACGTAATCAACTTTTTGCGCACGCTGAGCGCGAGCTTCTGATAGTTGATGTAGCGGTCCAGCACTTCGACCAAGCTGCCCGCGCGTTCCCCCGCCATCACCGTCGTGATGTACATCGGCGGGAAGATTCCTTGCGCTTGAAAGGCGCTGCTCAGAAGCGAGCCGGTCTTTACTTCATCGCGCACCGCTGTAATCGGGCCGCGCAGCTTTTCGTCGGTCAGGCGTTCCGCCAGCAGGTCGAGCGACTTCAAGATTGGCAAGCCCGCGCGAATCAGAGTGACGAACTGCTGATTCAAGATCAGGAACTTCTCCATGTGGACGCTCTTGCGTCCGCCGCCCACGCCAGATTTGGGCGTTACCGAGTAAACGAGGAAGCCTTGCCGGGTGTAGCGTTCGCGCAATTCCGCTTCGTTGCGGCCTTCCGCGGAAATCTGGTGCACCTGCCCCCGAGGGTCCGCGTACTTAAGAACGAATTCCGCCACTCAGTAGATTATGACGCTTCGCGGGGCGATAGCGTGCACCAGCCTTACTTCGTGGTGGCGTAGCCCATTTCGACGATCTGGCTCGACGGCATCGGATCGTCGAATTTATTGATCGCTGCCTTCTGCCGGCCGTTTTCGAGGAGCACCAGAAAGGGCGGGTCGCCGAACGGGAAGATCTTCTTCAAATCGCCCACTTCCTTGGTCATCTTCGCCCGGAAGCCGGTGTCCTTCAAGAAGCCTTGCGCGAATTGCGGCACTTCCGTCGCGACGCCGATCACTTGCGTATCGCCGAAATTGAGTTTGGACATCTGTTGCGCGGCGTGGAAACAGTGCATACACTGCGGGTCGAAGAAGTAGATGAGTTGGCGGCCTTCGCGCAAGTTGTGCGTAGAGCCATCGGCCAGCGCGACGCTTTCCGGCGCCATCGCGCCCGTAGTTTTCGAGATCGCGTAGGCGTAACTCGACACGCCAAAGGCGGCGATCAACGCCAGATAAACAGCCGGTTTCTTCCATTCCATCGTCAGCGGATGCGATGCCCACCAACCCGCCGCCACGGCCAGCGCCAGCATCACAGCGTCGCCGATAAAGAAGCCCGGTCCCACCGCGCGCTTGATCCAGGGGAAACAACTGCATTCCTTGCCGACGAGTTCGTTGTAGAAATAGCCGACCCAGATCATGAAAGCCACCAGCATGAGGCCGGTGAGCCAAGCGCCCAGTTTACGGAAGCGGGGAATCAAGATGAGCAGAGCGGAAAAGGTCTCGGCGATGCCAAAGCCGACCGCGCCGTACTCACTCAGAAAGCCGGGAACGCGGGCCTGCGCGAGGCGCGCGCCGGCCTCAATCGGGTCCGTCATCTTCCAAACACCGGCGAGCAAAAACAAGGCGGCGACGAGGATGGCGGAGGTCCAGGAAACGGCGCTTTGCCAGCTCGCCAAGCGAGGCGCGGAATGGGCGTCCAACGCGATTGGCTGTGCCATACTGTCATCCATGTTTCTTATTTTAGTCCTTCTGGCCAGCGTGTCGTTAAGCGCGCAGATAGCTGATTTCGTGGTGGAAAACGCCGCGATCTATACGGTGGATAAGACGCAGCCGAAGGCGAAAAGTCTTGCCGTGAAGGATGGGAAATTCATCGCCGTGGGCGACGACGTGAAGAAGCATATCGGTCCTTCGACGAGAAGGATTGACGCGGCGGGCGCCGCCGTCATCCCGGGGCTCATCGATTCCCACGTGCACATGAGTGGCTTGGGTGGATTGCTGGAAAGCTTCGATTTGCGTTTCGTGAAGTCTCCGGCGGAGGTCGCGGCGATCGTGAAGCAGACGGCGGAAAAGCTACCCCCGGGCGAGTGGGTACAGGGGCGCAACTGGGATCAAACGAATTGGGGCGGCGAGTTTCCGAACGCCGACGACCTGTCGAAGCTCGTGAACGACCGTCCGGTCTTCCTGCGCCGCGTCGATGGCCACGCGGGTTGGGCCAACCGCAAGGCTCTCGAAATAGCGGGCGTGACCAAGGACACAAAGGACCCGTCGGGCGGCCAGATCATTCGCGATAAGGACGGCAACCCCACGGGCGTATTTATCGACCGCGCGATGGGCCTTGTGACGGCGAAGATCCCCGGCAGTACACCCGCGCAAACGAAACGCCGCCTCGAACTCGCCGCCGCCGCTTGCGCGCGCTTGGGGCTCACCGGCGTGCACGACGCCGGTATTGGCGTGCAAGAACGTGACGCCTACAAAGAACTCATCGCCGAAGGCAAACTTCCGGTGCGCGTGTACGCGATGATCGGCGGCACGGGTGCGCTGTGGCAGGAGCAGTCGAAGAAGGGGCACGAGGTTGGCGATTACCTGACGATCCGCAGTGTGAAACTCTACGCCGACGGCGCTCTGGGCTCGCGCGGCGCCGCCTTGTGGCAGCCGTATAGCGACGATAAGTCGACCTCGGGACTCTTAGTGACTGTGAAGGAAACATTAGCCGACCAAATCGCCGAAGTCGCCGCCAAGGGCTTCCAGGTGAACACGCATGCCATCGGCGACCGCGCCAACCGCATCGTGCTCGACGAATACGCGAAGGCGCTCAAGGGCAAGAACGACCGCCGCTTCCGCGTGGAACACGCCCAGGTTGTTTCGCTCCCGGACTTTCAACTCTTCGCGGACAACGGCGTGATCGCGAGCGTTCAGGCGACGCACGCCACGAGCGACATGCGCTGGGCCGAGAAACGCTTGGGGCCCGACCGCGTCGCGGGCGCTTACGCGTGGCAGCGCTATCTAAAGATGAAAATCCCACTCGCCAACGGCAGTGACTTCCCCGTCGAAGATCCGAATCCTTTCTGGGGCTTCTACTCGTCGGTGACGCGGCAGGATCACACAGGATATCCAGCGGGCGGTTGGATGCCCGATCAAAAGCTGAGCCGCGCGGAGGCGCTGGAAAGCTGGACGCTGACGGGCGCTTATGCGGCGTTCGAAGAAAAGATCAAAGGCAGTATTAGCGTGGGAAAGCTCGCCGACTTTCTCGTGCTCGATACCGACATCATGGCCGCGGACCCGAAGGCGATCTTGAGCGCGAAGCCGAAGATGACTTTCCTCGGTGGCAAGGTAGTTTACGAGAAGAAGTAGCTACTTCTTTGGCGCGGCGGGTGCGCCGGGCGCGGCGGGCGCTTTCTTGGCGGGGGCCGCGGAAGACTTCACGGGGGTCTTCGGCGCGGGTTTCGCGACGGGCCAAATCGCCTGACCCAGCGGATAGCGCACTACCGTCACTTTCGTCATCACGATAGGATCGTTCGGGCGGTCCATCATTCCGCGAGGAACTCGGGCGAGCGAGGCGACTAGATCTAGACCCTCAACTACTTCGCCGAATATTGAATGCCTTCCATTCAAATGCGGTGTATCGCGATCGGTGATGAAGAACTGACAGCTCCCGGTGCCGGGGCCGGCGTTCGCCATCGCTAGCAAACCGGCTCGATTGAAAGACAAGGAAGGGTGGTTCTCGTCGACGATCGACTCGGTTCCTCCCGTCCCGTTGCCCAGTGGATCGCCCCCTTGGATCATGAAGTCGGGAATGACCCGATGAAACGTGAGGCCGTTGTAAAACGGACGTGAAGTTCTCCGCTTAAGCTTGGGGTCCATAAACGGTTTCGCCCCGCGAGCTAGATCCACGAAGTTCTTGACCGTCACCGGGCTCTCCTTCTCGTAGAGCCGCGCGACAATCTTGCCCACCGGCTTCCCGCCGTGCGACATGTCGAACGTAACGTAGAGTCCATCGGGCCGCGCGGGCAATGGCTCGGCGGTCTTTTTAGGCGCGGAGGCCATCTTCGCCGCCGGCTTGGGCGCCGCTTTGGGCGCCGCGGCTTTTGGGGGCGCGGGCGTCTGTGCCAACATCAATAACGGGGCGGCAAGGCCCAATACACATGCAATCGAACGCATCACTTCGAATTATATCGAGGGCCCTAATCACCATGCTTTTGAGCGCCGCGGCCAACGCGCAAAGCGCGAAGATCTCAATCCTCGCCACCACGGATTTGCACGGGCACATTTACCCCTACGACTACTTCACGCAGAAGCCCGCCAATTACGGCCTCGCTAAGGCCGCGACGTTGATTGCCGCCGCCCGCAAGGAAGCACCGGACGCGCTTCTCATTGATGTTGGCGATACTATCCAAGGCTCGCCTCTCGAGAGCGTCTACAACACGCTCGCCGCGACGGGCCGCATGCCCAGCGGCGTCTCGGTGCCTTCCCGTGCGCTCGCCATCGACCCTATGGTGCTCGTGATGAACGCGATGCGCTACGACGCGATGACCGTGGGCAATCACGAATTCAACTACGGACTGACGAACTTGAACGCCGCGCGCCGGGCGTCGCGCTTCGCCTGGCTTAGCGCCAATACCGTGGCGAGCGGGCCCAATACGAAAGGATTCGTTCCCTACATCGAGAAGACGATTCAAGGCGTCCGCGTGGCGATCGTGGGCCTGACAACGCCCGCGATTCCGCAGTGGGAAAAGACGGAGCACTACGCCGGCTACTCCTGGGAGGAGCCGCGCGCCGCGCTGCGTCGCCTCTTTGAAATTTGGGGCGCGAACCGCCCAGACTTGGTGATCGTCGCCGCGCATGGCGGGATTGATCGCGAAGGCAAAGCGAATGGCATGGGCATCGTCGAAAACTTCGCGTGGCAGGTAGCGGAAGTTCCGGGCGTGGATGCCGTGATCTTCGGCCACACTCACGCCGAAGTCGCCGAGGCCTACAACGGCAACGCGCTCCTGGTGCAGCCCAAGAATTACGGCGCTAGCGTCGCCCGCCTGGATTTCGAGTTTACACGCGACGCGGCCGGCAAGTGGGTGATGAACTCGCGTCACAGCCGCCTACTGAAAGTGACGCCTGATACGCAAGCCGACGAACAGATCCTCGCCCTCGCTAAGCCGTACCACGAAGCCACCGAGCAGTATCTCTCCAGCCCCATCGCGCAATCGAAAGAAACCCTGCGCGGTGAATTCGGGCGTTTTGAAGATTCCGCGCTCGTCGACGCCATCCACGAAGTACAGCTCTTCTACACGAAGGCGGACGTTAGTCTAAGCGCACTCTTCAATCCGCGGATTGTCGTAAACGCGGGCCCGGTGACGGTTCGTGAAGCCGCGGCGCTCTACGTCTACGACAATACACTCTACAAAATCGAAGGCAACGGCAAGATGCTGCGCGAGGCGCTGGAGAACGCCGCCCGCTATTTTGAGTCTTGTGCAACGCCTACTTGCGAAACCGGTTCGCTAGTCAACAAAACCTTTCCCAGTTTCAATTTCGACATGGCCGAGGGCGTGACGTATGAGATCGACTTGACCAAAGCCTCCGGCCAACGCATCCGCAATCTCAGCTTCAAAGGCGCGCCTTTGCGCGACGATCAGCCTCTCACTATCGCGCTTAATAATTACCGTGCCGGCGGCAGCGGCGGCTACGACATGTTCAAGGGCGCTAAAGTGCTTTGGCAGTCCAACGACGCCATTCGCGAATTGCTTGTCGAGTACTACACGAAGAAGAAATACTTCCCCACCGAGGCATCGAAAAACTGGCGCATCATCCCCGAAAGCGCCGTGCAGCGCCTAAGGACCGAGAAACCTTGAAGCCTCTCCTGATCGGCATCGCCGGAGCCTCCTGCTCCGGCAAGACGGAACTGGCGCGCTCACTCTACCGCCACTTCGAAGACCAGTCTGTCCTTTTCCCGCTGGACCATTACTACATCGACCGCTCGGCCATCCCCGAACCTGCACGTGGCGCTTTCAACTTCGATCACCCCGAGGCGCTCGACGCGGCGTTGCTAGTCGAACAAGTACGGGCGCTCAAGGCCGGCCAAATCATCGAGCAGCCCCGCTACAGTTTCGTCACCCATTCACGTCTTGAAGACACCGAACCCTTGGCGCCCCACGCGATCGTTTTCGTCGAAGGTCTCTTCAGCCTCTACTGGCCGGAACTCCGGGACCTGCTTGACCTGAAGATCTACGTCGAAACCGACGACGAAGAATGCCATCGCCGCCGCCTACGCCGCGACGTAGCCGAGCGAGGCCGCAGCGTAGAGTCCATCGAAAAGCAGTATGCCGAAACCGTGCGTCCCATGGCTATGGCTTACGTCAGGCCGACGAAGCAATACGCGGATTTGATCGTCTCAGGAGCGCAACCCATCGACGAAAGCGTGCGCATATCGCTAGACGCCATCGCGGCCCTGCGAAATCGCTAACGAAGACGCTTCTCGCGCGTAGATGTATGCATGAAGCGAGATTGGCTAGTGTTTTTGGGCACGCTGCTCCTGGCCGCCTGGGTCTGGCAGACCGAACGGCGATTCTTTTGTTACTACACCGTTCCGTTTCAGGCGACCAGCGCCGCGAGAATCTCCTGGATGGAGCGGGTCATGTACGCGGCGGCGCTTTCCGGAGCGCACGACGTTGCGCGCACAACTCCCGTACCAACAAAATGCCCGAGGGCCATTGAGACCCTCGGGCATCCAGTTGGAATTTAGCCGAAGAAACTACTTCTTCTTGCCGCCGGCCTTTTTCGCCGGGGCCGACTTCTTCGCCGCCTTAGGCGCGGCCGCCTGAACCGGCCAGCCCTTTAGCTTGTCGTTGTCCACTTCAACCTTGAGCGTAAAGGGGTCTTTCGTGTACTCCTTAGCTACTCCGGTGAAGGTGAGCTCCGTACCCGGATCCGCCTTGCCACGCAGCGGCGTCTCCATTACGATCGTGATTTCCGGTTGATCCGCCGTGGAAATGGCCACGACGATTTCCTTCGGATTCGTCTCGGGCTTGATGCTGACAATCTTGCCGGTAAATTCCGGGAGCTCCGCGTCCTTCAGATCGCCCCAGTAGGTTTCCCCGTCGCCTGCCATCAGTTTGTTCTTGACCTGCATGAAGAGATAGAGCTTCGGATTTTCCGTCTTGAACTTCTCTTCGTTCTCGAGCATCTTCTCTTCTTTGGACTTGATCTTGAAGCCTGGTGGGGGATAGACGGCGGCCTTGGCCTGATCGATTACGGACTGCATCTCCTTAGGATCGTCGCCCGCGAAGGACGTGAAGACGCGCTTGAAGTACGCCGCAACCTGGCCCTTGCGGGTGGGGTCGAGCGCGCCGGGGCCGTCCAGATGGCCCGCGCGCGCGAAGTGCCACATCGCTTCGGACTGCCGCTCGGCATTCTTCTGCAGTACGATCACGGTGCCCAGCAAATAGCTCAGCTCCGCCACGCCGTTATCGACATCAAGGCCCTTCTTGAAATGCTCTTCGGCCTTCGGATAATTCTTCTTCTGCTGTTCCACCCAGCCGAGCGTCTTGTGCGCCGCGACTTCGATGCCGTTGCGCTGCTTCTTCCAATCCGCTTCGCTGACATTCGCGGGCTTCTTGTCCGCCGCGTAGGTTTCGTCGAGCACGCCGATCAAAGCATTTGCCGACTTCGTGCCGGTCTCCAACCCATCCGCGTCCACTTTATTCAAGGAAACGGTCAGGAGTGTCAGAAAGTACAGCGCCTGAAAACTCTTTGGGTCGACGGCGAGCAGATTCTTCGACGCCTGGTAAACACCGGCGCCGTCGTTCTTCTTGTTGTAAACGACCAAGTACGTCTGCGAACGTTCGAGCTTGAAGTCGGAGGCGGGATACTTCTCTTCCCATTGCTTCAACAACTGCAGTTGTTCGTCCGGGTTCTGGCTCCCGGCGATCTTCTGGTAGATGTTGTATTCCTCTTGGTCCTTCCAGTTCTTTTGCGGCGCTTGGCCGTACAGAACGGTCGATGAAAGTAGAGCGCTCGCGAGCAGTCCACCAAGAATTGGCTTCTTGAGGGAAGAAGTGAAAAGGTTCACTGGTCCCAGCCTCCTATAAAAATCGATGCGTTGGGCAAGGGTTCGGTTTCGGTCCCCGGCTTTTGGGGAGGTCGACATTGCTCCTCCCGTGACATGAATCAAAGGCTATCAAAAGATTTTGATCGCTGGCAAGCCGAAGCGCGCCTTGCTTCGTTACTTCCTTAAGGTACCGCATCCAGGTGAGGGATTTGACCCCGCCAACTAGCATTAAGTTTCCAGATTCCCGCCCGAATTTTGCGGGCCAGACGGTACGCGGGTGGTAGGATGAGCGGAATGCGCTGGCTCGACTTTGGCGTCATTGTGGCCTACCTCGTCGGCATCACGCTCTTCGGTTTCCGCTTCCGCGAAAGCCAGAAGACGCTGAAAGACTACTTCCTCGGCGGCCGCAACGCGCCCTGGTGGGCGATTGCGTTTTCCATCGTCTCCGCCGAAACCTCCACCCTCACCGTCATCGGCACGCCCGCACTCAGTTTCAATGGCAACTTCGGCTTTCTGCAAGTAGTCTTCGGCTACCTGCTGGCGCGCTTGATCATCAGCGCGCTCTTCTTGCCCCAGTATTTTCGCGGCGAAATGTTTACGGCTTACGAATTGATGCTCCGCCGCTTTGGGCCCCGCATCCGCAAGTTGACGGCCGGCGCCTTTCTCGGTCTGCGAGCCCTAGCGGAAGGAGTTCGCGTCTTCGCGATCTCTATCGTCGTCTCTATCGTTCTTGGCACTGGCGAGTTCGTCAGCGAATTCGTGATCGTCTGCCTCACCTTGTTCTATACGTTCGAAGGCGGCATGACGGCCGTGATCTGGACGGATGTCGTCCAGATGTTCCTCTACGTCGCCGGCGCGATCTTGAGCCTCTTCGTGATCCTCGGCCAGATTCCCGGAGGCTGGGATCACGTCTACGCGACCGCCGCCGCCGCGCAAAAGTTTCAGGTCTTCGACTTCGGCATTTCGATGACGCCCGAGTTCTTTCAGAAGACCTACAGCTTTTGGGCCGGCTTCTTCGGAGGCTGCTTCCTCACCACCGCGTCGCATGGCACTGAGCAGTTGATGGTGCAGCGTCTGCTCTCGGCGAAGAACGAAGGCGAAGCGCGCCTCGCGCTGCTGTCCAGTTGGGCGGTGATCCTCTTTCAGTTCACCTTGTTCCTAGTGATCGGCGTGATGCTTTGGGTTTACTACGGCGATACCGGCCAAGCGCCGCCCAATCCGCCGGACCGCATCTATCCGAAGTTCCTCTGGGAGTTCCTCCCGCAAGGAATCGCGGGCTTGACGATCGCCGCGATCCTGGCCGCGGCGATGAGCAACTTGAGCGCCGCGCTAAACTCCTTGGCTTCCACGACGGTAATGGACTTCATCAAGCCCGGTGAAAAGGTTCAGCGCAGCGACGCCGAGTACCTATCGCTCGCCAAGAAAATGACGGTGTTGTGGTGCGCCGTCTTGTTTGGCATCGGGATTCTAGCCCGCAACGTGAAGAGCGTGCTCGAAGCGGGGCTCGGAATTGCGTCAATCGTCTACGGCGCCTTGCTCGGCGTATTCCTGCTAGGCCTGCTCACCAAGCGTGTGGGCGAGAAGGCCGCGATGGTCGGAATGAGTTGCGGACTCGCGCTTCTGCTCTACATCAAATTCCAAACTCAAATTGCCTGGACCTGGTATGTCCTCTTCGGCAGTACTTGCACGTTCGCGGTGGCTTGGGCCGCCAGCTATTTCATCGATGAGGAAGTAAAGGCTCTATGAGTAATCGACAAGAGAGCGGTGAACAAGAGGGGCGCGGTAGCCTTAGCCTTCGGCGCGACCTCGGCCTTTGGGGCGCGGCGGCCATCGTGGTCGGTACCGTGATCGGTTCCGGCGTCTTCGTTGTACCGAAACGCGCCGTCATCGCCACGGGTTCGCCCGATTGGGTGACCTTCGTGTGGATCTTCGGCGGATTGCTTTCGCTTGCCGGCGCACTCACCTACGCCGAACTCTCGTCGTCGATGCCCGAAGCCGGTGGCGAGTACGTTTACCTCCGCGAAGCCTACGGTCCCTTCTGGGGCTACCTTTATGGCTGGACGCAATTCTGGGTGGCCAAGTCCGGATCCATTGCTACGCTGGCCAGCGGCTTTTTCATCTATCTCGCGAATTTTCTTCCCGGCCTCGAACAGAGTTTCGCCACCGTACCGCTACCTTGGGGCGGTGCGCTGCCGCTGCAATGGGGACAGTTGGCGGCGGCGGGAGTAATTCTCTTCCTCGCCTTTGTGAACTATTTCGGCGTCAAGGTCGGCGGCAACTTGCAGATCGTCGTCACGGTCGCGAAGGTCGGCCTGCTGGTGGGGATCGTTCTCCTTGGACTTTTCAGCTCTCAGGGAAGCTTCGCGAATTTCTCGACCTCAATACCCGCGAACCCCGGCGGCGCCAGCGGCTTCTTCGTCGCTCTCGTCGGAATTCTGTGGGCCTACGACGGTTGGAACAACGTCTCCATGGTCTCCAGCGAAATCAAGAATCCGCAACGCAATCTCCCGCTGGCTCTCATCTTCGGCACGCTCGGCGTCATGGTGATTTATCTCCTTGCAAATACCGCGTATTTCTATGTCTTAACCAGCCCCGAAGTCGCCGCCAGCGATCGAGTGCCCGCCCAGATGATGCGGAAGATTTTTGGGCCTGAAGGCGCCACCGTCGTATCCGTCGCAGCCATGATTTCGATCTTCTCGGCCCTCAACGGCAGCATTCTCTCGGGCGGTCGCGTGCCCTTCGCCATGGCCCGGGATGGTCTATTTTTTAAGAAGATAGGGGAGATCCATCCCACCCACCGGACACCCGCCCAATCCATGATCTGGCTCAGCCTTTGGAGTTCCGTGCTAGTTTTCACCGGACAGTACGACCAGTTAGCCACGTACGTCATCTTCGGGTCCTGGATCTTGTACGGAATGGCGGCCGCCAGCGTTTTCGTTTTGCGGCGGAAGCGTCCGGATTTACCGCGCCCATATAAGACCCTCGGCTACCCCGTTGTTCCCGCTGTCTTCGTTGCCGTGGCGTTGATTCTAATAGTATTTACGCTCAAGGACCAGCCCCGCGAATCGCTGCTCGGGCTGGGTCTGATTCTCGCTGGTATTCCGCCGTACTACCATTGGAAGCGCCGGAAAAATACCTCCGGGAATTAGGGCGGAATTTTTCTGTTCTGAAATCAGAACAAAACTCTTGTCAAAGTGTCCGGAGATGGGCTATAACCATTACTAAGGATCTGGCCGGTGTCGTCTGCCGCCCTCCTAAACTTTGCATAGAGGTTATGCCCTGTGGACTTAATGAAGATTCTCGATGAATTACGGCGAGAGCGGGCTCAGATTGAAGAAGCAATCATGACGCTCGAACGCCTCGTCGAAGGGCGCGGCCGGCGTCGTGGGCGTCCGCCAACATGGCTCGCCGAAGCGCGGAAGCGGAACAAGGCCGCCGAAAGCGCCGAAGGTTCCACCGACGATTTGGACGATGACGATTATGACGATGAGGAAGAGGAAGAAGTAGCGTCCACGGCGCGCAGCTAAGCGCCCGCTAGTTGTAGATCAAATACCTCTCGCGCTCGGCCACGTAGTTGGAGAGCGCTTCCCTCCAAGATCTTTGGATGATTTCCGCCGCCTCCCCTTCCGTGAGGCGGCGAATTGTTTCTGGGTCGCCAATTAGCTTGCGGTTTTCCCAGAAATTGATCGCCTTGGGGTAGAGGCGCCTTAGCGTCGCCATGAGGTGCAACCCCAGTTCGGTCGGCCGCAAGGCGTTGCGGTCCGTGACGATAAGCCGAATCCCCTCTACTTCCGTGCCCGCCAGATTGCTCGAAATGGGTGAAATGCGTGTGGGGTAGACGGCGACACCCGGCAGTTGTAGTTTTGTCAGCTCTCGCGCCAACTCGGCCCCGTTCATGAAGTTGCCGCCTAGTAGTTCGAAAGGCGCATCCGTGCCGCGGCCCACACTGTAGTTCTTCGAGTATTCGATCATCGCGATCCCGGGGAAGAGAAGCGCGGCGTAGAGGCTACGCATATTCGGCGAGGGGCTGATCCAGTAAAGTCCGGTCTCGTCAAACCACATATCGCGCGTCCACTCCTTCATGGGCACCACGCTCAGACGCGCCCGCTTCGGAATCCGCTCGTTCGCGAAACGCGCGAGTTCGCCCATCGTCAGCCCATGCCGTAGCGGCAAGGGTAAGCAACCCACGAAGCTCATCTCCTCTTTCGAAATCATCGGGCCTTCGACGGATAGGCCTGTGATCGGATTTGGCCGGTCCAATACGATCACCTCGACGTTCGCCGCCGCCGCCGCTTCCATCGCGTTCTTCAGCGTGCATCCGTATGTGTAAAAACGCGCGCCCACGTCTTGGATGTCGAAAACCAGTGCGTCGAGCGTTTTCAAAATCGCGGGTTCGGGACGCCTGTCCTCGGTTTTATAAAGACTAATCACCGGGATCTTCGTCGCCACATCGACGCTGTCCTTGATGCCTTCCTGGTCCAGCTTACCCGTGATGCCGTGCTCCGGGCTGAAGATCGCCTTCACATTCACCTTGGCCGCCACCATCAAATCGATGTTGCGCTTGCCGTCGCGGGAGACCCCCGTATGATTCGTGATGAGACCCACGCGCTTCGACGCCAGACGCGCGAACTTCTCTTGCGCCAGCACGTCCAATCCCGTCAGCGTCTTGCCACGGGCGATTGTCCCGCTTTCCTGCGCGCGCAAGCGGCTTACATACGCGGCGGCCACGCTCGCCACGCGGCCCCGCAACGCCGTGATGGGCGTACGGCGGAATGGATGCACGTGATTGCCCAGCACGATCACATAGCTTTCCGACGCGGGGTCGATCCACAAGCTCGTTCCTGTGAAGCCGGTATGACCAAAGCTGCCTATCGGATAAAGATCGCCGCGATTACCGGCGAAAGGCGAATCGATGTCCCAGCCTAGGCCCCTTAATGCGGACATCCCCGGAGGCGATTGGACGCGCGTGGCCGCGGCGATGGTGAGCGGCGAAAGCAGCCCGCCACCCTTGGAGAGAATCATGCGCGCAAACTTCGCCAAATCTTCCGCCGTGGTGAAGACTCCCGCGTGGCCGGCCACGCCGCCCATGAAGCGCGTGGTCTCATCGTGCACCACGCCACGCAGCGGCAGCGCCTCGCCTTTCAACTTTTCAGTCGGCGTGATTCGCGCCTGCCATGCCGGGTCCGGAAGATAGCCCGTCTCTTTCATTCCCAGCGGCTCGAAGATTTTCTGCTTCGCGAATTCGTTGAGCGGCAGCCCGCTCACTTGCCGGACGATCTCGCCCAGCAGAATGAAGTTGATGTCGCTGTAGATAAACTTCGCGCCGGGCTCGGCGACCGGCTTATCCGCCAAAGCCTTCTCAATACCCAACTCGTAACCGCTCCAGGCGGGCTCTAGGTCCAGATCCGGACGCATGCCCGAGTAGTGCGTCAACAAGTGCCGGATGGTGATCGACGTCTTGCCGCCCTGGAACTTCGGCAGGTACGCGGTGACGGGATCGTTCAGCCGCACCTTGCCGTCTTCAATCAGCTTCAGAATCGAACTTGTGGTGGCGACCACTTTCGTCAGGCTGGCGGCGTCGAAGATCGTATCCTTCGTCATCGCTTCCTTCGCCGGTTCCAAGGCGCGCGACCCGTAAGCCTTGAAGTGCAGGATTTGATTCTTATAGCCCACCAGGCAAACCACGCCGGGCACTTCGCCCTTCTGTATGGCGCTCTCAATCACCCCATCGAGAGCCGGAATGGACGATTGCGCGTGGAGCGACGCGATGGCCAGAAGCGGCGAAAGCCAACGCATCCCTAGTCTTCCTTTTTCTCGATCGCGTTGCCGGCTAGCGATTGAATCTTCCGGGCTAACTCAAAATCGAGCGCCGTCAAGCCCCCCGCGTCGTGCGTCGTCAAGATGAATTCGACCATCGTGTAGACGTTGCGCATCTCCGGATGGTGATTCATCTTGTCGGCCTCCACCCCCACCGTCACCATGAAACCCAACGCCTCGGCGAAGCTTCTGAAGTGAAAGAGACGCAGCAGCTTCCCGCCGTAAATCACCTTCCAGCCCGCGACGCTCTGTATCTCCGCGAGTACGCCAGCCTCATCCAGTTTTTCGATAGACATCGTTCTTGCTTATGATAAACGCTATGTCGAAGATTCTCGCGCCCTTGCGAACGGACCTGGACGCGATGCCGTCTCCCGACCCCGAAGCCCCCGGCCTCTTGCTCCGGGACCAGTTCGGCTATTCAGAACGCGTACTCGTAGTACCGCCTCAGCTCGTGCGCACTTTATCTTTTTTCGATGGCCAAGCGACAGAGGACGACCTGCGCGAGTACCTAGTCCGCTCTACCGGCAGCTTCGATGTCAGCGAGCAACTGCGTAGTCTCGTCGACACTTTGAGCGCGAGCGGCTTCCTCGAAGATGAGGTCTTCTTCGGCCTCCGCGCCCAAGCCCAGCAAGCCTTCGCGGAGATGGAAGTCCGCCCCGCGGCGTTTGCGGGTACGGCCTACCCCGAGTGCCCGGAGGACTGCCGCCGCTATCTCGACGCTTTTCTCGAAGACGCACCGGAACTGCCACCCGCGCCCCGCGGCCGCGCCGTGGGCATCGCCGCGCCCCACGCGAGTTTCGAAGGCGGTCCGGAATGTTATCGCGAAGCCTTCAACGCCCTGCGTTCTCTTGGCAAGCGGGAGGAAATGAAGGAGAAGATCTTCGTCGTTCTCGCCACTTCGCACTACGGACAGCCGGAGCGCTACGGCGTCACCCGCAAACCCTTCGTGACGCCCTTCGGCCAAAGCACGCCCGCCAACGAACTTCTCGATGAAATCCAAAGCCTCGCGCCCGCGTCCTTAATCGCAGAGGATTACTGCCACACCATGGAGCATTCCGCCGAGTTCCACGTCCTTTGGCTGCAACATCTCTTTGGCGCGGACGTAAAAGTACTGCCGGTGCTCGTCGGTTCCTATGCGCGCTCGATCTTTGTCGACCAGCAAGCCCCGGAACGCAGCCCCGAAGTTGCGGCCTTCTGCGAAGCGCTCCGCCACCTCGACCGCAAGTATGGCGACAAGCTTGTTTGGGTGCTCTCGATTGATATGGCGCACATGGGCCCGCGCTACGGAGACCGTGAGCCCGTGAATCCCGACCTCGTCGCCGTGAAAGACAAACTACGCCTCGAAGCGCTTCAAAGCGGCGACGCCTCCAAATTTTGGAGCGACGTGCTCTACCAGCAAGATCCACTCAAGTGGTGCGGCAGCGCCTGCCTCTATACACTGCTGCAAGTCTTTCCGGGCTTGCATACGGAGGCTCTCAACTACGGCCAATGGAATATCGATGAAGAATCCCTAGTCACTTTCGGCGCGTTGCGCTTCACCGATATGCCGCGGATTGTGTTGAGCTAGAGGGAACGATGCCGCTTGAGACGCTCTCCGTGGAAGTAGCCGCCAAGTCCGCGCAGTGGTTAACGTTGCTCGTTCCTTGCCAACTGGCTTCCGGAGAAGAGGCGATGCGCCTTCTGCTCGATAGCGAAGTTCTTAGCGGGGCCGACGTCGAGGCGGGGAAGAGGGAGCGCTTCACCACCGCGTTGCGCGAAGTCATGTGGAACGCCATGGAACATGGCGGCAAGCTTGACGCCTCGAAGAGAGTTCGCGTCGATCTCGTACACACCAAGCGCTCGCTTGCCTGCTTGATCCGCGATCCCGGGCCCGGATTTCACTTGCCGGAGTTATCCCACGCGGCGATCAATAATCCGCCCGAGAACGCCGTCCGCCACGCGCATGTACGTGAGTCCCAAGGCATGCGGCCCGGCGGCTTCGGCATACTCATGGCCCGCAACCTCGTCGACGAACTGCTCTACAACGAACAAGGCAACGAAGTCGCGATCATCGTCTATTTATAGACGAGGCTCAATGCCCCCAATACGCCGGCCCGCGCCCCCAGCTTCGCGCGCACGATCTTCGGCAGCGGCACGTATCCATTCATCTCTTGCTCCGCCGCCACGCGTACCATATCGGCCATTCCCTTTCGCAAGCTAATCCCACCGCCCAGCACAATCACTTCCGGCGAAACCGTGCAGGCCAAATTCACGGCCATCTGGCCGAGGTAATGCGCCTCCATGCCCCAAGCCGGATGCTCCGGCGCCAAATTCTCCGCGCGCGTTACGCCCCATCTTTGCGCCAGCGCGGGCCCCGCCGCCAGGCCCTCCAAACAATCACCGTGCACCGGGCACGCGCCGCCGAAGAAATCTCCCATGAACTTGCGCACGCGAATGTGTCCGACTTCGGGGTGCAGTAAGCCATGCACCAACCGCCCGTCGACCAGCAAGCCCGCGCCGATGCCCGTGCCGACGGTCACGTAGACGACGTTCTTCTTGCCCTTGCCCGCGCCCCAACGCGCTTCAGCCAACGCCGCGGCGTTGACGTCCGTGTCGATCGTCGCCTTGGCGCCCAGGCGCTTTTCGAGATCGGCCGCGATCGGATAGCCGCGCCAGTCTAGCTTCGGTGTCAGTTTCGCGATGCGTCCCTTGGCGATATCCAGCGGCCCGAAGCAAGCGATGCCCACCCGCTTTAGCTTCCGCTTCCCGAAGAACGCCGCAACGTCCGCGAGCGTTTCCTTCGGCCCGCGCGTGGGAATCGCCTCGCTCAACGTAAGCCCCTCTGGGTTCGGCCCATAGGCGCAGATGAACTTGGTCCCCCCCGCCTCGATTGCTCCGTACAACGCCATTACTTCGCCTTCCGCTTGTAAGTATGCGTCGCGAAATCGAAATCGAATTCCGTGCGCAACGGCTGATCGTCCGCGTTTCGCTTCGGCATCCATTGCGCCAGCGCATTCATGCGCGCGCGATACTCCGGGCGGGCTGCGAGATTGTCGTGATCGAGAGGATCCAACTGTTCATCGTAGAACTCCTCGGACCCGTCGTGATAGCGGATGTATCGATAGCGCTCGTCGCGCACCGCGTGGTTGCCCTTCAAGTACGTAATGACGGCCGGCGGACGCTTCGCCTTTGCATTCTCGAGCAGCGGCCGCAACGAGCGCCCCTGATTCTCCGGTCGTGCAGGCAAACCGCAAAGATCGAGCATCGTCGGATAGAGATCCAGCAGGCTCACGGCCTGCCTCCGCGCCACTCCCGCACTCTTCATCCCCGGCGAGCGAATGATCAACGGCACATGCGTCGACCGCTGCCACAACGTACTTTTGTGGAAGTGCTGCTTCTCGCCCAGATGCCAGCCGTTATCGCTCCAGAAAACCACCGTCGTATTCGACGCATGCGGACTCTTGTCCAGCGCGTCAAGTAAACGCCCGATCATCTCGTCCGCGAAGCTAATCGCCGCCAGATACGCCTGTACGCTCTCCGTCCACTTACCCTCGTTGACGATGCGCTCGAACTCGACGCGCCGGAATGCCGCCAGCTCTTGCGCCACCTTGGGCAGATCCTCCAAATCCTTTGGATCGGCATTAGGCAGTTGGATCTTGTCTTTAGGATAGAGATCCCAAAAGCGCCGCGGCGAGAACATCGGAATGTGCGGATGCCAAAGGCCGATCGAAAGAAACCAGGGCTTCTCGTGCCGCTTCTCCAAATGGCGGACCCCGTAGTCGATCGCGCGTTGATCGCCGTAGGCGCTGTCTTCTTGCTTCAGTACGCCCCAGTCGAACTCCCCTTGAAAATCCTTGAGTCCGTTGAAGGGATGCCCCTCCGGCGCGGGCACGCGCTTGTTCCACGGATACCAATCCGCCCGCCGGTACCAAGGGTCGTCGAAGACTTGAAGTTGGTAGTCGTCCCATTGATCGGGTGGATTGTTGCCCGCCGTGTGGTGAAAGGTCTTGCCCGCGCCCGCCGCGAAGTAGCCATGCCGCCGGAAGTACATCGGTAGCGTCACGGCTTGCGGCAAATTCGGCCGCCAGAACTGGTCGTTATTGTAAATCCCCGTCGTCGCCGGGCTCTGGCCGGTGTAAAGCGCGGTGCGCGAAGGGTTGCAAAGCGGGCTCGCGCAATGCGCGTTGGAGAAGAGCGCGCCTTGCTTGGCGAGGCGGTCTAGATTCGGCGTCTTCACCAGTGGATGGCCCAGGCAGCCCACCCAATCGTTCATATCGTCGACCGAAATAAACAGGACGTTCGGCTTCTTCGATTGCGCGCGTAACGGCGCGGCGGTGCCCAAGGAAGCCAGAAAAGTACGGCGGTTTACCATGTTCTCAATGCATTCGATTCTTTCATGCCTCGCCGCCACGTGCTTGCTGAGCGTCGCATTCGGTGACGTCTCGTCCGCTCAAGTCAAGCAGGGCTTCGTCTATGAAACCGCGCCTTTCCCGGAATGCCACGCTTCCACCATCGTGGAGACCGCGCCGAACGAGTTCGTCGCCGCCTGGTTCGGTGGAACCGAGGAAGGCGCGAAAGACGTCGCGATCTGGGGCGCGCGCTTGAAGGGCGGCCAGTGGTCCGCGCCGTTTGAGATCGCGCGTGAACCGAAGTACTCCACCTACAACCCGGTGTTGTTCTACACCAAGGACAAGACGCTCTGGCTTTACTACAAATTTGGCTTGAGCCCCTCCACCTGGAATGGCGCGAAGATTCGCTCTAACGACGGCGGCCGCACCTGGGGCGCGAAAGAATATCTGCCCGCCGGCCTCTATGGCCCGATTAAGAACAAACCACTCGTCCTCGCCGACGGCACGATCGTCTCCGGCACGAGCGTCGAAACCGATTTCGCCTGGACCGCTTGGGTCGAACGCTCCACCGACCACGGCAAGACCTGGACCAAGCACGGCCCCATTGTCTACCCCGCCGAAGCCCGCGGCGTCATTCAACCGGCCATGGCCATGATCGGCAAAACCATGCGCATGTATTTGCGCTCCAGCAGAATCGGTTACATCACTTATGCCGACTCGAAGGACGGCGGCCGCACCTGGTCTGACGCGAAGGCAACTTCGCTGCCCAATCCGAACTCCGGCATCGACACCGTAACGTTGAAGGACGGCCGGACGGTGCTCATCTACAATCACACGTCGAAGGGCCGCAGCCCTCTCAACATCGCCGTGACTAAGGACGGCGAGAAGTGGAGCGAGCCCATCGTTCTCGAATCCGAACCCGGTGAGTATTCCTACCCCGCCATCATCCAAGCCGCCGATGGGAACCTCCACGCGACCTGGACCTGGAAGCGGCAGCGCGTAAAGCACGCCGTGATCCCGCTGGCGAGCTTGCCGCATTAGGATCCATGGACGATCTTTTCAACGCCGCATTCCGCGCGCTTGAAGCCGCGGACTTGGACTCCTTCCGCGAACAACTGCAACGCGAACCTCGCCTCGCGCTCCAACCCGGCCCAAATGGCAACACGCTCGCCAATCTCGCCGTCAGCCTCGCCCGAGGTCAGGAGTTCCTCAATATTCTTCACGCCGCGGGCGCCGATTGGAATGCGCCGAACAACCATGGCTGGACGCCCCTCCACCAAGCCGCCTACACAAACAACTGCGCCATCGTCGAAACTCTCCTGCGCTGGGGCGCGAACCCCGAACTCGAAGCGCGCGGCGCAGGGGGCACGCCGCTGGTGGCGGCTCTCTTTTGGGGACATCGTGAAGCCGCGGAACTGCTAAGCCGCGCCAGCCTCGCGCCAAACAACTTGCGCGTCGCCGCCGCTCTTGGCCGCCTAGATCTCCTAGATGCGTGCTTTAACGAACAAGATGAACTACTCCCCCACGCCACCGCCAAGCGCGATTTCTACCGGCCTCACGGCGGCTTCCCCGAATGGACGCCCCGCGACGAACGCCAAGAGATTCTCGACGAAGCCCTCGTCTGGGCCGCTAAGTCTGGAAGCGCGGCCGTTTTCGACAAACTCATCGCCGCTGGCGCAAACATCGATGCAGATCCCTACCGTGGCACTCCGCTCGCTTGGGCCGCCTTCTGCAATCGCGCTGAAGCCATCCGCCAACTGCTTGCGCTAGGCGCGAATCCGAACCGGCAAGCCACCTTCGGCGGCCTCACCCACGGCCAAGGAATTACCGCACTCCATCTTGCCGCGCAGAATGGCCACCTTGAATCCGTAAAAGCTCTCATCACTCTCGGCGCGGACCCAAGCTTGCGCGAAGACCTTTATCTCAGCGACGCTCTCGGCGCCGCCAAACACTTCGGCCACCAGGCGGTCGCCCAGTACCTCGAAAAACTCTAGCCATTCGATTCGATAAGATCGAGAGATTCGCAACCGGCTCATCCTCATCGCAATCTGCGTCGTAGTCGCGCTTGGTATCGGCGCGGCCATTCTTTTTCTGCCGGAATTGTCGATCACGCCCGCCGCGTCCTTCGGCCCACCCGTCCGTGCGGGCGATCGCTTCTATCTCCTCACCGGCCAATGGCGCTCGACTTGGGGTGGCGGAAGCCGCCGCGCATCCAATACCACCTCGGACCTCCTAGTCGACTTCTGGTCCTTCGACGCCGCCACCGCCCAACCGCTCTATCGCAAGCGCATCCAGAAAATCCCCGACGGCGCCATGTACGGCCGCGCCATCCTCGGCATCCAGAATCAAACCGCCTGGCTTCTTCTCCCCTCCGGCCTCCACGCCGTCGACATTCAGACTGGCGGCCTCCGCGCCACTCCCAAGGACATCGAAGAAAAGAATCCACGCCTTCGCACACTGCTCCCCACCGAAGGCCAGTATTATTCGTTCTCGCAAAACGGCATGACTATCCGCGCCGCCGACGCATCCGTCTGGTTTCTCCATCCCGATACGCTGCAAGCCGGCGCGCAACCGCTAGCCATCGCCGGTTTCGCCCCACCGCATTTCACGCCCATGGCCACATACGCTTTTCAACATCGCGGCTACGTGCTTGGCTCCCACTGGCTCGGCGTGCTCACCGCCGATGAAGCCGCGAAATTCACCCGCCCCGCTGGCATCATGGGCCTGGACCACCAAACCCCCCGCGCCCTGTACGCCGGCGACGTCACCAAAGCCGAAACCTTCTTCGGCGCCGAAGACCGCGTGAGTAATCTAAGGCCCCTCACACAACCATTCCTCGCTTCCGGCCTCCTCTCGCTGCCGCAAAAATCCGGCCCCGGTGCGCTGGTCTTTCGCAACGATCCCGGCAGCGTCTTCATCCTGCACAAATCCCGCATCGACGAAGACGCCAAGATCCAACTCGCCCGTGTAACCGGTCCCGAAGGCAAAATCATGTGGAACGTAGCGCTGCCCTTGTCGATCGTGCAATCGGTCCTGCCCGGCGAGGAATCGCTCGTCATTTACGGCCGCCTTTTCACCCCCGCCGATCCGAACGACCGCGTTCGCCGCGATCCGTATCACACGTCCCGCGAAATGCTCATCGCCATCGATTGGAAGACCGGTAACTTCCGGCAGCACGATCAATCCGACACCAAATCGCACCCCAAGGCCGACTAGACTCTCACCAGAACCAAACCGCCTCCAATTTCGCCGGCCCAGGCGTATCGTCCTTCACCCGCATCGAAATCACTGCCTGGAAATTCGCGCCGCTCCAATCCTTGGGCGCTTTGCCAAACAACTCCCGCACCCGTTCTTCCTGCACCACGAACTCCGCCGCCGACTGCGTCCCGAACGTCGTAATGCCACTCAACGCCAAAATCGCGTGTCCATGGCTCGAGGTCGCCACCTTCGTAATCAAGGCGAAATCCCGGTCCGCGCGGCCATCCGTGCGGAAACCTTCCACCGTCCATGTCTGTCCCGGATTCTGCGTATCCACGATCTGGCCCGGCGCTCCGGGAAACATCCGGAAGCGCCAGCTTTTCATCTCGTCCAAGGTCCACGCCGAACTGAATCCCCCCAGCAAAACCGCCGGCCCCGAGCGCAAATCCGAATACCGCAAATCCTTGCCGGCCTTGATGCCAAAAGGCTGCTTCCATTGCCCCAACAATCCGGTCAACTGCGCCGCGCCTAACCCGGCCCCCATGCCCACCACTTCATCCTTCAATTGCACGCGGTCCGCTGGAATCTGCGCCCCAGCGGCCATCGTCCCCTCGCGCAACGCGCGGTCGTATTGTCCTAACACTTGATAGCGCGGCAACACCGGCAGACTAATCACCACGGGCCGCGGCCCGTTCACCATCGGCGCCCATAACTTCTCCAGCGCGCTTTGCCGCCACGAAACGAATGCCAAGCACGCCAGCGCCGCCAGCAATGCCATTCCCGCGAAACCGAAGTGGATGCCGCGCCGCCGCTTCCAGTCCTTCGCGGGCTCTTCCCCGGAAACCATTGCCTCCGCCACATTCACGATCGGCTGATAGCTACCCAACGGAATTTCAATCCGCACGGGGTCGCCCACTCCGCTGCCCTCGTAGTAAGCGTTCAGCCGCTTCCGCAGATCGCTCGCCTTCACCCTCACAAAGGAATCCTCCGCCGGGTCGTAGCTATCCGCCTTCCCAAACACCTCCACCGCGATTATCTTCTCCCGGATCCTGCCCACATCCCCTTCCGCCCACCTCGTCACCACGAAGCGCAAAAAATCTACTGACCTTTGGCTCGCCCGAAACTCATTGCTCTGGACGATGCGCTCCAACGCGTCAAGCGCACGCGCCCGGACGCCATCCGCCGGAACCCCATTTGCTGCAATTGCCATTGGCGGGTAGCATATCGCACTGTGAATCGTCTCGTTACGCGGAAACCAAACGCCTGCTTACACTCCTGATTCCAAAAGGCTTAACCGGACCCGCCAAAAAACGGGGCATAACGCTTGTCACCGCGTCTACATGCCCGTAAAATCCAGGGGTTCGATCACTCGAAAGCCTTCCGATGAAACCTTCACTCGCCGTCTGCCTTCTCCTCGCCGCCGTCTCGCTTGGCGCTCAGAGTTCGTCCAGCACCATCTCCGGTATTGTTCGCGACGCTAGCGGAGCGGCCGTCGCCGGAGCCGAAGTCGCCGTCACCAACAAGGCGACGCAGCTCGTACGCAAGGTTTCCAGCGGCGCCTCCGGCGAGTACGTCGCCCCGCTTCTCGACATCGGTTCCTATGAAGTATCCGTCACGAAGCCCGGCTTCAAGACCTTTGTTCAATCCAATCTCAGCCTCGCGCTCAACCAAGTCGCTCGCCTCGATATCACTTTGGAAGTCGGCGGCGTCAGCGAGAAGATCGAAATCTCCGCTCAGAACACCTCGCTCGACACCGAAACCTCGTCGGTAGGCCAACTCGTTACGAATAGCCAGATCACTCAAATGCCGCTCAACGGCCGCAACGTCATGAGTCTCCTCCAACTCTCCGCCGCCGTCACGCCCCAGGGCGGCATCAACGCGGGCTTCAACGAAGGCACCGGTTTCCTCGTCTCCAACGTTTCCATCGCGGGCGGCCGCGGCTCCATGAATCAAATCCTCTTCGATGGCGCGAACAACGCCGCCGCCACCCGGCAGGAAATCGCCGTCAGTCCCAGCGTCGACGCCGTCGCCGAGGTAAAGGTCTACACCACCGGCGCGCCCGCCGAATTCGGCCGCACCACCGGCGGCGCCATCTCCATGGTTTCGAAAAGCGGCACCAACGAATGGCACGGCACGCTCTACGAATTCCTGCGCAACGACAAGCTCGACGCCCGCAACGCCTTCGCCCTCTCCCGCCCTCCCTTCCGCTTCAACCAATTCGGCGGCTCCATCGGCGGCCCCTTGCGCATTCCGAAAATCTACGATGGCCGCAACCGCAGCTTCGTCTTCTTCAACTACGAAGGCTCCCGCTTCGTCAATTACACTAACCGCCTCTTCACCGTTCCCACCAACCTCCAGCGCCAAGGTGACTTCTCCCAAACCGCCATCGCCAACGGCACGATCCTGGGCGTCTACGATCCCGCCTCCACCATCGCGAACCCCGCCGGCTCCGGCTTTGTCCGCACGCCGTTTCCCGGCAATCGCATCCCCTCCAGCCGCTTTGACCGCATCACCGCCGCCATTATGAATGACGTCCCCCTGGCCAACACAACGCCCAGCAGCGCCGTCACCCAAATCAACAACTACTTCGAGCAGCGCCGCCGCCAGACCTCCAACGATCAATACATCGGCCGCCTCGATCACAATTTCAACCCCGCCCATCGCCTCAGCTACCGCATGGCCTACAACTACAACGCCATCCGCCCCGAGTCGCAATTCGGCAACTACCTCACCCAAGGCGAGAACAACGACATCTTCGACCGCAACTACTCCCAACAAGTCGCCAGCTACACCTGGCTCTTGAGCCCGCGCGTTTTCCTCGACGCCCGCGCCGGCTACGTTCGCACCCTGATCACGCGCCGCCCGCCCACTTTCGGGGGCCAGGACATGAACCGCCTTAACTATCCGTCTATCTTGCCCCGCGTCATCTTCCCCTCGCACAACGTTACGGACTTCGTCGAACTCGGCGGCGGCCAAGTCGTCGACGGCGGCGTCCACACCATCACCTACAACCAAGCCGTCACGCAAATCGCCGGGCGCCACACCTTGAAGTACGGCGGCGAGATCTGGCGCCAACGCAACAACCGCTTCCAGCAAGCGGGACTCAGCGGCACTTTCAACTTCACCCGCGCGCTCACCCAAGATCCCCAACGCCCGCAACTCACCGGCTATGGCGTCGCTACTTTCCTGCTGGGCGCGGTCAACGCCGGCCAGCTCGTCACCGCCACTAAGCTCTATGAACGCGCTTGGTACGGCGCCTTCTTTGTCCAAGACGACTGGCGCGTTCACTCCCGTCTCACTTTCAACCTCGGCCTCCGCTACGACATCGAAACCAATCCCGTCGACCGCTTCAATCAGCGCTCCGCCTTCAACTTCACCCGCACCAACCCCATCACGAATCTCCCCGGCGTCTTGGAATTCGCGGGTGTCAACTACGACGGCTCCGTCGTCCCCACTGACAAGAACAACTTCGGCCCCCGCTTCGGCTTCGCTTACACCGTCGATCCCTCCGGTCGCACCGTCATCCGCGGCTCCTACGGCCTCTTCTACCAAGGCATCTTTGAAACCTTCGAATCCAATCTCGGCTGGAGTGCTACCACGCCCTTCAACGACCCCAGCATCGGACCCCTCCCCACCTTCTACATGACCCAAGGCCCCCGCGCCATCATCCAACCTCCCGGCAACTCCCAAGGCGCCGCGAGCTTCCTGGGCCTCGGCGTTCTCGGCCGCGATCCCGGCGACCGCGTCGGCTATACCCAGCAGTGGAGCTTCAACATCCAGCGCTCTCTACCGGGCCGCTGGGTGGTCGAAACCGGCTACGTCGGCACCAAGGCCAACAAGCTAGGCAACGGCGCCCAAGGCGTCAACGTCAACGCGCTCGACCCCCAATATCTCTCACTCGGCTTCGCCCTCCAAGACCAAGTCCCCAATCCCTACCAACGCTTCGGCGCCTTTGGCGCCACCATCCCGCGCTCGCAAACTCTTCTGCCCTATCCCACCTACCAAGGCGTCACGCGCCGCGCCCCCGCGTTCGGCAACTCGATCTATCACGCCCTCCAAATCAACGCCCGCAAAGCGATGTCCTGGGGCCTCACCGCGCAGCTCAGCTACGCCTTCGGAAAAACCATCGACGATACCGTTCCCAGCCTCTCCGCCGGCTTTGCGGGCTTCAACACCGGCGACCCCGGTTACCAAAATTTCTATGACCGCCGCGCGGAACGTTCGATCTCGCCCACCGACGTCTCGCAACGTTTCGTCGGCAACTGGCTCTATTCGCTGCCCTTCGGTTCCGGCCAAAAATTCGCCATGCGCGGTCCGCTCGATTGGGTTCTGGGCGGCTGGCAGATCACCGGCATCCTCACCGTCCAAACCGGTCAGCCTCTCGTGGTTCGCGGCGCGAGCAACAACGCCGCAAACCGCCCCAACTCCACCGGCAAGTCCGCCTACCTAGAACCGGAGCAACGCAGCACCGCCCGCTGGTTCGACACCACCGCCTTCAGCGGCCCGCCGCTCTTTACCTACGGGAATCTCGGCCGCGTCCTCCCTGACGTCCGCACCCCCGGCCTCATGCAACTCGACGCGGGTCTCCAAAAATTCTTCCGCGTCAACGAAGGCGTCCAGATCCAGTTGCGTGGCGAAGCCTTCAACGCCACCAATCGCACCAACCTCGGCGCGCCCGACGTCGGCTTCCTCTCCACCGGTTTCGGTTCCATCAACTCCGCCGGCCAAAGCCGCGTCATGCAGGTCGGCGCGAAGTTGACCTTCTGACCGCGGCACTGAAAAATTTTCAGGCGAAAGCTATTTTTCGCCCGCCGGGCGATCCCTCTCTTGTGCGCGGCTTGCTGTACCGCAACACATCAAGAAAGATCATCCATGCGATTCCAACATATTCGTACCACCGCGGCCAAGTTCTTGGCGCTTTCCTCTCTCTCGGCGGTCCTCTGCTTCTCGCAAACCACCGCCACCGTGGTCGGCGGCCGCCTCTCCGTTGTTACTTCGGCGGCGGACCAAAGCGCTAAAGTCGAAGTTCGCGGCGGCACCACCCGCCTCTTCGGCTTCGCCGGCCTCCCCGACGGCCAGACCTACGTCAACCTCACCGGTATTGCCGTCCAAACCGGAGCCGGTAGCGACAAAATCGAGTTCGACATCGAGTCGCCCAACAGCCTCGACATCAGCGCCAACAACGGCACGGGTCCCGCCGAAACTTCGGTGAAGTGGAAACTACAAGCCGGTGGGATGACGCCCTCCGCCAACATCGCCATCTCCGGTGCGCCCTCCGGCGCGAGCAAGGTGAACGTTGAAGTCGACAACGAGAGCAATAGCGCCTCTATCGGCATCGATGCCGGCACGGCTACCGAGGTGGCCGCCAAGGTCAACTCCTCGAACACCTCCAGCTTCCTCCGCACCGCTTTCAACGCGGCCGCCCCCAAGACCTCTCTTGAGATCAACTCCGCCGCCTCCGCCCTGGAACTCGACATCCGCGCCGGCGCCCTCGCCTCCAATGACGAACTCACCTACAAGGTCAGCCAGTCCCGCGCGGCCACGATCAGCGCGAATTGGAATGTGGACGGTGGCGCGGGCGACGACAAGATCGAAGCTTCGCTTTCCACCTCGGGTAGCACCGTCACCCATCGCGGCAGCTTCTTCGGCCGCGGCGGAAACGATTTCATCAAAGTCGAAACCGATGGCTTCGCCACGGTCACCGGCCTCACCATCAATGGCGGCCTCGGTGACGATCAACTCGAACAAGTCGTTAAGGGCCGCTTCCAGATGTCGCAGACCCTGGGCACCACGATGATCGGCGCCGACGGTACGGACTACCTGACGCTGTCGACCGACACCGGCATCTTCGGCACCGGCCTCCCCAACGACATCAACCCCATCATCAACTGCGGCGCGGGCAGCGACTTCTTCAAAGCCTTCGGCCAAATCATCGGCTGCGAAGCCCGCTTCTAACCCTGCACAAGTTGCAGTCCACGCAATCGCCCACTGCCCTGCTAGGCTGTGGGCGATTGTGCGTTTGCGCATCGCAACATTGATAAATTCAGAGAGACCAATGGACCTCACCCGCCGAGCCATCCTCGAAACCACCGCCGCCAGCGCCTTCGCTCAAAGCCGGCCGCGCCCCAACGTCCTCCTCCTCATGACCGATACCCACCGCTGCGACGCTATCGGCTCCTGGGGCAATTCCATCGTCCGCACGCCGCACCTCGACCGCCTGGCGGAGAAGGGAACTCGCTTCACCAACTGCTGGAGCCAGCACCCCGTCTGCATGCCCGCCCGCGCCACTATCTTTACGGGCCGCTACCCCGGCGTCCACGGCGTCCGTTCCAACGGTGTCCGCCTTCCCACCAACGAGCTCACCCTCCCCGCCTATCTCAGCCGAAATGGCTACTCCACCTTCGGCGCCGGCAAGTTCCACTTCATCCCCCACTTCCGCGGCCAACTCCCTGTTATGGAATCGCACCAGGGCTCCTACTATGGCTTTGAAGACTTCCACCTCGGCGAGGACGGCCGCCGCGGCGAGCAAGCCCTCTGGCTCCAGCGCGAACACGCCGAACATGCGAAGAAGCCCGACCACCAGATCCCCCTCGACCTCCACAACTCCTCCTGGATCGCCGGCCACACCCAGCGCTTCCTGAAGCAGGCGGCCACGAAGAACAAACCCTTCTTCGCTTTCGCCTCCTTCGTCGATCCCCATCAGCCCTACAACCCGCCCCAACCCTACGCGAACATGTACCGGCAGCAAGACATGACCCCGCCGCTGCTCCGCAAGGACGAACACAACAACCGCCCCGCCCACATCGCCGAAGCCGCCCGCCGCTTTGCCCCGCTCAACGAACGCGTCGCCTTCCACAAAACGCAATCCTATGGCGAAATCAGCCTCGTCGACGATTCCATCGGCAAGATCCTCGCCACTCTCAACGAAACCGGCCTCGCCGGCAACACCATCGTCGTCTTTCTCTCGGACCACGGCGACATGCTAGGCGACCATTCGCTCTTCTACAAAGGCCCCTACCACTTCCACCAATGCGCCCGCGTGCCCTTGATCGTGATGGACCCACGCGCGCCCAAGAAATCCGCGCGCGTGGACGGCATCGTCCAACAAACCGACATCTTCCCCACCATCACCGATCTTTGCGGCCTCCCCAAGCCAAACGGCGTTCAAGGCCACAGCCTCACTCCCGTCCTGAACAATCCCAACGCCCAGACTCCCTACGACTCCGCCTGGATCGAATTCGGCATCGGCGGCGCGAACGCGCCCTCTTTCCAACCCGCCCCCAACGCCGTCGACGACACCAATCTCTGGACCCTCCGCACCCAAGAATGGCGCCTCAGCCACTACCCCGGCAAACCCTACGGCGAACTCTACGACCTCGCCACCGACCCCGAAGAATTCACCAACCTCTGGGACAGCCCCAAACACCGCGACATCCGTCTCCGCCTCCAATCCCAAATGCTGGACCGCGCCCTATTAGCCCGCGACCCCCTGCCGGAACGCGAACAACCCTATTAACCGCCACTCGCGCGCCAAGGCTACGCCCTTGCCGCAATCACCTCCACCAGCGGCCCATTCCGCCAGCGCCTCTTACTTCGCCGCTCGCTCTTCGCGGTTAGAAACCGAGCGAGGGCCCGTTCGCCGCGAAACTTGCCTCCCGAGCCTTCCAGTCAAGGCTCTTTACGTGATCCGCCAGCACAACTCCACGCAACGCCACACCCGCAGGCTGGGCCACCTCAAACGGATAAGCAACTCCGCGCGCCTGCCGCCTTGTTCTGTCCCGCGTGTGAATCGAAGTTCAGCCAGACCAAATCGCCCATATCGGGCACATAATGCCGTCCTACCACTTCTCGCGCCCTACCGGCTTGCCCCAATCGCTTTCGCCGTGCCTGTTCTTGGCGGTAATCTTCTTGACAAGCTCATCCAGCGAATAGCTTGGCCGCGAGGGTTTGATCACGATTGACCCATTCCGTACGGACACCTCAACGGTATCGCCCTCGGCTATCTTGACTTCGGAAGCCACGGCCTTCGGCAACCTTAGGCCAAGGCTGTTCCCCCAACGCGCGATCTGAGTGGAGGTCTTCATGGATCTACAAAGGACATACCATGCGCCTTTCTTTTCACCAAGCCTTCGCCTCCGCGCGCGACCGGCATCGATTTTCCTTCTCGCTGAATTTCACCTCCTCTAACGCTAACTCGGGTTCCATGCCGCTCGGTTACACTTAGCTCTACGATGTACCGTCTTGTCGCCGCCATCTTACTTTTTCTCTGCCGCATCGCGAACCTCGCGGCCCAATCCACGCCCCAACTTCCTCTCTCCATTACATCCTCACGCCTACCCGTGGCCCAGGTAGGCCAACCCTATTCCGTCCAGTTGGAATCCGTCGGCGGCGTCCAGCCCATCGTTTGGAGCTTTCGGGCAGTGAGCTATATCAAAGACACTGTCCGTGTTTCTCCGGACGGAGTCTTGTCGTTCACTCCTTCGGAAGTCGTTGCCGATACGATCGAGGTGGCCGCCCGCGACGCTACCGGCCGTACCGTCACGCGAAGCGTGACTTTCGAATCCGCCCAGGGCAGCCTCCGCCTAGAAACCGCCACCGTCGCCTACATCACTCACGGCCAGAGCTATGATTTCCAACTGCAAGCCAGCGGCGGCACGCCGCCCTACCGCTTCGAGGATGCCAGCCCCCGTATCGTCATCTCCACCGGACCCAATCCCCCGGAGTTACCTCCCGCCAGCGCTCCCACCGCCACGCTCGAACTTACCTCGTCCGGTCGAGTGGTCGGTGTCGGCTCGCCCATTTTTCCCGTCAACCGGATTCTCGTCCGCGACAGCCAAGGCAACGCCGCGATGCGGCACATCGTCTTTCCCAGCGGCCCTCCGGGAATCGTCGTCAACGGTAGCTTACCCTTAGCGCGCCTCGGCGAAGAGTACCGGCAAGCCATCGCGGTAAGAGGCGGATCCAGCCCCTGGTCCTTCTTTTCCAACTTCATAGCTAACCATCTTCCGCCTGGCTTGACCCTTGATACCTCTGGCGTCCTCTCGGGCATTCCCAGTGTCCGTGGCACTTACTCGTTTGTAGTTGAAGCCCGCGACTCGACTTTCCTCAACCGCCTCTACAACGTGCTGACGCTCTCTATCGACGGCGGCCCCCTCCGTTTTCTTACGACGACCCTCCCGCCAGCCCCACTCAACCAACCCTACTCCCAAACCATCCGCATCTCCGGTGGCCAAGAACCCATTCGTGTCGAGCTCGCCTCCCCCGCCACCTCGCTCCCACCCGGCCTTGCTCTATCCGCCGCTGGCGTCCTCTCCGGAACCCCCACCTCACCCGGCGCCTTCACCTTTTCCATCCGGGCCCTCGACCTGCAAAACCGCAATCAGGTCCAAGAATTCACCCTGCGCGTCACCGGCGCCGCGCCCACCCTTGTAACCAGCACCCTGCCCGAAGCCCGTCTCAACTCTCCCTATTCCTTCACTCTCGCCGCCTCCGGCGGTACCCCGCCTTACAGCTTCTCGCTCTTTTCCGGCGCACTCCCCGCCGGTCTCACCCTTGCCACCAACGGCGCCATCACGGGTACTCCTACCGCTACCGGAAGTTTTTCCTTCACTGTCCGTCTCCAAGACGCCACGACCTCGGTCAATCTTCCTCTTGCCCTCTCCGTTGCCGCCGCCCGCTCCGCGCCCACCATTAGCTTGGGTCCCGCCAACCCCAACGCCGTTCTTTACCCCCTCGCCCGCCTCGCCTTGGCGGAAGGCGGCCTGGAGCCTTACTCTTGGGAACTCGCCTCCGGAGCTCTCCCTCCCGGCATCAGTGCGCAAGTCTCTTCGGGCATCTTGTCTCTGGTCGGAGCTCCCATGGCGCCGGGTGACTACGATGTCGTCTATCGCCTGCGCGATGCCGCGGGCATGTCCGCCGAATCCCGCATCGCCATCAGCGTCCCGGCGCCCACAGCCCTGCCGCGCGCCGTTGTCGGCGCGCCCTACGAAGCCCGTCTTCCGGGCGGCGCGAATTACTCCCGCCCCGCCACCGCCCCCGGTCTGCTTCCCCTCGGCCTCTCGCTCTCCGCGGATGGCCTACTTTCCGGGACCCCGCGCGACTCCGGCCACTTCCTCTTCGGCGTCAGTTATCGCGACTCCGCCGCGCAACTCCGCAACGCAACCTTTCACCTCTCCGTCGAAGCCCAAGCGTTCCCAAAGATTGACGCCCCTCTCATCCCCGGCGCCACGGCTGGCCTCCTCTACCGTTGGTCCCCGCAACTCCGCACAGACTCGGGCGCCCCACCGGCTGCTACGTGGTCCATCCGTGAAGGCACACTCCCCGCAGGTCTCGTTCTCAATGCCGGCACCGGAGAAATTTCCGGAACCCCCACCACTCCGGGCGTCACTCACTTTCGCCTAACCGCGCGCACCGACGCCACCGAACTGTCCCACACCCTTGCCATCTTCGTCGCCTCCAGCGGCTCCCCCACGCTCGCCGCGCTCCGCAATGCCGCCACCTATGCCGACGGCGGCCTCGCCCCCGGTGAGATCCTCACCGCCTTCGGCTCCCGTCTTGGGCCCTCCACTCTGCTTGCCGCCGCTCCCACTGCCGGCCGTTTCCCCACCTCCCTTTCCGCTACGGCCGTTCGCCTGGACGGAACGCAACTACCGATGCTCTATGCCGCCGATTCTCAACTCAGCTTCGTCGCTCCATTCCAGCCTCCCTCCGACTGGGTTTCGGTCGTCGTCCAAAACGGCAATCACGCATCCGCGCCCACCATGGTCCAAATAGTCCCCGCGCGCCCTGGCCTCTTCACCGCCGACGGCTCTGGTTCCGGCCCCGCCGCCCTGCTCAACCAAGACGCTTCCCTGAACACCCAAGCCAACCCCGCCGCGCCCGGCAGCGTTATCGTCGTCTTCTTCACCGGCGCCGGACGCATGTCACCACCGCCCACCGACGGCGTCATCGCCACCGCCGTGTCTTCCCTCGCCGTCCCGCTCGAAGCTGCCATCAATGGCGCTCCAGCCGAAGTGCTTTACGCCGGCCATTCTCCCGGATCGATCGTCGGCCTCGTCCAAGCCAACATCCGCATTCCCCAAGGCACTCCCAGCGGCGCCGTATCCATCCGCCTCGCGCAACCTCCGGCCATTTCTCCGTCGAGCGTGACGGTTTGGGTCCGCTGATCCTACTCCCAAGCCTTCACAATCGCCGCCGCCAAATCCGCCAGCGTCAACAACCCCGGATTATCCGGCCCGTAGTCGATCCCCGGAATATCTTCGACGGTCATCGCCATCGCGATCGGCCCGCTCTTCGTATACACGATCCCCACGTCGCTTCGTAAATGATCCAAGGCCCCGCTCTTGCTCGCGATCGTGTACTTGCCGAGCTTCCGCTGCATCCCGGTATTGTCCTGCTGCCGCTTCAAGATCTCAATCATCTCCTTGCTCCCCGCTACTTTTCCCGCCTCCAACATCTCCAGCAGCTTCACCATCTCCATCGAAGTCGAAGACCCCAACCCAAACTTCTTGTTCTCCTCCAAAAGCCCCGCCTTGCTCCACCCTTGTGCTGGCGCCAGTTGCGTCCCGTCCCCCCGCACCTTCCGCATGGACCGCGTTGACGGCAACCCCAACGCATCCATCCGCGCATTCACCCGGTCCGCCGTAACGCGTTCCAAGATCACATTCGTCCCCGTGTTATCGCTCACCACGATCATCAAATTCGCCACATCCCGCAAGCGCAACTTCGTCCCCGCCGTCAACTCCCGCATCACGCCACTCCCGCTCACCACGTCCCGCTTCCGCATGTCGATCTCATCGTCGAGTTTCCATCTCCCCTCGGCCGATCCCGCGAACACCTCCACCAAGATAGGCAACTTGATTGTCGAAGCTGTCCGCACCTTCTCCTCGCCTCGCAGCCCGACCGTCTTCCCTGTCTTCAAATGCTTCGCATAAAGAAACACCCGCCCCGGCCCCTGCTTCGCCCGCGCCTCTAATTCCTCCCGAAGTTGCTCCTCGGGTGCGGCGCCGTACAGTACCGCCGCTATCCCCAGGAACAAAATGATTCTCGCCATGATATTCTCCTAGTAGTCCCGCCGCGTTCCGTCGCCGTCTAGCCTTCCCGCGACTCCTATATCCTGAATACTTTAGCGAACTCATCAAAGGAGATTCCGCATGCTTGCTGGTATCCGTGCTCTCATCCTGCCATTTCTGCTCACCGCCCTTACCCTGAGCGCCCAAAGCCTCGCCTTCGAGACCCAGGCCCTCCCCTCTGGCACGGTCAACGTCGCCTACGTCACCACCATTCAGGCTACCGGCGGTATCGGGAATTACAACTTCGCCGTCAACTCCGGCCAACTTCCTCAAGACCTCACGCTCAGTGCCGGTGGCGTTATCCAAGGCACCCCCACCACGGCCGGCTCTTACCTCTTCACCGTCCAACTCACCAGCGGTACGGAGAGCGTCCTTAAGACCTACAACCTCCTGATTGCTTCTAACACCGGCAACAACCTCACCATCACCACCGTTTCTTTGCCCCAAGGCACCGTCGGTGCCGGCTATAACACGTCGATCAGCGCTGTCGGCGGTACCGCCCCTTACAACTTCGAAGTCGTCCCCGGCAGCGGCTCTCTTCCGAACGGCATTGCTTTGGTCCTCTCCTCCGGTCAACTCCAAGGAACGCCGAACGTAGCCGGGACCTACATTTTTACGGTCCGGGTCAGGGATTCTGCCTTGACTACTTTCGACCGCACTCTTCAAATCGTAGTCAATTCTAACGTCCTCGCTGTCGCCACCGCCACCTTGCCCAACGCCTCCCGCGGCCTCTCCTACAATGCCAGCCTCGCGGCCACCGGGGGCAGTCTCCCCTACACCTTCGGCATTGTCAGCGGTAACTTGCCCGCCGGTCTCTCTCTTAGCACCTCCGGCAACATCTCCGGAACCGTCCCTGCCAATGCCTCGCTTGGTACATCCAACTTCCGCGTCCGGGTTACCGATGGAATCAACAGCTCTGCCGAACGCAACCTCTCGCTCACCGTCGTCGCGCCCCCTCTCAGCATCACACTCGCCGCCCTGCCTGCCGCTATTCGCAACGTCGGCTACTCCCAAACCATTTCCGCCACCGGCGGCTCGGGCTCCTACAACTTCACACTATTCAGCGGCTCACTTCCCAGCGGCATTACGCTCTCCACCGGCGGGGTTCTCTCCGGTACGACAACCGACCTCGGCATCTTCCCTATCGTCGTCCGCGTTACCGATGGCGCCAGCAACACCAGCAACGGCAACTTCACCCTTACGGTCAACGCCACCAACCTGACGATCACTCCCACCACGTTACCCACCGGCGCTATTGGCGTCCCGTACAGTGTCACGATCGGAGCCACCGGTGGCACGTCGCCCTACAGCTTCTCCCTTGCCGCGGGCACTTTGCCCCCCGGCCTCGGCCTCAATCCCAATGGAACGCTTTCCGGTACGCCCACTCAGAGCAATACTTTCTCCTTCACCCTCGGCGTCGTCGATGCCGCCAGCGTCAGCTCCACCGCCGCCGTCTCGCTCACCATCTCTCCCTCCACCATCGTCATCTCCACGGGCAGCCTCGCCGTCGGCCAGACCGGCGTCGCCTACAACAGCTCCATCAGCGCCTCCGGCGGCACGCCTCCCTACACATTCAATCTAGTCAACGGCCAACTCCCGCCCGGCCTCACGCTCTTCGCTTCCGGCGCGATCACCGGCGTCCCGTCTGTCGCCGGCTCCTACAACTTCACCGTCCGCGTCAACGATTTCATCAACGCCGTCGTCGAGCAGCAAATCACCCTCACCATCGCCTCCTCCGGCCTCACGATCATCACGCCCTCCCTCCCCAACGCCGTCATCAACACGGCCTACTCGGCCACCGTCGCCATTAGCGGCGGCCTCGCGCCCTTCCAGTTCTCGCTCAACAGCGGCCAACTCCCTCCCGGCCTCTCTCTGAACCCCCTCACCGGCGCGATCACCGGCGTCCCCACCCTCAGCGGTTCGTATCCATTCACGATCCGCGTCCAAGATAACTTCAACGCCTCCGCCCTCGCGAATTACAACATCAGCGTCGGCACCGGTGTCATTACCATCAGCCCCACCACTCTCATCAACGCCGTTCCCGGCTTCAACTACTCCGTCCAACTCTCGGCCTCGGGCGGCGCCGGCAATTACAACTTCCAGCTCCTCAACGGCCAACTTCCGCCCGGCCTCTCCCTGGGTCTCGGCGGCTTGATCTCCGGGATCCCCACCACCTCCGGTGTCTTTAACTTCACCGTTCAGGTCTCCGACGGCAGCCAGCAAGCGCAGTTCCCCTTCACGCTGAATGTCACTTCCAACGTCCTCACCATCGTGAATCCCATCCTGCCGACAGGCCTCGTCGGCTCGCCCTACTCGGGCTCCTTCGCGGGCACCGGCGGCGTCCAGCCCTACACGTGGTCCATCCCGCTCGGCAATCTGCCACCAGGCCTCACCATGAACAATGCCGGCCTCGTCTCCGGCACGCCCACCGTCGCTGGCGCCTACGCCTTCACCATCCGCTTGCGCGACAACAACAACGTCTCCGTCGACGCCTCGGCCACTTTGACGGTCAACAACCCCGGCACTCTCACCATCACCACCACCACGCTCCCCACCGCCCAGGTCACCGTCTTCTACAACCAGCAACTCACGGTCGTTGGCGGCACCGCCGGGTACACCTGGCAACTCACCAACGGTGCCCTCCCTCCAGGCATCTCGCTCTCCTCCGGTGGCCTCCTCTCCGGAGTCCCCACCAATTCCGGCATCTATAGCTTCACGGTGCGCGCCACGGACACCCAGGGCCTCAATACCTCCACCACTCTCACCATCACGGTCTCCGCTAGCGGCCTCGCCATCCTCACCAGCAGCCTGCCGCCCGCCGTCATCGGTCAGAATTACCAAACCGATCTCACCGCCACCGGCGGCTCCCCCGCCTATTCGTTCTCGATCGTGAGCGGCCAGCTTCCCACGGGACTCACCATGAACGCCGCGGGCCGCATTTCCGGCATCCCCAGTGTCGCTGGTTCCTACCCGCTTACTTTCCGCGTCGTGGATTCGGCCGCCAACGCCGCCCAAACCACGCTCACCTTGAACGTCGGCTCCTCGCTGCTCAGCTTCATCACCACGTCGCTCCCGAACGCCACCGCCGGCGTCGCCTACGACTTCACCGTCCAAGCGTCGGGCGGCAGTATCCCATACGTCTTCTCGCTCGCCGCGGGCACTTTCCCCGCCGGCATCTCAATGGACACTAACGGCCGCATTACCGGTACCGCCACCGCCACCGCCGTCGCCAACGTCACCATTCGCGTGACCGACCTCACCGGCGCCAGCGTCACCCAACAATTCTTCTTCGCCGTCGGTCAGACCCAACTCTCCTTCGCCAATGGCCAACCTCCCTCGGCCATCATCGGCCAAACCTACTCCTTCACGTTTTCCGCCACCGGCGGCATCACGCCGTATCAATACAGCGTCGTGAATGGCAGCGTCCCCACGGGTCTTGTCCTATCGAGTGGCGGCGTCCTCTCTGGCATTCCCACCCAAACCGGTGGCTTCGGCTTCACCGTTCGCGCCATTGACGCCAACAACAGCTTCGTCCAGTTCGGCTACAGCATCACCGTCAATCCCAGCGTCTTCTCCTTCACCACGCAAAGCCTCCCCGCGGGCAGCGTCGGCGTCGCCTATTCCGCCGCCCTCGCCACCACCGGTGGCCAAGCCCCCGTCGTCTATGCCCTCTCGCCTGGCGGGACTTTCCCGCCCGGACTCACCGTGAATACCAACGGCACGATCACCGGCACGCCCACCACCCCCGGCACTTACACCTTCACCGCCGCCGCGCGCGATTCGAGCGCCAGCCAGCTCGTCACCCAAACCCAACTCACCATCGTTATCAACTCCGCGCCTCCGTCCTTCACCACCGTGACGCTGCCCGAAGGCACGATCAACACCGCCTACTCCACCACGCTCGTCGCCAGCGGCGGCGTCGGTCAACTTACCTTCCGGGTCCTCTCCGGCACGCTGCCCCAAGGCCTCACGCTCAGCACGGCGGGCGTTCTCTCCGGTGTCCCGACGCAATCAGGATCCTTCCCTCTGACCTTCCGCGTGACGGACTCCGCGCCTACCCCGCAAAACGCCGACCTCACCGTCACGCTCAACATCGCCGCGCCCACGCCGCCCACGATTAGCGAGTTCGTCCCCGCGGTTGGTCAGCTCCACTTCCCCTACACCACCACCTTCTTCGCCTCCGGTGGCCGCCAGCCCTACGCTTTCACCCTCGAGAGCGGCTCGCTGCCCAATGGTCTGCGCCTCGATTCTTCCGGTGTTCTCACCGGCCTTCACCTCGCGCATGGCGTCTATCCCTTCCGCGTTAAGGTCACCGACGCCGCCGGGCTTTCCGCCTCGCTTGATACCACGATCACCGTCAACGGCCCGCAGCATCTCCCCGCCGGCCAAGTCGGCGTGAGTTACAACAACCGCTTCCAGCCGGACTTCGGCACCGGACCCTACACCGTCACCATCAACAACAGCGCCATCGGCCGCTTGCCCGAAGGCCTGACGCTCAATTCCGACGGTTCCATCACCGGCGTCCCCACCGCGCCCGGCGAACACACCTTCGGTCTACTCGTGCGCGACTCGACCGCCGTCTTCCGCCTGGCCACTGCGTCTCTACGCATCAACCCCGCGCCCAGCGGTCTCCGCATTCCGACGCTTACTTTGCCGAACACCAGCGTCGGCGCGAACTACAACCAGACCCTCGTCGCCGTCGGCGGCACGGGCTCTCTCAGTTGGAATGTCCGCAATGGCAACCTTCCCAACGGCCTCCAACTCAACCCCGTCACCGGCGTCATCTCCGGCATCGCCAATGTCCCCGGCACGCAGAACTTCATCGTCGAAGTGCGTGACAGCCAAGGCGGCATCGCCTCGGTCGCGCACACCATGATCGTCACCGCCGCCGGCCCGCCCGCCGTCAACGCCCTGGTTAGCGCGGGCAGCTTCGCCCCGGGCGGCGTCGCCCCCGGCGAACTGATCACCATCTTCGGCAACACCATGGGCCCCGCCGCGCTCACCAGCTTCACGCTCAGTGGCGCCACGGTGCCCAACGCGCTCTCTGGTACGCGCGTGCTCTTCGATGGCGTCCCCGCGCCGATTATCTATACACGCAATGATCAGCTAAGCGCCATCGTTCCCTGGAGCGTGGCGGGCAAGCCCGTTGTTCGCGTAGCCGTCGAGTATCTCGGCGTCCAGTCCGCGCCATACTTGCAGCCCATCCTCCCCGCCAAGCCCGCGATCTTTAGCGCAAACTCCAGTGGCACGGGTCCCGGCGCGATCCTCAATGAGAACGGCACGCTCAATCGCGCGCAAGACCCCGCCGCCAAGGGCAGCGTCATCGTCGTCTACGCCACCGGCGGCGGCCTCATGACGCCCGCCGGTCAAGATGGCCGCGTCGCCGCGGGCGTCTCGCGTCTCGACCTCCCCGTCACCGCCACCGTCGGCGGCCAGACCGCCGAAGTACTCTACGCCGGCAACGCGCCCGGCCTCGTCGAGGGCGTCGTCCAAATCAACTTGCGCCTCAATGCCAACACGCCGTCCGGCGAGCAGCCCGTCGTGATCAACATCGGCGGCAACTCGACCACGTCCACCGTCACGGCGGCGATCCAAAACTAACGCTGGCCCACTCAACGTATGGAGTGGCTGAACTACCACCACCTCTTTTACTTCTACACAGTCGCGAAAGAGGGCAGCATCGCCAGAGCCGTTGACGTTCTGCGCCTTGCCCAACCCACCATCAGCGCCCAGATCCGCGCGCTCGAAGAAAGCCTCGGCGTCAAACTCTTCGCGCGCGCGGGCCGCGGCCTCGCCTTAACCGATGCGGGCCAAACCGTCTACCGCTACGCCACCGAGATCTTCGGCATCGGCCGTGAACTCCAAGCCGCCGTCCACGGCAAATCCTCCGAACGCGCGCCCCGTCTCGCCGTCGGCATCTCCGAACTCTTGCCTAAGCTCATCGCCTACCGCATCGTCGAGCCCGCTCTCGTCGAGACTCCCAACCTCCACCTCGTCTGCTTCGAAGACCGTACCGAACGCCTGCTCCAATCTCTCTCCACCCACGAACTCGATCTCGTCCTCAGCGACGCTCCTCTTCCGCCCGGCATCCCCATCCGCGCCTACAACCACTTGCTCGGCGCTTCGCCCATCGCCTTCTTTGCGGCGCCAACGCTTGCCGCGAAACTCCGCAAACGCTTCCCCCAATCCCTAAACGGCGCGCCACTGCTACTCCCCCTACCCGGCACCACGCTCCGCCGCTCGCTCGACCAATGGTTCGACTCGCATCAAATCCAACCCCGCATCGCCGGCGAATTTCAAGACAGCGCCCTCATGAAAGTCTTCGGCCAAGCAGGCTCCGGCATCTTCGCCGCGCCCGTGGCAATTAGCGAGGATGTCCGCTCCCGCTATCGCGTCGTCGAACTCGGCCCGGCCGAAGGAGTCTCCGAAACTTACTACGCCATCTCTGTCGAACGCCGCTTGAAGCATCCCGGCGTCGTACGCATCTGCGCCAGTGCCCGTGAAGAACTTTTCTCCCTTCGCTAATACATCGCTTTAGTCTATATAAAATCACCAAACTATCTATTTGTAGATGGATGAAGATTTCTCTATTCTGAAGGTGTCAAGGACAAAACGACACCATGAAAAAACTAACCCTCCCACTGATTACCCTCACGCTGGCGGGCCTCACCGCCCAAGCGGATACCAACCTCGAGGCCCTTCGCAACCACGCGGGGCATGTCTACCTCGAATCGATGTCGATCAAGCAGATGCTCAAGCAGAAAGCTCCCGATCTCAACCTGATTCGCCAAAAGGTCGACGCTACCAAGGAAGGCGTCACCCAACTCCAGTCTGTCGTCTCGAACCTCGAGAGTTCCAACTCCTCGGTCCTGAAGGCCGATCCCGCCGCCTGGGAAGAGATCAAGACCCGCGTCGCCATCCTCGGCGTGATGCATGACAACAAGGCCTCTCTCGCCTCCGAAGAAGGCCTCACCAAGAAGCGCGCACTGCTCCGCGCCCACGTTGATGGCGTCGCCATCCGCGCCGAGAAGCTGAAGCAGCTCCTCAATCAGGTCGAAATGAAGACCAAAGCCGGTCTCTAAGCTTACCCCCTACCTACTTCAAGTTGACTCCTAACTCTGGGAGGGCGCCCTCGGGCTCCTTCCCATTTTTTTTGCGCTCTTTCTCCCGTGATAGCCTGATCCAATTGCGCAGGGCCTCCCGTCTCGCGCAACTCCTTCTCATGGCAACTGAAACTCGCCCCCATAAGCGCTGGCGCACCGAAGACTGGACCGTCGTCTGGATCGGCTTCCTCGCTCTCGCCGCCGTACTCTGGGGTTACAAACCCGCCTCCCTTGGCTTCAAGTGGAGCGCCCTCGGTCAAATCCCAAGCCTCTTCTCTCCGCGCCTAATCGAACTCGCCGCCGTAGGCTGGCTCCTCTCAGCCCTCGGTACACTCATCCTCGGCCAACGCCTCGCCGCCTTCACCATTGGCTTCCCCGCCGTCTTCGGCCTCGGGGTTCTCGCGCATCTCCTAGCGGGCAACGCCGTCGCCAGCGCCTGGGGCATAGAGTTCGTTATCTTCGCCCTTGTCGTCGGCCTTCTCGTTTCGAACACCGTTGGCACACCCGCCTGGCTCCAGCCCGCCGTTCGCACGGAGTTCTACATCAAGACCGGCATCATCCTCATGGGCGCGACGATCCTCTTCGCCGAGATCCTCCAAGCCGGCGCCCTCGGCGTCCTGCAATCCGTCCTCGTCGTCATCGTCGTTTGGTACTTCAGCTTTTGGCTCGCCAAAAAACTGCGCCTCGACGACGAATTCGCCGCCATGCTCTCCACCGCCGTCTCCATCTGCGGCGTCTCCGCCGCCATCGCCGCCTGCGGCGCCATCCAAGGCGACCGCCGCAAGCTCAGCTACGTCACCTCGATCGTTCTCATCGTCGCCGTCCCCATGATCGTCCTGCAGCCCTGGCTCATCAAAACCTTCGCGATCCCCGACGCCGTCGCGGGCGCTTGGCTCGGTGGCACTCTCGACACTACCGGCTCCGTCGTCGCCGCGGGCGAACTCATCAGTGAGACCGCCACCAAGGTCGGCACCATCGTCAAGTTCTCGCAAAACGTCTTGATCGGTGTCGCCGCGTTTCTGTTGTCTCTGTGGTGGAGCGCCCGCAACGCGCAAGCTGGAAGCGCAACGGAGAATCGAGCTTCGGTAATTTGGGAGCGCTTTCCCAAATTCGTCCTCGGCTTCGCCGCCGCCTCGCTCTTCTTCTCCTTCGCTCTCGACCCCGCCGTCGCCACCAAAGCCAAGCCCGCCATCACCGCGCTCCGCAACATGTTCTTCGCGATGGCCTTCGTCTCCATCGGTCTCGAAACCCGCTTCACGGATTTGCTCACGACCGAGGAAGGCCGCCCCTTCTGGAGCTTCCTTGGCGCTCAAGCCTTCAACGTCGTCTGGACGCTGATCCTCGCTTGGCTCATCTTCGGCGGCGTGCTCTTTGAAGTCCCAAGATTCTAGCGCGGCGTCAGCCGCAGCAACTTCCCCCTCGGGTGATCCGTCAACACATACAACGCCCCATCCGGCCCCTCCACTACATCGCGCAGCCGCTCGCCCAAGTCCGCAAGCAAGCGCTCCTCGCCCGTCACTCTCTCGCCATCTAACGTCAGCCGCACCAGATGCGTGCTGCCCAGTCCCGCGATAAACAAACTCTTCCGCCAAGCCGGAAACAGGGCTCCCCGGTAAAACGTCATCCCGCCCGGCGCAATCACCGGGTCCCAATAGTAAAGCGGCTGTTCCATGCCTTCCTTGGCGGTAATGCCGCCCGTAATCTTGCCGCCGTAATACTCAACGCCATAGGCAATCGTCGGCCAGCCATAATCCTTGCCCCGACGCGCGATGTTCAACTCATCGCCCCCTCGCGTCCCATGTTCGATCGTCCATAACTCTCCCGTTTCCGGATGCAATGCCGCGCCCTGAATGTTGCGATGTCCGATGGACCAAATCTCCGGCCGCGCCCCGCTCCGTCCCACGAAAGGATTATCCGCGGGAATCTTTCCGTCCGCCTCGATCCGCGCTACCTTGCCCAACAAGCCATCCAAGCGCTGCGCCTGCATCCGCCCCTCCGTAATGGAGCGGTCCCCCAACGTCACAAACAACTTCCCATCCCGCCCAAACACCAAGCGGCTCCCAAAATGCAAAGTAGAATCCAAACTCGGCCGCTGCCGGAAAATCACCGCAACATCTTCGAGCCGCGCCTCGCCGTCCAACGCCAACTTCCCCCGCGCCACGCTAGTGTGATTCGTCCCATCGCCATTCAGTTCCGAGTAGCCCCAATAAATCCAACGATTCGAAGAGAAGCCCGGATCAAGCGCAATCCCCAACAACCCACCCTGCCCCCGCGCATCTACCGCGGGCAATCCCGCCACCGGCCCCGATACCGTGCTCTCCTTCGTCACCACTCGCAAAGCCCCCGGCCTCTCCGTCACGAGCATCCGCCCATCGGGCAAAAATGCCAGCCCCCAAGGCGTCCGCAACCCCGTCGCCACGGTCACCACCTCAAACCCCACGCGCAGCTTCTCCTCCGCCACCCGCGTCTGCCCCACCAAGGCCGGTTTCTGCCCATGCGAACCGCATCCCGCGAACCCCAAGCAACCCAAAGCCACGCCCACCAAAGTCCTAATGCCCACACCGGCAGCATACCAGCCGCACTCCCAGCCACCCCATGATGAGAAAATAAAGAATTCCATGACCGGCCACCAGATCCGCCAAACCTTCCTCGACTTCTTCGCCGAGCGCAACCACCGCATCGTCCGCTCCTCCTCCCTCGTCCCCGGCAACGACCCCACGCTTTTGTTCACCAACGCGGGCATGAACCAGTTCAAGGAAATCTTCCTCGGCCAAGAAAAACGCGATTATTCCCGCGCCACCACCTCTCAAAAGTGTGTCCGCGCCGGCGGCAAGCACAACGACCTCGAAAACGTCGGCTACACCCGCCGTCACCACACCTTCTTCGAGATGCTCGGCAACTTCAGCTTCGGCGACTACTTCAAAGCCGAAGCCATCGACTTCGCCTGGAAGCTCGTCACCGAAGTCTACGGCCTCTCCAAGGACCGTCTCTACGTCACCGTCTTCCGCGAGGACGACGAAGCTGAAGAGCTCTGGCAAAAAGTAGCCAACGTCCCCAAGAGCCGTATCTTCCGGCTCGACGAGAAAGACAACTTCTGGCAAATGGGCGATACCGGCCCCTGTGGCCCTTGCTCCGAAATCCACTTTGACCTCGGCCCCCACACCGCCGCGCCGGGCCACGATCATGAAGAGTTCCCTCTCGACGGCGGTGGCCGCTTTGTCGAAATCTGGAACCTCGTGTTCATGCAGTACGACCGCAGCCAGGACGGCGTCCTCACTCCGCTCCCTCGCCCCTCCATCGACACGGGCATGGGTCTCGAACGCGTTGCCGCGATCTTGCAAGGCAAGCTCTCTAATTACGAGTGCGACCTCATCGAGCCCATCCGCGCCCACGCCGCCTCGATCCTCGGCCCCACCAAACCCACCACGCTCAACATCGTCGCCGACCACGCCCGCGCCGCCGAATTTCTGATCCACGACGGCGTCATCCCCTCCAACGAGGGCCGCGGCTACGTCCTCCGCAAGATCATCCGCCGCGCCATCCGCCACGCGCGCCGCGACGGTTTCGAAGGCGCCTTCTTACACCAAGTCACGCCCTTCGTCGCCCAATTCATGAGCGGCCCTTATCCGGATCTGCTCGAAAGCGTCGACCGCGTCGCCCGCATCGTCAAGGAAGAAGAACTGCGCTACGCGACGACGTTTAGCGTGGCCGAGAAAATCTTTCGCGACGAGGCCGCCCAAGCCGCTAGCGGCACGCTCCCCGGCGCGGCCGCCTTCAAGCTCTACGACACCTACGGCCTCGCGCTCGACGAGCAAGCCGACATGGCCCGCGAACTGAATTTGCAGATCGACATGGCCGGCTTCGAGCAAGCCATGGAAGCGCAGAAGCAACGCGCCCGCGCCAGTTGGAAAGGCGCGGAGAAGGCGCAGGTCAACCCGGCCTTCGCCGAACTGCCGAAGACGAAGTTCCTCGCCTACAATCACGTCGAGTCCACGGCCAAGGTTCTCTACTCGGGCGAGAAGGAGATCGTCCTCGACCAGTCCCCGTTCTACGCCGATTCGGGCGGTCAAGTGGGCGACACCGGCGCGCTCTACAACGCCGAGACCGGCGAGAAACTCGCCACCGTCACGGGCGCGCACTACGGCATGCCCGGACTGATCGTACACAAGATTGACGGCTCTCACGCAATCAAAGCCGGCCAAACCATCCTGGCCAAAGTGGACGCCCCCAACCGCACCAACACCATGCGGCACCACACCTCCACCCATTTGCTCCAAGCCGCCCTCCAGCGCGTTCTCGGCCGCCACGTCAAACAAGCCGGTAGCGTCGTCGACCCGCAACGCCTGCGTTTCGACTTCACGCACTACGCCAGCGTCAGCCCCGAAGAGCGCGCCGAGATCGAGCGCCTCGTCAATGCGGAAGTGCTCGCCAACATCGCCGTCGACACGAATGTCATGAACCTCGACGAAGCGTTGAACTCCGGCGCGATGGCTCTCTTCGGCGAGAAGTACGGCGACAGCGTCCGCGTCGTCTCGATCGGCGATTTCTCAAAAGAACTCTGCGGCGGCACCCACGTCTCGCGCACCGGCGATATCGGCGCGGTGAAAATCGTTTACGAGGGCTCTTCCTCGGCCGGCGTCCGCCGTATGGAAGCCGTCGCGGGTCCGCGCGTGCTTGCCCACTACGACGAACAACTCCACGCCAAGGACGAAGCGCTCGCGCGCGCCGAGGCGGAACGCAAGGCCCTCGAAAATGCCATCAACAAACTGAAGGATCAACTCGCTCACGCGCAGTCGTCCTCGCTCCAGGCCGAAGAACTGAAGGGCTTCAAGGTCCTCCGCTCCAAGGTCGCCAACATGGACCGCGCCCAAATGCGCGTCGTCGCCGACGACTTCATGAATCGTGGCGCGGCCGATATCATCCTCCTCGGCGCCACCACCGCCGAAGGTGGCGTTGAGTTCATCTCCGCCGTCCGCAAGGACCTCACGCCCAAGGTCCATGCCGGCAATATCATCAAAGCCGTCAGCGAAATCGTCGGCGGCAAGGGCGGCGGCCGTCCCGATCGCGCCGAAGGCGGCGGCAAGGATGCCTCGCGCCTGGACGAAGCGATCGCGAAAGTAGCGGAATTGATCTAAGCGGGCATGTTGTACGACGCGGTCATCGTAGGCGCGGGTCCAACGGGCCTCGCCTGCGGCATCGAATTGAAGAAGCTCGGCCTGAACGCGCTCCTCATCGACAAAGGCTGCGTCGTCAACTCGCTCTACCACTACCCCACGAACCTCGTCTTCTTCACCACGCCCGAGCTACTCGAAATCGGCGGCATCCCCATGACCGCCATGAACGAGAAGCCCACTCGCAACGAAGCGCTCAAATACTATCGCCGCGTCGCGGACCACTATAAGCTAGCGATCCACCAATACGAACTAGTCCACGGCGTCGAAGGCGACGACGGCGCCTTCACCGTCACTACGGACAAAACCCAATACCAAGCCCGCAAAGTAATCTTCTCCACCGGCTACTACGACATCCCGAACTGCCTCAACGTCCCTGGCGAAGACCTCCCCAAGGTCATCCACTACTACAAAGAACCGCACCCCTACTACGACCAAGACGTGCTCGTCATCGGCGCGAAAAACTCCGCCGCCCTCGCCGCCCTCGAACTCTGGTGGACCGGCGCTCGCGTCACCCTAGTCCATCGCGGCGCGGAAATCCACCGCCACGTGAAGTATTGGATCAAGCCCAACATCGAGAACCGCATCAAGAACGGCGAGATCCCCGCCTACTTCCACACCACCGTCACGGAGATCCGCGAGCGCGAAGTCTTGCTTGCAACGCCGCAAGGCCCCGTGAGTCTAAAGAACGATTACGTTTTCGCGATGACCGGCTACAGCCCGGACTTCGCCTTTCTGGAAAGGCACGGCATTCATCTCGACCCAGCAACGCAACGTCCCCGCCTCAACCAGGAAACCTACGAAACCGAGCGCCCCGGCATCTATCTGGCGGGCGTGCTCGTTGCCGGAGTGCACACCAACGAGATCTTCATCGAGAACGGCCGCTTCCACGGCGAGAAGATCGCCCTCGACATTCGCGCGCGCCTCTAGAAATCCCATAAAATACCGTCATGCTTAGTCGCAGACAACTCATCGCGGGCGTGGCCACCAGCGCCCTGGCCGCCAAGATCAATTCCTCCATCAAGGGCGTCACCATCGGAGCCCAATCCTACAGCTTCCGTGATCGCGACCTCGACGCCGCCATCGTCGCCATGAAGGAAATCGGCCTCGGCTCCGTCGAACTCTGGAGCGGCCACGTCGAGCCCAAGGTCGCCCGCGGCGCCGAAGGCCGCGCTGAATTGAAGAAGTGGCGCGAAACCGTCGGCCTCGATCACTTCAAGGCCGTCCGCAAGAAACTCGACGACGCCGGCATCGAACTCTGGGCCTACAACTACTCCTTCCGCGACGACTTCTCCGACAAGGAAATCGAACGCGGCTTCGAATTCGCCAAGGCCATGGGCATCTCCCGCCTCACCGCCAGTTCCAACGTCTCCACCGCCAAACGCATCGCCCCCTTCGCCACCAACGCCAAGGTGATGGTCGGCATGCACAACCACTCCAACATCAAGCCCAACGAATTCGCCACCCCAGACGACTTCGCCGAAGCCATGAAGGCCGGCAAGTACATCGGCATCAACCTAGACATCGGCCACTTCTGGGCCGCCAACTTCGATCCCACCGAGTACCTGGAAAAAACCGCCGACCGCACCGTCTGCATTCATTTGAAGGACCGCAAGAAGAACCAAGGCCCCAACATGCCCTTCGGCGAAGGCGACACACCGCTCAAGGCGACGCTCGAACTCATGGCCAAGAAGAAGTACAAATTCCCCGCCAACATCGAGTACGAGTACAAAGGCGCCGACACCGTCGTCGAAGTCCGCAAGTGCTACGAGCACTGCAAGAAACTACTCGCCTAAAAGAAATTCGCCTCCCGAAGCCTTCGCCAGCGCCCGGTCAAACGTAAGGATTTTAAGACCGGTCAACTCGGCGAAGGCTTGCAGGTAGGCGTCCATCCAAAGCTTCGGGGAAGTGAGCGGCGTCGTGGTCAGACGTTGCCATCGCAGGTCGAGCCCCGGTGGTTCGTCCAAAAAACCGAAGCGGGGATCGGCGATGATGTCCGAGTAAAGTTCCCAACATCGAAATGTCGCCAAGGGACACCCATGAGTAGCATCGGGACGGCTCAGCAGCCGGAAGAATCCTTGTTGCGTCGCGCGGCAAAAATACGCTGTCTCGCCATCTAGCTTGGCAATGCGGGCCACGGCCGAAGGTCGATGCTGGTGATTCTCTACGGCCAGAGCCAGCCAGACATTGACATCAATCAAGTAGTTCTGCAATTTGCTCGTTCGTCAACGCCGGTATCGTACCTTCGCCCAGCTTGACTGTCGGGAAGCCATTCCTCAAACGAATTTCCGGCATCCCATCCCAGGCGGATGGACCGGATTGCATGGTCGTTCGTAGTGCGCCAATCACAACCTCACGTACGGTTGTCCCTTCCCGCGCGGCCTTGACCTTTACTTCCCGGTACAGCTCGTCCGGAATATCAATTGTCGCCTTCATGGACCCAGCTTACCAGCAAACCAGCTTCCTGGGATGAGAGAAACGCGTCCAGAAAACAAAGCCCCCATGCTCGCGCATGGGGGTCTTTGTTTGGGTGCGGACCCTGTACATTTGGGGAAATGTACAGGGGGGGTTGGGAGCTTGTTGAATTCTTACTTCGTTCCCGCTCTCAACAATTACGACTATAGCACAGGAACTTCGAACTGTGCAACAAAAGCTGATCTTTTTTCTGCCGCGTTGAATTTTGTTCCCAGACCCTCGCCCGAGTAGCGATTTTCCAAGGCAAAAGCCGCCATCGCGTGCTTGGTCGCGGTCAACGGAGGATAGTACGTCAATTCGTGCCGGCAGATTTTATCGTCCCCGGAAATCGGCCGCGTCTCAATCGAGGCAATCTCGCCCGCCGTCAATTTCGCCTTCATCGAATGCAGATTATCGTTCGCGAAAGTCAGGCTCACCGGCCGCGCTTCCACCTTCACGACATTGGCGAAAAGCTCGCCGCCCATGCGCTTGGCGAACTGAATCAACGCGGCCCGCTGTTCCGGCGTCGCCTTCTCATCCACGATCAACACGCTCTTCGTCGGATTGCTCTCAAGCTGCGAGTCGCCCAGCGTAGCCGACGCCTTCAACACGCCCACCACGCCCAGCCCATCCAGCGTCACGCCATTCACGCTGCCCTTGTCGATCTTCCAACCCAGCACGGCCAAATCGCCTACCAGATTGATTTCCGAGTTCGCATAGCAAGCGCCCGTATAGACGTCCGCGTTGCGCGCCTCGATATAAGAACCCGAAATGGTCGCGTTAGGCACGGTCGCCCCAAATAGAGCGCCGCCCAAGGCGAGAGATGCCGCAAGGATAAATTTCATCGCTTCACTCCTGTCTTCACTATAACGCCACGTAACACTGACGCGTCTCGTTGCAGTCGTACTCGTCCACCGCCCGCGAATCCGGACCCAAGCACTTCTGCGTGCTTAGGCACCAAAACAGGCGGTCGTTCGAGTGCGGAACGGTCGGGTCCCATTCCGCCTCGATATACATGCCTTTCCAACGGAGCTTCGCGCAACGGTCGTCGTCGTGATCCAAGCGAACGATGCCCGGTAACTCCATCGCCTAGCCTTTCGCGGCCAAAAGCGCCCGTTTCACGGCCACGCGCGCCAGTTGAATCTTGTAAGCCGTCTGGCTCAACGGTTGCGCGCCTCGCACTGCCGCCTCGCCTGCCGCTGCCGCCGTCTCCTCGGTGATCGCCTTGCCCATGATCGCCGCCGCGGCCGCCGAAACTTCCACCGGCACCGGCCCCACATGACCGAGCACGATGCGAGCGCTCTTCACGGTCGCGCCGTCCATCGTCAAGTTCACGCTCGCCGTGGCCAGCGGCCAATCCAGTGCATCCTTATGACGAACCTCGTAAGTCGCGTTCTTGCCCGCCGCAGGAATGATCACCTCGGTCAAAATCTCATTCGGCGCCAAAGCAATTTCGCGGGCGTCATTCGATTGCGGCGCGACGAAGAACTTCGCCGCCTCCACCTCACGCGCGCCCGCCGCGCTCACCAGCTTCACCTTCGCGCCCAACGCCACCAGCGCCGGACCCAAACTCGAAGCGCTCACGAACTTCGCATTTCCCTGCGGAAACAGCGCGTGATACTTGTTCTCGCCATTGTCGATCAGACTCTTGCCGTCCTTCATCGCCAGCACGCCATGCCCCAGCCGGAAATACCAGCAACGCGGCCGCTGGCAAAGATCGCCGCCCACCGTGCCCATGTTCCGGATCTGCGGACTCGTTACGCCCATCACCGCCTGTTGCAAGCTCGGCGCCATCTGGCGCACCAGCGCATTGTTCGCCAGTTCGTCGAAAGTAACGGTCGCGCCAATACGCAAGCCACTGCCCGCCTTCGCGATCCCGCCCAGCTCCTTGATGCCCTTGATATTCACCAAGCGCTTCGGCGTCATCACGTAATCCTTCATCAAGCCGAGCAAATCCGTGCCGCCCGCCAGGACCACCGCGTCGTTCCAGGATTGGCCCAGCGCTCCGGTAGCTTCTTTCAACGAAGCCGCGTTGACGTATTCGAAGTTATTCATTAGGCCTTGCTCCCTTCCATCTTTGCGCCATAGAGCGCAGCGAGAACATGATCCGGCGAGAGCGGCACCTTCGGCACGCGCACGCCAATCGCATTCGCGACGGCATTGCCAATCGCGCCAATAGTCGAAATCGCGCAGGGCTCGCCCAGGCCGATCACGCCGCGTTTGTCGTTATCGGGATGCACGTCCATATGCACCTCGATCTCGCCAATATCCTTAATGCCAGCCAGCTTGTAGAACTCCATATCGGCGTTCAACACCCGGCCGAGCGTGCTATCCATCACGCGCTCTTCCATCAACGCGCCGCAGATGTTCATGATGATGCCGCCGTAAACCTGGCTCTCCGCGGTCTTCGGGTTCACCACCAGGCCGCAGTCCTGCACCGCGACCACCTTGTTAATGCGCACCACGCCGGTCTCGACGTCCACGCTAACGTCGGCGATCTGCACGCCGCCCACGCCCTGCGCCGCCAGACCCATCGGGTTCTTCGGATCGTGCTTGCCGTTGCCCGTAATCGCCGAAACGCCGATCTTCGCGCAGGCCTGCTTCCAGCCAATCGATTTCGCCGGATTACCCTTCACCTGGATCTTGCCGCCGACCGCCTCAAGTTCCTCCGCCGGTGCGCCCAAAGAAGGCGCCACCTTCTGGAACAACTCATCCAGCGCGTTAACGGAAGCCTTCCGCGTCGAAGCCGTCACGCCGCCCACCGTCGTCGAACCGCCCGAGGGCGAGCCGAACGGATAAGCGTTATCGCCGATCTTCACGCGAATATCTTCCACCTTCAAACCCAGCGTCTCGGCCGCCACCATCGCGACCACCGTGCGCGTACCGACGCCCAAGTCCTGCGTGCCTTGCTCCAACTCCACGCTGCCATCCGGGTTAATCTTCACGCGGCATTCGGCCAAGTTGCCGCCGCCGCCCCAGGTCGATAGCGCAATGCCCAATCCGCGCTTCACGTGCCCGCTGCCGCTATCCCCACGCTTGTGCCAGTTCTGCTTCCAGCCGGCCATCTCCTGCGCCTTCCGGATCTGGCGCTCATAGATCGCGGGCCGCGCCGTGTAGCCGAGGTTCTTGATCAACACCTCCGCCGGGTCCATGCCAATCTGCGCCGCGAAATCCTCGATCGCCGAGAAGGTCAAATAGCAAGCCTGCTGGTGATTCGGCGCGCGCCACGCGCGGGCGCCGCCCGCGTTCACGCTCACCGCCGTATGATTCAGCTTCTTGTTCGGGATGTTCGTGAAGATGTACGGAATCGGGGGCATGCCGCCGCCGGTGTATCCGCCGGTCGCCCACGATTCGCTCATCCACGAAGTGATCGTGCCATCCTTCTTCCCCGCCACCTTGATATTGGCGAAGGCCGAAGGCCGCACGCCCGCGATCGTCAGTTCCGTCGCGCGGTCCAGGAACAGCTTCACCGCCTTGCCGCCGGAATCCTTCGACATGTTCGCGCACTCGCGGCCCCAAAGATCCGAAGGGAACTTAGAACCGAAGCCGCCGCCCATGTAATCCATCGAAACGTGAATCTGGCTCGCGGGAATCCCAAGCTGTTGCGCCAGATCGCCCGCCACCACCGAGACGCCCTGCGAACTCGGCCAATACTCCATCTTGTCGCCCTTCCACTCGATCACCTGACCGTGCGGTTCGAGACAACTATGCGTCAACACCGGGATGCCGTAGTATCCCGATATCTTCGCCTCGGCCGAATTGAAAGCCTCATCCGGATCGCCGGTAAGCTGCTCTCCTGCCGGTTTCGCGCGGGGACCCGCCTCGGCCTTCTTCTCTTCATTCACGAAGTGAGGAAGAACTTCGTAGTTGATCTGGATCGCGCGAGCCGCGTCAATCGCATGTTGCTCGGTATCCGCGGCCACCCAGGCCACTTCCGCGCCCGCCCAGTGAATCTCCGATCCCGCGGGCGACGTCACCCGGACGCTCGCCACGCCCGGCATCGCCTTCGCCGCCGCCGTATCCACGCTCTGCACCTTCGCATGCGCATGCGGGCACGTAAGAATAATGCCGAAAAGCATCCCGGGCCGGTTCACGTCGCTCGGGTACTTCGCCTTGCCGCTCGACTTCGCCATGCCGTCCAAGCGGCTCACGCGCGTGCCCAGCACGCTGCGTTTATCCATCGGGGGCCAGTTGTAATTAGGCATTCGAGACCGCCTTTCCCGACGTCAACGCTTTGGCGGCTTCCAGCACCGCCCGCCGCACGCCCACATAAGTGCCGCAGCGGCAAAGATTGCCGCCGAGGCCGTCCTTCACCTGCTCATAGGTCGGGTTGGGGTTCCGGTCGAGAAAGCCCTTGGCCGCCATCACAAAGCCCGGCGTGCAATAGCCGCATTGCTGCGCGTCGTTGTTCACGAAGGCCGGCACGATCGGGTGCACCTTGCCATTGGCCGTCAGGCTTTCAATGGTCTGAATCTGCTTGCCCTGGGCGTCGATCGCCAAAACCGTGCAGGAGTATTGCACCTTGCCGTCGATGATCACCGTGCAAGCGCCGCAGGTGCCGCGGTCGCAAACGCGCTTGGCGCCGGTGTGGTCGAACTTGTTCCGCAGCGTATCGAGCAGCGTTTCCCGGGGTTCCAAGGCCGTCTTCAGAGGACGCCCGTTGACATTCAACGTGACAGGTACGGCGGCGGGGCCTTGGGCCTTGACGCCGGCTTGTGCCTGGGCCTCCTCGGGCGTCGTCAATATTCCGGCGGCGGTCGTGGCGGCGGTGCCCGCGCCGACCCCTTGCATGAAGCCGCGGCGGGAGAAGGGCCTCCGCTTCTTGGGTTCTTGAGTACTCACAAGAGCATGCGTCCTTTCGTGGGTTTAAGGATGGACTGGTTAAATATTGGGGCGCTCTCTACAGAAGGCCCGGAATTATCCCGACTATATCAAAGGCGGTGTGTAGTTTCGTCCTGAGTCCGCCGATCCATCCTTAGAGAAAAGTCAGGGAAACACTCTATGCAACAAGTCGATTACGGGATCGACAGACCGGAACGCGTACGGGCGCTCGGAATGGTTGGGTTGGTCGTGATGGCCACCGGTGTCGCGTCGTTCATTGCGCTCGCCGGCAGCGTCACCGCGTGGCCGGAACTCATTCTTTCGGTTTGCCTCTGGGTCGGAATTCTGCTCTTCATCGGCGCGGGCGTCATGCTCTGGTCCAGCAAGAGCGGCAAATTCGGCCTAGCGCACGCCATGATTGAAGATCTCCACTGGGACGGTTCCGAAAAAGTGCTCGACGTGGGTTGCGGTAGAGGTCTACTCACCATCATGGCCGCGCGCAAATTGCCGGTCGGCGACGTCGTCGGCATCGACGTTTGGAGCCAGGAACATTTGAGCGAAAACTCCATCCAGGCGGCCGAAGAGAACGCCCGCATCGAACGCATGAACCAACGAGTGAGCTTTGAGGACGGCGACGCCATCAATCTCGGCTTTTCCCAAAACTCCTTCGACAAGGTCATCTCCTCGCTCGCCCTGCACGGTATCGCCAAGCGTCCCGACCGTAACAAGGCCGTCGAAGAGATGATTCGCGTCCTGAAACCGGGCGGGGAACTCGCCATCCTCGACATTCTCCACACTCGCGAATACGAAAAGGTCATGCTCGCCAAAGGCATGAAGAACTTGCGCCGCTCACCCATGAAGTTCCTATACTGCCTACCCACCCGCTACATCATCGCCGAAAAGGCCCTACCCGTTCGCGGCAAGTAAATCGCCCTCAAAATTTCCGGACTCTGACGTTCTTTCCCGACCGTTTCCCCTGTAAAGGAATGAGGCCGTGGGATGGAGGATCTTCGCAAGCAATGCGGGAACTCCCCCGGCCCCACCTATAAGGAGAAACTACATGACGAATCGAACCCCGGCCCGGAGGGGCCAAGCGGGCTTCACCCTAATTGAATTGATCGTGGTCATCTCGACCACCGCCGTCTTGATGGGGCTACTGCTGCCCGCCATCCAAAAGGTGCGCGAAGCCGCCAACAAGATGAACTGCGCGAACAACCTGAAGCAAATCGGTCTCGGGATTCACAACTACGAGTCCAGCTTCAAGACCTTCCCGCCCACCCTAGCCGCCGCCCTGAAAACCGCCGGTTTCCCGGAAAACGGCGAAATCGACGGTTTCAAAGCCACCTCCTACGTCGTCGATAGCAATGGCTACAGCTTCGCCATGAACCCGAAGGCCGGCGTCACCGGCTCGGAAACCGCCTACGTGCGCGGCGCGCGGGGCGGTATCTTCCGCGTCGAGTGGAAGCCCGTCCCCGGCGCCGCCGCCGAACGCGACAAAATGCTCGCCGCCGCCCGGGCTGCCGGGGCCATCGCCGTCGAGGACCTCCTCGCCTTGCCCGAAACCCAGCGGGAACGGGATCAAGCGCGGCGGGACTTCCCCTATCAGGTAAGCCTGCGAAGCTCCACGGAACGGGCCTTCCAGGATTACGCCGGAACGGATGGCACGATTAGTCCCGCGAGCCTTCACAGTGGCGGGGCCAATTTCGCCATGGCCGACGGCTCGGTTCGCTTCATTCGCGATACGCTGAACCTCTCGGTCTTCCAAGCCATGGAATTCGGCGCCTACGGCGAAAACTGGAAGCAACTTCCCGGCGTCAAGCTCGCCGGTATCGACGGCAAGGCCCCCGGCACGATCGCTCCCTTGAGCTTCGACATGCTCCGCGGCCTGACTACTTCCTTCGTACACGAGATTGGCGTCCAACTCGGGCTGGTCTTCATATTGAACGAAGCCGAAGCGGCGCAGAACGCCGGTGATCGCGCCGGCGCCCAAGCCGCCCTCAAGAAGTTCAACGCCGAACTTGAGCGCAAGGGCACTCCCAAGGCGATTCATTTCGTCGGTGGTTGGGGCGCGTCAATGTATCAATACTAAAGGGCGTGAGGGCCGCTTGCGCGGCCCTTTCACAACGGCGAAGCTATAAGAAATCCCCATGACGCAAGAGCGTTGGCGTAAGGCGGAAGCACTTTTCCACGAGGCCCTCGAAATGCCTATCGTGGAAAGGCGCGCTTGGCTCCTCTCCCGCTGCGAAGGGGACGCCGAACTCGCCGAAGAAGTTCTCGCCCTCCTCGGCAGCGACGCGGAGGCCCAAGCCGGTTTCCTCGAGAAACGCATCGAGCCCGCTATCGAATCGGTCCTGCGCGAAACCGCCGACTCGATCCTCCCCGAACGCGCCGGACCCTACAAGATCCTCCGCGAACTCGGTCGCGGCGGCATGGGAACGGTCTATCTCGCCGAACGCGACGACGAGCAGTACCACAGTCACGTAGCCGTGAAGCTTGTACGCCGCGGCATGGATACCGACCTTATCCTCCACCGCTTCTACCGCGAACGCCAAACCCTAGCCCGCCTCCAGCATCCCAATATCGCCCGGCTCCTCGATGGCGGCGAGACCGGCGAAGGCTATCCGTACATCGTCATGGAGTACGTCGACGGGCTGCGCATCACCGAATATTGCCAGAAGCACAAGCTCGCCACCGGCCAACGTCTCCGTCTCTTCCTCGACGTCTGCAAGGCCATCGGCCACGCCCACCGCCAATTCGTCGTCCATCGCGACATCAAACCCGGCAACATCCTCGTGGACCAGACGGGTGCCGTCAAGCTCTTGGACTTCGGCATTTGCAAACTCCTCCACGCCGATGTCGCCAGTGGTGAGCGAACCATCGGCGCCGCCAACCAACCCTTGTCCCCGGACTACGCCAGCCCCGAGCAAATCCGCGGCGAGTCCATAACCGTGGCTTCCGATGTCTACTCCGCCGCCGCCGTCCTCTACGAACTGCTAGCGGAACAACGTCCCCATCGCATCGAAGACTACTCCCTCCGCGGCATCGAGAAAGGAATCTGCGAAGAAGACGTCCTTCCCCCCAGCCACTGGAAGAAACAACTCGCCGGAGATATGGACAACATCATTCTCTGCGGCCTGCGCAAGGAACCCGAACGCCGCTATCAATCGATGGAGCAATTCGCCGAGGACATCCGCCGTCATCTCGAAGACGAGCCCGTGCGCGCCCGCCCGAATACCATGGCCTACCGCGTCGGCAAATTCATCCGCCGCCGCAAAGGCCTGGTGGCCTCCGCGGCCATCATCGCCTTCACGCTCGCAGGCGCCGCGCTCGTCTCCTGGCGCCAAGCCCGTATCGCGAACGAAAATCTCGCGATGGTGCGCCGCTTGTCGAACGCCTTCGTCTTCGACGTCTACGATGCCGTCTATCCCTTGCCGGGAGCCACCAAAGCTCGCCAACTGATCGTCTCCACGGGCTTGCAGTACCTGGACAACCTCGCGAGAAACTCCCAGGCCAGTATCGATCAGCGCGTCGAGTTAGCCGCCGCTTACCACCGCATCGGCGACGTCCAAGGCGACGTCATGAACGCGAATCTGGGACAAACGGATGAGGCGCTAAAGAGCTACCGCAAAGCCCTGGCCTTGCTGGACGGAGTGCTCGCCGAAGCTCCGGGTCACAAGACCGCCGGGCTCGAACGCGTGATAGTGCGCCGCCGCATCGGAGGCGTCCATGAATACACGCGCGATGTGAAGTCCGCGCTCGCCGAGTACCGCGCCGCGCAGAGCCTGGCCGAAGAAGTTCTCCGGCAATATCCCAACGACACCATGGCCAGAGCCCGCGTGGCCGGGATGTACTTGGCTTCGTCCACCATGCTGCGCCGCGAAGGCGATTACCAAGCGGCCCGGGACGGCTTCGCGAAAGCCCTGGAGCACCTGCAAGCTTTGGAAAGGCCAGGCCTCAACCACGCCGCGAATGGCGAAGATTTCGAACTGCTCGGCAACCTTGCCACCGCCTATGCGGGTGTCGGTCTTTGCGACGTCCGCCTCGGCCGCATGGGCGAAGCGCTTGCGATGTACCGCAAAGCCTTGCGCATTCGTGAAATGGTGGTTGCCGCCGAGCCCTCCAGCACCAAGAAACTCCGCGACCTGATGTTCGTCGTTTCTCACATCGGCGACGTCCTCGGCAACCCCAACCTCCCCAACATGGGAGACACCAAGGGCGCCGTCGAAGCCTACCGCCGCATGGCGGATGTCGCGAAGCAAATCCAACAGGCCGACCCCGCCGACCAACGCGCCCGCAGCGACTATGCCATCGCCCTCACTCGAGTAACGGCCTTATTGAGCCCCGGGGAAGCCGCCGAAAAGATCCGCATCCTTCGCCAAGCGATTGCCCTCCAGGAAGAAGTCGCGCGAGTGGACCCCAAAAACTTCTCCAACCTCACCGATCTCGCCTACAGTTACAACTTCCTCGGCGACGCTCAAGAAGAGGCGGGTACTCCTCGCGAGGCCATGCGCTCCTACCGCGAGAGCCTTCGTTACGGAGAGCCTTTAGTCGACCGCGGCTCCTCCACTCTAGTCGCCGCCGTGGCTCTGGTCTACCGCAAGCTCGCGCTGCTCCACGCCAAAAATGGAGAGCGGTCGGCGGCGCTAGCCTACGCGAAACAAGCATACGATCTAGCCAATCCCCCCGAAGCCCAAGCGAAAGCGCGCCCAGAGGGCTTTCAGATCTTCTTTGCCATCCGGGGCTACTCCGCGCTGGGTCTCACCTACGCTGCGCTAGGCGAGAAACCAGAAGCGCGGCGCTGGCTGCAACAAAGCCTCGCGAGCTACCAGCGCTTGGAAAAACACCCCTCGTACACGACCACCCACCGCAAGGAACACGAATTGATCGCGAAAACGCTACACGACTTACGATGAGGGTCGTGGGGCAGGGAAGAAATGTAATAAGTAGGCTGAAATTTCCTACCCCTGAATTCGCAAGCCGTTGAAAAATATGAATTTGCCGTTTGGCTTTCAGCGTGCACTTAGGAGGTGCATGGAATGCACGATCAGCAATGCGGACTTTGAAGCGGCCTACGCGAAGTATTTCCCCCGGACGGTGAACCATCTGGCGAAGCTGGGCGCGCAACGCGACACCGCCGAGGAATTAGCCCAATCAGCGTGGAGCCGGGGCTGGGAGTATCGACACCAACTGCGCGACCGCTCCGCCATCCACGGTTGGGTCACGGGCATCGCGCGCAACCTTTTCTTTGAGAGCTTCCGCAAGAAGCGTCACATGGACGAACTCAAGGACTCTTCGGTGAGCGTCGAACCCAAGCTGCATCGCATTCTGGTTAAGCAGATGCTCTCCACCGTGAGCCCCAAGGATCGCGCCCTCTTAATTGAAACTTACGCCGCGGGCGAGTCGAGTCATGAACTCGGGCCCAAGATGGGCATGACGCCCGTGACCGTCCGCGTACGCCTCAACCGCGTCAAGACCCAGTTGCGAAAGTTATTTGCCGGCGAAGATGCTTTCTCGCAGAATCGCTTTTCTCAGAATCTTGGAGTCGATCAACACTTAGCCGTCATCTGAAAAAGATGCGATCTCGAATCACGCGCCGGGCTGCCCTACAGCTCGGCGTTTCTATTCCAGCGGCCCTTGCGCAAATGAGCCCCTCCGATCTGGACCGGATCAAGCCCGGCGACGCCGCTCCCGATTTCGAATTGCCCGCCGCGTCCGGCGGCAAACTCCGGCTCTCTTCGTTGCGCGGCAAAGATGTTGTCCTCGTCTTCTACCGCGGCTACTGGTGACCGTACTGCGTTACGCAGCTAGTTGAGCTGCATAAGCTAGTCCCCGCCGAACGCCGCGAGCGCACCGCGATAGTCGCGGTCGCCCCGGACCCTATGTCCAAACTCGGCGACATCATCCCCAAGGTTCGCGACAAATCAAATTCCGAATTCTTGATCCAGATCTTAAGCGACGCCGACCACGCAATCATCGACCGCTACGGCCTTTTGAACGCCGAAGCCGCCGCGCGCGGACGTTTCCTCCCACATCCCACCACCTACGTCATCGACGCGACCGGAAAGGTCCGTTGGAAGTTCACGGAAAAAGACTACAAGGTGCGTCCGTCGAACGAGGCAATCTGGGCGGAACTGGAAAAGCTGAACTAGTCGCCGCCCCGGAAATCGCTTTCTTTTTCGCGGACGGTTCGGGCTCGCAGGCATCCGGGGTTGTTCCGGGGATGGCCAATTGGCTAAAGGTTCGTCGGTGCGACGAGGCGAATTGCGCCGAAGGGCGCTTCAAAAGTTGCGACCGGTCTTGGAGGTCTAGATAGTCTGGCCATAGCGCTGTCTGCTTCCCACTGCGCCGCGGTCCAGGAATGCTTCACATGAACCGCTAAGTTTAAGCGATCGCGTCGCGGGAGAATCGTGGGTGGGACGAATCAAAGCTGCGGTTTTAGAAAGAAAAACGGCGGACCGGCGCTTCCGCGCCGGTCCGCCAGATTATCTTCTCCGCCGCCCGTTTAAGCGTGGGCGAAGCGTGTTCGCTTGGCGGCGAACGGCCTCGCGTAGGCCGATTTCTTGGCCTTCACGAATGGCTTGGCGCCGCCTTTCGGAGCCTTACCGAACTTGCCTTTGAACGGGCTTTGGGTGCCCGCCTTCTTGGCCGTCAGCGCCTGGTGGGCCTTCTTCTTGCGGTCAAAGTTCTTGTCGGCGAAGCTGCGTTTGTCTTCGAGCGCCTTCTTTGGTTGGCGGAACTCGGCCTCGTCGGCGAGCAAGCGCTGACGGAATTCCTCCGAAGAGAAGGGCCGGACTGCGGGTTGCTTCTGCTTGGCGAGAGGTTGATTCCAGAGCGGCTTTTCGCGGCGCGCTTTGTCCTCGCGTCGAGTGGCGTGGCGCGCGTCTTGAGACCGCGATGCTTCATGACGCGATACATCCCGTGTTTCCCGGCGCGGATTTCCGGCCGGACGATCTTCACCGGACCGCTTTTCGGCCAAGCGAGTTTCCTGCGGTAGCGAAGTGGACTGCGGCTGCGAGCGGCGAAGTTCCCGTTCCTCTAGCGACGGCAAGCCGCGCGACTCAAGACGCATCGAGATCGCTTTTTCGATGCGTCGGATTTCGCCGCGCTCCTGGCGCGTTGAGAACGTGCTCGCCGTTCCCCGGGTGCCCGCGCGCCCCGTGCGGCCCACGCGATGGATGAAGTCCTCGGGTACTTGCGGCAAATCGTAATTCACCACATGCGCGATGCCATCGACGTGAATCCCGCGAGCGGCCACGTCCGTCGCCACCAACACGCGGTAATGCCCGCGCTTGAAACCATCGAGCGCCTGATTGCGCTGCGACTGTGTGCGATTCCCGTGAATGCGAGTCGACTTGAAGCCCGAATCGGAAAGCTGATCCGCCAAACGGTCCGCCCCATGCTTGGTGCGAGCGAAGACGAGAAAGCTGCCCTCATCCTCACGCAGCAAATGGCTCAGCAAGGAAAGCTTCTCGCCGTGTGCCACTTCATAGTGATGCAAGTCGACGAAATCGGCAGTCTTCGTGGTCGCCCCGATCGCGATGCGCACGGGGTCCTTCACGTAAGACTCGATCAAGTGAGCGACGCTCTTCTCAATCGTGGCCGAAAACAACAAGGTCTGCTTCGCAGCCGGAGTCGCCGAAAGGATCTCCTTGATCGAAGGCAGGAAGCCCATGTCGAGCATGCGGTCCGCTTCGTCGAGAACGAAGTGCTCAACCTTATCGAGCTTCACCAAGCGCCGGTCGAGGAAATCGCACAGGCGTCCGGGCGTCGCGATCACAACTTGCACGCCCCGCTTCAACGTCTTCAATTGTTTGAATTCGCTCATGCCGCCAACGACGACGGCCGTGCGCACCGGAGTACCCGCGCAGAGCTTAGTGAAAGTCTCTTCGATTTGAATCGCGAGTTCGCGCGTCGGGCTCAAGATGACGGCGCGGATCGGGCCGTTGCCATTGCTGCCGATTAACTTCTGCATCAAGGGCAACGCGAACGCGAGCGTCTTGCCGGTTCCCGTTTGCGCCGTCGCGACAACGTCACGCCCCTCCAGGGCCGGCGGTATAGAGCCGGCCTGGACGGGCGTGGGAGTTTTCAGATTGTGACGCTCCAGATTCTTCTGGAGCGCCGGATGAAGGGGAAGGCTACTAAAGGAATCCATTACCAGCGATTACGGCCCCCGCCGTTGCCGCCGCGGCCACCACCGCCGCCGCGGTTGCCATAGCCACCGCCGCCGCCGGGACGTCCGCCGCCGCGATTGCCGCCGAAGCCGCCACGGCCGCCGCCCGCTTCACGCGGACGCGCTTCGTTCACGTTCATCGCGCGGCCATTCAGTTCCGCGCCGTTCAAGGCGTTGATCGCGTCGGTAGCCTGTTGGGCGTCCGACATTTCGACGAAGGCGAAGCCGCGTGGCTGCCCGGAGTCGCGATCGGTGATGATGTTTACTTTCTCAACGGCCCCGTATTGCGAAAAGGCGTTGTGGAGTTGGTCTTGCGAAACGTCGTAGCTCAAATTGCCGACGAAGATATTGGTCATAAGGATCCTGCTTTCGAGAGGAGGAAAATAGTTCAAGGCAGGCTACGATGCGGGACCGATTGGAATACCGGAAGAACGGAAAGAGTAGGCTCGAACCCTTTTAGTCTAACAGGTTAGAAAGCGTCTTGCTCAGGCCGTACGATCCTGTACGCCCAGCGACGCCTCGCGCATGAACTCGTAGGACTTCTCAAGATGCAGCTTCATCTCGGCGCGCGCCGCTTTCGGGTCGTGCGCGACGAACGCGGCGAGCAACCCGGCATGGCCCCGCCGGGCATCTTCCCTCGCGCGGGCAACGGTCTGAGAACGGACAATCCACTCTTGCAGCAGTCCGCGGATCGTGCGCAGCAGTTGCGCAAGCACGGGATTGCCGCTAGCCGAAGCGATCTTCAGGTGGAACTGCAGGTCGATATCGACGAAGTCCGGGATCGACAGATTGGCCCCGCGCTCCATCGCGTTCTCCAGCTTCTCAAGTGCCGCGATATCCGACGCAGTGCAACGTTGCGCGCACAGCGAAGCCAGTTCACACTCCAGCACCATGCGCGTTTCCGACAGGTGCTCAATATCGCGCTCCGTGCGCAAAAGTCCGGAAAGCAGGAAGCGGTCTAGCAACCGGGTCGAGTCGCTGCCAACGAAAGACCCCTCGCCCCGCCGGACTTGGATCAGCCCAAGAAAGACCAGCGAGTTAATGGCCTCCCGTAAAGTCGAACGGCCGATACCCAGCGAACGGCAGAGCGTTTGCTCCGGAGGCAAACGCTCACCCTGTTTCCAATGGCCCGCGGCGATCAAATCGATCAAGCGCGCGGAGGCCTGCTCAACGAGAGTTTCCTTGACAACTGGAGTCAGCGTGGGCGTGAGAGTGACTGCCTTGGAGCTAGCTTTCATCCGTTACGAGTCTGGCTTTTCGATGATACTATCACCGCGATATGACTCTAATGCGGCGCGACCTACTGAGCGGCTTGGCGGCGACTGCATGCGTGGCGGCGTCACGGAAGCCGAACATCGTGCTTCTGCTCGCGGACGATCTCGGTTACGGCGAACTCGGCTGTCAAGGCAATGCCGAGATCCCAACCCCCCATATCGATTCGATCGCCCAGCAGGGCGTGCGCTTCACCAACGGCTACGTCACGGCGCCCTACTGCTGCCCCTCGCGCGCGGGCATCCTGACGGGCCGCTATCAGACGCGCTTCGGCTGCGAACTGAATCCGGTCGGGAAGCAGAATCTCCTGCCCGGCGTGGGCTTGCCCGATACCGAGAAGACGATGGCGGCCTACTTGAAAGAGTCCGGCTACCGGACCGGCTTAGTCGGCAAGTGGCATCTAGGCGGCACGGAGAAGTACCATCCACTTACGCGTGGCTTCGATGAGTTCTATGGCTTCCTGCACGAAGGCCACTTCTATCAGCCTCGTGATAACGCCAAGATCTTCTCGCGGCTGCGCAAGAACGAGCCGCCTTACGACGACGAGAACCCCGTGATGCGCGGACGCGAGCCCATCGTCGAGCCCGAGTACTTCACCCGCGCTCTCGCTCGGGAAGCCTGTGGCTTCATCGACCGGTCGGCCAACAAACCCTTCTTCCTGTATTTGCCCTTCAACGCTGTCCATAGCCCGATGCAAGCCGAGCCCCGCGACCTCGACCGCTTCGCCCACATCGCCGATCCCCACCGCCGGATCTTCGCCGCGATGCTCAGCGTGTTGGACGAAGCCGTCGGCCGAGTACTCGCGAAGCTGCGCGAGAAGAACCTCGAACGGGACACGATGGTCGTCTTTCTGAGCGACAACGGCGGGCCCACAGCGGAGTTGACCTCCAGCAACAAGCCTCTGCGAGCGGGGAAGGGCCAACTCTACGAAGGCGGCATTCGCGTGCCATTCCTAGTGCGCTATCCAGCGGGCCTCCGAGCGGGACGCGTCGAAAACGCGCCAGTCACGTCGCTCGATCTGATGCCCACGTTCTTGCGTCTTGCGGGAGCGGGCAAGGCCCTTGCGAATCCCTTGGATGGCATGGACCTCATGGGGCCAAGGCGGGAGAGAACGCTCTACTGGCGCTACGGCAACAGCGGCGCCTTACGTATGGGGGATTGGAAAGTCGTGAGACAAAATCGCCCCCGGCAGGAGGGGGCGGTGTGGGAGCTATTCGACCTGGCGAAAGATCCCACCGAGAGCCGGGACTTAGCCCAGGAGCAGCCGGGACGAGCCAAGCTGCTCGTGGAGAGATGGACGGCTCTCGATGGCGGGATGTCAGAACCTGGGAGGGAGTTGCGGAACTGACGAAGAGAGCGAGACTTAAGCGGCCGTTTGCGAAGTACCTTCCGGCACGCAGCAACGGCAAGGCGGCAAGCACTTAATGGCCGCGCGGCGCAAGGCGTTAATCTGAAACGGCTTTGGCAGGAAGGCGTCGCAACCGCCGCGGCGGAAGCGCTCGATGTTCTCAGCGCCATCGTCGGTCGATACGCCGATCGCGCAGGATGCGGCGTTCACGCCGGTTTTGCGCATGAAGCGCGCTAGTTCCGCGCCATGGCCGTCCGGCAAGTAGCCGTCGAGAAAGACTAGGTCATAAGGCTCCGTGGCGAGCGTCTTCTTCGCTTCGGCGACGGTCTTGACGATCGTGCACTGCGTGCCCAGCTTCTTCAGCAGGAGCTTCAGTACGAAGCCATCAATGTCGTTATCCTCGACGGCGAGGATTCTGCTACGCGACAAGGCGCAGTTCGGGTTGCTCACTACAGCGCGTTCCTTTCAGAGGGGTCGCGGATGGCCGGCGTTTGGAGGGAATGCCGGCCACTCCTAGTGAAACTCTCCATGTTCGGAGAGCCTCTTCGCGGCCTGGCAGGTTCGCACATGGCCGCGCAATAGATAACGCGCCGTCACTAGAAAAACCCCGCAAAAAAAAACGCATGTGGATTTAGCTAAGATTCGGGGTAAAGGACTTGCGAGCGAAGATTGGGTGAAAGGCGCGGAAGCAGTTACGCAGTTGCTCATTGAGCTTCGTGGTGGAAAGCGCGAAGCCGCCGACCGGCTATTTGGCGCCATCTATCAGGAGTTACGCGGATTGGCTCGCGGCCAAGTACTTCGTAGACCGGGTGCGGGGATGCAGCCGACCGAAGTCGTTCACGAAGCCTATATGCGAATGCTGGGCCAGCGTAACGAGAACTGGCAGGACCGCGTGCACTTCTTGGCGGTGAGCGCCGGCATGATGCGGCGCGTGCTAGCCGACGAAGCGCGCAAGCAGTTCGCGGAGAAGCGAGGCGGCGAGTGGAGCCGGGTCACCTTAAGCGACGTCCGCGAGACGGGAGAGCAGCAAGTCGAGGATACCCTCCTCGTCGAAGGGTTACTGGAACGGCTTGAGAAGCTTGATGCGCGGCAGGCCAAAGTAGTCGAGTTGCGTTTCTTCGCCGGCATGAACATGGAAGAGATCGCCGGTGCGCTGGAGCTTTCCAAACGCACCGTCGAAGCCGAGTGGACCATGGCTAGGGCATGGTTGCAGAAGGAACTAAAGGCGGCCGGCAGTGACTCCTGAACGCTACGCAAGCGTTAAGGAAGTCTTTCAGGCGGCGCTTGATCTAAACCCCGAAGAGCGCATCTCGTATCTGCGCACCGCATGCGGCGAAGACAAGACGTTACGCCAAGAAGTCGAGGCGCTGCTGGCGGAGACCGACAAGAAGACGGCCGCCATCTTGCGCGCAGGCGTACTGCGGCCGGGCAAGAGCTCGGGGCAGTCGTCGGGCGCGATGACGCGATGGATTGGTACGCGCCCGCACAAGCGATGGATCGCCCTAGCGGCTATGGTCGTGTTGGCGGGCGCGGGATATCTGGTCTACCGCTTGATCCAGAACACCATGGTGCGCCAAGTAGAGGAGAACCTGACGGCAAGCCTAAACAGTTCCGCCGTCGCCCTGGACTTGGCCATCGACCGTTGGATGAGCGGCGCCGAGCACTTGGCGCGGGACCCGCAGATGGTGCGCGACCTGGAAGCGCTGTTGCGGGAAGCGGGCCCGGAACGCCCTCCGTATGCCAAGGGCCTGGAGAAATGGCGAGACGCCCTGCGCTATCGCGTAGAGGTGGCGCGCAAAGTGGAAGGCTATGCTTTCTACTTTTTGGTCGACCGCTTTGGTAGGGGCATTTTGGACGAAGGCGCGGGCCTCGCGGGACGGTCGCCCTCGCGCTTCGGCTTCGGGCTTCTCGGCGACGTTGTGGCGGGGAACGCCCGATTCATCGCGGCCACCACGCGGCGTCTGACGCAGGATCATCCACTTGAGGGCGAGTTACTGAACCGGCACTATGTGGCGGCGCCGGTGAAGAACGCCACGGGCTATGTCATTGGCGTCATCGTCTTCGGTTATCTCGCGAAGCAGTCTTTCGCGCCCATCTTTGAAGCGGGCCGCGTGGGCCGCAGCGGGGAGACTTACTTGATCAACGCCGAGGCGTTGCACTTGAGTGGCTCGCGCTTCCCGGTTGTGCATGAGGCATCGAATGAAGCTGCTAGGCAAACGCCAGCCGATACGGTACTGCCCAAGATCTGGGCCCGCGATCCAGGCGTCGATCTGCGTACCGGCAAAGCTCCGAAGGACAATCCGCGCACTTGGCCGCCAACCAAAGCCGCGGCGATGGCGATCTCGCGGCGCTACACGCCGGGCGCTGCCTTGCGCGGCGTCGAGATGACACCCTACCGCGACTACCGCGGAGTGCCCGCCGTGGGCGCTTGGCGTTGGATCCCGAAGCACGACATCGGCATGATCTGCGAGATGGATGCCGAGGAAGCCTTCGCGCCGCTGCGCATCATGCAGGCGAGCGCGGGCGGCTTGTTGCTTCTTGGGCTTGGCTTCGCTGGCGCGTGGGTATGGTCCCTATACTCCTTATCGCGTGTGCAGGGGCGGCTTGAGGGCATAAAGACCGTCGGCCAGTACACGCTCGAATCCCAGATCGCGAGCGGCGGCATGGGCGAAGTCTTCCTCGCCAATCACGCGCTGCTGAAGCGGCCCACGGCGATCAAGATCGTCCGGCAAGACTTGGTCACGCCGCAGTTGACGGACAAGTTCGTGCGTGAGGTAACACTAGCGTCGCAATTGCGCTGTCCATATACGGTGCAGATCTACGACTTTGGTGTAGCGCAAGGCCGCTTGCCTTACTGCGCTATGGAGTTGGTGCCGGGGATGAACCTGGATGAGGTCGTGAAAGCCTCCGGCCCACTGCCACCAGCGCGCGTGATCCACATCCTGCGGCAGGTCTTCGAGAGCTTAGCCGAAGCGCACGGGGCGAAGTTGATCCATCGCGATATCAAGCCGCACAACGTCATGCTGTCGGAACTGGGTGGGCGCAGCGACGTGGTGAAGGTCCTCGACTTCGGTCTTGCGAAAGCGGTCGAGAGCGAGTTCGGCGTGGATAGCGCGCCGAGTCTGGTGGCGGGAACGCCCGCATACCTTGCGCCCGAGCGCATACACAGTGGCGGCTTGGCCGATCCGAGATCGGACCTCTATGCGTGTGGCATGTTGGGTTACTACCTGCTCAACGGCGAAGAGGCATTCCAGGCAGGGCCGAAGCTGTTCAACGACATCTTGCAGAAAGCGCCTCCGATGACAGCCGCCTTGGAGGCCGCGCCAGCGGACTTGCGGGCGATGATCCTGGAGTGCTTGGCGAAAGACGTAGACCAGCGGCCGCCGAACGCGGCTGGTTTGGTCGAGCGCTGTGAGAGTCTGGGCCGCGTGTACCCATGGCCGCAGAGCGAGGCAAGGGCTTGGTGGGCCGCTCGTAGCTAAAAGGGTAGGCTCGCCCGATCCGCAGTGGCGCCGAAGTTGGACGGGGCGATGTTCGGCGTGATGTTCTTGACGAGGCCGCAGAGCACCTTGCCTGCGCCAATTTCCAGCGAGTGAGTAACGCCCTCGGCTTCGAGGAGGCGGACGCTTTCGACCCACCGTACCGGATTTGGGACTTGCTCGTAAAGGCCTTGGCGGGCGTCAACGCCGGTAGTGACGAGCGTGGCCTGCCAGTTGTTGACAAGCGGAACGAAGAGATCGGCGAAGTTAGTGGCGTCGAGATCGGTCTTGAGACGAGCTTGGGCGGGGCCCATCAGCGGGCAGTGAAAGGGCGCGCTCACTGGAAGCGGCACGCAGCGTTTGGCGCCGGCGGCTTTGGCGAGTTCCATGGCGCGCTCGACGGCGGCTTTGTGACCGGCGATCACGATCTGGTCCGGGCTGTTGAGGTTGGCGGCGGTGACGATTTCGTCTTGGGCGGCTTCGGCCAGGATGCCGTCGAGCGTGTTCTCGGGCAGCTTCAGAATGGCGGCCATGGCGCCGACCCCGGCCGGCACGGCTTCCTGCATGTACTGGCCGCGCTTGCGGACCAAGCGAAGGGCGTCGGCAAAGCCGAGCGATCCGGCGGCGACGAGCGCCGAGTACTCGCCGAGGCTGTGGCCGGCAACGAAGGCGGGCATCGGCGCTCCAAGTTCCTGAAGAACGCGATAGGCGGCGATACTGGTGGCAACAAGCGCTGGTTGGGTGTTTTCGGTACGCTTCAGGTCCTCTTCCGGCCCCTCGTAGCAGAGAACAGAGAGCGAAAACCCGAGGGCGTCGTCCGCCTCCTGCATGGTGCGTTTCGCCACATCGAAGTTGTCGGCCAGATCTTTGCCCATGCCGGGGAACTGGGAGCCCTGACCTGGGAAGAGGAATGCAATCTTCATAAAAAGTAACCTTTTCGCTCGCTACAATCATCTTAATCTTCCAAGGAGTTCTCCCTCTTGCGCCTTAGCGAAATTTGCGTCCAACGCCCGGTTTTTGCCCTCATGCTGATCATGTTCCTGGTCGTGATGGGCGTTTTCAGCTTCTTCGGGCTAGGGGTGGACTTGTTCCCGAAGTCGGACGTGCCGTCAGTTTACGTTCGGATTGCCTTGCCCGGCGCGAGCCCGGAAGAAGTCGTCAGCCAGATCGTGTTGCCGATGGAAGAGGCGATCGCTTCGGTGGCCGGCATCGACGAGATGACGGCGCGGGTGACGGAAGGCTCGGCGTCGATCCAAGTGGGCTTCGTTTTGGACCGGGACTTAGCCGAAGCGGTTAATGACGTGCGCGAGAAGGTGAGCTCGGCGCAAAGGAAGCTGCCGCCGAACGCATTGCCGCCGACGGTGACCAAGAGCGATATGGACGCCGACTCGATCATGAAGATTGCGTTGAGCGGCACGCGGCCCGTGCGCGACTTGACGGAAATCGCGGATAAGACGGTACGGCGGGCGCTCGAGACCGTGGACGGCGTCGGTATCGTCGACATTTCGGGCGGCCGGGCGCGGCAGATCAACGTCTACATGGACATCGACAAGCTGAACGCTTATAACCTGAGCGCGCAGCAGGTGGAGTCGGCGGTGCGCAGCGAGAACGTGGAAGCGCCGGGCGGACGTATCGTGAAGGGCGCGCAAGAGGTGGGCGTGCGGACCATGGGGCGCGTGGAGTCAATACGCGACTTCGAAAACATTATCTTGAAGAACGTGAATGGCGCGCCGGTGCGGCTGCGCGACGTCGGCACGGTGGAAGACGGGATGGCCGAGCGCCGGAGCTTCGCTTACTACAAGGGCAAGCCGGCGGTGATCGTCGAGATTCGCCGCCAAACGGGCGTGAACACCGTGAAGGTCGTCGATGGGTTGCTCGCGAAGCTCGATGGCATCAACCGGCAACTGCCGCCGGGCGTGAAGATCGACGTGATCAGCGAGCAGTCCGGCTACATCCGCGCTTCGGTGCACGCGCTCGAAGAGCACTTGGTGCTGGGCAGCTTGCTCGCGAGCTTGATTATCTGGGTCTTCATCCGCGATTGGCGCACGGTGTTTATCAGTTCGGTGGCGATCCCGACTTCGATCATTACGACCTTCACGCTGCTGAAGGTGATGGACTTCACGTTGAACTCGATGACGCTGCTGGGGCTGACCTTGGCGGTAGGTATCGTGATCGACGACGCCATTATCGTCATTGAGAACATCTATCGCGTCTTGAGCGAGACCGACATGGAACCGCAGGAGGCGACGCTCTTCGCGACGAAGGAAATCGCGATGGCCGTAATTGCGACCACGCTCTCGCTGGTGATCGTGTTCATCCCGATCGCCTTCATTACGGGTTATGCGAAGCGCTATCTGAACCAGTTCGGCTGGACGATGGCGGTTTCGATCATGGTTTCGATGCTGGTGGCCTTCACTCTCACTCCGGCGCTGGCGGCCCGAATGTTGAAGAAGCCAAAGAAGGGCGCCAAGCACGCCGGTTCGCACGAGCGCGGCTGGATGGAGAACTGGTATGAGCGTTCGCTGGTTTGGAGTTTGAACCATCGCTACGTGATCGTGGCGATTAGCCTCGTTACGCTTTCGAGCACCTACTTCCTCTACGACAAGATTGGCAAGGACTGGATGCCGCAGGAAGACCAGAGCGAACTCGGCGTCTTCATCGAGACACCCGAAGGGACTTCGCTGGAAGGTACGGAGCGGACGGTGTTGGCCGTCGCGAAGAAACTCGAGAAGCTGCCCGGCGTAACGGCCGTGGTGCCGGCGACCGCCGGCTTCTTGCAGCGCGTGACGATGGCTTACATTTACGTTTACTTGAGGCCGCAAGGCGAGCGCCCGTCTATTACCGAGATGGGGCAATTGGCGCGGGACTCGATGCGCGAATTCGCTTTCGCCCGTCCGCGCGTGACGTTTCCGAACGCGTTGGGCGGACGCGATACCTTCGCGCCGATCCGGCTGCAACTGCTGGGCCCGGATATCAATAAGTTGGTGGGATTTGCCAAGCAGTTGAACCAGGAGCTTGCCAAGGAGCCGTCCATCGTCGATATCAAGGTGAACTTGAATTTGAACAGCCCCGAACTGCAGGTCAACATCGACCGCACGCTAGCCTCGGATTTAGGCGTGCGCGTGAGCGACGTCGCTTCCAGCGTGCGCCTGTTGATGTCGGGCGAGGATCAGATCTCGACCTACAAGGAAGACTCCGAGCAGTATCCGGTGATGATGCGGCTCATGCCAGGTCAACGCGACGACCGCGCGGTCTTGAGCCGCTTGCTCGTGCCAAGCGCGAAGGGCTTGATTCGTCTGGATTCGATCGCTTCGCTCGAACAGGGACTAGGACCGAGCCGTATCGACCGCTTCAACCGCCAGTTCAGCGTGGGCGTTTACGGCAATGTGGCGCTGGGCCAATCTCTGGGCGCCGCCGCCAAAGCCGCGCAGGAAGCGATTGACCGGGTAGAGTTGCCGCCCGGCTATCGGGTTGCGTTCTCGGGCCAAGTGAAGGTGCTTGAAGAGACCACGAGCAACATGTTGATGGCGATTGGCCTTGCGTCGATCTTTATGTACATGGTGTTGGCGGCGCAGTTCGAGAGTTTGATCCACCCGCTGATCATTTTGACGACCCTACCGCTGTCGATTCCTTTCGCCTTACTTTCGCTGATGTTGACGGGGCGCACGATGAACCTCTTTAGCGCGTTGGGAATTTTGCTGCTCTTGGGCATCGTGAAGAAGAACGGCATTTTGCAGATCGACTATATGAACCGGCTGCGCGAGATGGGCAGACCATTGCGCGAAGCGATTCTCGAAGCCAATACGGTGCGCCTGCGGCCAATCCTGATGACGACGCTGTCGATCGTCGCGGGCTTGATTCCGACCGCCGTAGGCATTGGAGCTGGTGCGGGAACGCGCTCGGCGATCGCCATTACGATCATCGGCGGGCAGATGCTCTGCTTGCTGCTTTCGTTGCTGATCGTGCCGGTGGGCTATTCGTTAGTGGAGGATGCCAAGGCTTGGTTCGCCCGCCGTGGTTCCAGCCACGTGCCGCAGCCGGCCGGTGCGACGGGCGACTAGAGTCCGGCGCCCTCCGAAGTTTAAAATTTTGAAATCTTTTTTCGCGCCAACCGCGTCTAAAGCGTAAGGACGGCGTAGAATGAAAAATTCCATGAGAAGCCAAAGCTCAGTCCTCGAAGCCGAGATGGCTCCGAAGCAATTGATGGGCCTTGTTTATTGCCCGATGTGTACCCATAGCGTGCGTGCGGCGATTGAGCCAGCGAAGCGCGGCTATAAGGCGGTAGCGCACCAGAAATGCTCCCGGTGCGGGGGCAAAATGGACGCCGCGGTGGTATTGCGCGCCGAGCCCAGCTAAGCGATCCCTTTCCCGGATTGGGTTAAACTAGCGGTTTGCCGGAAACTATCGAGCCAAAAGTAAAGGCGGAGGACGCGGAACAGGAAGAATCCTCGCGGCCGGAGAAGTGCGTCGTGTGCGGCGAGTCCGCGTCGTCGAATTCCAAGGAAGGCCTGTGCTGGATCTGCCGCCGCTTGAAGATTTCGGCTTGGTCCGATAGCGACAACCAAGCGCCAGTTCAAGAGTAGTGGCTCTGGAAACGCCGCTCTACCCAATTCTCGACACCGCGCTGCTAGCAGCGCATCAAATTCCGTTACGCGCCGCCGTTGAGGCGGCGCTTTCGTTTCCCGTCCGCTACGTGCAGATCCGGCATAAGGGTGCGTTTCAGCGGGACATCGTCGCGGCAATTGAGGACTGTGCGGGGCTAGATCACAGTGGGCGGCTGATTCTGAATGATCGCGCGGACTACGCGCGCATGTTGGGGTTGGGGCTACACGTGGGCCAGGACGATCTGCCGCCGGGGGAGGCGCGGGCGATCTTGGGCGCAGGGGTGGCATTGGGCTATTCCACGCACAACGAATTGCAATTAGCGGCGGTGCCGTTTGGCAGCCTAAGCTATGTGGCGCTGGGGCCAATTTTTGGGACGAAGTCGAAGGAGAACCCCGACCCAGAAGTGGGATTGGAGAATCTGCGGGCCTGGCGCAAGCTTTCGCCGTTACCGCTGGTGGCGATTGGGGGCATCACGCTCGAGACCGCTCCGGCGGTGTTGGAGGCGGGCGCGGATTTTGTTTCGATTATTTCCGCATTGTGGCCCGCGCCGTATACACTGAAGACTTTCGGACACGAAATCGAAACATGGCTCAAGACGCTGCAGCCGCTACAGACGCTCCGGGCGCACTCAAAAAGGGACTCGGCCTCCTAGACGCCACGACCATCGTGACCGGGGGCATGATCGGCTCCGGCATCTTTATCGTTTCGGCGGATATCGCCCGGCAAGTGAACTCGCCGGGCCTTTTGCTTTTAACTTGGATCGTAACGGCGCTGTTGACGATGGTGGCGGCGTTGAGCTACGGCGAACTGGCGGCGGCAATGCCGCAGGCGGGTGGGCAGTATGTCTATCTGCGCGAGGCATTTGGGCCGATGGTGGCTTTCCTGTTCGGCTGGACATTCTTTGTGGTGATCCAAACGGGGACGATCGCGGCGGTGGCGGTGGCTTTCGCGAAGTTCGCGGGCGTTTTCTTCCCGTGGATTAGCGCCGAGAATGTGTTGCTCGATTTGGGCGTGGCCAAGATCCACATGCAACAGATCGTGGGCATAGCGGTGATTCTGATTTTGACTTGGGTGAATACGCGGGGCATCGGCTTGGGCGCGATAGTGCAGAATGTCTTTACGATCGCGAAGGTCGGCGCACTACTGGCGATGGTGGGCTTGGGGCTGGTATTGGGGCGCAATGAGACGGCCGTGGCGGCGAACTTTGGGCAGAACTTTTGGGCGAACGCGGATTGGACTTGGGCGGTGCTTTCAGTAACGGGTGTCGCGATGGTGGGGAGTTTGTTCAGCTCGGATTCCTGGAATAACATTACGTTTCTCGCCAGCGAGATGAAGAACCCGAAGAAGCATTTGCCGCTCGCACTGGCGATTGGCGTGGGTAGCGTGAGCGTGATCTATTTGCTTGCGAATGTCGTTTACTTGAACGTGCTGCCGCTGGAGGCGATCAAGACGGCGCCGCAGGATCGCGTGGGCACGGCGGTGGTGCAGAGCTTTCTGGGCTTGGGGGCGGAGAAGTGGATGGCGGCGGCGATCATGATCTCGACCTTCGGTTGCGTGAACGGACTGGTGCTGGCCGGGGCGCGCGTTTACTATGCGATGGCGAACGACGGGTTGTTTTTCCGCATGTGTGGAAGAGTGAACGCCGATACGCAGACTCCGAACTTCAGCCTAGGGGTGCAGTGCCTATGGGCCTGTCTGCTGACGCTGACGGGGAAATATGGCGATCTGCTCGACTATGTTATCTTTGCGGTTCTGCTTTTTTACGTTCTGACGATCTGGGGCATATTCGTGCTGCGTCGCAAGAGGCCCGATCTGGAACGTCCCTACAAGGCCTTCGGTTACCCGGTGCTGCCGCTGCTTTACATTTTGGTGGCGGGATTGATCGAAGCCCTTCTGCTGGTATTTAAACCGAACTACACTTGGCCGGGACTCATCATCGTATTGTTGGGCATTCCGGTCTACTTCGTCTGGAAGAATAACGAGGCTAAAGCATGAGTTTGACTCGCACGAAATCGTTGCAGACGCTGCTAGCGCAGGCGGGCGACACGAAGAATGGATTGAAGCGGACGCTGGGCGCGAAGGACTTGGTGGCCTTGGGCATCGGCGCGATCATCGGCGCGGGGCTCTTTGTGCGCACGGCGGCGGCTTCGGCCGAAGCGGCTGGGCCGGGCGTCACGCTGTCGTTCATCGTGGCCGCGATTGGCTGCGCCTTCGCGGGACTTTGCTACGCGGAGTTCGCTTCGATGATTCCGATCGCGGGCAGCGCTTACACGTACGCTTACTGCACGTTGGGCGAATTCGTGGCTTGGACGATTGGGTGGGCGCTGATTTTGGAGTATGCATTGGGGGCGGCGACGGTTTCGATCGCCTGGAGCGAGTACCTCAATAAGCTACTGGGCGGCACGATTCCATATGAGTGGTGCCACTCGCCTTTGGAGACATCGCCCGACGGCGTGCAGGGAATCTTCAACGCGCCGGCGCTTTTGATCTTGCTGATCATCTCGGCGCTTTTGATTAAAGGCACGCAGGAGTCGGCGACCTTCAACGCGATCATTGTGTTCACCAAAGTGTCGATCGTGTTGATCTTCATCGCGGTGGGCTGGTCTTATGTGCGTCCCGAAAATCACGTTCCGTACTTGATTCCGGCGGGCACGCCCGGACATGAAGGTTTCTTCCAGCATGGATTTGGAGGTGTGCTGCGCGGCGCGGGCATTGTGTTCTTCGCGTTTATCGGCTTCGATGCGGTGTCGACGGCGGCGCAGGAAGCTAAGAGGCCGGAGAAAGATATGCCAGTGGGTATCTTGGGCTCGCTAGCGGTTTGTACGTTGCTTTACATCCTCTTTGGGCACGTATTGACGGGCGTGGCGAATTGGACGGAGTTCAAGATCGCGGGCAAAGAAGCGAGCGTTGCCTATGCGATTTCGAAGTATATGCCCGGCTACGAGTGGTTGGCGACGTTGGTGACAATTGCGATTCTGGCGGGCTTCTCCAGCGTGATTCTCGTTATGTTGATGGGCCAGAGCCGGGTGTTCTTGTCGATGTCGAACGATGGGTTGCTGCCGAAGTTGTTCAGCGATTTGCACCCGACGTTCCGGACCCCTTACAAGTCCAACATGCTGTTGTTCCTGTTTGTAGGGGCTTTCGCGGGCTTCATTCCGGGGTCGATGGCGGGCGATCTGACGTCGATTGGCACGCTCTTCGCGTTCATCGTGGTGAGCATTGGCGTTTGGGTGATGCGCAAGTCGAACCCGGCGCAGGAGCGGCCTTTCCGGACGCCGCTGGTGCCGCTGGTGCCGATTCTCGCGGTGATCGTTTGCAGCGCGCTGATTATCGGGCTCGATCACGTGACGCAGTTGACTGCGCTCGCGTGGATGATTTTGGGCTTCGGCGTTTACTTTGGCTATAGCAAGAGCCGGAGCAAGTTGAACGCGTAAAGGGCGCGGGCTGGGCATGGTAGGCTCTAGGGCGTCATGCGGTTGAATCTTCGAATTACGCGAGCCGAAAAGCGTGTGCTTGATTGGGCGGCGCGGGCGAGTAATTGTTCCATCGGAGAGTTTGTACTGGAGTCAGCGTTGGCAAGGGCAGAAGAAATACTGCCGGCCCGCAAAACGTTCGGGCTCGACGCTTCGCAAGGGAAAGCCTTTCTGAAGGCCCTCGACGAGCCTCCACGGCCTGCGGCCCGGCTTGCGAAACTGCTCCGGGAGAAGAGCGTGTTTGAGCGCGGTGAGTTTTCGTAGGTTCACTCCGCGCTTAGAGGTTCTCAAGGGGCTTCGGCTTCAGCGGGTATGCGGACGTTCGGAGCTCATGCGAAAGGCAATGAGGCCGGGTCAAAATGCAAGCGCTTCGGCCGCGCGACCTTGTGGGAAGGTGCGGACGACCTACTTTAGGCGTTTCAGTTTGAAGGTGTGGCGGACGTTGTTGCGGACTACGTCGGTGGCGCCGGAGGCGCTGCGGGTGGTGGATTCGCGTTCGCGGGTTAGTTCTATTTCCTCGCCGATGAGGCGGCCGGTGTAGCGGGTGCGGTTGCGGAGGATCTCGTTGCCCATTTGTTCTTGGCGGACTAGGGTGAACGTTATGAGTTCGCCGGAGACGGTGCCTTTGAGGATGGGCGTGCTTTCCATGTCGTCGTATTGCTTGCCGCTTAGTTGCGCTCCTTTTTGTGTGAGCTGGAAGGTGAGGTCTTCGGTGCGACCGTTGGGTAGTTGGATGGTGCCGGCCCAGATGCCGTTGAAGTCGGCGGCAATAAGCAGGGCGGCGAGGAAGGGCGTCATGAGCGGAGTAGGCCGGCTAGGGGGCCAGTGGAGTCGGCGAAGCGTTCGACGGGGCTGCCGAAGGCGTCGAGGACGCTGACGTAGAGGTTGGCTAGCGGGCTGTCTTCGGTGTAGACCAAGTGGCGTCCGCCTTCGATGCGGCCGCCGGCGCCGCCGCCGAGGACTAATGGCAAGTTGTGCGGCCAGTGGCGGTCGCCGTCGTGCAGGGCGGAGGCGAAGAGGACCATAGAATTGTCGAGCACGGTCGCGTCGCCTTCGGGCATGGAGGCGAGCTTGTTCAAGAGGTACGCGTATTGCGCGATGTGCCACTGGTTGATGATTTGGTATTGGCGGAGCTTGTCGGGGTCCTTGCCGTGGTGCGAAACGTCGTGGTGGCCGGCGCTGACGCCTTCAAGCCAGCGGAAGCTGACGTTGGAGACGGCGTTGCCGAACATGAAGGTGGCGACGCGGGTGGTGTCGGTTTGGAAAGCCACCGCAATCATGTCGAGCATGAGACGGACGTGTTCGGCGTGGTCCGCAGGACGGTCGGTGGGCGCGGCCTTGGCGTCGAGTTTACGGAGAGGCTTCCAGGGCGACTTCTGTGGACCGCTGGCGCGTTCAATGCGTTCTTCGAGTGAGCGCATGGTGCTGAGGTATTCGTCGATGCGGTGGCGGTCGGCCTGGCCGACTTGGGCGCGGAGGCGTTTGGCGTCGTCTTGTACGCGGTCGAGCAAGAGGGCGTCTTGTTTGGCGGTGGCATTGCCACTGCCTGTGGCGGCGCGGTAGAGGCGCTCGTAGACGGCCGGGGATTCAGTTCACGCGCGAGCGGCGTGGTGGGGGAACTCCAGGCGATGTGGGAACCGTAGATGCGCGTGTAGCCGACGACGGCGTCGACACCGATGGCGACGGGCGTGACGCCGAGTTCGAGCGAAGAGAGAGGAGTCTGGCCCGCGATGGATTTGGCGGCGAGTTGATCGACGCTGACGCCATTGGCGATATCGGCGCCTGGCGTCTTCTTGATGGTGCGGCAGGTGAGAATCGCGGCTTCCTTGACGTAGTGGCCGTCGCCGCCCTTGCTGCCTTCGTTCCAGAGATTCTTGAGGACGACGATCTTCTCGCGTAGCGGCGCGAGCGGACTTAGCGTTTGCGAGAGCTTGAAGTCCTTGCCTTCGCCTTCGGGCGTCCAGTGATGGGGGTTGACGCCGTTGGGCATGTAGAGGGCGGCGAAGCGGATGGGCGGCTTCGCAGAAGTGTTCGTCGCTGCCATGGCTTCGAGCCAAGGGAGGCTGAGAGTAACACCGGCGCCGCGCAGAACGCCGCGGCGGGTTAGCTGGGTCGGGTGGGGCATTAGGGCGTGGCGTCTCCTAAAAAGGGTGGACTGAGCACGATGGCTTCGATCAGCTTCCGGGAGCTGTTTCCATTATTCTTCACTTCGGCGACGATTGCATCGACGGCGCAGGAATCGTAGAGCGTGAGGCCGCGGCCGAGGGCGTAGCCGAGGAGCTTGTTCGTGATGTTGCGGAGGAAGAGGTCTTGCTTGGACATCAGAACTTGGCGGAGTTCTTGGGGTCCGGAGAACTTGTGGCCATCGGGCATTTCGGCGGAGTTGTCGACGGGCTTGCCGTTGTCGGAGTCGCGCCAGCGCCCGATGGAGTCGAAGTTTTCGAGCGCGAAGCCTAGGGGATCGATGCGGCTATGGCAGCCGGCGCAACTGGGGTTCGCGCGGTGTTGCGCGAGGCGTTCGCGAACGGTCTTGGGCGCGGCGCCGGGAGTGGATTCTTCGAGTGGCGGCACGTTGGTCGGCGGCGCGGGAGGCGGCGTGCCGAGGATGGCATCGAGGATGAATGCGCCGCGCAGGACGGGGCTGCTGCGGTAGGGATATGAAGAAACCGCTAGCACCGCGGGCATGCCGAGGACGCCGCCACGGCCACTGCCGGCGGGGAGTTCGACCCATTGCGGTTGTTTGGCCGCGTTGCGATTGAGCGGCAGCTTGAGGTTGAAGTGCTTTTCGAGATTCGCGGTGGCGATGGTGCCGGAGGAGTCGACGAGGGCGGTGATGGGAAGGTCGCGGTTGAGCATTTCGCGGAAGAAGTAGACGGGCTGGAGGCGGATGTCGCCGCGGAGTTCTTCGTCGCGGGTGTAATCGGGGAAGAGCTTCGCGTCGGGCGCTTTGTCACCGTCGAGTTCGCGGGTGTGGAGCCATTGTTCGGTGAAGCGGCGGGCGAAGACTTGGGAGCGGTCGTCGCGCAGGAGGCGGGGGATGAGCGCGCGGAGGATTTCGGGTTTGTTGAGGTCGCCGCGTTGGGCGAGGTCCGTCAAGAGTTCGTTGGGTTGGCTGCCCCAGAGGAAATAGGAAAGACGCGAGGCGAGAGCGTACTGGCCGGTTTCGGTGCGGAAGAGGAAGTTGGGGGAGACTAGCGCGGCGCGGAGCGCGAAGAAGACGGCGGGTTCGAAGTCCTCGCCTTGGGCGCGGGCTTGCGCAAAGAGGGCGAGGTAAGGCGCGAGTTCGGCTTCGGTGACGGGGCGGCGGAAGGCCTTGGGAAGGAAGTTGGCGAGAATCTTGCGAGCGGCGGCTTGGGGCGTGAGATTGGGGCCGGGCTTCGCGATGAGGAGGCGCGCGCGGGATTTGAATTCCTTGGCGGCGAAGTCCATGATGAGGCGCGCGGTTTCGACGTACTTTTCAGCGTGGAGCGGCGAGAGGAAGAGGGTTTCGGCGGCGTTATCGAAGCCCTCGCCGCCCGCACCGTCGATGGGGAGGGAAGCGGCGATGTCCATGTGGATATCGAGGAGTTGTTCGACGGTGGCGGCGTATTCTTCGCGATTTAAGCGGCGCAGGGGACGCGGGCCGACGCGGATGCCAGCGGCGCAGGCTTCGCGGTGGAGGCTGTCCTTGACCCATGTTGTGAATTGCTCGCGGGCGGCTTCGCTGGGCCCGGGCATGTTCTTGGGCGGCATGTCGCCGGCTTCAATACGCGCGGTGAGGCGTTGCCAGGCGTGGGTTTCCTTGAGGAAGCTGGTGGGGTCTTTGACGCGGTCGAGGGAGAAACCGCCGGTGGGGGATTTTCCGTGGCAGGCGGCGCAGTGCTTATTGAGAAAGTGTTGGGCGCTGGGGAAGTCGAGGGGGGCGGATTGCGCGAGTAGGAGGGTAGAGAATGACAGGGCGCAAACCAGCTTCATTGCCACCATTTTATGCAGGCGGCGGCTTCGTTTCGGGTGGCAAGGGCTCGCGGCCGGACAGCGCTAGTGCGGCGCCGCACAATAGGCCGCGGGCGAAGAAGCTGAGGCGGCGTGGGGGATGACGCCAGGACTGGCTGGCGGAGGCGACGACGGTGGAGCGGTTCTCGCGATAGCTGCGCCAATAGGCGAGAAGGCCCCGGAACAAGAGGCTAGGGCGGCGGAAGGTGCGTAGGGCAAACGCAAGCGCGGTGCCGTGGGCATAGCCTTCGAGGAGTCTCCGCGCCTCAGGCCAGGCGCGGAAGCCGTGGTGGATGACCCGGACGGAGGGCGTTTCGAGAACGGGAATTGCGTTGAGAAGGGCGCGAAGAGTGAGATCGTAGTCGCCGCCGGCGGCGACCTCCGTGCCGGGTGCGATCCCGGGCGGGAAACCGCCGAGCAAGTTCCATGCAGTGCGGCGGGCGGCCATGCAGGCGCCCATGACTTCGAGTTCCGGCTTTTCTTGTGCGCGCTGCCAGAGGCGCTCTTCGCTTCGCGTGACGCAGGGGATGAAGCCGGCGGATACATCGTGGGGGCTGGGATCGACGGCTCCGATGAGAAGGCCCGCGCTGGGGTGACGCGCGAAGGCGGCCGCGCAATCGGCGATCCAGTTTGGCGGCACTTCGCAATCGTCGTCGGTGAAGAGCAGGATCTCGCCTCGGGCGTTCGCGGCGGCGGCGTTTTGCGCCAGGGAGAGACCGCGTGGAGGAACGTTTAGTATGCGCAGGCGTGGGTCTTCGGCGAGCGCGGCGAGTTGGGATTCGGTATCGCCGGAGGGATTCTGGTCGGCGAGAATTACTTCGAAGGAGTCGTGGGCGTTGGCTAGGATGCTTGCGATGCAAGTAGGAAGCGTGACGGGGCGGTGCCAGGTCGCGACGATTACGCTAATGCGCGGCCTGGGGTTCATCGAGATGCGAGAGCCTCGCTGTAAATGGCTGCAAGCTGGCGCGCGGCGTCGCGGTGGCTGGCAGCCTCGGCTACGGATTGGAGGCCCCGTTCTCGGAGGGATTGCGCAAGCGCGGGGTCGCGCAGGACGCGCAGGATGGCTTCGGCCATGGCGGAGGGATCGGCGTGGGGCGTGAGGAGAACGGCTGTACCGTCGCGGGAGAGCTCGGGAACGATGCCGACGGGAGTGGAGACTAAAGGGCAGCCATAGGCGAGGGCTTCCATGGCGGCGCGGCAACTGGTTTCGAAAGTGGAGGCGATGACGGCGAGGGAGGAGTTCTTGTAGAGATGGCCGATGTCTTCGCGGTAGCCGAGGAAGTGGGTTTGGGTGGCGAGGCCGAGAGCGGCGGCTTTAGCTTGGAGAGTTGACTTGAGCGAGCCCTCGCCGGCGATCCAAAGTTGTATGTTGGGAATCTGGTTGGCGACGAGGCGTGTGGCTTCGAGGAGTAGGGAGTGGTTTTTGACGGCCTCGAGGCGGGCGGCGATGGTGATGACGGGGTTGCCGTTAGTTGGCGGTAGGGGTTGGGCTGGGCCGCGTGCGCCGGGCTCAATACTGTGAATGCCATGGCGCAGGAGGCGGAGCTTGGGTTTGAGGCGGGGATCGGAGGCGAGTCGTTCGAAGGCGGCGGGGGAGGCTTCGGTGATGCGGTCGAAGTAGGGAAGGAAGTGTTTGTCGATGGATTGGAGGATGCGCAGGAGGAGGCGTCGTTCGGAGTGGCGGGGCGTAGAGACAAGGGCGGGGCGGTTCGGGAGCGAACGAGTGGCAGCGAGGGCGGCCCAGTTGGCTTTGTAGTCGTGGGCATGGACGACGTCGAAACGGTTCTCTTCGATGTGGCGGCGGAGGGCACGGATAAGAGAAAAGGATTGTAGCGGCGCACCCGGCCAAACAGCGTAGGGAAGTGATTGTCGCGCGGCGGCGGCGCGGAGAGGATGATCCGGAGGGTCGCCGGGGAAGGCGCGATAGATGTGGCCTATGGAGCATTCGAAGGAGAAGGCAGGTAATGCGGCGCAGAAGCCGAGGATGGTGCGTTCGGGACCGTACATGTCGCGCGACTGGCGGAGGTGCAGGACTCGCACGAGGTTGGGCTAGGCGGCGTGCGCCGCAAATTCCTTTTGGAGGTCGCCGCGAATCAGACCACGGTAAGCGCCAAGAGCCTCAATGGAGTGGGTGGCGAAACTTATTAGCAAGAAAAGCGGCCAGACGCAGACGCGTTTTGCGAAGGGCACGCCGCTCACGCGGGTGTAACGCCAATACTGTGGCGTGTCGATCGCCATGCGCCAGAGCGACGTGAGAATGGGCTCAAACCAACCGAGGCGCGTTACCCAACGGTGCGGCCATTGCTTGAACATGCGGCGGAGCAGCATCGCTTCGCAACCGCTGCGTTGGTGCATGTGGGACCACCAATCGAAACTGAAGGCGTGGACGACGCATTGGTTGAGGTTGAAGTGCGACCGGTAGCCCGCGCGGCGCCATTGGAAGAAGAGGTCATGGGCGGCGCAGGCGCGGAGCATGCCGCGAGGCGGCTCGCAGTTATCGAGCATGGCGGAGCGAAGGCCGACGTTGTTGGCGTGAAAGCCGAGCGAACGGTCTTGCGGACCGAGGATGGCGCCCCAGGCGATGGCGCCGAAGCTAAGCATGAGGGCGCTTCCGGGGCCCGCGATCGTTCCTTTCGATCCATGCCACTGGAGGCGGGTTAATCCGGCGGCGATGTCGTGGCCGGAGTCTAGAGTATCGACCAGCGACGAGAGCCATTGGCGCCCGGGCCGAACGTCGGAATCGACTATGGCGAGGTAGGGCGCGCGGGCGAAGGAGCGGCCGGTGATTTTCATGTCGAAGTAGTCCGCGCCCGCGGCGGGGACCTCGTGGATGGCGGCGAAAGCGCCGGTGCGGGCGCGGGCGGCCCAGCGGGAGGTTTGGCTGGGGGCGCCTACCAAGATGAGTTCGACGTCCGCGAGAGGGAAGTCTTGTTCGAGGAGGCCTTCGAGGCCGAGGCAGATCGCTATTGGCGTTGGCGAGGATTCGTCAAGGGGGCAGTGCTTCTCGTTGTCGCCTTCGATGATGACTGAGACGCGCGGGAGCATGGGCGTGGCTAGCGGATCTGTTCGAGTTTCTGTACCCAGTTGGGCTTGGCGAGCTTGCCGTCGAGGATGGCGCGGCCGGCGTTGAGGTGGGCGCTTTGGGCGTGGGCGGCGAGGTGTTCGGCGCTTTCCCATTCTTCGATGAAGGTAAATTGGCGGGGGTTGTTTAAGTCATGAAAGAGGTCGTAACGGAGGCAGCCGGCTTCGGCGCGGGTGGGTTCGCAATAGCCTTCGAGGGTTTTTCGAACGAGTTCTTCGTGGCCTTCGGCCGCTTCGATGTGCGCGACCACGTGAAGGATTTTTGACATCCCTTTAGCGTAACGCTCAGGTTGGGTTCTTGTATGCTGAGAGATTCGCCGGCACTGGAAGCATCACGCATGGACCCGCTGATCGGGCGCACGCTCGATAACAAGTATTTGATCGAAAGGCTGCTCGGCAAGGGCGGGATGGGTAGCGTGTACCGCGCGATGCACACGGGGACGAAGCGGAACGTGGCGGTGAAGGTGATTTCGCCGCAGTACATGCGCAATAAGGAATTGCTGATTCGCTTTCAGCGGGAGGCGGAGGCGAGCGGGCGGTTGAGTCATCCGAACGTTGTCAACGTGACGGACTTCGGAGTGACGGTGATCGACGGGACTGCGGTGGCGTATCTGGCGATGGAGTATTTGGAGGGGGAGACGCTGCATGAGTTCTTGCAGAAGAATGCGCTGCCTACTCCGGCGCTGGTGCTGGACGTTTTGGAGCAAGTGGCGCTGGGCGTGAGCGAGGCGCATAAGCATGGGATTTTGCATCGCGATTTGAAGCCGCAGAATATCTGGCTGCAACCGGATGGGCGTGGCGGATTCATTGTGAAGGTCTTGGACTTTGGGATTGCGAAGCTGGCGGATCCTTCGAGTTTGGCGATTGAGCTGCCGGAGCTTGAGGCGGCGCCGAATGTCGAGACGGCTTCGACGATGGGCGACGACGGTGCGACGCTGGTGATCGCGCCTACGGAGTTGGGATTGACGAGCGCGTTCGCGGAGTCGTCGGGGTTTGCGACGACGTTTGGCGCGACGTTGGGGACCCCGGCGTTTATGTCGCCCGAGCAATGCAGCGGGAAGCCGGTGAGCGAAAAGAGCGATTTGTATTCGCTGGCGATGATGGCGTATCTGATGCTGGTGGGGGAATTGCCTTTCAAGGGAACGGCGAAGGAGTTGATTGAGCAGCAGATTACGTTGACGCCGGATGCGCCGCATATGCGGAATCCGCGGCTGGGCGAGGCGGTGTCGAGGCCGATACTGCAGAGCCTAGCGAAGGACCCGGAGTGGCGGGCGCCGGAGGTGCGGGCGTTCGTGGCGCGTTTGCGGACGGCGGTGGAAGGCGAAGTGGATTTGCTGAAGGAGAGCCGGCGGGCGGGGAGTTTGCAGAGCGGGGCTTGGTTCGGGATTTTGTTCGCGAGCGCCGTGCCCGCGATTGTGGGGATGGCGGGGGTGCGCGCTTTGTTGCGGCCAGCGATTGAAGCCAAGGCTGGACCCGAGGAGATGGCGGCGGCGTTGATTTTCACCTCGCACGTGGCCTTCGCTTATCTGGCGATGGTGTTGAGCGACACGATGATGACGCGTTGGGTGGCGGCGTCGCGGGATGGCGATGCGAGTGTCCGCGATTGGTTCCGCGCGGCGGGAAAGAGCTTGGCCGGGGCCTTCCGCTGCGTGCGCGCGGCGGTGTGGACGCTCCATCCGGTTAAGCACGCGATCGCGCATGTGGTGGCAACCTTGGAGGGGGCGAGCGCTCCGGCGGCGCGCGCGCGGAGCGCGAAGCTGTTGGACGGGAACGAATCGATCGCGCTGGCGTTGATCGTCCGGCGCGTGGCGATCGCGTTTTTGGTGGCGTCTTACTATCCGTCGATCATGATGATCATGCGCGTGCCGGTGCCGATTATCGCGCGCGAGTATTTACTGGGTGGGTTTGGTGGGGCGATGAATTTGCTGAGCTTTAGCTTTCTGCCGATCTATGGATCTTTCTTGATGGCGTGGCCGAGCTTGTACGAGCGCGGGAAGCGGAGCTTGGGCGAGAGCGTGGCGGCGGAGGACCGGCGTTATGTGCCATTCCGCGGCAAGATCGGCGAGCGGCTGCGCTTAGGCACGAAGGTGTGGGCGCTGATTCCCTTGCTGCTGTCGGTGGCGATGATCGCGCCGCCGTTTTTGGGATGGAACGAGCAGTTTGGGGACAACTTGGCGAACGCGACGATGGAGGGGCGGACGGCGGATGTGGAGCGGATGTTGAATGAGGGGCGGGACCCGAACGAGTCGTTGGGACGAGGGCGGCTGCCGTTGCAAGTGGCCGTGCAGAATGGCAACCGGGAGATGTTCGACCTGCTGCTGCGGCGCGGGGCGCAATTGAATGGGCGGCCCGAGCAAGCAGGGCCGATGCATTATGCGATCTTCGCGCAGCGGCATGAATTTTTGCGGCTACTCGTCGAGAAGGGCGCGAATGTGAACGCTCGGGATAATACCGGCGATACGCCTTTGTCGCTAGCGGCGAAGCGAGGGGACTTGGAGAGCTTGCGGTATTTGTTGGCGCACGGGGCGGATGCGGCGTCGCGGAATGACGAGGGCAAGACGGCGCTCGATCATGCACGGCGATTGGGGCATGTTGAGGCGGTGAAAATTTTGGAGGGACGTTGATGGCCCGGTTGATTGAGTATGAGGATGCGAGTGACGAAGTAAGGGCGGTGTATGACGAGATTATGGCGGCGCGGAAGGTGGACCGGGTTAATAACTTCTGGAAGGCGTTGGCTCACGATCCGGTGACGCTGCGGCGGACTTGGGCGAGCGTGCAGGAAGTGATGCGGCCGGGGGCGCTGGATGCGTTGACGAAGGAATTGATTTACGTGGCGGTGAGCGCGACGAACGGTTGCGAGTATTGTATTGCGTCGCATACGGCGGCGGCGCGGGGGAAGGGGATGACGGAGGAGATGTTTGGGGAGTTGATGGCGGTGGTGGGGATGGCGAATGAGACGAACCGGTTGGTGCATGGGTACCGGGTGCCGCTGGATGCGGCTTTTCGGGAGGAGTAGGGGTTTAGTGGTTTGGCGCTTGGATTGCATGGACGTGTTCTGGCATGCAGGCTAACGTTGTTGACTTCTACCAGGCGGATTCCCGTTATCACGACCCTTTGCTGGATATTCCAGAGGAGTGTTCGCGCTGGATTAGCCGGCTGCGGGCGGATAAGCTGAGCCGTTGGCTCGGGGATGTCTCCACCGTGCTGGAGTTTGGCGTGGGGAGCGGCTGGAATTTGGCGGCGGTGCCCGTGGGGGAGCGCTTGGGTTACGACATTGGGAAGCATTTGCGTCCCGTGGTGGAGGCGCGGGGGATTCGATTTTTGGATTCGCTGGATGGGGTGGAGGCGGGGTCGCTGCCGTGCGTGCTGTCCCATCATTGCATTGAGCACGTTCCGGATCCGAACGCGGTTTTGTGCCAGATTGGGAATTGGTTGGCACCGGGGGGGACGTTGCTGCTTTATGTTCCGTTTGAGACGGAGCGGCGGTATCGGGGCTACGATCCCGAGGAGATCAATCATCATTTGTATTCGTGGAATGTGCAGAGCTTCGCGAACTTGGTGGCGGCTAGTGGGTTCGAGATTGTGTCGGCGCGGGTGAGGCGTTTTGGGTATGAGCGGCGTTGCGCGATGTTGGCGGGGAAACTGGGGATTGGCGAGGTGGGGTTCCGGCTTTTGAATGCGCTGGTGTTGCGGCTTTGGAAGGCGGAGGAGATTGAGTTGGTGGCTCGGAAGGCGGCTTAGTTTTTCGGTGCGGTTGGTGGGCGGTCTGTGAAACAATCGCAGATTGCCTATGAAAAACCGTCACTGGGTTTTAGTGCTGCTTTTCTTCTTGTCGATGATTACGTACATCGACAGGGTTTGTATTTCCGTGGCGGGGCCGCGGATGCAGGCGGATTTGGGGCTTAGTTCTTCCATGTGGGGATGGGTGGTGGGGGCGTTTACGTTGAGCTATGCGCTGTTTGAAATTCCTACTGGGGCGATGGGGGATAAGATCGGCTCGCGAAGGACGTTGGCGCGGATCGTGCTCTGGTGGAGCATGTTTACTTCGCTGACGGGGACGGTGTCGAATTTCTTCGTGCTTTGCGTGGTGCGGTTTTTGTTTGGCATGGGAGAAGCGGGGGCTTATCCGAACGCTTCGTCGACGATTTCGCGGTGGTTTCCGAAATCGCAGCGGGCGCGGGCGACGAGCGTGGTTTGGGGGGCGAGCCGCTTGGGTGGATTTTTGAGCCCGTTTTTGGTGATTCCGATTCAGCAGGCTTATGGCTGGCGGATGTCTTTCTACGTGTTCGGCGCGATTGGCGTGGTGTGGGTGGCGGTTTGGTATTTCTGGTTCCGGGATTCACCGAAGGAGAAGGAGGGGACTAGCGAGGAGGAGATTGCGGAGATGGCGGCCGAGGGAACGGGCGAGAAGGTGCCGCATAGTCTGCCTTGGGGAATGGTGCTGAAGAATAAGAACTATCTGACGATTTTGTTGATGTATCACACGTATTGCTGGGGCAGCTATTTTTATCTTTCGTGGCTGCATACGTATTTGATGAAGGGGCGGGGGATGAGCGAGAACGAGATGAAGACGTTTTCTTCGTTGCCGTTTTTGGTGGGGCTGTGCGGAAATTTGCTGGGTGGTTTTGTGAGCGATCACTTGTCGGAGAAGCATGGGCTGCGCGTGGGGAGGCGAGTGGTGGGATCGGTAGGCTTGGCGGTGAGCGCGGTTTGTATGCTTTCCGCTTCGTTGACGCCGGACCGCTTCGTGACGGTGGGACTGCTTGCGCTGGGTTATGGCGCTATGGATTGCATGCTGCCGGTGAGTTGGGCGGTTTGTCTTGATGTGGGGAAGAAGTATGCGGGGGCGGTTTCGGGCTCGATGAACATGGCGGGGCAGTTGGGGTCGTTCTTGTCGAGTCTGGCTTTTGGGTATCTGGTGGACTACACGAAGAGCTATGATTTGCCGCTGCAGATCTTTTCGGTGTTCCTGCTGGTGAGTGCGTATTTGTTCACGCGGATCGATCCAACAGAAGAACTTCCGTCGGCTCCGGCGGTGCGGGATGAGCTTCCGGCAGGAGCCGCGCCAGCCGGGGCTCACTGAGGGAACGGCGAACCACGCGGGCGAAGTCGCTGCTGGGGTTTTCCAGGCGATTGGATGCGGTGTCGCGGACGCAGAAGTTGAGCCAGCAATTGTGGGGGAGTTCGATGCGGACTTGCCAACCGGGGCAGCTTGGGGTGTCTTCGCGGCGGCGATCTTCCGAGCTTTGATCCTCGACCCACTGGCGGTTGCCAAACTTGGCGCGGAGTTGGGTGATGCCTAGCGTTTGGGCTGTCCCGCTTACGCTGCGCCAGATTTCATCGGGATTGCGGGCGGCTTGGAGTTCGCGTTGGAGGACTTCGAGTTCGATTTGTTGGCGGAGCCAGACGCGGAGGCCGCCGCCGAGCAGGACGGCGCCGAGGACGCGGAACTCGGCGTAGGCGAGATCGCGGAGTTCGTGGAGGAAGAGGATCGCGAGGGCGCCCAGAAGCAGAATGCGTTCGGGGCCGCCGAGGATAAACAATGAGGAACCTACGGCGACAGCGAGAGCGGAGAACATGCTCATGTGGAGGAGGAGGGCTTTGGAGTCGAGGCCCTTGCGGCGGAGTTGGTGGTGGAGGTGGTGGCAATCGGCTTCAAAGATGGAGCGGCCGCGCAGGGTGCGGCGCGTGGCGCTGATGGCGACTTCAGCGATGGGGAGGGCGAGGAGCAGGATCGCGGCGAGGAGGCCGGTGCCGTCCGGGGCTTTGCGGGAGAGGGCGGCGCCGCCGCAGCCGATTAAGAAGCCGATTGTGAGGCTGCCGGAATCGCCCATGAAAACGCGGGCGGGGGGCCAGTTGAGGCGGAGGAAGGGGAGAATGGCGCCGGCGAGGGGCGCGAAAAGCAGGGCGAGGGAGTGGTAGTCGATGACGACGGCGAGAGCGATGAGGCCCGTGCAGGCGAGGGCGCCGAGGGTGCCGGCGAGGCCATCGCTGCCGTCGATGAGGTTGAAGGCGTTGGCGCTGAGGATAAGCCAGAAGGCGGTGAGGCCGAAGGCGAGCCATTCGAGATTTTCGGGCAGGGGGAGCAGGCGGATGCCGGCCCAATAGGCTAGGGTGGCGGCGAGGAGTTGGCCGAGGAGTTTGTGTTTTGGGCGGAGGTCAAGCCAATCGTCGAGGAGGCCCGTGAGGAAGATTACGGCGGTGGCGGGGAAGAGGCGGGCGAGGAAGTTTGAATATTTGCCGATGACAATGTTGCCGCCGGCGGGCAAGAGGTGGAGGATTCCGATGGCGAGGGCGAAGGCGGCGAAGATGGCAACGCCACCGGCGCGGGGGACGGGCGCGGCGTGGAGCTTGCGCGATTGGTCGGGGTGGTCTAGCTTGCCGAGCTTGGCGTAGAGGCGGATGACGATTGGCAAGATTAGGGCGCTGAGTAGCGCGGCGATGGAGAAGAGTGCGAGTACGGATTTCATATGTGGCGCTCCGTGTGAGTTGGCGCTGAAGTGGCGGCGCCGATGGCGCGGGGGACGGGGGCGGCGCGGAGCCGTGAATAGAGGCGGATGACGAGCGGCAAGATTAGGGCGCTGCGAAGCGCGGTGGCCGAAAAGCGGGCGAGTACGGATTTCATGAGAAGGTCTCGCGCAGGAGGCGGTCGCGTTGAGAGAGGGCGAAGGCGGCGAAGACGAAGAGCCACCAGATGCAGTTGACGCGGACTTCCTTGAAGAGGAAGAGGTCGAAGCCGAAGGAGATCATTGAGATCGCCAGGGCCCAGGTGAAGGCGCGCCAGCTTGTTTCGTTCGATTTTGAGGGCAGGCGGAGGATCGCCCAAAAGAGGCCGCAAAGCCAGACAACGCCGGGGAGGCCGAACTCGACGAATACTTCGAGAAGGGTGGAATGGCAGTGGTAGAGGCTGGCTCCGTAGCCCGTGAGGATGGTGTTGTCGCCGACGGCGATCCAATCGCCGCGCAGGGCGTCGCGGCGATACCAGCTCCAGACGGAACCGTAGCCGCGGCCGGTGAGGAAGCTTATCGGACCTTCCGTCGCGACGATGTTCCAGGCGGTCTCGTGGGTGGTCTTGCGGTGGTTGTCTTCGAAACTTTGAAGACGTTGGGTGTCGGCTTGGCCGTAGATGACGAAGGCGGCGCCGGCGCTGAGGATGGCGAGCAGGGCGGCGGTTAGGATTTTCTTCTTGAGCTGCTTCATCATGAGGGCGAGGGCGACGATGTAGCAGGCGAGCAAGATCAACGCGGCGCGGCTGCCTAGACCGAGGAGGGTGCCGAGGAGTGTGCTGGTGATCATGAAGGCCCAGAACTTTCTGCCTCTCTTTTCGAAGAAGGAGCGGAGGCTCCAACCGATGGCGGGCAGCAGTAGCAAGTAGCCGGTGCTGGGGCCGAAGAGGGGACCGCGCACGCGTTGGATGCCGAAGTCCGAGCCGAGGCTGCGGCCTTCCTCGCTGCGGAGGCCGATGTTGAAAATGCTTTCGGCGGTGTAGATGAGGCAGAGCGCGCCGAGAAAGAGGACGAGACGGTTTAGAAAGTTGCGCGTTTCTTCGTGGGTGTAGAGGCTGAGGAGGCCCGCGGCTTGGAGGGGGCCGCTAGCGGCGAGGAGAAGCGTGAAAGCCATGGCAAGCTTGTCTTCGGATTCGAGAGGGCCCGCGATTAAGGTGACGGCGCCAAAGGCAAGGAGGCCGAGTGTGGCGAAGAGGGGGAGCCGCGGGGTGTTCGTGCGGCGGTGCATCAAGACTTGGATTAGGAAGGCGAAGCCGTAGTAGCCGGCGCTGAGAAGCGTGAAGAGATCCGAGTAACGCATCGGAACGCCGAACCATTCGCGGCGAACGACCATGGTGGCGGGCACGAGGGAACCGTAGAGCAGGCTGAGCCAGAAGGGGAGTTCCCAGAGGAAGGCCCGGCTAGCGGGGATGCGGACGGAATGGGCGAAGTTGGGGGCGGCAGCGGTGGCGGTCATGCGCGGACTCCGAAGGCCGACTTGGCTTGCGCGGAGGGTGCGCCAATAAGGCCGTTGTAGAGCTGGGCGATGTCCTCGGCTAGGCGGACTTCCGAGAACTGGTCGGCGGCGAAGCGGCGGGCATGGCGGGACATGCGCTCAAGCCAGGCACGCTGGGCGAGGAGCTTGGTGAGGACGGCGAGAAAGGCGTCGGGATTAGAGGCGGCGAGAACGGCGTTGTCGTACCACCAACTGTCGCGTTCGAGGCGTGGGATGCCAGTGCCGAGGTCGACGGTGCCACCGGCGGCGGTCGATAGGAAGGGGCGGCCAGAGGCCATGCCTTGGATTAGGCTGAGCGGCGTGCCTTCGCGGTGGGACGTCATGATCAGCATGTGTGACTGCGCGAGGACGGGGCGGATGTCGTCTTGCCACGGGAGAAGCGTTACGTTCCTGAGGCCATGTTGGGCAAGGGCGGCTTCGAATTCGGGCTTGAGCGGGCCTTCTCCGGCTAGCGTGATCTCGACGGGCAGTGATTTCGTTTTTAGTTGGATGGCGATCTTTAAGAGGAGTTCGAGGTTCTTGATCGGGACGAAGCGGCCGAGCCAGAGGAGTTGGAGTTTGGGGGCATGGAAGTCCGGGGGTGGCAGTTCGAGATAGGGGCTGAGGTCGAGGCCGAGAGGGACGACGTGGAATTTGTTTTCCGGGGCGACGGCGAAACGGTGGCTTAACTCGTCGGCTTGTTGTTTGCTGACGGTGAGCAAGGCTTCGCTCAAGGCGCCGAGGGAGCGTTCGGCGAACTGCACGGCTTGATTGACGCGCGGGGAGAAGTAGCCTTCGAGTACGTGACCGTGGAAAGTGTGGATGACGTGGGGACAGGCGGCGAGCCAGGCGGCGATGCGGCCGAGGAAGCCGGCCTTGGCGGTGTGGGTATGGACGATGTCGGGTTTATAACGGAGGATGAGGCGCCATAGTTTGTAGAGCGCCAACAGATCGTGTAGGGGCGACGGGGCGGCGCCCAGTTCGGGAATGCGCTCGATCTTGTCGTCCGGCTGGAGAAGGTACTCCATGTTCTTTTCGGTTTCGGCGCAGTTGCCGAAGACCAGGATCGAGTCGAAGCCGAGTTCGGGCAAGCGGCGGTTGAGGATGGTGGCGTGGACGGGCGGACCGCCGCCGGCGAGGCGGGTGATGATGCGCATGACGAGGGGGCGGCGGCCTGGCGCTTGGGGCGTCATTGGGTAACCTCTTCGGCGTGGAGCGTTGCGCGGAAATCCTTGGGCAGCTTGGAGACGACGCTGCGGAATTTGCCGTTCGCGCCGCGCGGGATGCGGTCGCAGGCGAGGAAACGAAGCTGCATGGTCTTGCCCAAGCGCTGCTGTAGATTCAGGCGGAGGCGGGCGATGTCTTCCGGTTGAATTTCGGGGGCGGGGACGTAAAGGATGTCGAGACTTTCGGGCGCGCTCTGAACGAACTGGCATTCGAGAATGCCTTCGACGCCTTTGAGGCAGGGATCCATGCGGCCGATCCATCCGCGCTCGTGGCTGAAGATGTAGTCGTCCTTGCGGCCTTCGATCGCGGCGATTACCGGCATGTGGCGGCCGCAGGGGCAGGTGGACTCGCCGCTGAAGGTGGCGCGGTCGCCGACGCGGTAACGCAGGAGGGGCATGGCGGTGTTGAGGAGACCGGTGATGACGACGTCGCCGGTTTCTCCGGGTGCGCAGGCTTCGCCGTTGGGGCGCAGAATTTCGGTGACGCCGAAAAGCGGGTGGGCGTGCATGCGGCCGTAGCGGCACTCGAACCAGAAGCTTTGCATCTCGGTTTGGCCGTATTGGTCGTAGACGCGGCTGCCGAAGGCGGAGCCAATGACGAGGCGTTGCTCTTCGAGAAGGGTTTCGGCGCTGGTGAGGACGGCTTTCAAGGGGAAGCCGAGTTCGGGGCGCCGGAGCACGGCTTGGGCAAGCAACGCGATGGCGGAGGGGTAGCCGCTAATGTATTGAGGGCCAAAATCGCGGAGGGCATTTAGGTATAGCGGGATGGTGTCTTCGCGCAGGTGAACGGTGGAGAGGAGGAGGCAGCGGTTGGCCCAGTCGTAGCGCCAGAAGCGGTCGCGCGAGCTTTCGTGCGCGATGAGTTTGCCGGTGAACTGCGCGCGGCGGGCGAAGCGGCTGACGCCGGCTTGTTCGCGGTAGCGTTCGACGAAGGCGTATTGGCGGGCTACGGCTTGTTGAGTGTAAAAGAAGCGCATGGGCGTGCCGGTGGTGCCGGAAGTGTTCCACGGGATCCAGGCGGGGTTGACCTGGCCAGAGTCGAGAAAGGCTTCGGGGTTCTCGCGGACGATTGTCTTTTCGGTGATGGGGATAGCGATGAAGGGTTCGAGGTGACCAGGGCGGACGGAGGAGATTTCGCGATCACGGAGAATGTTTGCGTAGTAGGGAACCCGCTCCCGCGCTTGGGCGAGAATGCGCTTGAGGCGGGCGGTCTGGATGAGTTCTAACTGCAGCGGGGGCGCGAACTCCGTGGAGGAGAGGAACGCGTGCTCTTCGCGGAACGCGCCGCTGTAGCGCTGGCGATGATAGACGAAGCCTTGCAAGGTAACGGCTAGGTCCTGGAGCGGGAGCGGAAGTTGGGCGTAGATGCGTTCAAGCTGCTTCAAGCGACTGTCCTTCTAGCGACTCTGTCTTTTGGGGGGAGGAAGAAAGAGAATGCAGCCAGGTGGCGGGTGGTTTGAGATCGAGCAGGCGGTCTGGCAGGGGCGCTAACTCGTCGAAGTAGGTGATGGCTCGGGATTCGGGGCCGGCCAGATTGGCGAGGACCGGAATGGCGCGCCAGTCAAATCCGGAGAGGGCGGCGGCGTAAACATCGATTTGACCCGGATCCGTGCCGAAGAGCAAAGCGTTCATGGCGCGGGGTTCCGGGCGCAAGGGACCGTCGCCTTCTCCGGCCACGATGGCGTCTAACAACGTCAGGATGGGGCGAGGAGAGGAGAGTTTCGACCCACCCGGACCGAGCCATCGGGCAATAAAGACCATGTCGTGAACAGTGCGCCAAAGGGTGTCGTTGCCGGGCCAAGCGCCGCCGAAAACGAGTGCGGCTTGGCCTTCCCGCGAGGAGGAAAAAAACGAGCGGCGGGCTTGACGAATGAGGCCGTCGGGGACAACCCGCTCGAGCCACGGGCGCAAGCGGGCGAGGAGCGCGCCATGGATCGAATCCGGGTACTCGTCGCCGCCCTTCGACGGGCTGCCAACGCGGTAGTGGGGCAAATAGGCTTTGTCGCAGTTGATACCGATGAAGTTTTTGAGCGCGCCGGTGATTCCCGTTTTTACGTGGGTCTTCCACTTGGGGAGATTGATGACGACGTCGCTATCGAGCAGGGAGTTGGCGATCCGGTAGCGATGATGGCCCGGGCCATGGTGGCTGCTCGTCTGGCCGGCGTCGTAGTTGGAGACGCCGAGCGCCGCGCCGCGTTCGAGAGATTCGAGGCGGCTCCAGCTTCCGAGATCGATGACGGTATCGCCGCGAGGGTCACCAGCCGCGGCGGTGGTGCGTCGGACGACTCCGGTACTCTCGTCGGTAAGGGCGATGACTTTGCGGAGGTCCGCAAGGATGACGGGGAGTTTCGCGGCGCGCCAATGCGCAAGGAGCGGCTCGATGGCGGATTGTTCCATGAGCCGGTCGAAGTCGGCGCTTTGGAGCGGGGCGTCGGCGAGGATGATTTGGCCTTCGAAGTCGCCATCGTCGTTGCGGAGCGCGCGGGCGGCGTATTCGACAACTGGGCGTATTAGGGAGGGATGCGTGGTGAGAGCTTCGAGGACGGACCACCCCTCGGCGGCGTGGCGGACCCAATTTGGTTTGATGAGGATGCGCATGCCGGGGCGAATCCAGGGGGCGAAGGGGTTTTCGGGGTCGAGGCCGGTGTCGGTTAAGATCTTCTCCACTGCTGGGTGCGGGGAAACGAGGCCGTGATCGGGGATTGGCGGGTAGACGCAGACGCCAGTGGCGACTCGAGGCGTGGCGACTTGTGGCATGGCGAAATCAAGCGGCATGATTCCACTCCGTTGTTTGCGCGGATGCGTGGATCGCGGCGTCGCGGATGGCTCGATAGAACTCGATCCGCTTGGGGAATAGGCGGTCGCTTACGAAATCGCGAACGGTTTCTTGGTTGCGCTGGCCAATCGCGGGCCACTCGTGGCGGCTCTTGGCGAAATCGATGAAACGGCTGGTGAGTTGTTCGACTGAGTTGGGTTCGACGATCCAGCGAGGCTCCAAGAGGTCGCCCATGGCGCCCGCGTGCGAACAGATCGCCGGTAGGCCCGCGGCCATGGCTTCGAGGAGGGCTCGCGGTATTCCTTCGGCGCGCGAGGGAAGAGAGAATGCGTCGGCGTTCGCTAGGCGTTCGCGGACTTGTGCGGGACCGCCGAGCGCACCGGCGAATTCGACTTGGCCGGCGACGCCCGAGGCGCGGGCGAGTTCGGCTAGTTTGGATTTCTGCTGGCCGTCGCCGATGAAAGTCAGGTGCACGAGATGACCGCGGGCCTTGGCGGCGGCGACGGATTGGATGAGGACGTCTTGACCTTTGTAGAGAAGATCCAGGAAGCCGACGGTGACGATGCGGATTGGCGAATGGGCGGAGGGCGTTGGGCGTTTCGATAAATCGAGAAAGGCTTCGCGCGGCAGTTCGACGTCGCTCAGGCGGCTCGACCAGACGCCGGCGCGAGTGGGATTCGATCTCTGCGTGGTGGAGCCGGTGACGTAGTTCACCGCCGAGGCGCGCGCGCAGAGTTCGCGCGAACGTTTGCTGAAGTAGGGGCGGAACAGAAACGCGAGGCCGTGCGGGGCGACGCCGGGCGCGAAGAAGTCCCAGGGGTCGGTGAGCAATTCGACGGCGTACGGCCGCCGCCGCTTCTCAAGCGCGGCCGCGAGGACGAAAGCCATTTGGGAAGGAATACGGAAGAGAAAAGCGCCGTCCATCTGGGCACAGGCCGTTAAGCGCTCATGGATCGTACGGTGGCGCTGGACGTATTCCATGGGGCCGATGTAGCTGGGAATCGGTACGAGATCTACTCGTGGGCCGCAGACTAGGCGGGCATTGTGCGGGGCTTCGGGAACGTCGAAGACGCGGGCGACGACGCGGATGCGATCGAAGACTTGGAGAGCGCCGGCGAAGAACTCATAGGACGGCGGCGTGAAAGTCCAGATGCGCCCGTCGGGACAGCGCTTGAAGCGTTGGTCGACGACGACGTTGAGAATCGAGTGGTTGCGGCTAGCCGGCATAGATCCGATCCAAGGCCTCGATATTGGCTTGCATGGAGAAATTCGATTGGGCCAGCCACTCCTCTCGCACTGCGGACGGGAGAGGAGGATACGTTCGCAGTGCCATCACAGTTTCGGCCCACTTCTCCATAGGCATGTCGAGTGCCAAACGATGAACCGCGCCGGGGAGCCAATCGATTTCGGCCGGCAAGTGCGCGGCGGCAAGGACGGGGAGGCCGGCGGCTTGGGCTTCAACGGCGGCAAGGCCGAGGCCTTCGGTGTGGCTGGGGAAGACGAAAAGGTCCGCCGAGGCCATGATTTCAGCGACATCGCCGCGGGCGCCCCAGAAGGTGACGTGATCTTCGAGGCCTAGTTGGCGGGCGCGTTGCCGCAACGTCTCGCGCAAAGGGCCATCGCCGACTAGCCACAAACGGCTTGATCGATCACGTCCGCGGAGTTCCAAAGTGAGATGAAAAAGGTGGTCGTGATTCTTTTCCGGAACCAAACGGCCCGCGTGTACCAAAGTGAATCGGGAAGGATCGCGCCGAGGGCGAGCTTGCAGGAATCGCTTGGCGTCGATGCCGCAGGGAAGGATTTGGGAGCTCGCTCGTCGTCCGAACAGGTCGAGGGACGCGGCGGCGCTGACGGCGATTTTCGCGTTTGCGAGGATGCCAAGGGAATGGCGCGCGGCGGCGGCATAGGCGCGGCGCGGCCAAGAGGCGTTGGCACGCCGGAAGTCGGCGTGACTGTGAGCGATACGCAACGGTACCGCCGCTTGAGCGGCGACGCCTAGCGCGAAGGGACTAGCGTAGTGGGTATGGCAGTGCACGGCGCGAAAGGGGCCGTAAGCGTTGAGGATGCGGCGGAGGGTTCGCGCCGCCGCTAAGGGGCGATGCGGGGAAGGGCAGTGGTGGAGTGTCGCGCCGAGATCCTGGAAGCGACGAGCGAGACTTCCGAAATCTTCGCACTCTAGGGCGAAGTGAAAGTCGGGACGTCTGGGACCGCGCCAAGCGTCGAGCAAGCGCTCGAGCCAGCATTCAATACCGCCTGGTTGCAAGCGCCGTAGTATGTGGAGCACGCGCATTAGGACTTCTCTCCGAAGTGCAAGGCGAGGAAGCCGAGGGCGAGCGTCGAGATCGAGGTGATGCCCATGGCGGCGGCCGCGCCAGTGGGGCCCCAGGCCGGAACGAGCGTGTAGGCGGCGAGGGCGGCGGCGAGGTTCGCGGCTCCGGCGATCCAGAGTTGTGGACGGTAGAGGCGTTTGGCGGTGAGCGCGCAACCGATCGTGGCGGCGGGCCAGGCGACGAGTTGGAGCCCGGCGAGCGCGGTTAGAGTTTGGGCGGCTTCGACGCCCGCCCCGGGAACGAGGATCTCAATCAGTTCCGCTTTCGCCAGCAAGAGTGGGAGCGCCACCGCAGCGGCGGCTAGGCTTGGCAGGCAAACCCAAGCAGCGATCCGACGAGGGCTCGCCAACGGCAGCTTCGGCAAGAGAGATTGTCCATAGGACGAAGCCATTAGATTGCCAGCCTGGAGAAATAACGTGAGCGTGGCGAAGATGCCGAGACTAGCATTCGATGCCCAGTGCTCTAGCGCAAATCGAGGTATCTGCGCTTGCAAGGAGAGCAGCGACATCACGATGCCGAGTAACCCGCCGCTGCGCAGCAATTCGCGTCCATCCGCGTCGAAGCTCTGTTCGCCGCGCGGCGTTTCGCAGGCTAGCAAGAGCGCGAGGCTCGCCGCCAGATAAAATGCGAGGCCGAGTTCCGGCGAAGTCGCAAGGAGTAACGAGACGAAGGCGGTGGCCGCGCGCGTCGCCGAGACCGCAAAGGCGCGATGCGCTTTCCCGTGGCGTTGCCAATCGGCGTGGGTGAGTTCGGACCACGACTCGAGGAGACGGCTCGCGGCGAGCAGCAGGGCCATCGAGCCGAAAGCGATGTAGGCGGCGCCGGCGAAGAGGATGCCCGCAACGCTAGACAAGGCTCTCAGGTGCAACGCCGCACCTAACGGTAGTTCGCTTGGCGCGCGCGTAAGCAATAGAGGCTTCAACTGCAGGCTGAGGAATTGGAAAACTGGAAGCGTCAGCGCTTGGGCGAAGGCGTAGTCGCCGGCGGTCTCCAAGCCGAAGCGCCGTCCAATCACAATCAGACTGGCGAAAGGGATCGCGGCTTGCAAGAGATTCGCGCCGAAGACGGCCGCGGCTTGGCCGAAGAAGGCCGAGCCGCCCAGATCTCTGCCGAGAGTTTGCGCCGTCATCGCCGAAGTCCTTTAGCCGTTATCCTTCGCGGCGTAGTATTTGCCGTAGTAGCTGTAGTAGTTGTAAGACTCGCTCATCGATTTGTTGACTTGGTTCAAAACGACGCCGAGGACGTTGGCGCGAAGGCGGGTCAACATTTCGATTACGCTGGCCACTTGCTTACGGCCGGTGTTGCCCGCGCGAGTGACGACGATGACGCCGTCAACGCTGGTGGCCATCTCGAGCGGCTCGGCGAAGCCGAGCAGCGGCGGGGCGTCGAGCACGACGAACTCGTAAAGCTCAAGCAACTCTTCGACGATTTTGTCCATGCGGCCGCGCATCCAATCGTCCGGGCGGCGGGTGGGCGGACCGGCGGTGAGGATGTCGAGCTTCTCGTGGGCTTGGGAGGGCTGGATCAGCTCTTCGATGGGCGCCTTGCCTTGGAGGAAACCGCCGAGGCCGACATTGTTTTCGAGGTTGAAACGGCGGTGGACGCTTGGCTTGCGCATGTCGCCGTCGATGAGCAGGGTCTTTGCGCCGCTCATGGCGTGCGCAAGGGCGAAGTGCGCCGCGACGGTCGATTTACCTTCGCTCGGCTGCGCGCTGGTGATGAGCAGGCTGCGAAGGTTGCGGTCGAAGTTCGTCAAGAGAATCGAATTGCGTAGGGTACGAATGGATTCTTCGTAGCCGCCCATGGCTTGGTAGCCATCCTTGGCCGATTTCACCAGGGCCGTGCCGGCGTCGGGCGTGGTGGCGAGGCCAATGCGATGTTTCCAGGTTTTGACCTCAGGCAAAGTGCCGATGACTTCAGTGCCGAGCGCCATCTTTACTTGCTCCGGATCGCGGATTGTGTTGTCGAGCGCGTCGAGCAAGAGAACGCCGCCGAGGCACAGGACTAGTGAGACGAGGAAGGCCAGCCCCGCGTTCATGAGCAGATTCGGGGCAACCGGCTCGAGCGGCGTCCGCGCGGGATCGGCGATGCGAATCGAACTGTTCTGGAAGCTGGAGTTGATGCCGGCCTCGCGAATTTTGCGCACTAGCTCTTCGTAAAGCTTCTTGTCGGTTTCGGCTTCGCGGCGCAGGCTTTGATACTCGAAGCTGCGGGCGTTCAAGCGGTCTAATTCCGATTTGGCCTCTTTGACCTGCCGCTCCAGAAGTTGCTCGCGGTTCAGCGCTTCCTGATACTCCACTTGCACGCGCTGGCCGATATTCGTCTTGAGCGAATTCTGCTGGCGCTCGAGCTCGGCCACTTGAGCCGCCACTCGCCGGTATTCCGGATGGTTCGCGCCGAAATGGACTTGTACCTCGGAAAACTTCTGGCGCGCTTCGCCCAGGCGTTCCTCGATCTTGCCCATGGATTGGCCTTGACTCGACACGTGCGCGGCCGCGGACGAACCGCCTTCCATGCTTTTCCAGCCGGCTTCTTTCTTGACGCGGTCGGCTTGGGCCGAGGTGTATTCCTGGTTGATTTGCAAGAGGCGCGCGGAGATGATGCTGGTTTTCTCTTCCGGGTTGATGACGTTCAACTCCCGTTCGAAGCGCGCCAAGGCTTCGGAGGAGCCTTCCATCTTCGCGTGCAGTTCTTCCAATTGCTTCTCCATGAAGCGCGAGACGCCGAGAGAGGCCTGGTAGCGGATGTTGTAGGTGTGGTCGAGATACGAGTTCGCGATTGAGTTCACGGCGTTGGAGGCGAGCTTCGGGTCTGGCGAGCGATAGCTCACGAGCAGCAGATAAGTATTCGGGGGGCGCGAGACCTTGAGGCCGTCTAGCGCGACCGGTGCGTCCTTGCGCTGTTGTTCGCTGAAGGGGCGGAGGAGCCGGAAGCGAGAGGGTTTCTTTAGGGGAAGTTTGTAGCGTTCGACGACGGGCCGAAGCACGGAGTCCGACTGGAGCAGTTTGACTTGCGTGGCCAGGAACTGATCACTGTCGTTCATCATGCTGCGCGTGGAGTCTTGCCCAATGACGCCGGTGGGGGTTTGCCGGTCAATGTCGATGGTGACCGTGGCTTCGTAGATGGGCGTCATTTGGCTGGAAATCGCGACGGCGGCGAGCGTCGCGGTAAGGACGATGAAGACGATGTGCCAGCAATGGCGCTTGAAGAGCCAGAAGTAGTGGGAGAGAGGAACCGATCCGTCGGCGGACGCGACGGTGGCCATGTCTGGAATGAAAGCCGTGCCCCGCGGAGGTGGCTCGGAAGGGAAGTCGAGATAGCGGGCGCGAGGGTCGATGGCGCGGGTGTCGAGAGCCCTGGCAAGGGGGACTAGCCCCTTGTTTTGGGGATCTTGGGCGATGTTAGACATGGCTGGTCACGGCCTCTTCCACTGTGTCCAGATCTCCCGAGGCGTCGGCGCCGAGAATGGCGTCGAGACGTTGCTCCAGGCGGGTCCAGCGATGCGACAGCTCAAGGATGGGCAGGGAGGGGCCAGCGGCGACTTCGGTCAGGACGGCGGCACGGGCGAAATCCGAGACGCTCCTGGCGCCGGCGCGCATACTCCCCTCCTTTAAGCGGACAAACTCATCCTCGGAGACACGAAAGTTTACAAGTCGAGTACGTGGTTGGAAAACAGGCAAGCAGAATACTCCTGAAACGGCGTTTCCACTCCAGCCCAGCGATTTTTGGACAGCGGCTAGAGGAACAATTAGCCGTTGCAATACAGTTATCGACGCAGCACAAACGTTTTGCAGTCGGCCACCGCATTTTCCGGAGGTATGCCTCCCGTCTTCCAAATGAAATGTAAATTTGCTAGTCTCAGACCCGTGCTGAAAACATCCTTGCTGTTCCTAATCCCTGGATTACTGCTCAGTCAAGAATTCCGCGCTACGGTCGCGGGAACCATCACCGATCCCGCCGGCGCCCCGATTCCGGGCTGCCAGATTGTGGCCACCAGCGTGGAACGCCGCATTGACTATACCGCCCAGACGAATGAATCCGGCCGCTATGTCACACCGTTCTTGCCCCCGGGGGCGTATTCCTTCCGTTTTGAAAAGCAGGGGTTCCGCACCGCTGTCCGGGAAGGATTGACCCTCTCGGCCGTGGATCGCGTGAACTTGAGTCTGACGCTGGAAGTCGGCACGCTGACGGAGAAGGTAACCGTCACGGCCGATGCCCCACTCCTACAGACCGAAAGCTCGGTACGGACGGCCACCATAACCCAAAAGCTGGTCAGCGACATTCCCACCGCCGGCCGCAACCTTTTTCAATTTCAATACTCTTTACCCGGCGTCACCAAGGCGAGCAACTACTGGGGCAACTATGAGCTCTACGCCTTTGGCAACATCAACGCCGTTTCCATCAACGGCGGGCGCAGCGGCGAGAACGAAATCCTCATAGACGGCATTACCAGCACCCGCGGTTCCCGTAGTGCGAGTTTCGCGCCCGGTCTCCAAGCCATCGAAGAAGTCTCCATCGTCACCAACACCTATGACGCCCAATACGGCCGCGTCGGCGGCGGCACCACCGCGATCAATCTGCGCTCCGGGACCAACTCGCTTCACGGCGAACTCTTCGAATTCTTCAAGAATGAAAAGCTCAACTCCAACGGTTACTCCCGTAATGCCGCCGGTATCCGCCGCCCCGTCTATCGCAACAACACCTTCGGCTTCCGCGTCGACGGACCCGTCGTTATTCCCAAAGTGTTCGACGGCCGCAACAAGCTCTTCTGGATGATCTCGCTCGAGGGCCTCCGCGAACGCAATCCGCAAACCCAACTCTGGACCGTGCCCACCAACGAGCAGCGTCAAGGCGACTTTTCCCGCCTCGTCACCAACCGCAACGAACTCATCTCAATCTACGATCCCCTCACGGGCGCCACCCGTGGGGCCTTCCCCAACAACCGTATACCCGCCAACCGCCTCAACCCCGTCGCCGCCAAGACGCTTAGCTTCTTCCCCGCGCCCAACCGCGCTAGCGAATCGCTCGACGGCCAGAACAACTATCTCTTCATCAACTCCTCGCGCAACGACTACGACCAGTGGCTCGGCAAAATGGACTGGGCTCTCTCCAGCAAATCCCGCCTCAACTGGCGTTATGGCCAAACCCCCTGGAACAACTTCGCCCGCGTGCAATGGGGTACCAACGCCGCCGAGCCTTCCACCGAGGCTCCTTCCACCCGCGTCTCGCGTAATTGGGGCGCGGACTGGACCTACACGGTTTCCCCCTCCATGCTCTTCAACCTCCGCGGTGGCCTTTCCCGCTACGAAGGCTTCTCCGGCAACATTTTCGGTCGCGACTTCAACCCCACCGAACTAGGACTCCCAGCCTCCTTCTCCGCGCAACTTGACTTCCTCCAATTTCCCCGCTTTAACTTCACCGGCAACAACTACTCTCCCCTCGGCTCCACCAGAACGGCGAATTACGAGACGCAAGACACTTGGTCCGCGCAACCGAACGTGACGTGGATTCGCGGCCGCCAGACTTGGCGCTTCGGCGGCGAACTGCGTCAGTACACCAATAACAACCACAACCCCGGCGCCGCGAGCGGTACGTTCAACTTCGGCCCAAATTGGACGCAACGCAATCCGCTGCAGGCCGACGCGCTTTCCGGGAACTCGATCGCTACCTTCCTCACCGGCGCGATGACCGGCGGCAACGTCGAGAAAAACGTCTGGCCCGCTTACAAGAACCTCTACTACGCCTTTTATTTCCAAAACGATTGGAAGCTCACAAATACTCTCACTCTCAACGTTGGCCTCCGTTGGGATTATGAGACGCCGGTTGTCGAGCGCTTCAACCGCCAGGTTCGCGGCTTCGCCTTCGACCAAACGAGCCCGCTCGCGATCCCAGGACAGGACCTCCGCGGCGGCTTGCTCTTCGCGGATAACAACAACCGCGGCGCTTTCAACTCGGACCGCAATAACTGGCAGCCGCGTGTGGGCGTCGCCTGGCAGTTCCGTCCGCAGTGGGTTTTTCGCGGCGGCTACGGCCTCAGTTATCTCGGACAGAACGCTGCCGGCCCTGCTACCGGGTTCTCGCAGCCCACTACCGTCATTCCTTCCACGGACGGCAACTTGACCCCAGCCGCCTTCATCAACGACCCCTTCCCGCGCAACCTCTTCCCCAACGGCCTCCTGCAACCCATCGGCTCTTCCCAAGGCCTTAGAACGAATCTCGGCCTTGGCGTGAGCGCGCAATATTTAAACCGGCCGCTACCCTATTCGCAACAATTCTCCGCCGGCTTCCAGCGCACGCTCCGGAACCGTTATCTCTTTGACCTGAGCTACTCCGGGAACCTAACGGAGAAGCTTCCGGTCGCGACCAACCTGAATTTCATCCCTAGCGCCGAACTTACGCGCCTGCCCGTCGCCGAGCGTCCGGCGTACTTCAACGCCCAGGTTCCGAATCCCTTCGCCGGCCGTTTGCCCGGGTCTTCCTACAATGGCGCCAACGTGCCTCGCAGCCGCTTGCTCAATGCATACCCGCATTTCGATCAAGTCCAAATCAACAATCTGGCCATCGGAGCCCAGAACTATCACTCCTTGCAATTCAAGATGACCCGCCGTCTCGCCGAGGGCTTGATGATGCAGGCGAGCTACACCTGGTCCAAAACGCTGGAGTCCGTCACGCAACTCAATGCGCAGGACACGGATCTGGGCAGTCTCCAGAACACGCGCCTGGAGCAGCGCTTGCAGCAATGGGACATCCCGCACACCTTTTCCATCGTGGCCACCTATGAACTGCCTTTTGGCAAGGGAAAACAGTTCCTGTCGGGCATGAATCGAACGGGCAACGCCGTACTCGGTGGCTGGAATCTCAACGTCCAGTTCATGACGCGCTCCGGCGTGCCTTTCGATTTCCCCAATGCCGCGCCTCTGGCGGCGCGTAGCGCGAAGTTGAGTGACGCGCAACGTAATGATCTGGCGCGGGCCCAGGGGCGAGATGAGTTCAATCCGTTCTTCGACAAGTATTACGACGTGACCTTGTTTCCGCGTGCCGCGCAGGCGCCGTTCACTTTGCGTGATTTCCCGACGCGCTTCCCCGACGTGCGGAGCCCCCATTTGGAGAGTTGGGAGATCTCCGCGTATAAGGAATTTCGATTCTTCGAACGGGTACGCTGGCAAATTCGCGCCGACGCGCACAACGCTCTCGACTACGCTTACTTCGGCCAGCAACAGTCCAATAACGTCTCCGACCCGCGCTTCGGCCAGTTGAACCCGGCACAGAACAACAACACTCGCCAAGTGGCGCTAGTCATGAAGGTGATCTTCTAAACCATTCCGGCGAGCGAATTTGGTACTTCGATTGGGCAACCTGAAGCCCATCGGGGCGAGCCTAGCCCACCATCCCCGCCCCGGCGGCGCGGGTCGCCCGCGCCAGCCGTTAAGTTCCACCAGCCGTCAGTCCGCCGCCCCTCCGCTTGCCGCTGCAAACCACGCCGTCACTTCCTTCATGTAGCGTGCCGGGTCCCGGCCATAGCAACCCACATGCTGCGCACCTTCCACCTTCCACAAGCGCCCGCGTGCGAGCTTCGGCAACAGCAATTCCGAATGCCGGGGAGCGATATTGAAGTCCTGCGTGCCATGAATCAAGAGCACGGGTGCCCCAACGCGCGGCGCGGCGTCCAGCGGGCTGACGGAATCAAAGTCGATCCCTCGAATCGCCCTCGCCCACAGAAAACCAAGTTCCACCATTGGACTGCGCAACCACGCCAGCATCGGTAGCATTTGCCCAATGCGGTCGTAGCCAATCTCGCGAAAGCTCGCAAACGGGCTCTCTGCAATGGCGGCCTTCACAAAAGGCACATCGGGCAGCGTTTGCAGTAAGATCGCCGCTCCCATCGAAAGCCCCAGCCCATACACGCCGTCTTGGCATTCGGGACGCCGCCCCAACCAAGCAAACCATCGGCGCATATCGTCGCGTTCCAGGGCGCCGTAAGTGACACGCTCACCACCGCTATCGCCATGCCCGCGCGCGTCGGCGCTCAGAACAGCGTAGCCCGCCAACGGAAAATCGCGAACGAAACCGGGCATCTCCAAACGCTGGCTCCCCACGCCATGTTGCAGCAGGATGCAGCGCCGGAGCTCCGGCCTCGCGCTGGGAAAGAAACTCGCCACTAGCGAGATTCCATCCGCCGCCAGCAATTCCACCCGTTCCGCCCGCGCCGCGATTTCGGGATCCACAACCCGCCGGCCCACGAAGCGGTCCGGCCGCCGCAAGGCGAACTCGATCAACGCGATCGACGGCAGAATGGCGGCAATCCCAAGAAAGATCAGCGCATTGACGACGACTTTTCGGAGGATGCGCTTCGCCATTCGCTCTCTAATCTTGCCAGAAGGGCTTGGGCGGGCGGAAAGGAGTCTTGGGCTTGCTTCAACTGAAACACGGCCTCTTGCCGCTCCTTTCCTTGTTCTAGCAAGCTCACCGCCAAGAAGAAGCGCGCGCGAGGGTTCAAGGCATTCGCTGCAATGCTGCCCCGCGCGGCGGCCTCGGCCTCCACGAGCTTATGCACTTGCAGGTAAGCTAGCGCCAAGTTGGACGCGTTCGGCGCGTCGTGATCGTCGATGGCCCGCGCCCGTTGCAACATGGCGATGGCTTCCGGAAAGCGATGGGTTTGCAAGTACACCGCCCCCAAGGCCCCGAGCGCTTCGAAGAAGTCCGGATCGATTTCGATGGCGTGCGCCAGCCGGTCCTCTACGCCATCGGTTTTTCCCGCGATTAAACGTTCCCGTGCTTTTTCATAATCCTTGCGCGCGCTCTTCGGAATCTTGTGCGCCAGGCGCTTGGCCGAAACACTCCGGCCTTGCATGTTTTGCGTAGAATTGCGCAGCTTGATCACGAGGCTAGTGGCCGAAGGCAAGCCAATCGAGCCCTGGTGGATCACTTCGCCGCTCAGTGTCCTCACTTGCAGATCGTAAATACCGGAAGGCAGACTGCCGAATTCGAAGCCGCCGTTATAGCTGCAATAAGTATCCGCCACGACGGCACGGCGGCTGGGGTCGAGTAAGACGACTCGTAAACGGCTCGGCTCCACCGAATCGGGCAATTCCAAGCGGCCTTGCAGCGGCAGACTCATGTTCTGTTGCTGCTGTCCGCGGCGGAACTCAAATCCGGGATCCGGCGCGAAGCCGGAATGATCGAACTGCGCCCGGATGGGCGCCGCGCACACAATAAGTGTGCATAGACACGTATAGCGTCTCGACAATGTTTTGTCTCCTCAGGGTGAAAAAATCCTCGAAGAAACGACGGGGTCTACAGAACTGAAACGATCGGGAAGAAGCGCAAGAAGCAAGGCGCGTAGGCGCTAAAGGCAAAGCGCTCGATTACAGGAGGGGATCACGCATCCCTATGTCATCAGCTTAATCGCAATCCTTACAAAGATCGAATCACTTTTTCATATCGGCCCGATGCGTCGAGACGCTAGTACTATTGCTGAACAAGTTGGGGGCGGACAATCTTCAACAGATCTTCGGCGGCAGGGAAATCCTTGCGCGCGAGTTCGAGTTGATTGAGAGCTTCCGGCGTAACGCGGTCTTGCTTCAACAGGCTCACCGCCAGCAGATAACGGCTCCGCCCGAAGTTCGGATTCGAGCGAATGCTTTGCCGCGCGGCGGCTTCTGCTTCGGCGAAATGTTCCAGCAGCAGATGCGCGGCGGAGAGATTCGCCGCCACCAGGCTCGCCGCCGGTTCGATCTCTAGCGCCTTCGCCAAATGCACGCTGGCCTTGGCGGGCTCGTTGGCGATCAGTTCCAACGCGCCCAAATTCGAGAGCGCCTCGAAGTACTCTGGGTCGATCGCAACCGCGGCCTGCACATTCTCGTAGGCTTCAAATTTTTTCCCTTCGCGAAAAAGCTTCTCGGCCGCTTCCATTTTCTTGCGCGCCTGCTTCGGCACTTGGTGCTGCAATCGCCGCAACGAAACCGGCGCCACGGCGGGACGAGTGACGGAACTCAACACGATCTGAACCTGCTGGTGGGCGTTCGTGTGAATATCGCGCGTGTGCAGCACCCCGCCCAGAACGCTACTGACGCGAAGCTCGTAGGCGCCCGAAGGCATCGCGCCGAACGAAAAGAGCCCGCTAGCCGAAACGATGGACTCCGCGCGCACGATGCGGGAATTCGGATCCACCAGTTCCACGCGGAGCTGGGCCATGTCGTTCGCGCTGGGCCCCGTGATCAATCCGGAAATGGGAAACGAGGAAAACGGATCGCGCGCTCGCGAGTCGCCACTCGCCGGCGTTCCGCTAAACATATTGACTTGCGCCAGAATCACCGTGGCGCCGGACAGGAAGACCAAAATCGCGAGCCGCATGGGACTCCTCCTCGCAGAACTTCTGCTTTGGTATTTCCCGCTTTCCCTTGTCTGCATATACGAAGCACGGCGGCGATTGTTTAACGCCTCCTACCCGATACCGCCAGATGCATGGGCCCGTTCGATGGTGGCTGAGGCTGAAGCGGCGTATACTACGAAATTCGAGCTTCCTCGATACACCACCCTTGAGAGGTTCTCCCTTGTTACGAATGCGTGATTGGGCGCTTGCCAGCGCGGTGACCGCCGCGATAGCCGATGCGCAGTACTTGAATTTTGCCGACGTGGAACGCAAGCTATCGGGCTTCGCGTCCCAGAATGCGGCGCTTGTGAAGTTGGACACGATGGGCGACTCTGCGGGCGGCAAAAAACTGCACGTGCTGACCATCGCGGCCGGCGGAGGCAAGCCCACTTCACAGCGGCAGGCCGTATTCGTCGGCGCGAACCTGGTGGGCTTTCACAACGCCGGAACCCAAGCGGCGATCGCGTTGGCCGAGAAGCTCGTCGCCAAGAAAGACGACCCCGCGGTGAAGAAGCTGCTCGATACCCGTGTGTTCTACATCGCGCCCGCCTTGAACCCGGACGCCCATGACTCCTACTTCGCGGCCTTGAAGTACCGGACTTCGCTGAATGCCGGCGCGCTCGACCGCGACCGCGATGGCCTCGTGGGTGAGGATGGCCCGAATGACCTCAACGGCGACGGCCGCATCACCGTGATGCGCATGGAAGATCCCGCCGGCGAGTGGATGGTGGACGAAAAGGACGCGCGCCTCTTGCGTCGCGCCGACCCCATGAAGGGCGAGCGCGGCAAGTACAAGTTGATGGCCGAAGGCATCGACGACGACAAGGACGGCCAGATCAATGAAGACCCCGCCGGCGGCGGACGTCCCGACAAGAACTTCGCGCACGCCTGGCCCGACAACGATCCCGAAGCCGGGCCCTGGCCCAGCGCGCATCCGGAAGCGAAAGCCCTCATGGACTTCTTCCTCGGGCATCGCAACGTGGCGCTGGCCTTCGTCTATGGGCCCGCGAACAATCTGCTGGAAATGCCGCGCGGCGCGGGTGGGCGCGGTGGAGACGTGGGCAGTTTGAAAGTGAAAGTGCCGCGGCAACTCGCCGGGGCGGCGGGCCTCGATCCCGACAAGGAGTACACGGTCGACGAGGTCTACGAAGTTGTGAAGGACACGCCGATGGGCCGCGCGCAGAATTTGTCCAAGGAACAGTTGGCGCAGTTTCTCGGTGGTGGACCGGCCACCGCGCCCGATGCCGAAGACTTGAAGTTCTACCAGAACTTCGCGGACGACTACAAAAAGCTTCTAGAGAAAGCTGGCCTCGATACCAAGCGCGCCGGCGGGCAATCAGGCGCGGGCGGTTTGCAGAACTGGCTCTACTACCAATACAGCGTGATGGCCGTTGAGCTAGATGTTTGGGGCATCCCAAAGAAGGCCGCCGCAAAACCCGCCGCCGCCACCGCTTCCGGTGCCCTAACGATGGAGGCCTTCGGAAAGATGAGCGCCGCCGAAGTCGCCGCGCTCGACGACGAGAAGCTCACGGCGTTCTTGAAGAGCGTGAACGCGCCCGCCATGGCGACGCCACAGATGATCAAGCAAGGCGTGGCGAGTGGACGGATGACGCCCGCGCAGATGGTGACGATGATTCAAGCCCAGGCAGGGCGCCCGGGAAGTCCCGGCAGTCCGGCGCCCACGCCCGCCGCCGCCCCCGGCACTGGCCAAACCAATCCCGACGAGGACACCATCGCCTACATCGATGCGAACGCAAAGACCGCCTTCGTGAATTGGACGCCCGTAACGCTGCCAGATGGCAAGAAGGCCGAGGTCGGCGGCGTCGATCCCTTCGTCGGCATCGCGCCCCCGGCGGAAGAATTGACGAAAGCGTTGGAAGCGCACGGCGACGCGGTCATCGCGATGGCCGGCAAGCTCGCCGATGTCGCGCTGGCCGATGTCGAAGTGAAGGCTCTCGGCAGCGGTATCTATCGCGTCAAGGCCACGGCGGTCAACAATGGCTTCCTGCCCACGGCCACGCGCCTGCAAGTGCGCACGCGGAGTTTTCTCCCGGCGCGCTTGGAAGTGTCGCTGCCGCAAGGCGCCTCGCTCGTGCAAGGCTCGCGTCGCAGCTCGTCGGAACGCATCACGGGCGCAGGCGGCACGCACCAAGCGGAGTGGCTGGTGAACGCCGCCCCCGGCGCGAAAGTGACGGTACGGATTCTGACGCAAAACGCCGGCCAGGATCAACGGGAGGTCGTGCTCCAGTAATGACGCTCCGAACTTTCTGCTCTCTTCTCTTGGCGGGACACTTACTCTTCGCGCAACAAACCCCGAAGCCACTCGAAGCGAAAGCGCCGCCGCCAGATCCCCAATGGGACCGCCTCTACGCGAACGACCAGATCATGGAAATGCTGCGCGGCTACGCGAAGAGCTACCCGGATTGGGTGAAGCTGGAGTCCATTGGCAAGACCGGTCTGGGCGGCGACACCTGGCTGCTCACGATCACGAATCCGAAGACCGGCCCGGCGGATTCCAAGCCCGCCATCTACATCGACGGCGCAACGCACGCCAATGAAGTACAAGGCACCGAAGTGACGGTCTACACCATCGGCTTCCTGCTCAAGAACTACGGCAAGCTGCCTCGCGTCACCGAGTTCCTCGACCGTGCCACCGTCTACGCGATTCCGATGATGAACTACGATTCGCGCGACATGTGGTTCAAGCGGCCATCGACCCCGAACTATCCGCGCACGCTCCCCGCCCACATCGACGACGACCGCGATGGCGAGGCCGACGAAGACGGCTACGACGATCTCGACGGCGACGGCGAAATCACCATGATGCGCAAGAAGGTGCCAATGGGCCAGGGCCGTTTCGTGCTCGACCCCAAGGACCCGCGTATCCTGCGGCCCGTCGGGCCCGGCGAACTCGGCGACTACATCCAACTCGGCCAAGAAGGCATCGACAACGACAACGACGGCCAGGTCAACGAAGACCTGATGGGCTACATCGACCCCAACCGCGCCTGGGGCGAGGGCTGGATGCCGCGCTACGTGCAAGCCGGTTCCAGCGACTACCCGCTCCAATATCCCGAGCAACGCAACATCGCCGAATGGGCGCGCAAGCGCGAGAACATTAACGTCGTTCTGAGCTACCACAACTTCGGCCGCTGGATTCTGCGCGGCCCGGGCGCGAAGCCCCAGCGTCAGATGAACCCCGCCGACGTGCGCGTCCACGACTTCCTGGGCAAGGAAGGCGAGAAAATGCTGCCGGGCTACCGTTACGGTTCCTCCTGGGCGCTACTCTACGACAGCTACGGCGATACGACGGATCACTTCTACGGCCGCCACGGCGCCTTCTCGACCGTGATCGAATTGACCGGCCCCGCTGCTGACTTCAACAATGACAAACAGGTCTCGCCGGAAGAGCAGATGAAGTTCAGCGACGAGATGACGCAAGGGCGCATGTTCGTGCCCTACAAGCCTTACAAACATCCCACCTTTGGCGATATCGAAATCGGCGGCTTCCGCCACGATACGAACCGTACGCCCGAAGGCTTCATGGCTACTGAAGAGTTCCATCGCAATGCGATGTTCATGCTCTTCCACGGCTATCATTTGCCGAAGCTGAAGTTCGACCCGCCGCAAGTGACGAAGGTCCGCAACGGCCTCTACCGCATCCATCAAACCGTTGTAAACGAACGCATGCTGCCGACGCTCGCTTCGATCGTCGCGCAGAACAAAGTGCACCGGCAGGATATGGTCACCGTCGAAGGTGGCAAGGTGATCGCCAGCGGCATCGTCACCGATCCCTTCGCCAATCGCGTGCAAATGCAAGAGCACCGGCCGGAGCGCTTGGTGGTGCAAGGCGGCATCGGCGGCGCGGATACGAAGACCTTCATGCTGCTGGTGGAGGCGAAGCCCGGCAAGGTGACTCTGACTTACGACGGTGTCAAGGCCGGTAAGCACTCGACGGCGATCACACTGCCATGAAGGCTTTCACCCTGTTGATCGGCGCTTGTCTCGGCTATGGGCAGGCGCCGCCGGATCCGCAATGGGATCGTCTCTATCCAAACGCCGCCGCTCTTGAAATGATGCGCGGCTTCGAGCGCGGCTATCCCGGCTGGGTAAAGCTGGAAAGCCTGGGCAAGACCAGCGCCGGCGGCGACACTTGGCTGCTAACGATTACGAACCCCAAGACGGGGCCCGCGTCCGCGAAGCCCGGCGTCTATATCGACGGTGCCACGCACGCCAACGAAATCCAGGGCACGGAAACGGTCCTCTACACCGTGAACTTCGTCCTGAAGAACTACGGCAAGCTGCCGCGTGTCACCGAGTTCCTCGATCGCGGCGTGCTCTACGCAATTCCGATGATGAACGTCGATTCGCGCGAGCGCTGGTTCACGCAACCCGCGACGCCGCACTTCCCGCGCACCCTGCCCGTCGGCATCGACGACGACCGTGACGGCGCGGTCGACGAAGACGGCTTTGAAGATCTCGACGGCGACGGCGAGATCACCATGATGCGCAAGCGCGTCCCGCTTGGGCAGGGAACCCATCGTCTCGATCCCAAGGACACACGCATCCTCGTGCCCGTCTCCCCGGGAGAACTCGGCGATTACGTCATGCTCGGGACCGAAGGCATCGATAACGACAACGACGGCGCGTGGAACGAAGACACCTACGGCTACGTGGACCCCAATCGAGTCTGGGGCCAGGACTACCAGCCCCGCTACATGCAACCCGGTGCCAGCGACTATCCGCTGCAGTATCCCGAGGCGCGCAACATCGCCGAATGGATGGGCAAGACCTTGAACGTGAATTGGGTGTTGAGTTATCACAACTCGGGCAAGTTGATCCTGCGCATGCCCGGTACGCGCAGTGGCGCGCCCATGCCGGCGGGCGATCTGCGCGTGCACGACTTTATGGGCAAGGAAGGCGAGAAGATGATGCCGGGCTACCGCTACGTCTGGGTGCCGACGGTCTTCGGCGACAGCTACGGCAGTTCGGCGGACCATACATATGGCCGCGTCGGCGCCTTCAGCGAAGGCATCGAGTTGAATACGCCCGTTCAGGATTTCGACGGCGACAAGCGAGTGACGGAAGCCGAGATGCTGAAGTTCAACGACGAGTTGACGCAGGGCCGCATGTTCGTACCCTGGAAGAAATTCGCGCATCCGCAGTTGGGCGAAGTCGAAATCGGCGGCTGGCGTCACGACACCGTGCGCGCCCCCGAAGGCTTCTTGGGTGTCGACGAAATGCACCGCAATGCGATGTACGTTCTCTTCCACGGCTATCACTTGCCGAAATTGAAGTTCGGCGCGGCCCGCGCGGAGAAAGTGCGCGAGGGGCTTTACCGTATCGAGGCGCCGCTGACCAACGAACGCATGATCCCGACCATGGCCGGCATCATCGCCCGTCACAAGCTGCACCGCGCCGATATGGCGACGCTTTCGCGCGGCAAGGTCCTCGCCAGCGGCCTCGTGCAGGACGAATTCGCGCGGCGCGTCCGCATGCAGGAGCATCGCCCGGAACGCTTGATGCTGAACGAAGGCATCGGCGGCGCGGCGACGGAGACTCTGATGTTTTTAGTCGAAGCCCAGCCGGGCCCGCTGACCCTGCGCTACGACAGCGTGAAGGCTGGAGTGGTGGAGAGCGTGATTCAATTACCCTAATGTCAACTGAGCAACACAAACAGATGGCCGCCGCGCAATTCGCCGATAAAGGGCCAATCGGGGTCTGCTTAATCACGGTAAGCGATACTCGCACGCCCGAAACCGACGCGAACGGCAAGTACCTCCGTGCGGAACTCGAAGCGATGGGCCATCGCGTGGACCTCTACCGCATCATCAAGGACGAGCCGGATCAAGTAGCGAGCGTCCTCGACGAAGCCGCCGCCACCGAATGCCGCCTAATCCTCTTCAACGGCGGCACGGGAATCTCCCCGCGCGACACCACCTTCGACGTCCTAACGCGCAAGCTAGAAAAGCTACTCCCCGGCTTCGGCGAACTCTTCCGCATGATCAGTTTCAACGAACACGTCGGCGGCGCCGCAATGCTCTCGCGCGCGACAGCCGGAACCTATAAAGGCAAAGTAGTCTTCTCCACCCCTGGCTCGACGAATGCCGTGGAGGTCGCGTGGACTAGGCTCATCAAGCCAGAGCTAGAACACCTAGCCTGGGAAGTCGGACGGAAGTAACCGCCTACGCATTCTCCCGCAGCAACTGCTCACACCCCCGCACCGTCAACGCCATCATCGTCAAGGTCGGATGGTAACTCCCCGTGGTCGGAAAAGCCCCGCCGCCGAAGACGTATAGATTCTTCACGTCGTGAGACCTGCAGTACTGATCCAGCACGCTAGTCTTCGGATCGCTCCCCATCCGGCAAGTCCCCACCTCATGAATCAACCCGCCAGGCACGGACATATTCTTACCCGTGCTCAAAATCTCCCCACCAGCCGCCATAAAAATCTCCTTCATCATCTCCGCGCCATCCTGCCACAGCGCCCTATCGTTATCCCCATGCGTGCAAGAAATCCGCAACACCGGAATGCCCCATGCATCCTTCTTCTCTGGATCAATCCGCACATGATTCTCCTGCCGGGGCAGCATCTCGCCCGCCGACATATAAATCCGCGCCCAAGCCGGAAAGTTCTTCCTTACGGACTCCTTCAAGCTCGCGCCATAGCCCGGCGTCCCCAGCGCATAACCCGGACTCGAAGTCTGCCCGCCGCTCATGCTCATGCAATACCCGCGAATGAACTTCGGATTCTTTTCCTTCAAGTTGCGGAAGTTTGGAATGAACGCACCGCTCGACTTCCCATCATCATGCCGCGCGGCCGCCCCGCGCATCTGCGGGAAGAAGCCCGTCACGCTCGCGCCCGCCAACTGATCCATCAAATACTGCCCCAGCGTCCCGCTCGAATTGCCCAGCCCGCCCTGCGCGGAATTCAATAAAATCCGCGTCGATTCCAGCGTCGACGCCGCCACAATCACAAACTTCGCGCTCGCCTCGTACTCCTGCCGGTTCTGCCTATCGATGTAAGCCACGCCCCGCGCGCGCCCATCATCGCCCATCAAAATACTGCGCACGATCGAATCCGGCCGCAACGTCATCCGCCCCGAAGATTCCGCGTAAGGCAGCGTCGAAACAATCGAGTTAAACATCGCGCCCACGTCGCAACCCTGCACGCAAGCGCCGCAGAAATGGCAAGCCGCGCGGCCCTTATGAGGACGCGTCAACTGCGCCAGCCGCCGCTGCGTGACGGGCAGACCCATGCGCTGCGCCGTGCGCTTAAAAATCATCTCCGTGCAGTTGTAAGGCATGCCCGGAAGAAACTTCCCGTCCGGCAACTGCGGAAAACCTTCGACGTAGCCCGAGACCCCGATATGCTCCTCGACGTAGTCGTAGTAAGGCGCGATGTCGGCGTAGCTAATCGGCCAATCCGGCCCATACCCATCGCGCGAGCCAGCCTTAAAATCGTAATCGCTAAAGCGGTGCGAAGCGCGCGCCCAATGCAAGGATCGCCCGCCCACAATGCGCGAACGCAGCCAGGAGAATGGCTTGCCCGGATCGGTCGTGAACGGATGATCCGGATGATTCGTCCACATCAACGGCAAGCGGTCGCCCGTGCGCTCCGGCCGGCGCCGCTCGGGCGCAAGCCCGCGGTTCGGCTGTTGCCAAGGCCATTCGTGGCGCGCGAAATCACGGCCCACCACCGGCATCGGTCCCGCGTCCAGCACCAGCACCGTCATGCCGCCTTCCGTCAGTTGCTTCGCCGCGAAGCCGCCGCAAGGTCCCGTGCCGATAATGATCGCGTCAAACTTCTGCTTCGGCGTATCGCGAGTAAATTTCGGAACTTGCATGCTAATTCTTGTCCTCGCTCTGATGCTCCGGATGAGTACAAGGCGGATAGTAAGGCTGCGGCACGATGCCTTTGTACTCAAGCTCCTTCAGCAATCCGACCGGCGACGTGTAATATCCCGAAATCGTCTGCGCCTTCAAGCGCGCGAAGAAGCGATGCAACTCGGTCGTGGGATTCTTCTCGCTCGCCGCCATCCGCGCCAGCAACGCCTCCCGCTGCGACGCCGAAGAATCGCCAAAGCTCTTGCCATGCGCCCGCCGCATCTCCGCCTCCACCGCCGCAATTCCCGTCCGCCAAGCCGCTTGCGTCTCCGCGCTTGCGTTCGCGACGAAGTCGTCGATAAACGCCGGAACCTTCGCTTCGCGCGCCCCGCCGGAATGCGCGTCGGCCGGCAGAATTCGCTCAGCCAAGTCGTCCACCACCGCCAGTTCCACAGGCGTGAAGAAGGATTTCAGCGCGGGCACGGCGCTCGCCGAAGGCGAATGCTGGTGCTCCTGAGCGGTGAGGGGAATCGTGGAGATCGCAATCAACTCCACGGCGTGACGGCGCTGCATATGGGGAGCTTATCGCAGTCTCGCGCCGAAGAGTCGCATTTTGACGCATCCCGTTTCCAAACGCCGCTTCATATAATATGAGCCCCATGCGCAGCCTGCTTCTCGCCACCGTCATCGCCCTGCCACTCGCCGCGCAGACGGTCTACCGCCCCAACGTCGACACCCTTAAGTTCCCCATCGTCGAATCCAACGTCGTCTACGCACGTGGCGCCACCAATCAACAATTCGAATCCGGCAACATCTCCACCGGTACCCTATACCGCAGCGACGACGCCGCCCGCACCTGGACCACCCTCTTTGTCGCCCCCCGCGGCGAATTCCAGTTCATCGACGATTTCGCCGTCCATCCCGAACGCCCCCAGATCGTCTACGCCATCCGTACCCGCGCGCGTGGCGGTTTCTTCCGCAGCGAAAACTCGGGCCAAACCTGGGAACCCATCAACGCCGGCCTCCCCGCCACCGGAGAACTCCGCAACGTCGCCATCGTCCGAGCGCCCGCCGAAGAAGGCCGCCTCCGCATTAACGACGCCCTCTACCGCCTCGACGCCACCACAAAATCCTGGTCCAAACTCGCCGACCTCCCCGCCAACACCACCGTCGTCGTCTTCGACCCACGCACCCCGCAACGCGGCGCGGCCTTCTCCCAACCCGGCAACTACCACTCCACCTCGGACGGCGGCGCCACCTGGGTCTCCCAAGGCCGACTCCCCGCCGCCTCCAATCTCATCGGGCACGACATCGCCTTCGATGCCAAGGACCCCAACTACCTCTACTTCCGCACCGAAGCCCTCACGAACTCCCAAGGCCGCTGCACGCTTCCCGGCCCCGGCCTCTGGCGCACCACCGACGGCGGCCGCACCTACACCAACGTCTACGAATCTGAAGCCTGCAATGTCACTCCCAACGTTTGGGTCGATCCCGCGCGCCCCAATGTCTACATCCGCAACAACTTCGTCAGCTCCCCCTATTGCCGCAGCACCAACCGCGGCGAAAACTTCCTCTGCGAACGCGACGCCAACTTCCCGAACACCACTCCCAGCCTCATCGCCATGAACCCCCGCAACGGCGACCTCTACCGCGGCGGGCTTTCTCTCCTCAGCCGCGACGGCGCCGCCACCTGGACGGCCTTCGATTCGTCCTTCCGCCCCACGCTCTACCAGCCCCCACCCGCCGCCGCCACCGTCACCGAAGGTGAACTCGCGACCATCAACGTCCGCGTCGGCTTCATTGATTACAACTCCTCCACGCCCTATCAGGCGGCGCTCCTCGACGCGCCCCCTTGGCTCACTCTCGCTAGCTCCACGGGCAACCTCACCAACACATCGAATCTCGGCTTCCGCGTCGACGCCTCCACGCTCGCCCCCGGCGTCTACACCGCGCGCGCCCGCTTGGAATCGCCCGCCGCCCCCAATGCCTCCGTTACGGTGACGTTGAACGTCACCGTCGTCCCGCGCGCCCTCACCGGCGTAAGCTACCGCTACCAAAGCCTCGCCACTCGTCTCTCGAATACGCGCGCCGTCGCCCGCGACGCGCAGGGCAACGTCTACACGATGACGGACCGCCGCCTCCGCCGTCTTGCCGCCGACGGCACGCTCACCGTTCTTGCTGGCGATGGCACACAAGGCGAAACGCCGGACAACACTCCCGCCGCCCAAGCCAAGTTCGCCTTCGTCGATTTCATCGCCGTCGCGCGCGATGGCACGATTTATCTCGGCGAGGGCATCGCCACCAAGATCTACGCCTTGAAGGATGGCATCGTCCGCGTCGTCCTCGACTCCACTAGCCCCGCCGCCTACCGCCTCCAGAGCGTTCGTGGCATGTGCGTCTCACCCTCGGGCACGGTCTATGCGAGCGACGCCTCCCGCATTATCAAACTCGAACCCGGCCGTACCCCCGAAGTCGCCGCCGCCTTCGGCAACTTCACCGCCGCCGCGGGCGCGAGCCTTTTCGACATGGCCGCCGAGAGCGACAACTCCTGGCTCTTCACCGACCCGATTACCAACCGGATCTTCCGCTGGAACAGCGCCGGGCTTACCACCGTCGCCGGCAACCGCGTCCAAGGCTTCTCCGGCGACGGTGGCCCCGCCGTCCAAGCCAGCCTCAACTTCCCGGGTGCCATCGCCATTGACACCGAAAACAACATCGTCTTCTGGGATAACGGCAACGCCCGCCTCCGCGTCATCCGTCCGGATGGCCGCATCTTCAGCGTCAGCGGTGGCCGCAACGCGCCGAACTTTTCCACCGGCGCGGCCACCGGGTCCCTCGCCGATACCGGCTTCAGCGGTCTCAATTCCCTCGCCGCCGAACCCAACGGGGACCTCTTGACCGCGGACCTCGCCACCATCTACCGCTTCAGCCGCCAGCCCTTTCCCACGCCAACCCTGCAGCCGGGTTCGGCCGTCAACAGCGCTTCCAATCAGCCCGCCTTAAGCCCCGGCGCCCTCATCACGGTCTACGGCGCCAATCTCGCCCTCGCCACTCGAGCCGCCAACTTCGCGCCGCTGCTTACGAACTTGGCTGGCGCCGAGATCCTCTTGAACGGGCAACCCCTCCCCATAGTCTTCGCGAGCCCGGGCCAGGTAAACGCGCAAATCCCTCCCGCTTTCCCGCCCGGGTCCGCGAAGCTGCGCGCCCGTGTCGACGCGAAACTGAGCGCGGAGATCGACGTCACCGTCTCGCCCGCCGCCCCCGGCATTTTCGTCTACGGCAATAACCGCGCCGTAGCGCAAAATCAAGATGGCGGCATCAACGGCGAATCGACGCCCGAACTGCCCGGCAGATACGCTGTTCTTTATCTCACTGGCATCGGCCCTACGGACAACGCCGTCGCCCCCGGCGCGCCGTCGCCAGCAAGCCCCCTCGCCCGCGCCACGCTACCTTTCGAACTCCGCCTCGGCGACACAGTAGCGAATGCGATCTTCCTGGGCCTCACCCCCGGATTCATCGGCCTAGGGCAAGCGAACTTCGAAGTCCCCAATCTCGAACCCGGCGACTACCCAATCACCGTCACCATAAACGGCGTCCGTAGCAACGCCCCTCTCTTCACCATCGCCGCGCCATAACGCCGCCAAGCACCTTGATCGCCGCGGTCATACCGTCCGTCCGGCAAGTCATCAAAAGCCACTCGGACGTCCCGCCCATCGCTCCACCGCGCACCAGATAACCTGAAATAGCGGTCACCCTCGAGGGGAGCTTGTCGGCCTCAAGCGCAAGCGCCAGCGACGTCAGTCCTCCCGCTAGCAGGTGATCTCGCCATGCTGTCGTTACGCCTCAACGGATCCAACGCTAGCGGCAGCCTCCGTCTTCCCCATGCAATAAACGCTCCGAAGTGTGTAGGCATCGTTTGCCTGTCGAGCGTAACAAGAATTCTCCCGGCTTCCAACCCTCTCGCTAGTACCGCATCGTCGTCAACGCCATCCAGGCCAGCTTCGCTCGCCGAACGAAAGTCCATGGCGGGCTCCCGGCGTTTGCATCCATTCCGAATTGCGGCATGTAGATTGACGTCGGCCTGAAATCGAGTCATCCCTAGCGTCTTGCGGCGGCGGCACGGATCCGCTCGAATTTCTCCCGAATATCCGGTGGCGCCGGATGACTTGCTTCAAACTCGGCGCCTAGCCGATCCCGCTCCGCCATAGCGGCCTCAACCTCCGCCAAGTTCGACTTGTAATACTCAATCGCGCCAGTCACCGTCTCCAGGCTCGATGTGTCGTAATGAGTTTGGATCTCGATTGGCTCTTCACCGTTCAAGTATTCATCTACGATTTGGTCAAGACGTAAACTGCTTCCGGCGATGTAGAAAGCGCCTTCCCGCCGCTCGACGAACTCGCGTTCCGTCCCGCAACTAGAACGCCTTCTCCCAAATGGCCCGCCCTCGTCGCAGGTTCAAGTTCCGCCGGGAGCACATCTACTCGCTCAGCCAGTCGCCCGCACGCAGGATATCCTCCCACGGCACGACACCCACTCGGCGCGCCCAACTTTCGTATTGCGCGGCCATGCGCCGCACGCGTCCCGGCTCCTTGGCCGCAAGGTCGCTGCATTCGGACCGGTCCCGCTCCATGTCGTACAGTTCCCAAGGTCCAGTGCGCACCCCCAGACCGTACGTTACGGGATCTTCCTCCACTTCGTTGTAGTAGCTCACCAGCTTCCACTTGCCGTCGCGTACGGCCCTATTGCCGCCGTGCTCCCAGAAAATAGGCGGAGCGGGACTAGGCGCTTTCCCTGAAAGTAAACTACGCAAGCTCGCGCCTTCCAGGGGCTGCACTTCATTGCCATTAACTTGCCGGGGATAAGAGCCACCCGCCAAGTCGAGAAAGGTCGGCATAAGATCCCGCACATGGCCGTATCCCCGCCTCACGATGCGATTGGCGGGAAAGTGGCCCGGCCAACGCGCAATGAAAGGCTCCGAGATACCCCCCTCATGCATGGTCTGCTTGAAAAGCCGAAACGGCGTATTGCTCACGTTTCCCCAGGAAAGGTCGTACGTCGCATGGTGGCGCTTCTCGAAGGGCGGCTGGGGATTCTGATAGCGCCCCAGCATCTCGCCGCCGTTGTCGCTGAGAAATACCACCACCGTGTTTTCTTCCTGGCCGGATCGCTGAATCTGATCCAACACGCGCCCGATATTCCAGTCCATCCGCTCCACCGTGGCCGCGTAGACAGACATCTTGAGATCCATGAGATCCTGACGCGATTCGTTCTCCCAAGCCGGGCTGCGCGGGTGCCGGGGCGAGAGCTTGGTGGAAGCCGGAACTAGGCCAAGACGCACTTGCCTGGCAAAGCGCTGTTGGCGAATCGTATCCCAGCCTACGCGATAGCGCCCGCGGTACTTCTCGATGTCTTTCGGCCAAGCGTCGAGATTAAAGTGAGGCGCAGTATACGCAAGATACAGGAACTGCGGCCGGGACGCGTCCGCCTCGTTCAGGAATTGAAGCGCCCTGTCCGTGAACGCATCGGTGCTGTAAAAATTCTCCGCTATCACAGCAGGCGCCGCTCCGTCGTGGACCTGACCGGAGGGAGGCTTGAAGTAAGGGACGGCGCCGCCCAAAATCCCGTAGAAGCGGTCGAATCCCCGCTCCCACGGTCTCTGCCCGGGATCGCGGCCGACGTGCCACTTACCGCTCAAGAAGCATTGATAGCCCGCGGGCTTCAACGCCTCGGCCAAGGTCGCGCAGTTTCGATTGAGAAAGCCTTGGTATTGCGGCAGGCGCATCTTGTCCACGCCACGGGCGTATTTGTGCGTCGGTTCCATATAGCCGATGCCGGCTTGATGCGGGTAAAGCCCGGTGAGCAATGATGACCGCGTGGGACAACAGCGCGCGCAACTGTAAAACTGCGCGACCCGCACGCCCTGCGAAGCGAGACGGTCCAGGTTGGGCGTGTGAATCTCACCGCCGTAACAGCCCAGATCGGAAAAGCCGAGATCGTCGGCGAGGATCAGTACGATATTTGGCGGCCGGTCCTTCGCCGCCCGAGCGCCACTCGCCGGCGCCGCCAAGGCCGCCAACAACTCTCTTCGCGAAGGGGATGGGTATCTCATCGCGGGCTCAGTACTCCAAGGGTGTGTAACGGAAATTCTGAAATCGAGCTTGGCCCGAGCCGTGTGCAAAGAGCGCCACGCGCAGTGGGCCGCCATTCGAAATGTCCATGCTGGGTTGATGAATGCGCCAATCGCCATCGGTTCCGGCGTGATAGAACCGTACGTCCTGCTTGTCGTTGACGATGCGAAGCCTGGCCCGCGCACGGCCGGTCTTTGGTTCGTCGGTCCGCATATAGCGCCGATATCCCTGCTGCACTCGCTGAATCGCCCCTTCGGAATTCAATGAGAGCCCGATATGGTCCGTCGGGGAAGCGAAAAGCATCAACCCGGCCACCACCCCGGGCGGCGTCTCCAGATCCACTTGAATGTCATAGGCGGCGTGCATAGGCATCAGCGTCATCGGCCTGGATTCTCCCGGCTGCGCGCCCTGGGCGGAAAGCCGTAATGATCCGTCTCCGCTTTCGGCGCGAGCCGGATCGAAGTGCGCGTGGAATTGCCATTGGATGCCAGGCTGCCTTGCCCGGAAGTCGTCGCTCATCGGCATCTCCGCTCGAACCTCTTTATTCCAGCCCGAAGGCCATTTACCGGCCACGCGAAACCAGCCGTCTGGAGTCCATTCGATCGGTTCAATCAGCGTTGGCCGCCCGAGCGTTCGCAGTCCATTCCGGACGCCGTGAAGGACGCAGTACCATTTCCCGTCCGGGCCCTCGACGAGGCTGCCATGGCCCTTGGACCACCACGCCTCTTCCCGGCTCCAGGTCTTCACGATCGGGTTATAAGGGGAATTCTCCCAGGGCCCATTCGGACCGCGAGACCTTGCGGAGACGATGAGATGACTTGTGGACGGACCCAAAGTGCCGCCCTCCGCGCTGGTCAGGTAATACCAGCCATTGCGAAACAGAAACTTGGGAGACTCCAGGCAGAAGCATTCGATGGCCCAATCACGGGGAAGCGCCCACCCTTCGTAGACCTTCTTCGGCTCGCTCACCGCCCGCATTCCGTCCGGCGAGAGTTCGACCATGTTGCCCCCGGAGAGATGTATGTACTGTTTGCCATCGGGCCCCACGACGTGGCCGGGGTCGATGTGCTTCACGCCCAACGATTGCGGGGTGGACCACGGACCACTTGGAGCCTGTGCGGTCACTACCCAGTTCCCAAGATCGGCCGGATAGTAGATACGATACTGTCCTTGATGTTTCACGATTTCCGGCGCCCATATGGAACCCTTCTGGTTCTGCACGGCCCGGCTAATAGGCTTCCAACTCTTGAGGTCCTTGGAATGCCACACCAGCAAGCCGGGATGGAAATCGAAGCTTGAGTGGGTCATGTAGTAGTCCTCGCCATCCTTAAGAATGGTGGGGTCCGCCCAATTGCCCATCAGCAACGGAAGCGCCTTCGTCGGTCGAGGCGATGGCGCGGCAATTTTTGCTTGGCCGCGCAAGCCAAGCGCGGCGCTATGTAGAAGTAAGGTTCGGCGTGAAGTCATCGCGATGGATTTTCCTTGCTAACTGCGGGCTTCCCACCAAGGATGGGCGGGCTCCTTCTGCGGGCGCGGCGGCGTCCGGGATGCCGTCAGCGCGCGCTCCAGCTTGGTCTTGAGCGCCGCTTGCGCGGACGCTAGATCCCGTGATTCCGAGGGGTCCGCCTTCAGGTCGTACAGCTCGACGGGCCCGTTAGGAGCGGGCCGGACGATCTTCCAACGGTCGCGGCGCAGCGCTTGGCGCGGTGCTTCGTCGGCGAAGCTTCCCTTTGCGCTCAAGTAGCGCGGAAGTTCCCAATAAAGATCGCGGCGGATCCTCTGCTTCCCACCTCGTAGAGTGGGCAGCACGGAGATGCCATCGCAGGGATGGCGTGGCGCGCCCGCCAGATCCAGCGCCGTGGGCAGAAAATCTTGGAAGGTCCAAGGAAACTCGCTAACGCGTCCGGCGGGAATATGGCCTGGCCAGCGGGCGATCATCGGTACCCGCAATCCTCCCTCGTAAATCGTCCCCTTCATCCCGCGCAGCGGGCCGGCGCTCTCGAAGAAGTTGTTGCTCGCGTTGATCGAGCCATTGTCGCTGGTAAAGAAGACGACGGTGTTCTCTTCTAAATCCAATTCCCGCAGCAACGCGGTGATCTGGCCAACATACCCATCCATGCGGGTTACCATCCCGGCGAAGGCGGCGCTCAGTTCCTTCTGCAAACCGCCTCGGCCCCCTTCTTTCCCCCAGGTAGATTCTGGAAATTTTCCCCGGAAGGGCGCGAGGGAATCCTCCGGAACTCGCGGCTCGAAGTGAGGCACGGTGAGGGAGAAGTAGGCGAAAAACGGGGAGGATTGCCGCGTCCGGATGAAGTCGAGACCGTGAGACACCATGACGTCGTTGGCGTAGGTCTTCTGCGTTGAGTCGCTGTTGCCGGGCAACGGAAACTCGCGATCGTTCCGGTAGATAAAGCGCGGGTAGTGAAAGTGAGCGTGGGCTTGGTGCAAGAATCCGGTGTGTTCGTCGAAGCCTTTCTGGATCGCGGTCGTGGGCGTTCCAATATCGCCCAATCCCCACTTACCGAAGATTCCATTGCTATAGCCGGCGCGCTTTAGCAACTCCGCCACCGTGACGTCGGATTCGAGCAGCGGAACCCCGCCCGGATTCGAGCGCACCGAAGTGTGGCCCATGTGCATGCCCGTCATCAAAACGCTCCGCGAGGGCGCGCATACCGAGCAGCCGGCGTACGCGTCGCTAAAGCGCGTGCCTTCCTTGGCTAGGCGGTCGATATGAGGCGTGGAGAAGTGCTTCTGCCCGTAACAGGAAACGTCGCCGTAGCCAAGGTCGTCGGCCATGATCCAAACGATATTTGGAGGCCTGCGCCGCCGCTGGGCCGCCAACGCGGCCGGACTTGCTTGGAGAAAATCTCGGCGTGTCATTTTCTTTCGTCGATCCCTCCTCAAAATGCGTACTTCAACGCGAATTGTATGCGCCGCGGATCGTCGGCGCTATTGATCGTCCCAGCCGCGGGCGTTCCCACGGCCACATTGGGGTTTCCGAAATTAGGTGTATTCGTGAGGTTGAAGGATTCGAAACGGAAGTGAAGAGCGTGTCCCTCGAAAGGCATCCGGAAGACGCGGGTAAGCACGAAGTCGAGATTTCTCGATCCAGGTCCGAGGATCAGATTGCGCCCAGCGTTACTCAATTGGCCCGGCACTCCCGCCCGCACGAAGCCGGTATCGAACCATCGGTCGATGCTGCGTTCATTGCTGGGCAGTTCGGGATTGCGCACCCAGTCGCCCCGGGAAACGCCACCGGTATTTTGGTTGTCGACATTGAAGTTGTGATCGGAGGGCAGACCGCTGTAGAGCGAGAGAAGTCCACCGGCCTGCCATCCGCCCACGGCATGCCTGAGCCAGCCTCGCTTCAGCCAGGCTTTGCCGTCGCCGAAAGGCAACTCATAAAGCGCGCTCAGCGTATAGGCCAGACGAACGTCGCCGCTCGACGTACCGCGTTCGATGGACGTCAAGTGGTGATTGCGCCAACGGTCCGCTTGTTCCGTCCGCATGTCGATCGCGTGCGCCCAAGTGAAGGAACTGAGGAATGACAATCCCCTGCTGAAGCGTTTCTCACCCTTGACCACCATCGCGTGGTAGTTGGCGTTATCCGCGTTGTTGAACAGGTTCATCTGATTCAACTGCGGGCGAATTCGCCTCTGCGCGAACTGGATGGTGGGATGCGGCGTCGCGGGCCAATTGATTTGGCGGTTGGTGATAGCATGTGTGGTCTTGTTGCCCTGATAGCCAATGGTGAGAAGAATATTCTCGGGCAACTCGCGCTGCACGTCGAAGAACCACTGTCCAACGTACGTAGTAGGCCGGAAGTCTGGCGCTACTCCCACGTTGGAGTTCGGCGCGAGCGTATCGGAGATCACCAGGTTCGGAAATCCATCCCGGAATATGCGGCGGGTAGGCATGTCAAACGGGTAGACGTCCGTGATGTTGGTGTTACGGGGCGGGCCGCTGCGCCAGAGCATACCCGTTTGGTCCGGCACGTCGCTTTGCGAAAAGAAGAATCCACCGCCGCCGCGCAAGACAGTCTTGTTGGTGAGCCGGTAGGCGATCCCGAAACGCGGGCCGAAATTGTTCTTGTCGTGCGGACCGCCGAAGTCGCGGCTATCCTTGGGGAATTGCATCCCTTCCTGTTCCGGAGAGATGGCGTTCAATTCGGGAATGCGGTAGCGCCCAAGATTGAAGTTCGGTTGCTGATCGAGGTTCGGCATGATCGCATTCTGGAATAGCTCCCAGCGGACACCGAGGTTTATCGTAAGGCGGGGCGTGACCTTGAAGTCGTTCTGAAAGAAGAACCCATAGTAAGGCTGGATCAAATCCTCACCCGCCAGATTGCTATACGTGATCTGATTCGAGAATCCGAGCAACAAGTCGGCCATCGAATTGCCGCTCGCCGCGCGGCTCGCGGGAACGTTCGGCCTTTCGGCGGTGTAAGTGCCACTGAAGTTGATATTGCCCAGACGCGCGGCTGAGACCAACCGGTAGATGCGCAGGTTCCGGTACTCCCCTCCAAACTTGATTGTGTGCGCGCCCTTCTGCCACATGAGCGTGTCTCCGATGAGTAGATTCCTCTGCCGGTTGAACTGAGGCACATTCGATGGAGGTCCGAGTTGCGTGAAACCGTTGAACTGAATGACCGAGTAGCCTTGATCGCGCCCATCGTTGAAGGAATCTCCCGGTGCGTTCTTGATGCCAAGACGCTGGTTCCAGTTCTCGGTGAAAGGTGTGTCGTTGGTCGCGACCGTCCGGAACCAGCCGACGCGAAGCTCATTGAACATCGTCGGCGAAAGACCGCTGCTCAAATTCGTTGAGATGTTGTGGGAGCGGAGAGGCGTCAGCGTCCCGGCCCCCCCGACCGCCGGGAAAGGCAGCGGCATCGCGGACGAAGCAAATGCGTCCCGCAGCGAGTACCGGACGAAAATGCGCTGGCGGTCGTTGAGGTTGTAATCGGTGCGCGCGTCGTATTGGTCGTCGTCGTTGCGGCGGGACGAAGCGAGGAAATAGTTATTGGGCTCGTTGTCGCGGCCCGCGATATTGGATTGAGGATAGAGATCCAGAAGCGCCTTGCCGGTCGCGTCGAATCGCGAAACCGGAATGACATTCCCCGGAAAAGCTTGGCGCACGGCGTTGGCGCCCGTCCCAGTCAGAGTGAGTGGATCGAAGATGTTGCGCCGTACGGCGGGTTGCAACGAAAAGTTTCCACCACGCGCGATTTCTTGGCTTGGCACGCTAGAGGTCAAGCTCTGTCCGGCCCGGATTCTCGTGCCCTGGTAGCTGCCGAAGTAAAACAGTCTGTTTTTCACGATGGGTCCTCCCACCGTGCCGCCAAATTGATTCTGGCGGTACGCCGGTTTGCCCGCGCCGCTGCGGTTCGCGAAAAAGTTCGTTCCATCGAGCTTTTCGTTTCGGAGAAACTCATACAACGTGCCGTGGATTTCGTTAGAGCCGGATTTGGTGCCGACCAAAATCTTCGCTCCGGCGCGAAAGCCATGCTCGGCGGACATGTTGTTCGTAATCACCTTGAATTCGCCCACCGAATCCACGGGAGGCTGAACGGCCTGAATCTGGCTGTTGAGCGGGCCGCCCTGAAATCGGATGGCGTTGTCGTTGCCGTCAACCAGAACGTCTGTTTGCGTCCGGTGCATTCCTCCAGTGGTGAGTGCGCCGTTGTCTCCGAGGCTCCGGTGCGGAACGACGCCCGCGGTCAACGTCGCCAGTTGCAGATAGTTCCGGCCGTTCAGAGGCATTTCGAGAATTTGCTTGTTGTCGATCACTTGGCCCACCTCCGTTGTCTCGGACTGGATCAACTGTGCCCCCGCGGACACTTCGACCGATTCGGTCACCGATCCGATTTCGAGAGCGTAATCTAAGCGCGCGACTTGGCTAATTTCCAGCTTGATTCCCTCCCGGCCCTCGGGTTTGAAGCCGTTCACGCGCACCGTCATGCGGTAACTGCCCGGCTGCAGCAACGGCACCGAGTAATAGCCCTCGTTATTCGAGGTTGCTTTGCGGAGGAGGCCGGTGGCCGTGGCCGTGACCTCGACACTAGCCCCCACAACGACCGCGCCACTGGAATCGGTGATCCTGCCGGTAATCTGAGCCGTCTGGGCTGAGGCGATGCCCGCTGCCGCGAGGACGCAAAGCAGTGAAATGAAATATCGGATAAAGCGCATGGTCGAATCCTTTCAAGCGGAAATGAATTGCTGTGATTTGCTGATTGTTACTTGGGTTTTCTAGTGCCCCACTTATGGCGGCAGGGCGTGTGCCGCGCGCGCTGCGCGCGTCACGGGGAGAGGATTCCCTCCACCACATGCCCATGGACATCGGTCAGTCGGCGGCGCGTGCCGTTGTGGTAAAAGCTGAGCTTCTCGTGATTCAGCCCCAGAAGATGCAGTGCGGTGGCATGGAAATCGTAAATGGTCACCGGATTGGCGGCGGCTCTGTAGCCCAGTTCGTCCGATTCGCCATAGGCGAAACCGGGCTTCAGGCCCGCGCCCGTTAGCCAGCAGGTGAAGCATTCGGGATGGTGATCCCGCCCGGCGCTCTTGCCGGAGCCCTGCGAAATGGGCGTCCGCCCAAACTCGGTTACACCCATTACCAGCGTGTCTTCCAGCAGGCCGCGAGCCGCCAAATCTTGCAACAACGCGCCCACGGGCTGGTCGTACTCCTTCGCCATCGAAGTGTGGATTTCGATGAGATTGTTGTGAGCGTCCCAATTGTTGCCAGCCCCGCCGTGAAAGATCTGCACGAAGCGCACGCCCGCCTCCAGCAGGCGGCGGCCAAGCAGACAATTGCGCGCGAGGCCGGAAGGATTCGGAACGTCAAGCCCGTAGGCTTGACGCGTGGCCGCCGCTTCGCGATTCAGGTCCACCAGTCCGGGGATGCTGAGCTGCATGTTGGCCGCGAGTTCATAAGTCCGGATCCTCGCTTCCAGACTGCTGTCACCAGGATGTGTCTCCAGATACTCGCGGTTCCGGCGCTCCAGCCACGCCAGGCGGGCCTCCCGCTGGCGCACATCGAGTCCCGCCGGCGGACTAAGATCCGGCACGGGATCGCCATCTCCTCGAAATGGCGTCCCCTGTACGGCCGCCGGCAAAAATCCATTCGACCACTGCAGACTTCCTCCCCACGGCTGGCTGCGTGCGTCGGGCAGGACGACGAACGCGGGGAGATTCTCGTTCTCCGTACCCAGTCCGTAGGTCACCCAGGACCCCATCGAAGGGAATCCATTGAGAATGAATCCCGTATTCATCTGCGCGACTGCGGGCATGTGATTCGCGCTCTTGGCGGCCATGCTGCGGATCACCGTAAGCCTGTCCGCCGACTTGGCTACTTGCGGCAGTAGATCGCTAATCCACAGCCCACTTTGCCCACGCCGCTGAAACTCGAACGGGGAACCCATTAGAGCGCCGCCCTGACCGAAGAAAGTCGGCATGTCGAAGGCGGAGCCGCTTCTTTTCGTGAGTTCGGGTTTGGGGTCGAACGTATCGATGTGGCTCATACCCCCCACCGTGAATATTTGGAGTACCCGCTTGGCCTTAGGCCGGAAGTGAGGCGCTGGGCTGGCTTCCATCGCCGCCAGCGCCAGCCAACCGAATCCAGCGCCCGTATCGAGCAGCAGCTGGCGGCGCGTGATCCTATTCGACATACAGAAACTCGCTTGTGTTCATTAATCCCCAACACAGGGCCTCCAGGCCGTGCTTACGCACTAACGTGTCGCTGTCCGCCGCTTCGGCTAAGTTCGGCGGGCGGCCGATTGCGAGCTGAAATGCCCTCTCAATCCCCGCTTTCGCCGCTACTGTCTCTTGGCGGACGCGCGCGGCCATCGCCTGAGCTTGGCGCTGAACGAATTCGTTGTTCATCAGACTAAGCGCCTGGAGAGCCGTGGTCGTGGAAGCCCGCTTGGGCGTCTTGACGGCGGGGAGCGGGCAGTCGAACGCTTCCAACATTGGATGGCCCGCGGTGATGACGCTCATGCGATAAATGGAACGGCGCCGGTGTTCCGCGTCGTCGCTTTCAGCCGGGCGGTAAGTACGGTAACTGCCCTTTGTGTTATCGGCGGTGAAAGGCTGGAAGCTCTTGCCGTACATTTTCAAATTGAGTCGGCCGCTTACGCTCAGCATCGCGTCCCGTACCGCTTCGCCTGAAAGACGGCGCGGGCTGAAGCGCCAAAGCAAGCGGTTCCCGGCGTCGACCTTGGCCGCCTCCGCGTTAAAGCTCGACGCCTGCCGGTATGCTTCCGAAAGTACGATCTCGCGGTGCAGCTCCTTGAGATGGCCCCCGCCGGCGCGGAACTTTATAGCCAGATAGTCCAACAATTCGGGATGGCTGGGCAAGCCGCCGTTGTAGCCAAAATCGTTTGGGTTCTCCACCAGCCCGGCTCCAAAATGGTGGTGCCACACCCGGTTGACGATCACTCGCCAAAACAGTGGATTGCTTTCCGAGCTAATCCAGTCCGCGAGTGCGCGCCGCTTGGCGGCGTCTGGGGCGTCGGCCGCTAGGGCGAAATTCGCTGCGGGGCCGCGAATCGCCGCGATGCCGCCGGGCGCGACGATGTCGCCTTTGCTCCGGACATCGCCGCGCCGCAACACCCGGCTCGGAGCCGCCGGACGAACCGCCGCGATCCAAGCCTGCTCGGGAGCGGGAACCTCCGCCAGCGACTTCCGCTGTTCCGCCAGCAGCGCTTCCGCGCCTTCCAATTCGGCGCGCCGCGCCGCGTCCATACGGGACCGCAAAGTGTCCGGCGAAAACGATATGGCGCCCATTTGGAAGGACACGGCTAACTCGCTCGCGCTCAGCGCCCGGTCGTACAGGCGGGCCTCCTCAATGTGCAACTCTTCCGACGCCGTGAATCGCACGAACGCGTCGCCGGCGAAGTATGTTTGCAGCCGCGCTGCGGCGGCGCCGGGCTCTGGCAGATATGCGTCTCCGTAAGGCCTTCCATTCCGGAAGAGTTGGATCCGGTCGTCCTCGCGGTACACGATGGCGACCTGAATGAGCGACCCAGCGGGGCTATCTTCCGCCGGACCGTTCAATTCGGCGGACCGGAAGCGGCCAACCGAAAAATTCTCCCATTGCTTCCGCTCATCCCCAGTGAAGCGAATTCCGTCGTTGCTTGCGCCCCGGAAGCCGCTGCGATTGCGAATCTCGAATAGTGTGATCGCCTTGGTGGGTTTTCCGTTTACTCGCACCCAAACTTCCAACGTCTTCTCGCGAATCTCCTTCGGCAAAGGTGTTGTCGTGGCGCTCGCGGTCTCCGCGCCGCCGACCGGTGCGAAAGCGCCGGCGTCCAGGCGGGCCTTGGCGGACATCCGGGCGTGCGGGCCGCCGCCATCGCTTCGCGCGTCGGTATCGAATGTCCAGCGCGCGTACGGCGTCGGGGCGTTCAGACCGCCGGCTTTCGGGCGGGCCTCCCTGTAAATCGCCGCGATGCGATCTTCCAGGGCTTGCATGCGGAGGCGCACCGGCTCTATGCGGGCTTCATAATCCCGCCGTTCTCGCGGGGTTTGCAAGGGAAGCGAGGATGGATCGGGATCGATGGAATCGGGGTTGCGCCCAATGCTCGGCCACACGCCGGCCAACGCCGAATGAAGGCGATAGTACTCGCGCTGGGAAATCGGGTCGAACTTGTGATCGTGGCAGCGGGCGCAGTTTACCGTCATGCCCAGAAAACTCTGCCCCACGACCCCGAGCATTTCCTCGAGCATGTCCTCGCGCACGGACTCTCGTTCCGTATCCACCGACGAGGTGAGGCCAATCGCGTCCGTTGGCCCCATTGTCAAAAATCCCGTCGCGAGCATGCTCTCGTGTGTCGGCTCATCCACCACGTCGCCGGCGATTTGATCCCGCGCGAATTGCGCGTACGGCATGTTGCCATTGAGCGCTCGAATCACGTAGTCGCGATACTTCCAAACGTTCTCCCGCAACTGGTCCCTCTCGAATCCTTCGCTCTCCGAGTAGCGCGCTAGATCCAGCCAATGACGCGCCCAATGCTCGCCGTACTGCGGAGAGGCCAGCAGACGGTCGGCAAGCTTCTCGTACGCTCGTTCGCTACGGTCTTCTAGAAACGCTTTCACCGCTTCGGGTTCAGGCGGCAACCCGGTCAAGTCGAAGTACAATCGGCGAATCAAAGTGCGCTTATCCGCTCGGGGAGATGGCTTCAACCCCGCCTTCTTGAGTCCGGCGAAAACCCAACGATCGATGTCCGAACCACTCCAACCTTCGGATGCTTCCGGTGCGTCGGCCGCCTGAAGCGGTTGCAGCGACCACCAGTCCAACCCCGCTCGGCGCTCCACGAGCGTTCCCGGCCACGGCGCTCCGGCTTCGATCCAAGATCGCAGCGCAAGCTTCTCTTCCTTGGAAAGCGGTCCCGACGGCGGCATCTGCCCTTTGTCCACCCTGCGCCATAAGAGACTTTGCTCAATCGATCCCGGCGTCAGGGATGGGCCGCCAATTCCCCCTACAAGCGCTGCTTCTCTGGACGACAGATCCAGCTTCGCCATCTTGACCTTAGGACCGTGACATCCCAGGCAGCGCCGCTGGACGATCTCCGTCGCGGTCGTCTCCGTGTCGCTAAATGAAAATAGATTTAGACAGAAAAACGTGACGAGTGGCGCTGCACGGTGCATACTGGTAAGGCCACATGAGTTATATCACCATGGATTTTGTCCGGTCAAGCCTAGAATCGCCAAAACTGGTAAGCCCATCAAAAATCCATACGCCTTCACCCCAACTCGAATGTCAAGATGGTGAAGCCCCTCCGCGCCGGATGAAGATCACCACAACGCAGACGCTATTCGACGAGATGCTCCGTCGGATCCAAACCGGCGAATGGGCGCCGGGCCAGGCTATCCCCAGCGAACGGAACCTCATCAAGGAAATGGATGTCAGCCGGATCGCGCTCCGCGAAGCCCTCAGCATGTTGCGATCTTTGGGCGTTCTCGATACCGGGCACGGCCGCAAGTCGGTGGTCCGGCAAGTTGGCACCGACCTCCTGGACAAACTCCTTCCTTTGGTTACGCGTTTGGAGCCCGTAAGCGGATTTCACGAAGTCTTTGAAGTCCGGCTCGCCATGGAAGTGCCCGCCGCCGGATTCGCGGCCGCAAGGCGCACGGCCGAAGACTTGATCTCCTTGGAGAATCTCGCTAAGGAATATGCGGAACAAGACAACGTCGGAGCGGGACACTATCCCCGCACCGACCTGGAGTTCCATCTTCAAATCGCTAGAGCGTCGCGCAATCCGCTCTTCACCGCGCTCCTCAACGTAATTTCCCGCTACGTGATCGCGGGACAGGCGCAAAGCTGGGGCACCAGCCGTCCCATCGCTTGGGATCGCGCCAAGCAAGCGCACTTCGCCATCTTTGAGGCGATCCGCGACCGCGATGTGGATCGGGCGAAGGCGGAAATGGACGCCCATCTTCGCTATACGGCCTCCCTAGTCCCTAGAGCGTAAGCGATGCTACAGACGCTGCTGTTGCTTGTCCTGTCCGGCGACGAAAGACTCTTGCTGGCCGCCGAAAATCAGATCGTCGAGATCGACCGCGCGGGCAAGGTCACGGAACTTTGGAAACCCAACGGCCATCGGGGCATTTGGGACGCGTGGCGTTTGCCCGATGGAGGCATCTCCTACGTACACAGCGGGGGCTTGGTGGTGCTGGATCGCCGCCGCAACGTCGTGTTGGAGCACGCGGCCGCTCGCGCCGGTGAGCTCAGCGCTTCTCCCGGCGGCGCCGTTCTTGAGAACGGACGCCGCTTCGCGATACTCGATAGCGTCGCGAACGAAATTCGCGTGTTGGACCGCAAAGGGCGCGTTCGTTCTAGGACGCCGCTTCCCAAATTGGAGATGGACGCTTTCGCCGCCCGCCATCGCATGCTTCGGGCCTCGGCTCGCGGAGGGGCTTTCTGGGTCGCCCAGTACCAGCGCAATGCCGTTCTCGAAGTTCGCGAGAAGACGGGCGAGATTCTACGTTCGCTCAACCTCAACGGCCATGTCCGTCCCTCGCCGCTGCATCGCGCGTTCGCTACCTTGGAGCCGGGCGATGGAACCGTGTACGCCACCACCGCGACCGGCCTCGAACTGTTGCGCTTCGATGCTGCCGGAAGAAAGCTCTCCTCTTGGACGGCCTCGGAACTCGGCCTGCGTACCCGGTATTTCTTGGGCATGCAAAGCCTGCCGAACGGCAATCTTCTCCTAGCGCTGGGAGACTACCACCTTCGAGCTGTTTCTGAAGCCACGGATTTGCTCGCCGAAATCGCGCCCGGCGGAAATGTCGTCTGGAAACTGACCCGCGAACAACTCGAAAATCAGATCGACGGCCATATGGAACCGAAAACCCGCTTGGAAGAAATGCGCGTCGCAAACGTGCATCTATACGATGCTTCTCAGCCAAACCGCACTTTGCGCGTTCGCCGCTGACCGGCTTCTCTCGGTCACCTGAGCCACTTGCAAAAGTCCAAGGGCCGCTAAGCTTCTGAAGTAACGGGACTAAGC